>Ga0209933_1001265_pt1 | contig 25995 bp, 25 predicted proteins | sample ThiBiot_300_biof_FD_183944 | JGI IMG/M metagenome (GOLD analysis project Ga0209933, IMG submission 183944) | Wastewater bioreactor microbial communities from Cape Town, South Africa - Thiocy_cont_300_biof (SPAdes) | ecosystem: Engineered > Bioremediation > Thiocyanate > Unclassified | place...
TCGGGACTTATCAGCTTTTTAGGGCTTTCTGCGCAGAAAACCCACACCGTTTTAGCTAAGGAAACGCCTTACGGGATTTCCAAACAATATGGTTTGACGGTAGATGAATTGTATCGGATGAATCCTTCCGCAAAAGATAATGGGCTGAAAATCGGCGATGTTATTGTCGTTTCAAAAGGTAGTAGCGGTACAAAAAATGTAGCATCCACGCCTGCTTCTACAAATTCTGTAGCTAAAACAGGAAAAACAGGAACCATTACGTTGCAGCCAAAGCAAACCATTTACGGCATTACAAAACAATATCAAATTTCTGAGGCTGATCTTAGAAAACTGAATCCTGAACTGGATTCTCATATGAAAATAGGGGATAAGATTACTTTGCCTTTAGATAATATTCAGAAATTTGGTGGTTCTGCGCCTGCAGCAACAGCAGTTGTTCAGACAAATACAGAAAAACCTGCGGAAGTAAAAACGGTAACGAAAACTGAAACGACTTCTTCTGACAAAGGTTTATATGTTGTTCAGGCAAAAGACAATTATTATAAAATATCGAGACAGTTCAACCTGACTCAGAAGCAGTTATTCGCATTGAATCCGGGATTGGAATCTTCTGGTTTGAAGCCAGGTGAAGCAATCAGAGTTTCGGGTTCTGATTCTATTGCAACTTCTTCTAATAATTCTATCAAGGTTGAAGATAATTCTCAAAGCAATACAACTTCGGCTCCGGTGACGGAAACGACAAGACAGACTACGGTTTCCGAATCTGTGAAAAACTCGTCAAACACAGCTTCTTCAGAAGATGATTATGTAACTTACACAGTTCAAAGTGGCGATACAATGTTCAGTATTATGAACAGATTCAATGTGACGCTGGACCAGTTGATTAGCCTTAATCCAAATCTTGCTGACGGACTGAAGGCCGGGATGACTTTGAAAATCAAGAAGCAAGACCCAATGTATTCTAAAAAGAGCGGCGATGTTTTGAGTGTTGTGTTGATGTTGCCTTTTGGGTTTGATGCCAACGATGCGAAGTACAGAACAATGTCTATGGATTTCCTGACGGGTGCGAAATTAGCTGCGGAAAGAAATGCAACCAACGGACAAAAACTGGACATCAAAGTGGTAGATGCCGGAAACGAAACAACTTTCAAAAACAGCCTTTCCCAAATCAATCCGGATAATACAGATTTGATTGTTGGGCCTTTTTTCAAATCAAGTGTTCTGGAAGTTCTAAGGTTTGTTAATGACAAAAAGATTCCTGTGGTTGCACCATTTGCTAACTCCGAAGACCTTTTTGATTACAGCAATCTGATTATAGTCGAAACTGAAAATTCGGTTTATTCTGACAGAATCGTAAAAGAAGTTGGTCAGGTTTATCAGGACCAGAAAATCTATATCGTTGCAGACAATTCCAAAGCGAATGCTAACGCAATTAAAGCCGGGTTGGAAAAATCTTTATCAAAACCGAATGTAGTTATTGTTAATTCCTCATCAGAAATTCAGCTGGAAAATAATATGATGACTGGACAATCGGTTCCTGTGATTGCCATTCTTGCGGACGATGACGAGTCTGCAGGTGCGGCTTTTGCTTCCAAAATCATTAATCTTGGAAAACAAACAGAAGGTGTAAAAGCATTCAGTATGTTCTACAGTCCAAGTTTTGAGAAAAATGTGGATGACCTTTCCAGAGCAAGTCTGGTTTATCTGATGGACAGAAAAATTAATTATGACGGCGATTTTGAAAAAGAAATTCTTGCTGCTTACAAAGCAAAATACTGCAAAACACCTTCAAAATATGCGGTAATCGGTTTCGACGTGATGAATGATATGCTAACGAGAGAAAATAAAAAAGGAGAAATCTTCAAACAAATCGGAAAATCACAAACACAACTGGCTACCAAATTCGAGTTTGTAAAAGCAAAACCAAACGGCGCTTACATCAACAACGGTTACAGAGTGGTGAGATTGATGCAATAATTATAGTTGATATGTGATGAATGATAATTGATTCAGGATTCGCACTTTCACCCGTAGAAATAAAATAAAATTTAAAACATTGATGAATCAATCATTTATAATTCATCAATTTATCATTTATAAATATATGAAAGCACTTGTATTTCCTGGGCAGGGTTCACAGTTTGTCGGGATGGGAAAAGAACTTTACAATTCCCGAAAGGATGTGAAAGACCTGATGGATTCTGCCAATGATATTCTTGGTTTTGATATTGTCTCAGTAATGTTCAATGGGACAGACGATGACCTTAAAAAAACCAGCGTAACTCAACCAGCTATTTTCCTGCACTCGGTTGCTGCTGTAAAAGTAGCGAACGGTTTAGGCGCTCAGATGGTTGCCGGACATTCTTTAGGCGAGTTTTCTGCTTTGGTTGCTAACGGTGTTTTGTCTTTCGAAGACGGACTGAAATTAGTTTCCGAAAGAGCACAGGCAATGCAAATGGCTTGTGATATTAATCCTAGTTCTATGGCTGCAATTCTTGGTCTGGAAGATGCGAAAGTTGAAGAAATCTGTACAGAAATCGAAGGTATTGTAGTTCCTGCCAATTACAACTGTCCCGGACAATTGGTAATTTCCGGTGAAACTGCATCTGTGGAAAAAGCCTGCGAAGCTTTGAAAGCGGCTGGTGCAAAAAGAGCTTTACTGTTGCCTGTAAATGGTGCTTTCCATTCACCTTTGATGATGCCTGCTCAGGAGAGATTGGCTGCGGCGATTGAAAATACAAAGTTCAGAAAAGCAACGATTCCGGTTTATCAGAACATCACGACAACAGCTGTTTCCGACCCGGAAGAAATCAAGAAAAACATGATTGCCCAATTGACAGGTCCTGTAAAATGGACGCAAAGTGTGCAAAATATGATAAAAGATGGCGCAAGTAACTTCGTAGAAGTTGGTCCCGGAAAAACGCTTCAAGGTTTGATTAAGAAAATCAATCCAGAAGTAACAGTTGCTTCTGCAATCTAAGAATAGAATTTTTAAGGCAGCTTAATCCGCCTGTAGTTTATCCTGAGCGAAGTCAAAGGGCTCCCAATTTTTTTACTTCTTAGCAAAAAAGCAAAAAGGATTTCCGCTCAAGTCGGGCAGCTGCGATTCAACGTTCAAAAAAACGATTATTAAAAAATAAAACAATCAACAATGAGCAGGATATTTTCACCAGGCAAGTTAATGCTTACCTCAGAATATGTTGCTGTTGATGGTGCTCTTGTCCTGGCTGTTCCAACGAAGCTGGGACAAGAGCTTTTTTATACAGAGAATGACGACCAGAAGTCAATAATTGTTTGGGAAGCCTATCATCAGAATCAATTATGGCTCAAAGCTGTCATCGATTATAAAAATTGGGAAATCCTTGAAACCAATGATTCCAAAGCGGCTGAATTCATTCTTAAAACACTCAAAAATGTTCAGAATCTTTCTGAAATCAAACTAAAAAGTGACATTTCGTATCACATCAAAACCAATCTTCAGTTTCCTTCAGACTTCGGATTAGGAAGTAGTTCTACATTGATGGCCAATCTTGCAGAATGGGCGGATATTGACGCTTTTATTCTTAACGAAATAAGTCTTGGTGGAAGTGGTTACGATGTTGCTGTTGCCAAAGAAAAATCTGCCGTTCTATACAGTCGTTTTCCTGAAAGAGTTTATTATAAAATAAATTTCGACCCAAATTTCAAAGATGAGTTGATTTTCATTCATCTCAATCAAAAGCAAGATACAAGAGAGGGAATTTCTCTTTACAAGTCTAAGCCAACTTCAACGGAATTAATCAATCAATATTCTGAATTAACCAAATTGATTGTGAATAGTCAGAATTTGGAAGAATTTTCAGAATTAATGACCATTCACGAGCAAAAACTGTCCGATTTTCTCGGAATCCCAACTGTGAAAGAAAAATATTTTCAAAATTGCCCAAGCTTTGTCAAAAGTTTAGGAGCTTGGGGTGGAGATTTCGTTCTGACGTCCAAATTTGGAGATTATGTTAACTATTTCAAAAACCAAGGTTTCTCTAAAATTTTTTCCTGGTCAGATTTAATTAATTGATTATTAATTAATTATCAATTTTATTTGAACTGATGAAAGTCATTTAATTAAAACTTTGATAATTCGCTGATATTTTTACATTTGTCCCAACACCCTTAATCTTCAAAAAAAATTAAAAATGGACAAGTTAAAGTCTTATCTTGAACGTCAAGGTATTTTCAATCCGAAAGAGATTATCCACAATCCAACTTACGAAGAAATTTTTCAGGCAGAAATGGACCCAAGCAATTCCGGATTTGCTAAAGGCGTTTTGACAAAGTCGGGAGCTGTGGCTGTAAAAACGGGAATTTTTACCGGGAGGTCTCCAAAAGACAGATATATTGTAAAAGACAATATTACTCAGGATACGATTTGGTGGGACGGAAACATCAATCGCCCAACTACAGTCGAAGTTTTTGATGAGTTAAAAGATATCGTAACCAAAGACCTTTCTGGCGACAGAATCTACGTTATCGATACATTTTGTGGTTCTAATGAGGATACAAGATTGAAAGTGAGATTTGTCACAAAAGTGGCTTGGCAGGCTCATTTTGTGATGAATATGTTCATTCGTCCTTCTCACTATGACCTTCAGAATTATGGAGAACCGGATTTTGTGGTCATCAATTCTTCCGAATCTGTAAACCCCAATTGGGAGCAACACGGACTTAATTCTGAAGTGTTTGTAATGTTCGATTTGACCAAGAAAATGCAGATTATCGGTGGAACTTGGTACGGCGGAGAAATGAAGAAAGGAATGTTCGCGATAATGAATTATTACCTTCCTCTGAAAGGAATGGCTTCTATGCATTGTTCTGCCAATGTAGGCGAGGACGGCGATGTTGCTGTTTTCTTCGGACTTTCCGGGACGGGGAAAACTACACTTTCTGCTGACCCGAAACGTTATCTGATTGGTGATGATGAGCACGGTTGGGATAATAATGGTGTTTTCAATTATGAAGGAGGTTGCTACGCCAAAGTGATTGACCTTAGTAAAGAAAAAGAACCAGATATCTATGGTGCAATCAGAAGAGATGCATTATTGGAAAATGTGGTTACGGATGACGAAGGGAATGTAGATTATGCTGATGGTTCGATTACGGAAAATACAAGGGTTTCCTATCCAATTTATCATATCAGCAAAATTGTTCTGCCTTCCAAAGCTGGTCACGCGAGTAAAATCATTTATTTGTCGGCTGACGCATTCGGGGTTTTACCCCCGGTTTCTATCCTGACAGACCAACAGGCGCAATATCATTTCCTTTGCGGCTATACATCAAAATTAGCAGGAACAGAACGCGGAATTACAGAGCCGACACCTTCTTTTTCTCCCGCATTTGGAGAAGCATTTTTGACACTTCATCCAACAATGTATTCCAAAACGTTGATTGGAAAAATGAAAGAACACGGAGCAAAAGCTTATTTGGTAAATACAGGCTGGAACGGAACCGGAAAGAGAATTTCTCTCAAAGATACGAGAGCAATTATCGATGCGATCATTGACGGAAGTATTGATAAAGCCAAAACCAACAAAGTTCCTGTAATGAATCTGGAATTCCCTGTTGCATTGCCGAATGTTTCCGAAAATATCCTTGATCCGAGAGATACTTATGAGAATAGCTCTGATTGGGAAGCTAAAGCTAAAGATTTGGCTGCGAGATATATCAAATATTTTGAGCAGTTTACAGATAATGAAGAAGCTCTGGAATTGGTTTCTTCGGGACCGATATTGTCAGAAGTTCATCAGGATTAAAAATAGAAACGCTTCCAATTTTGGAAGCGTTTTTTTATTTGAAAGGCTTTGAGAGCCTCAGACTGACATCTCTTAATCTTATTATTTCAAAAAAGAATTATACTCTTTTTCAAAACCAATCGATGTTGGTTCTCCGTGTCCGCTGTAGACTTTTGTATTTTCTGGTAAAGTCAATAATTTATTTTTAATGCTTGAAATCAATTGTTCGTAATCACCTTTGTAAAGGTCGGTTCTTCCAATGCTCATCATAAACAATGCATCGCCGGAAATCACAAATCCATTATTTTCATTATAAAAAGCTACACTTCCCGGCGAATGTCCCGGAACATCATAAATCTCAAAGATTTCAGTGCCTAAATTTAATTTATCGCCTTCTTTGATATATTGGATTTCTCCTTTGAATGCAGGAAAGAAAAAGCCGTAATTCTTCGCCGTGAAAGAAGCGCTGCCAAGGATTTCCTTTTCATCAGAATGCATCAGAACGGGAATGGCAAACGTGTCAAAAGCCCATTGCAAACCAAGAATATGGTCGATGTGTGCGTGCGTCAGCAGAATATTTTTGATACTAAGCTCATTGGTTTTGATGAAATTATGCAAAGTTTCGGTCTCGGCTTCGGGCATATTTCCGGGGTCTATAAGAAAAGCCTCCTTTTCATCGTTATAAATGATGTATGTATTCTCAGAAAATGGATTAAATGCAAAGGATTTTACGTGCAACATTCTTTTTAATTTAGATGTAAAAATATAAAACATTAACTTAGCATTATGAAACGTTTTTGACAAATTTTCGGTAAAACTAGAAATGTTCTGAACGTTCCGTCTCACCAATATAAAAATCAACATCAGCAGATGAAGCTAACTAGACTACTTTTCGTTTTTTTAAGTATTATTTCTTTTGCTCAGGAGATCAGAAGTATTCAGGTTTTCAATCCTAAGACCAATGACGAAACGCCCGTGATTGGGAAGGATGAGCAGTTGATTTTGAGGTTCGATGATCTTTCCAATAGTAGTCAATTATATCGTTACACATATAAACATTATAATAGAAACTGGGAAGAAGACGGTTTGTTTTTCACCGAATATGCCAATGGAAGCATGAACGCTTTGATTGAGAATTTTCAATATTCATTCAACACGTATCAAAAATACACGCATTACGAATTGGTGTTTCCTAATGAGAAAATCCAGCCAAAGATTTCCGGGAATTATGAAATCATTGTTTATAAAGATTCTCAGGAAAAACCTCTCTTTACTAAAAGATTTTCAATCTATGAGGACGGCGCTAATCTTGGGATTAATGTAACAAGATTTATTGATGCTAAAAATCCCGCTGCAAAACAAAGGATTGAAATTCAAGGCACCGGAAATGGCGCAGGTATTACCAATAATCTTTCTTCTTTGACTTTGAGTGTGATTCAGAATAATAACTGGGGAATTTCGCTCAATAATATCCGCCCAAGTACAACGATCGGCAATCAGATTTTATTTCAGCAGTTAAGTTTAGCTTTTCCCGGAAATAATGAGTTCTATTATTTTGACAACAAGATTATGAATCAGCCGATGGACATGGTCGCCAATACAGAAAACATTGATGGGAGAAACTATACTTACCTCTATCCGGTGTGGGCTTATCCTGGTGATTACCAATATCAGCCGGACGTGAATGGAGCCTTCTATTTCCGAAGGAATGATCTTGGAATCGAAAGAAACGCAGACAGAGAGGGCGATTATTCCTGGGTTTATTTTGCACTAGACAGTCAAAAATCAGATAAAGAATTCTATGTTCTTGGGATGTTCAATGATTATAAAGCCGATAAAATCAGCCAAATGCAATATGATGAGAAAGCCCAGAAGTATATCGCCAAAATCTACCTGAAACAAGGATTTTATAATTATATCATTGCTACAAAAGATTCTGATGGCAAACTAAATTATGGTGAAGTGAATGGAAACTTTTGGCAGACAGAGAATCTTTATCAGGCATTTTTATACTACACACCTTTTGGAAGAAATTTCGATGGATTGATTGGCTATGGAGAGTTTAGGACACCGGTGAGATGATTATTTGATAGAATTATAATTTAATTTGTAATTCATTGCTAATAATCTGGTTTTTTGGAATAATTTTAGCTAATAATTTTGAAAATAAATTTTATGGAGCTTCTCTTCGAAAATAAAAAGTCTGGAAATGGCGGTTTTATCTCAATGAAGAATCAACAGGAAGAAATTGGCAGGCTGACTTACACGATCGTTCCTGAACTCAAGAAACTGATTGTAAGCTATGTGATGGTTTTTCCAAAATTCGAAGGGAAAGGTCTTGGTAAAATGCTTGTTGAGAAATCTGTAGATTTTGCAAGAAAAAATGGATGGTCAATCAAAGCGCACTGTTCTTATGCTCATGCAGTTCTTAGCAGGAAAACAGATGTAGAAGATGTTTTCGTTGCTTAAAAAATAAATTTTATTACCTTGGTAGTAAAAAAGTTACGGCTCGCATATGCGAGCCGAGCTTTTTTGTAAATATTGTGATTATTTGTTCATTGACATCAGAAACTCTTCATTGTTTCTGGTCACCTTCATTTGTTTCTGAACAAATTCCATAGCTTCCAGAGGATTCATATCAGCCAGATATTTTCTCATAATCCACATACGCTGCTGAGTTGCCTCATCCTGTAAAAGATCATCTCGTCTTGTACTGGATGCAACTAGATCTACAGCCGGATAAATTCTCTTGTTAGCGATTTTTCTATCCAATTGTAATTCCATATTTCCGGTTCCTTTGAATTCTTCAAAGATCACTTCATCCATTTTAGAACCTGTATCAATCAAAGCTGTTGCGATAATGGTTAAAGAACCGCCATTTTCAATTTTTCTCGCTGCACCAAAGAAACGTTTCGGTCTGTGAAGCGCATTTGCATCCACACCACCGGAAAGTATTTTCCCGGAAGCAGGCGTTACCGTGTTATAAGCTCTTGCCAGACGTGTAATGGAATCCAAAAGAATCACAACATCGTGACCACATTCTACCATTCTTTGTGCTTTTGATAAAACCAGATTCGCTACTTTTACATGTTTGTCAGCTGCTTCATCAAAAGTTGAAGCAATCACTTCCGCATTCACGCTTCTTTGCATGTCGGTAACCTCTTCCGGTCTTTCATCAATGAGAAGAACCATCATATAAGCTTCCGGATGATTAGCAGAAATAGCATTAGCAATATCTTTTAGTAAAATAGTTTTACCGGTTTTAGGTTGTGCAACAATCATTGCTCTTTGCCCTTTTCCGATTGGCGCAAACAGATCAACGATTCTTGTAGAAAGTGTTGAGTTTTTACCCGCCAAATTGAATTTTTCCTGAGGGAAAAGCGGTGTCAGATATTCAAAAGCAACTCTGTCCTTGATAAAAGCCAAATCTCTTCCGTTAACTTCTGTAGGTTTCTGAAGAGAGAAATATTTTTCACCTTCTTTCGGCAATCTTACGATTCCTTTTACAGTGTCTCCGGTTTTCAAACCATAATTTCTGATTTGATTGGTAGAAACATAAACGTCGTCCGGAGAAGAGATATAACTAAAATCTGAAGAACGAAGGAATCCGTAATTATCAGGAAGAATTTCCAAAACACCTTCAATGGTTACAATTCCGTCAAAGTTGAATTCTTTTTTCGGTGCTTCCTGTGGTTGTTGCGTTTCTGTAGGTTGATTATTTTGCTGCGAATTATTTTGTTGAGGATGATTCGCCTGCTGTTGCTGAGGTCTTTGTGTTTTTTGCTGGCCTTTGTTGTGATTTGCCTTTTGCTGCTGATTGTTTTGTTGTTGAGGTTGCTGCTGTTGTGCTTTGACTTCCTCTGTTGCTTCTTCAGCTTTAGGAGCGGTTTCAGAAGCTGTTGTTTCCTCTGACTGGTTTTGATTGATTCTTGCTCTTGGCTTTTTCTTGGGAGGACTTTGTGTCTTTTTTTCTTCAGCTGGTGTTTCTTCTTTTACAGGTGCTTCTGCAACTGGAGACACTTCAATCTGTTCCTGCGGTTTTTCTGCAGGTTTTCTGCCTCTTTTTTTGGCAGGAGAAGCTTTTTCAGTAGAATTCTCTTCTGTTTTTTTCGTCATATTCTTTTGAGTGGCGTTTAAATAATCTTTAATGATTTTTGGATTAGAAGCCTGATAATCCAGAATTGCAAAAACTGTATCTTCCGGAGAGCTTTTCTTTGCCAATTTAACGCCTAAATCTTTAGAAAGTTGAGCCAATTCCTCATCGGATTTTGACCGTAGCGTTTCAATGTTAAACATATAAATACGTAAAGGGTAATTTTTTTATTTGTGTATGTAAGAATGAAAACCAGGAGGTTACCATTTCTAAATAGGTGATTATAGTGCAAATCTACATTAATTTTTGAATTACGCAAAAATTATTTTATTTTTGCAGACGATTTTAAGCTTTTTTATAAAGAATTTATAACAAAGATGTTACAAAGAATACAGACAGTCTGGATATTTTTAGCCGTTTTAGGAAGTGTTTTCCTGAACATCACCGCGCAGGATTTTGATATCCTTGGCAAATATCTGACAATTAATGCTTCCACAGTGATTTTAATATTATTCGGAGTGCTGAGTATTTTTAGTTTCAAAAACCGTAAAAGACAAATCTTGCTGAACAGTATCAGCATTTTTATAAACGCTTTGTTGATTGGTCTTTTGGCTTACTGGCTATTAAACTTATCCGGAGGAATGCAAATTCCTGAGAAGGGTATTGAGCCGATTTTCCCGTTAATCTCGGTAGTATGTTTGCTTTTGGCAAATGTTTACATCAAGAAAGATGAGAGGCTCGTAAAATCTGTAGACAGACTTCGTTAGACTTACGACGATTTTTTTGAGTGAGAACAGCTTCCTTTTTGGAGGCTGTTTTTTATTTTAATAGATTTGTTAAAAGCTTATAACGTGGACACATTCAATCACTTAAAAACAATCATCAGTATTATCCTAAGTTTAGGAATTGGAACTTTGCTGAATGGCAGTGTCAAATTTATACAACATCCGGGCAGGAACAAGCCATTCTGGATCCACCTGCTATTTGTACTTTATATTTTTATTTTGATGATTCATTTTTGGTGGTGGGAATACCGATTGCGTGCTATTACATCATGGACTTTTACTCAGTACATTTTCATTATTGGTTATATTATTTTATTTTTTGTATTGTGTACACTGCTCTATCCTGCCGATTTGAAAGACCATAACAACGATTACAAAACTTACTTTTTCTCTCGCAGAAAGTGGCTTTTCGGATTTCTCGCCGTGATGTTTTGCCTGGATCTGGTCGATACGCTTTACAAAGGCAAAGATTATCTGGAATCATTGATGCCGCTGTATGGTATTCGGGTAATAACACATATTCCGTTGAGCTTGGCTTTGGTTTTTATTAAATCTAAAAAGAATATCTATTATGCAGGTGTTTTGATCTTTTTTATTTTATTTGAGATTTTCTTTATTTATAAGCGATATTACCTTTATGCTTGATTATCGTAACAAATAGAATAAAAAATCTACTTATAATTCTTTAATCAACAAAATCTACATATGAAAAAAGTAATCTTTTTTGTTTTAGCGGCAAATTCTTTATTTTCTTTTGCTCAGGATATTTCCAAAGAAAAAGTTGTGGCTGTCGTTTCAACTTTAGCTTCCGATGAGATGAAAGGCAGAAAGTTCGGAACGCCTGAAAATGATAAAGCGGCGGAGTATATTGCTAAAGAATTTAAACAAAATAACCTGGATTACTGCTTCGGAGATTCTTACTTAATTCCTTTCGAATACAAAGGACAAAAAGGTTATAATGTTTGTGGCATCAAGAAAGGAAAATCAGAACAGAGTTTAGCTTTTTCTGCACATTTTGACCATATCGGAACTAATAATAAAGAAGGTGATAACATCTATAACGGTGCAGATGACGATGCAAGCGGCGTTTCTACGGTAATTGGTCTTGCGGATTATTTTAAAGATAAAAAAACTGATTTCTCGATGGTTTTTATGGCATTCAATGCGGAAGAAATCGGATTGGTGGGTTCAAAAGCTTTGTCCGAAAATCAAAATCTTAATCCTGTTTTCAATAATATCAAAGCACTTTTCAATTTCGAAATGCTGGCGACCGAATCTCAATTTGGGAAAAATGCTGTATTTATGACAGGCGATGAGTTTTCTGACTTCGATGAATTGATTAATGCTAATGCAGTTAATGGATTGAAAGTTTATCCCGATCCATATCAAGGGCAGCAATTATTCTATAGATCTGATAATGTCAATTTTGTGAAAAAGAAAATCATTGCGCATTCTATTTCAACAGTTGATATGAATAAAGCGTTTCATTATCACGCTGTGAATGATGATATTAATATTGTTGATGCCGATAATTTGACAAATATTATCAACAACTTTGCAAAGACCATTGAGAAATTCAATACCAAAAATTTCCAGCCAAAGTATAACAATAAGGTAAAATACGATTTCTAACGTCCTGATAAAGTAAGCTATTTATTTTACGTATTTTTGCATTTCAATTTTTTTCAATGAATTTATATCGACGAATTCTAAAATTTGCCAGACCGCATCAAAAATATATCTACGCCAGTTTATTTTTTAATATTCTGTATTCAATATTCCAAATAGCATCATTAGGAACTATTTTGCCGGTTTTGGGAATGTTGTTCGGAAGTGTAAAAATGGATGCCAACCTGGTGAAACCTGTTTATGACGGCGATATCACTAATTTTTTCGGGTATATTAAAGAATATTCTTATTATTTTATCCAATCAGAGGTTAATCAAAAAGGAGCATTAACAGTTTTGGCCTGGCTTTGTGTCATTACGGCATTTACATTTTTCTTGAGGAATGTCTTCCGGTATTTTGGCGCTTATCTTTTGATTTTTTACAGAGTTGGTGTTACCAAAGATTTGAGAAGCGCAATGTATAATAAGGTTTTGGCTTTGCCTGTTTCGTTTTTCACAGAACAGAGAAAAGGTGATATGATGTCGAGAATGTCGAATGATGTTGGAGAAGTTGAAGGTAATATCCTGGGAAGTTTGGTAGATCTTATCAATTCTCCGTTTATGCTGATCAGTACATTGGTTACATTATTTTATCTCAGTCCTCAATTGACTTTATTCAGTTTAATTGTTCTGCCGGTGATGGGAACAATGATTTCATTAATTGGAAAAAGCCTTAAGAAAGATTCTCACGAAGCTCAGCACGAGTTGGGAAATATTTTTTCTATTGTTGATGAAACTTTGAAGTCTTCTAAAATTATCAAGATATTCAATGCAGAGAAATTACTGAGTAATAGGTTTTCCAATTCTATGTCAAAATGGATTAGTAACTCTATAAATCTTGGCCGAAAAAAAGAATTAGCTTCGCCAATGAGTGAGTTTCTCGGGGCAGTTACTTTCCTGATAATCACTTGGTATGGAGGGAAAGAAATTATTGTGAATCAAAGTATCAGACCGGAAGATTTCTTGGTTTTCTTAGGGGTATTCTTCCAGATTCTTCCTCCAATTAAGAGTTTGTCTTCCTCCATTTCTAATGTCCAGAAAGCCGAAGCTTCTTTGGTAAGAGTTATGGAGATTCTGGATGCAGATGTTCGTGTGGATGAAATCGCAAATCCAGTTCCGATCCGCGATCTGAAGTCTGATATTCATTTCAAAGATGTTGGATTCTATTATAATCAGGATAGAACGATCATTAAAAATTTTGAGTTAAAAATTGAAAAAGGGAAAACTGTAGCACTGGTTGGGCAAAGCGGAAGTGGAAAAACAACCATTGCCAATCTTCTGACACGTTTCTATGACGTAACCGAAGGAAGTATTGAGATTGACGGAGAAAATGTTAAGAACTTAAACCTGAAGGACTATCGTTCTCTTTTGGGAATGGTAACACAAGAATCCGTTCTTTTCAATGATACCGTTTACAACAACATTGCAATGGGTAAAGAGAATGCAACGAGAGAAGAAATCATCGAAGCTGCTAAAATAGCCAATGCCCATCAATTCATAGAAAGCCTTCCTGAAGGGTATGATACCAATATTGGAGACGATGGAAACAAGCTTTCGGGAGGACAGAAACAACGTGTTTCTATTGCGAGAGCGGTTCTCAAAAATCCACCAATTATGATTCTGGACGAGGCAACTTCTGCATTGGATACAGAATCTGAAAGATATGTTCAGGATGCATTAGAAAAAATGATGGAGAACAGAACATCTTTGGTAATTGCGCACAGATTATCAACCATTCAGAAAGCGGATCATATTGTTGTGATGGAAAAAGGCGATATCATAGAGCAAGGTTCTCACCAAGAATTGATGGAAAAAGACGGGACATACAGAAAGCTTGTCGAGCTGCAGAATTTTGATTAATGAATCCCATTCAGGAATATTTTTACTGGATTGATGAACCTGCGAGAAGTACGCTTTTGTTTATCTGGGAAAAAATTCTCAATTCAGATGAACTGATTACCGAGACTTTCAGTTTTGGACTTCCTTTTTTGAAATATAAAAAGAAAATGCTCTGCTATTTCTATTACAGCAAACAGCATCAGAAACATTACTTAAGTTTTTATCACGGTGATAGATTAGATTATCCCGAGCTTTTATCCGAAGGCAGAAAAAAGTTTAAAATCTTGCTTCTTAATATGGATGATGATTTACCAATGGAATTGATTTTCAGTATTCTTGATGAGGTAAAAACTTATATCAAATAAATTTTATCCAACTTCCAGCCCATTTTTCACGGGTAAACTTGGACTCAACAAAGTCACTTCACTTTTATTGTCGCCATAAACTCCCAGAACAAGACATTCGCTAAAAAAGTTGGCGATTTGTTTCTTTGGGAAATTAACCACGGCGAGAATTTGTTTTCCAATCAGATCATCTTTTTGATATAAAGCAGTGATTTGTGCAGAAGATTTTTTGATTCCTAAATCTCCAAAATCGATTTCCAGTTTATAAGAAGGATTTCTGGCTTTTTCAAAATCATTCACAGAAATAATGGTTCCGACTCTGATGTCGATTTTCTCAAAATCACTCCAGGATATTTCAGGTTTTGTCATCGTTGATTGGTTTTATTTTTAATGTCTTGCAAAAGCTTTTCAACTTCAAGTTTTTGCTCCAAATATTTTGATTGAAGTTCACTTCCTTCGCCCATTCTTCCATAATAGATCAAAGCTTTTTCGCCAAAGAAGTTTTTGTAATAATCGGAAAGCTCCGGAATCTGCGGAAAATTGGTGTGAAATAACATTTCGTAGTAAGCCTGCCATTCGCGTTCGTTCTTGTCCGTAATCATCATTTTTGGTGATTTTTGACGAACGTGCAGCATCTCGTGAGCCAGAAGATTGAGAACTAATGTCAAATCAAAATCGAATAAGTTTTTTGGAATCATCACTTCCTGCATATCCCCGATTTCCCCATTAGCAGTCAATAATATCGAATGCTTTTCTAATTCTTCCCTAAAACCAAATCCTAAAAAATTATCATCATGCAATTCGAATTCGTGGATGAGGAATCTTGCAGCCTCCAGTATTTCGCCGGTTTCTTTGTAAGCTTTTAGGTTGAAGTGTAATTGTTCGTAGTTCATTTGTGTTTTTTATTTGATACGATTTTCAACAATATCAGAATTTTGTTTCGTATGTAGGACTGCGTGAACATAAACCGTGTTATCTTCAACAGTATAATAAATCCCGTATGGGAATTTTTTCGTAAAGATAATCCTTATTTCTTTATATCGTTTCTGATAATGCTGTGGACTTTTCTGAATCTTAAGTAATGACTCATCAATTTTTTCTAGAAATTTTTCAGGAAGGCTAATGTTTTGATTTTTATACCATTCCATCGCTTCTCTAATGTCTTGTTGCGATTTTGGTTTGATTATCAGCTTATAAACCATATTCTTTTTTAAGCTCATTGACAAAATCAGTCCAAGGTTTTCCTGATTCCGGACTGGATAGATGTTCTTGCAAACGCTTATCTAATATTTCTTGATGTTCTTTTGTAAGACCTTTTTCTTCAGAGTTTTCCTTGGAAATAATTGCATTAAAAATCTGTAACATTCTATCATCGGCTTCGTCTATGAAATCGTGTATTTTTTTTCTGAGTTTTACACTTGCGTCCATTTTGTTTTGGATTTGATAGTTTCAAAGTTAATAAAATTCCTGATTTGTTTCGTGATAAGTAGCGGTCTTAAATATCAGTAAATTTGTTGTTTTTGGACAAATATTTCAAAAGAAGTTGAATCTGCGGCCGCGATAGTAACGGTTACCCCGCAGCGAGGCGGCGGAACGCAGTGGAGACGCCGAGTGAGGAGTAGGAGTGGATAGCGCGAAATGTCCGCCCATAAAAAATCGCACCTGATTGAGATGCGATTTACTTTATTTAGAATTCCATTTGTACTTCCAGTTTTTCTGCCAGAAGTTTGGAAACTTTTACTTTGAGTGGCTCAATGTCAATATTCTGCATCGCATCGTTGGCGAAAGCATAAAGCAATAATGCTCTTGCTTCTTTCTTGGAAATTCCACGAGCTCTAAGGTAGAACATCGCATCTTCGTTCAACTGACCAACGGTACAGCCGTGTGAACATTTGACATCATCTGCGAAAATCTCTAGCTGAGGTTTTGTATCAATCGTTGCGCCTTCGTCCAGCAAAATGTTGTTGTTCTGCTGATAAGCGTTGGTTTTCTGAGCAATCTTATTCACAAACACTTTTCCATTGAAAACACCGTGCGATTTGTCCTTGAAAATCCCTTTGTAATTCTGGTAAGATTCGCAGTTTGGCGTATTGTGATGAACAGCGGTGTGGTGGTCTACCAATTGGTCTTTCCCGATAATCGTGATGCCGTTCATAAACGAATTGATATTTTCTCCGTTGTGGATGAAATCCAGATTGTTACGAACTAATTTTCCTCCGAAAGAGAAGGTGTTCACAGTCGTTAAGCTGTCTCTTTCCTGCTTCGCAAATGTGTGATCTACAAGGTAAGATGTATCACTGTCATTCTGTAATTTGTGCCAGTCTGCTTTTGCATTTTGGTAAGTGAAAATCTCCGTCACAGAATTAGTGAAAACGAAAGAATCGTCAAAATTGTGATGGCTTTCAATCACTTCTACTTTTGCACCAGCTTCTACAATCAGAAGATTTCTTGTGTTATAGAAAGTATTTTCTTCCTGACTGTCAGAGATATAAAAAACGTGAATCGGTTTTTCGATAACAATGTTTTTAGGTACTTTCAAGAAAAACCCTTCGTTGAAATAAGCTAGATTCAGGTTGGTAAACGCTAATTCTTTGCTCGCAATCGTATTGAAATATTGGTTGAACGTTTCTCTTTTTGCTGAGTCATTAAGAGCTTCATTCAGCGTCAGGAATTCTGCATTTTCAATAGAAATATTAGAATATTCTTTGTGAAGTTTTCCGTTGATGAAGACAATCCAGTCAAAATGTTCCTCTCCAAGATGCAATTCGTCCAATTGCTCTTTGGTAATGTGATGCGCTTCTGAAGGGAAAAAATTGTAATCTTTCTCCGTGATTTCCTTCAGATTCGTGTATTTGTATTCTTCATCTTTTTTGGTCGGAAAACCTTTTGCTTCAAATTTCTGAAGAGCGTTTTTTCTTTCTTCATTCAAAAAAGTATGACGAAGCGATTCCAAAAAATCTGAATGTTGATTTATTGTTTGTTCAAATAAAGCCATTGTAATGGTTTGATTTTGCATCGGTTGAGTGGTTTTTGTCATTCTGAAGAACGAGGAATCTAGATTCTTCATTCCGTTGCACTGCAATCAAAATGACAATTATATTTAATATTCAAATTAGTTCAAAAGCCAATCGTAACCTTTTTCTTCCAATTCAAGTGCTAAAGATTTATCTCCTGTTTTTATGATTTTTCCATCTGCCAAAACGTGAACGAAATCTGGCTGAATATAATTTAAAAGTCTTTGATAATGCGTGATTAATAAAACAGCGTTGCCCTCATTTTTGAATTGGTTCACACCATCAGCGACGATTCTTAAAGCATCGATATCCAATCCGGAATCGGTTTCGTCAAGAATTGCCAGTTTCGGGTTCAGCATCATCATTTGGAAAATCTCGTTTCTTTTCTTTTCACCTCCGGAGAAACCTTCGTTCAAAGAACGAGAAAGGAAATCTTTTCTGATTCCTAATTTTTCAGAGTTTTCACGAATTAATCCCAACATTTCTTTAGCGCCCATTTCTTCCAATCCGTTGGCTTTTCTGGTTTCATTAAGAGCGGCTTTGATAAAATTGGTAACAGTAACGCCAGGTATTTCCACAGGATACTGAAAAGAAAGGAAAATTCCTTTGTGTGCTCTTTCCTCGGGTGCATCTTCGCCGATTTCTTCTCCTTCGAAAAGAATTTCGCCATCCGTTACTTCATAATCTTCTTTTCCTGCAATCACAGAAGAAAGAGTCGATTTTCCAGCTCCGTTCGGTCCCATAATCGCGTGAACTTCGCCCGGTTTTATTTCAAGATTGATTCCTTTTAAAATTTCTTTGTCGCCGTCTTCAATTTTGGCGTGTAAGTTTTTTATCTCTAACATACTTTTAAATTTATCGCAAGGCTAGACAAAGATTTTTTTATCTTCCTTTGCTTTTTTAAGTGAAACAAAGGCGCTAACGCTTATCAATGAAATACTATTGTTTCTTATTTTGTATTATAATCAAGACCATTTGCAATTCTCATTACACCATTTTTAAATAGTTGAGAATTAAAATTAATAAGCATTCCTAACTTATAATTTCCTAGTCTTAAATAATTTTTTAATTGTGATGCGTGAAAATTATTTAAACTTTCAACAGATTTAATTTCTAAAACAACCTTGTTTTCAATTAATAAATCCATTCTAAAAGCATTTTCCAGCAACAATTCTTCATATTGGATATTCAGAGGTTTTTGTCTTTCGACTTTTACTTCTGCTTTTTTCAATTCATAGAAAAGACATTCTTCGTAAATACTTTCATATAAGCCTATACCCAATTTTCTATGAATCTTTAACCCACTTTCAAAGACAATCTTTGAAATTTCATTCTCTGTCATTTGTGTCATTTTTCGCAAAGATAAACAAGTTAATTGTAGAAATTTAAAACTTGTATTACTTTCCTAAGCTTTAGCGGCTTTGTATTTCTTTAAAATTTTTTCAAACAATCAAAGAAAATCTTTGTTTAACCTTGCGATAAAAATCTATCCAACTGAACCTTCCAGAGAAATCTCCAACAACTTCTGAGCTTCAATGGCAAATTCCATAGGAAGCTTATTCAAAACTTCTTTACTGAATCCATTCACAATCAATGCAATTGCTCTTTCTGTGTCGATTCCCCTTTGGTTGCAATAGAAAATCTGGTCTTCTCCGATTTTCGAAGTCGTTGCCTCGTGTTCCAGTTGTGCAGTCGGGTCTTTGATTTCTATGTAAGGGAAAGTATGAGCACCACATTCGTTACCCATTAGTAAAGAATCACATTGAGAAAAGTTTCTCGCTCCTTTTGCGGTCGGCATTACTTTTACCAATCCACGATAAGAATTATTAGATTTTCCGGCAGAAATTCCTTTAGAAATAATGGTTGATTTAGTATTCTTTCCAATATGAATCATCTTCGTTCCTGTATCTGCATATTGGTGCATATTGGTAACCGCAATGGAATAAAATTCACCAACCGAATTATCACCTTTCAAAATACAGCTCGGATATTTCCAGGTTACAGCAGAACCTGTTTCAACCTGAGTCCAGGAAATCTTTGCATTTCTTTCGCAAAGTCCTCTTTTAGTCACAAAATTGAAAACACCACCTTTTCCTTCTTCATCTCCGGGATACCAGTTTTGAACGGTATTTGATTTCAGCATTGTCAAGAGCAATCAATTCAACAACAGCAGCGTGTAGCTGATTCTCGTCTCTCGATGGCGCTGTACAACCTTCAAGATATGAAACATAACTTCCTTCGTCAGCAATGACCAAAGTTCTTTCGAATTGTCCTGTTCCAGACTGATTGATACGGAAATAAGTTGACAGTTCCATTGGACATCTTACACCTTTTGGAATGTAGCAGAAACTTCCGTCAGAGAAAACTGCGGAGTTCAAAGCGGCGTAGAAATTATCGCCTCTTGGAACGACTTTCCCGATGTATTGTTTTACCAATTCCGGATGTTCTTTGATCGCTTCGGAAATAGAGCAAAAGATAATACCTTTCTCCTTCAAAGTTTCCTGAAACGTTGTTTTTACAGACACTGAATCTACAACAATATCAACCGCAACATTCGCTAATCTTTTTTGTTCCTCGATATTGATTCCCAATTTTGCGAAAGTTTTCAGTAATTCCGGATCCACTTCATCAAGACTTGCCAATTCTGGTTTTGCCTTTGGCGCAGCATAATATCGGATAGCTTGGAAATCAGGTTTTTGATATTTGATGTTGGCCCAATTCGGCTCTTCCATTTTTTGCCAGATTCGGAAAGATTCCAAACGCCAGTCGGTCATCCATTCCGGTTCTTCTTTTTTAGCAGAAATCGCACGGATGATATCTTCATTCAGACCTATCGGGAAATCTTCATATTCGATATCCGTTTCGAATCCGAATTCATACTTTTGATTTTCGAGATCGACTCTCAGGTCGTCTTCGGTGTATTTAGACATATTTTATAAACTAAAAGATTCTCCACAGCCGCAAGTTCTTGCCGCATTTGGATTATTAAAAACAAAACCTTTCCCGTTCAATCCTCCGGAATATTCCAGCGTGGTTCCTGCAAGATAAAGGATTGACTTTTTGTCAACAACGATCTTTACACCATTGTCTTCAAAAATCTGGTCGGTTTCGCCTTTTACATTATCAAACTTCAGAACGTATTCCAGCCCGGAACAACCGCCGCTTTTTACACCCACTCTTATATAGTCAGTCTCAGGATTGAAGCCTTCTTCAGTCATCAACTGAGCTGCTTTGGATTTTGCCTGATCGCTTACTTGTATCATTGTTTTTATTTAGACTGATTTTAGTCTACAAAAGTACGAACTAATTTCCGCAATCTCAAATCGACGGCATCTATTTTAACGATTTTTAAATAGACTTTATCATTTCGTTTTATAATGAATTACAGTTTGTTAATGTTAAATCGTTGTCAAAAAAGAAACAATTATTAATTCTGATTGTTCTTATAATTAACTTTGCTGAGATTTGTTAATCAAACCATTAGTTTATGAAGAAGATTTTTATTTTGATGATGCTGTTTTCCTTTTTGGGAAAAATGATGAGTCAGACCGAAAGATATGTTTATCGTACGGAAGTGAATCCGGATACGATCAATCTTGTCGATATGAAGGTTGAAACCACTTTTCTTGATGTGAGAAATAATCGATCATTATTCATTAGTGAAAGCAAATTGTTGCGGGATTCTTTGAAAACAGTTTTGAGGCAGCAGGAAAAGCCGGAAATCAAAAAATCAAAAAAGGATAAACCGGAATTTCCAAAACTAGCAAATGGAAAATCAATTCAGCCGACTTTTTTTGAATACTTTATTACAAAAGATTACGCTGATAAAACGATAAATTTTGTTGAAAATATTGGTTCTAAGCAGGTGTATTATCAGGAAGACAGGAAATTGAATTGGAATATTTCTCCGCAAACCTCGGATTATAATGGTTACAAAGTTCAGAAGGCAACGATCAATTTTGGAGGAAGAATCTGGACAGCTTGGTTTGGGCCGGAAATCAAAATCTCTGACGGACCTTACAAATTATCAGGATTGCCAGGCCTTATTTTGAAATTGGAAGATGATAAAGGCGATTACAAATTTAATTTCGTCAAAAAATTATCAATTCCAAATTCTTTTACTGAAGATATAAAACCGGATGCGAGAAAATCGACAAGAATTAATTTCCAAGGTGATAAAGCTTCTGTAAAAATGGAAATGGCAAAGAATAAAGATGCTGAAATTGATTTGGATAATTTCAATCCTGGTGGTGGAAGAGGAATGCATCAAAGAAATGAAATGAACGGCAGATTCGGCGGCCAACCCGGACAGGAGATGAATGGTGGAATGCCTAATGGAGAAATGCGAACTCCCGATATGCAAATGGGAAATATGCCAAGAAGTTCTACAGGAAATGGTAATATGATGAGTTTTGGAAATACAAACCCAATAGAATTAAGTAATAAATAAGATATGAAATTATTAAAAATACTAAGTGTTTTAGCAATGCCAATGCTGATGGCCCAGCAAAGCACACGTTTTGTTTATCAGGTAACATTAACGCCGGATTCTACCAACACAGAAAAGAAAACCGAACAGGCCTATCTGGATACGGATGGTAAAAAATCTTTTTTCTACGCAGAAAACACTTTGAAGAGAGATTCTCTGATGGAAAGAATGAGAGCGACCAAAAATTTTGACAGAACCCAGATGCAGAATTTGCGGAGTAATATGCAATTCACGATTGAAAAAGATCTGACCAATCAAAGTTTGGTTTATAAATCAAGAATCGGAAGAGATCAATATTCTTATAACGAATCGCCTGCTTTTGACTGGAAAATCTTGCCGGAAACGGTGAAAATCGGAGATTATCAAACCCAAAAAGCCGAGACTAAATTCGGAGGAAGAACTTGGTATGCCTGGTTTACTCAACAAGTTCCTTTGCAGGATGGACCGTATAAATTTTCCGGATTACCAGGTCTGATCGTAAAAGTTCAGGATGCAAAAGGCGATTATTCCTTTGACTTGATGCAGACTAAAAAAATTGCGGAAGTTCAGCAGCCACAAACCAGAGGTCAGTTTATTAACCTTCCGAAAAATAAGTATGCGGATATGGAGAAAAAATTCCAGAAAGATCCTGTGAGCTTTTTTAATGCCCAAGGCGGAGGTGGAAGAGGGCCGGCTGGCGGTGGTGGCGGACGCGGACCTTCTTTTGATCCGAAGCAACAGCAGGAAAGACAAAAACAAATGGAAGCTGAAATCAAAAGCAGAAATAATCCAATCGAATTGAAATGAAAAAAGTCCCAAATTTGGGACTTTTTGTTTTAAGATTTTCTAATTTCTTTAATCTCTTCAATTTTTTCTTCGAAATAATTTTTCTTGTCGGGATGTTTCTCAGAAAGTGTTTCGTAAGCTTTTATGGCCTTGGAATACAGTTTTTGTTCTGTGTATAACTTTGCCAAAGTCTCTGTCATCAGGTGAGAAATATCGTCTTTTTTCTCTTTTACAACATAGTTGCTTTCTTCTTTTAACTGAGAGATCTTAGGATTATTCTCGATAAAATTATCAATGATTTTTTCTTTTACTTTTGAAGTGTCTTCAGCAGGTCTTTCGATTTTCAGCCAGCTTTGCCAGGTATTGATGAAAGTTCCTACATTACTTTCTTTTGATGTGGTTTCCTCGGTTTTTTCCTCTATTGCCGGAGCTTCTTTTTTCTCTTCGATTTTAGAAACTTCATTTCCAAAAAATGAAACATTGAAAACAGGTCTTTCCGAATCTGTTTCGTTTTTATGTTCTATGATTGATTCTATTTCTTCTTCAACAATTGGCTTTGATACAATTTGAGGTTTTATCTCTTCAATTGATGCAGTAACTTCGGTCTTTTCTATAATTTTCGGGATTTCTCTTTCTTCCGTTTTTCCGATTAAAGCATCCGGAATATTATTGGAAAATTGCATCGGTTTCCATTCAGAAACAGGTTCTTCAATTGTTTCCTCAATTTTAACTTCTGGAGTTTGAGAAATTATTTCCGGTTCAAGTTGATCCGTTTCTTCAATTTTAGCTTCTTCTGTCTCAAAAGTTGTTGTGTTTTCGAAGATTCCCTGAGTTTTTTCTAAAATTTCAGAATCAATGTTTTGATTTTTATTTGCTTCGATTTCAAAAGCCTGAGTGTTTTCAAAACTGATTCCATTAGCATCATCAATTTCTAATTCTTTTTCCGGAATTTTATCAACGAAAACTTCCTTCTTTTCAGATTCAGAATTGATTTTTACTTCAAACGGTTTCTCTTCTTTTTTCTCTTTTTTAGGAGGATTGAGATAATCCAAATGGTTTTTTGGGACCGAGAATTTGACATCTGGAAGAAAATCCTGAATGCCGCCGAAACTGATATCGTTAGAAGTTTCCAACTCAGCTTTCTCAACAGATTGTTGTGTTTTGATTTCTTCAACAATTGGTTCTTCTTGTACAGCAATCGATTCTTCTGACCGGTTTTCATCAACTTCGATCTGAGCGTTGATGTCCTTAATTTCTTGCTTAAGAATTAATTGACCCGACTCCTTGCTTGCTTCAAGATCGACTTCTGGCGCTTTTTCTTCCAAAAAATTTTCTTCACCTTCATACAGAAGACGATTCTTTTCGCCGTCAACTACTACAAATTCCGGACTCTGATTCTTTTCTTCAACTTCGATGATTTTCTCAACATCGAATTTGTTCAGAACTGGCTTTTCTTCATTTTCAATTTCAGCAATTAATTCAGGTTCTGCGGGTTTTATTTCTTCCGGGATCGTATTATTAACTGTTGGATTTTCAGTGCTTTCTTCTGGAGTAATTAGAGCTGGAATTTCCTCTTTTTTCGAATTCTTTTCCGAATTAATGAAGTGATAAAGTATTTTTTTATCAGTTGTGTAAGCAGCGGTTTTAGAAAGATTTTCTTTATAATTTTCTGATTGATAAAGATTGATTCCGTAGAGGTAAAGCGCTCTTAAACTTTGTGCATAAGGCATTTTTGCCGACTCCGATTCCAAAATCCGGAGGTCGTTTTCGGTAATTATTTTCGGATTTTTGATTAATTCTAAAACTCTTGTATTCATATTTTACCAGTTGGCTACAATATCATTGAAAATCTTGTTGATGATTCTTTCATTTACAATTTTAACCTGTGCCGTTTCAATTGCATTCAGGTCGAGATCACTGTTGAAAACTGCTTCATCACTGTAAGTTCGGTCAAAATTTAAAGTCGGATCTTTAATATTCTCGTAGTGAACTTTTATCGTAATGGTCAGTTTATTTTGCTGTGCCTGGATGATATTTCCTGTTGTCGTGGTTGTGGAAGCTCCAACACTCGTAGGTGTAATGTTGTAATCCGTAATTTCTCCTTCTATCAAAAGATCCGGATTTTCTATTGCGCCTTTCAAGCCTGACCTTTGTAGAAAACGGTTCTGTAAAGCCACCGTAAAATCCTGGCTCAGACTTGGTAGGTTGTTCGCAGCGTTATTTGGAAACGGATTGATTTTTATCGTCTTCATATCTTCCCGCAAAGAAGAACCTGAGAAACTGTAACAGGAAATCAAGAAAGACGAGACAAATAACAGTATACAAGTTTTGAATGCCCTTAATAATAAATTACGATGATATATTGGAATCATTTTTCTGAGTCTTTTTAATCCTCAAGATTATATTGTTTAATTTTTCTGTAAAGTGTTCTTTGCGAAATTCCCAGCTCATCCGCAGCCCTGTTTCTTCTGCCTTTATGCTTTTCCAGGGCCTTGATAATCAAATCTTTTTCGTTGTTCTGAAGTGACAAGGATTCTGGTTTAGCTTCTTCAATTTCGATATCTTCTACATCATTGTAATGATGATCATCGTTGTCCGAAATGATTGTCGGATGATGAACTTCATTCTGGTTATTATTTTCGAAATATAACAAAGAATTAGGATTAGCCGTTTGAGTTTCCGGTGTGTAGATTCTGTTGATCAGATTTTTTTCCTGAGAACTCAGATCGCTGTTTCCTCTGTTTTTAATTAGTTCCGAAGTTAAGGATTTTAAATCATTAATATCGCTCCTCATATCGAAAAGGATCTTATACATAATCTCTCTTTCAGAACTGAAGTCTGACCCGGAGTTTCCGCCGGAATTTTTCTGGACAACAGCAGGTAAGTTGGCGTTCATCGGGATATATTCTGCTAATTTCACAGAATTGATTTCACGATTCTGCTCAACAACAGTCATTTGCTCTACCAGATTTCTCAACTGACGAACGTTTCCCGGGAATGAATAGTTTTCCAAATATGAAACTGCATCATCAGTCAGTCTTAGCTCAGGCATTCTGTATTTCTCAGCAAAATCAATCGCAAACTTTCTGAATAACAAATGGATGTCGCCTTTTCTTTCTCGCAAAGCAGGCATATCAATCTGTACGGTGTTTAAACGGTAATACAGATCTTCACGAAAACGCCCGTCCTGAATGGCTTTCATCATATTAACGTTTGTAGCCGCTACGATTCTTA
>Ga0209933_1001270_pt1 | contig 25942 bp, 27 predicted proteins | sample ThiBiot_300_biof_FD_183944 | JGI IMG/M metagenome (GOLD analysis project Ga0209933, IMG submission 183944) | Wastewater bioreactor microbial communities from Cape Town, South Africa - Thiocy_cont_300_biof (SPAdes) | ecosystem: Engineered > Bioremediation > Thiocyanate > Unclassified | place...
AAATAAATTAAAGCTTAAATCGTATTGAAGTCGCAAAATTTTCCATTATTGAAAAAAATTGGCGCCTTAAAGACACAATAATTTATAAAATTCATTATCATAAGATGAATAAAAAAAATAAAATCACTTTGATTATCATAACTGTTCTCCTGATTATCGGGATGAGCGGACTTGTCTATAAACGTTTTGATTTGACGGCGGAAAAACGTTACACACTTTCTGATTCCACAATCAAGGTTTTGGAAAATGTGAAGAAACCGATGACGATTGAGGTTTATCTTGAAGGCGATTTTCCAGCTTCTTTCAAGCAACTTTCGAATGAAACCAAATTTATGCTGGACGAATTCCGAAAAATCAATCCGAAAATCGATTATAAATTCCGTGACCCGATTGCTGAGAAAATCCCGCAGGATACATTGAAAGGAATGGGAATGCAGCCTTCGATACTTCCAGATATGAAAGACGGAAAAATATCGGAAATAGTAATGTTTCCTTACGCCGCCATCAAATATAATGGTTACGGAACTTCTGTCCCATTGATTGTTCAGCAATCCGGAATTGATGCTGCAACGCAACTCAGCAAATCGATTGAAAACCTTGAATATAACTTCGCTTCCACTATCAAAGGAATGATGGAAGAAACGGCGAAGAATATTGGTTTCTTGGTGAACCAGCAAGAATTGAGTCCGGATGAATTCCGTGGATTTTTGGATTTGGCAATGGAGAATTACAACATTGGACCGGTGATTCCGGAAAACAAAACCGAATTGTCTTTAGCAGATGTTCCTAAACTAAAACAAATGGACGCTCTGGTTATTGCAAAACCAAGAAAAGCTTTTACTGATAATGAAAAAGTGATTCTCGACCAATACATTATGAATGGCGGAAAAACACTTTGGATGATTGATGCAGTCAATGCTGAAATGGACACCCTTTTCCAAGCCAAGAAAATAATGGCTTACCCGATTGACCTTAATCTGACAGATTTTATGTTCAATTATGGACTGAGAATCAATCCGGCTTTGACCAAGGATATGAAAAAATCAGCGTTGGTAAGAATTGTTTCGGGTGAAGTTGCCGGTAATCCGCAGTATAGCAGTTTCCTTTGGCCTTATTTCCCTTTAGGAATCGCTGAAACCAAAAATCCGATTACGAAGAACATCAATCCTGTAAAATTCGAGTTTCCAACTTCGATTGATACGCTGGGAAGGCCAAATATCAAAACCAAAGTTCTTTTCGAATCCAGCGAAAGAACCACTAGCAAAACTGTTCCGAATTACGTCGCTCTTTCTGAAATTGTAAGAACAGACAGCATCGGCGAGATGGAACGTCCTACGCCACCGAAGATTTTTGCAGTGGCTTTGGAAGGGAAATTCAAATCTGCTTATGCGACAAGAAGTGAGAAGAATTCTTATCCTGGATTCAAAGCTCAAAGTCCTGAGAATAAAATGCTCGTGATTGCCGATGGTGATATTGCCAGAAATCAAATCTGGAAAGGACAACCACTTCCTTTGGGAGAAGATTTGCTGACCAAAGAACATTACGGCAACGCACAATTTTTGAGAAATGCTTTGGATTACCTGTTAGACGACAGCAATATAATGGAACTAAGAGACAGAACAATTGAAGTGAGATTGCTCGACAGACAAAGAATTGATTCAGAAAAATCCGACTGGCAATGGTTCAATCTGCTTCTACCTTTGGGAATTTTAGGAGTTTTGGGAGCTGGATTTTATTTCTTGAGAAAGAAGATGTTTTCTTAATTAAATCTTTTTGAACACAAACTCCACTAAGATTTTTAATAAAAATAAATACAGGTTCACAAAGACGCTTCGCTCATAAAAGATTCTTTGCTAAGTGCTAACGGCTTTGCGAACTTAAAATAATCACAATAATTGTTATAAAACTTTGCGCGCTTTGCGTTCAAAATCGACGAATTATGAAAAACCTTTTACTAGCTTTAATTTCGGGTGTTTTGTTAGCCATTTCGTGGCCGACTTACGGTATTCCGTTTTTTATATTTTTTGCCTGGGTTCCGCTTCTGATGATGGAACATAACATTACGAAGTTCAGCAATATCAAAAAGAAAAGCTTGGCTGTTTTTTGTTTTTCATACCTTACATTTTTGATTTGGAACTTTGTTACTACTGGCTGGCTTTACAATTCGCAATTACCTGACGGAAGCAAATCTCTGTTGGCAGTTCTGTTTCCGGTTTTGACCAATTCATTTTTTATGGCGTTGGTTTTTGTGTTTTATCATATTTATAAAAAAAGTCAGGGAACCTATTTCGGATTGGTCTTTTTTGTAGCGATTTGGATGGCTTTTGAGAAGCTTCATCTCGTTTGGGAATTTACCTGGCCTTGGCTCAATCTCGGAAATGTCTTTGCAGAATATCATCAGTTTGTTCAGTGGTATGATACTTTGGGTGCAACAGGTGGAAGTTTCTGGATTCTGATTTGTAATGTTTTGGTATTTTATACGATAAGAATTTGGGAAGCTGGAAGAATCAGAAAATCTTTGATTAAAAATGTTTTGATGACAGCAGGTTTTATCATTCTTCCAATGATCATTTCTTTGGTTAAGTATTATAATTATTCAGTAAAACCAATCGGAACAATTAATGTTACAATGCTTCAGCCAGCGTTGGATCCATATACCGAAAAATATCAGAAAGACAGTTTGACGATTGAAAGTGATTTGCTGAAATTGGCTACAGAAAATTCGGTTTTACAAAGCGATAAAAAATCAAAAATCGATTTATATCTTGCACCGGAAACTTCACTCCCGGGAATTGGAGGTTTCAGCGAAAGAGGTTTTAATAATAGTCTGTTGATTAATAATATCAAAGGATTCCTTTCCCAACATCCGAAATCTGTTTTCTCCGGCGGAATTTCCAGCTATTATATTTATAAAGAAGACGAAGAAAAACCGTCAACAGCAAGTTATCTTGACAGACAAGGCATTTGGTTGGATGAGTATAATTCTGCAATTCAAATTATCCCGAATCAGCAAACCGAAGTTTACCATAAAGCAATGCTCGTTCCCGGCGTTGAGATTTTTCCTTACATCAAAGTTTTTAAGCCAATTTTAGGCGATGCAATGTTGGATTTAGGCGGAACAACGCGTTCTCTTGGAATTTCTAAAGAAAGAAAAGTCTTTGCCAATCCTTACAACAAATCTGTAATTGCGCCAATCATTTGCTACGAAAGTATTTATGGAGAATTCGTAACCGGTTATGTCAAAAAGGGAGCAAATCTTCTAACAATTGTAACTAATGATTCCTGGTGGGGTTATTCGCAAGGTCATAAGCAATTGCTGGTTTATGCAAAGCTTCGGGCGATAGAAACCAGACGCGAAATTGCAAGAGCAGCGAATAGTGGAACCAGTGCGCACATCAATTCCCGAGGCGATATTGTGGATGAATTACCTTACGGTGCAAAAGGCGCATTAACCGCAAAAGTCAATCTGATTGACAAAGAAACATTCTATACCAAAAGCGGCGATTTTCTTTCCAGAATTTGTCTTTTTGTGATTGGAGCTTTGTTACTTTTTATTCCGGGGAGAAAGTATTTGACGAGGAAGAAATAAGTTTGAGTGTTTGAGTGTGAGAGTTACTTTTAAACCCTAACGCCCTAAAACTCTCTGACTCTTAAACTCAAAGATTCGGCAAATACCTTTCTTTAATAATATTCAAATGATGAATGTTGTGACCAACGGTTAGTTTTCCTATTGTCTCTACTTTGATATTGTTTCCATTCACAATGCCAATTAACTGAAGCGCATCTTCCGGAAGATTTTTAAAGAATTTGACTGACAGTTTTCTGGTTAATTTGAATTCTTTAATCAGGCTTTTCAAAGTCCGGCTGTCTGCATAAGAATTATCAGCCCAAGCTTCTTCATCAAATCCCGAAACCAAAGACTGGTCTTTTCTGGAAAATCTTAAAGCCCGGTAAGCAAAGACTTTTTCTGTATCGATGAGATGTTGTAAAAGCGTCTTCAAACTCCATTTTCCTTCTGCATAAGCAAAGTTGCTTTGTTCTTCGGAAAGCGACTCATAGATTTGTAAGGTTTCATCAGAAGCCATTTTCATTTCTTCAATCCAATGTTCCGAAGGAACTAAATCTAAATACCGTTGTATATATTTTTCGAATTCTGTCATAGTTTAGTTGTTGGTTTTTGGTTGATTGTTGATAGGTCTATCAGATTGGGAAACGTTGTCAGGCTGAGGCTCTCGAAGCCTTTCAATATTAATAGAATTAATAATCATTTATTATTCATCTTTTATGACTCCACTTCCCACTCATAAAAATTCACGTCATCATATTTTTTGAAACCTGCACTTGGATATAATTGATTTCCAATCCTATTTTCTTTCCCTGTCTCCAGATACATTCCGCAAGAGTTTGATGTTCTGCAAAGTTCTTTCGCCCTTTCTATCAAAGCTTTTGAAAAACCTTTTCCACGGGAATTCGAATTAACATACAGGTCGTTTAATAGCCAGTAACGTTTCATTCTTGTTGATGAAAAAAGCGGATACAATTGCGTGAATCCCACCAATTTTCCTTCATCTTCAGCTACGAAAATCTCTGAATCTTTTTTCTCCAGTCTTTCAGATAAAAATTGTTGAGCGCCTAAAAAATCAGATGTTTTGTGGTAGAACATTCTATATTCATCAAACAATTGTGAAAGCTGAACCAAATCGTCCTGAGTCGCTTTTCTGATATTATTCTTCATCTTCGTATTGCTCCAGATAATAAGTAAATGTAAACCCTTCAACCTCATCTTCTGCATCCTCCAAAGTCGTGAGCAAGTCTTCAAATAATTCCAATTGGTCAACGCTCATATTCACAAATTCGAGATGAAGCGGCATTTCCAGTTCTCCCGAAATCACATCAAACAATGCGTCCAGATTGTCACCAAAATATTCCGGCAATTTCAATTTTGATTTCAGTTGTTCGTAAAAGTCTTCATAATCGCCAATGTCGACGAAATCTATATATATTTCTTTCATTCTAAGTTGATAGTTGTTGGTTGATAGTTGATGATTGTCAGGCTGAGACTCTCGAAGCCTTCCCTATTTTTATTGTTTCTCAAACGATTGATAATGATTTTTCGTGAGCCAAACATCGCCATTTTTAGTAAAGACAATTCGGTCTGCTCCGCGGTTTCCGCAATCGTAATTAACGTCTGCTTCGTAGTATTGTTCACCTTTCGGCAATTGTTTTTCACGATTACTGAATTGATCGCCTCCAATTGCCTTTCCCGGTAAAACGTCACAAAGATTTCCTTTGGACGGATTCCAGCCTTGGCTTTTTGCTTCAGATTTTGTGATGTAAAAATCGGGTAATTTGTGATTGGATTTTACGTAAGCAATCACTTTGTCATCGTCTGTTAATTCTTCTATCGAATTATCGTTGGACTGATTTTGATATTTTTTTTCAGGTTTTTTAGGCGAATCAGAATCTTCTTTTCCTGATTCATTATAATTATCTATATGCGTAGTTTCCTGAGCATATTGATTCCTCTTCTCAATTTTATAATTTGAAATCAGATACATTGTCAATATTCCGGCAAATGCTCCGATGAGAAAGAAAAACAGGGTTTTCAGTTTTGGATTCATTGTGAAAAATTTCTATGCTAAAATAATGAAAACCTCGATTCTTAAAGAAGAAAAAACAAATTTTAAAAAAAAATTGTGCTTAACCTAATTTTTCTATATTTGGGCACAAAGATAAAAATATGGAAACCCAAACTATGGACAACTTAAAAATGATAGCTGAAACGGCCAAAGATTTCGCTGAAAAAAATATTCGCCCCAACATTATGGATTGGGACGAGAGCCAGACTTTTCCTGTAGAATTGTTTCATCAATTGGGAGAATTGGGCTTCATGGGAATTGTAATTCCCGAAGAATATGGCGGTTCTGGTCTTGGTTATCAGGAATATGTGACCATTTTGGACGAGATTTCCCAGGTTGATCCTTCTATCGGATTATCCGTTGCAGCGCACAATTCACTTTGCACCAATCACATTTATGAATTCGGGAATGAAGAGCAGAGAAAAAAATGGCTTCCTAAACTAGCTTCTGGAAAAGTAATCGGTGCTTGGGGATTGACAGAACACAACACAGGTTCAGACTCTGGTGGAATGTCCACCACAGCTGTAAAAGACGGAGATGATTGGATTATCAACGGTGCAAAAAACTTTATCACACACGCTATTTCCGGAGACATTGCAGTTGTAATGACAAGAACTGGAGAAAAAGGAGCAAAAAATAATTCCACCGCTTTTGTTTTGGAAAAAGGAATGGCTGGTTTTACTTCCGGGAAAAAAGAAAACAAACTAGGAATGCGTGCTTCCGAAACTGCTGAATTGATTTTCGATAATGTTCGCGTTCCGGACTCTCATAGATTGGGGGAAGTTGGAAGTGGTTTTAAACAGGCAATGAAGATTTTGGATGGCGGTCGTATTTCTATCGCAGCTTTGAGTTTGGGAATTGCGAGAGGCGCATACAAAGCAGCTCTTAAATACGCTCAGGAAAGACATCAGTTCGGAAAATCGATTTCAAGTTTTCAGGCGGTTAACTTTATGTTAGCTGATATGGCAACAGAAATTGATGCTTCAGAATTACTAATCAGAAGAGCATCTGACCTGAAAAACGCCAAACAAAAAATGACACGCGAAGGCGCAATGGCAAAATTGTATGCTTCTGAAGCTTGCGTTAGGATTTCTAATAATGCGGTTCAAATCTTCGGTGGTTATGGTTACACGAAAGATTTCCCGGTTGAGAAATTCTACAGAGATTCTAAATTGTGTACCATTGGCGAAGGAACTTCTGAAATCCAAAGATTGGTGATTGGAAGAGATATTTGTGATTAGAATTTTAAATAATTAGCAATTATAAGAATTAAACCCTTTCAGAATTTATAACTTTGAAAGGGTTTTTAAATTTAAACATAATGAATCAGGACATCATTTCATACAATCAAAATCTTGAAATAGAAGACCAAAAGATTGTCGATATTCTTTCCGAAGAAATCTGCAAACATCTTTCAGAAGCAGAGAATAAAATCTGGCACGCTCATCCTGTTTGGTTTCTCGATGGAAATCCAATTGTTGGTTACAGCAAACAAAAGAAAGGAATTCGATTGATGTTTTGGAGTGGAAAAGATTTTGATGAAGAAAAGCTCAGTGTAGAAGGCAAAAAATTTCAGGATGCTTCTATTTTTTATAATGATTGGAATGAAATTAATAAAGAACATTTAAAGCGCTGGTTGGAAAAATCCGGAAAAATACAATGGGATTATAAAAATATTGTAAAACGAAAAGGTGTGTTGGAACGATTGAAGTAATAAACATCAACTCAAAAACATTTTAATTTTATTAAATGCTGTCTCCTTGGACGGCATTTTTTATATTTGTTAAAATTTTAGAAAATAATGGATAAATTAGATAGCCTGAATCAGGTAGCCGAATTTCACAAAACCTTCAACGCCCCAATTCTTGACACGCCGCAGATTCCTTCAAAAGAACGTGCAGATTTGAGAGTCAGTCTTTTGCAGGAGGAATTGGACGAGCTGAAAAAAGCCATCGAAGACAATGATTTGGTAGAAGTGGCCGATGCACTTTGTGATTTGCAGTATGTTTTGAGCGGTGCTGTTTTGGAGTTTGGTTTGGGAGAAAAATTTGTGGAATTGTTTAATGAAGTTCAGCGTTCTAATATGTCCAAAGCTTGTGATAATGAAATTCAGGCGCAGGAAACTGTAGAATTTTATAAAGCCAAAGGAACCGATGCTTATTACGAAAAATCTGGTAACAAATACAATGTTCACAGGGTTGCAGACAACAAAGTTCTGAAGAACAAATATTACTCTGCAGCTGATTTGAAAGACATCATTAATAAGTAATCACAATAAACACAAAGATTTCACCAGGCTCACAAATGAAATTATTAAGTTTTGAAATTGTGCTCTTTGTGCAAAAACTTCGTGAATCTTGTGGTTAAAAAACAAAACATAATGAGAAAAATCTCAATATTATTAGGCATCATTGCCTTGACAACGGTTAATTCCTGTGCGGAAAGAGTGATTGTCAACCGAGAAGTAGAATCCAAAAACGACGGAAAAATGTTGCTCGGAACGCAGACGCTTGACCAGTTTAGAAAAGAGCCGTTCAAAACCTGGTTTGATGAAGAATATAACCGTTATCAGGTTGACCAAACGGGCTTAGCAGAATTAAAAAAAGAAAAACTCAATTCTTACAGTCTGGTAGTTTTTGTTGGAAGCTGGTGCGAAGACAGCCACAGAGAATTCCCAAGATTGATTAAGATTTTGGACGCGTTGAAATACAATACCGGCAAAATGCAGATCATCGCTGTGAATCGCAAAAAAGAATCCCCTGCTGGTGAAGAAGGATTGTATAATATCACGCGCGTTCCAACGATAATTGTCAAAAAATACGGCAAAGAAATCGGAAGGATTACAGAAATGCCGGAAACAGGCTATTTGGAAAGAGATTTGCTAAACATTCTGAAAAAAGACAATTCAAGTTTGTTTAAATAATAATTTGGGCAGCTTTATCCGCCTTCCACTCCCGCTACCTCGCCAAAGGCGGGTGAGCTCCGTTCAAGTCGGGCTGCAACAATTCAACGTTTAAACATTGCTGATAAATTCTAAATCAATGAATAAATATACAGGTTTACTTTCCTTTATTTTCGGGATTATTCTCACGGTTTTTGTTTTCTTGTCGTGGAGAAGTTGCAACAAAAAAGACGAAGCGGCTTTGGTCAATCAGGATTATTATTTGATTACGAATCAAATCCAGAAAATGAACAAAATGGTCGTTCTAGAGCAGGATTTTTCTAGTTTTCAAACACATAAAAGTTCAGCAGCAAGTATTGCAGGATTCGATATTTTACCAAGAGAAATGGTTCTTTATACGACTGCAAAAGCTCAGGTTTCCTACGATTTGAAAAAAATGAAAATCGATGTGGACACGGTCAACAAAAAGGTTATTATTGATGAGCTGCCGCAGCCGGAAATTAAGATTTTCCCGGATGTGAAAATTCATTTTATGGATGATTATGCGGTTAATAGATTCAAGCAAAGCGATATCAACGGCATTATGGAATCCGCTAAGAAAAATATGACAAAAAGCGTTAATCAGGAACAACTGAAACAGGAAAGCAAAAAACAACTGAAAGAAAATCTTAACGAAATTTTTATTTTGGCAAAAGCCTTGCATTATTCGATAGAAGACAAAACAAACACGTTCTCTTCTAAAGAATTATAAAAAATTACCGTTATGAATCCTGATAAAAAGACTGAAAACAACAATTCTGCCGAGAACAAAAAGCAGAATGAAGATTTCAAAAATATCCCTGCTGCATCTGACAAAAAAAATCCACCTGACATCGACAAAAATGATGTGGATAAAAGTTCGAAAATTAACAAGGACGGAAAAACAGACAACACCGATGAATAACAAGATTCGGAAAAAACGCAAGTAATCCTTTCAAAATTTGAAAGGATTTTCTTTTTTGTTTAAGAAATAAAGCTTACATTTAATACTGAAAATCAAAAGTTTACTAATTATGGTTTTCACTGTGTTTTAAAGTTCTGTTTCACCAAAAATCATCAGTTATGTCTTATCTTGTCATAGGGCTTTTCCCAAATCAGGTGGAAGTTGACAAAGTCCTCTCAAAATTAGAAAGCGCAGGTTACTACGATTATAGTATTTCTCATTCCGAAAAAGAAATCCTTAATGACGTAGATATAGAAAAGAAAAACGGATTCTGGAATTGGTTATTTGATGACAATCATCTTGACAGAGCCCGTTTCGAATACGCAAGTATCGACCACAACACGATAACCGTTCATTTGAAAACGGAACAGGACGCCCACATTGTAAGAGATATTCTTGACAACAATGGCGCAGTGAATGTTGAAGAAAAAACTCAGGATTATATGACTGAAAATTACTCTGTTTTTCCTAAGGAATATGTGATTTCTGAAAGTAAAAATGCAAAAATCATCGCCAAGGCAAAAAACAATCTGTTTTTTACTAACAATAGAAGGCATCATCTGCACGAAAACTGGATTGCCGAAGAACCCGACGGATTGGGTTTTAAAATTAATTAAACTATTATTCCAAACTAACGGTTTTTTAAAATTTGTATAGCCTTCTAATTTTTGGAAGGCTTTTTCATATAGAAATCAGGGGTTTTAACCAAGACATTTTTAGGTTTAATTATTAAAAATTTGTTAAAATCTATTCAATCTACTTTTCTGCCACAATTTTTGTTTGATTTAGACAAATATGTTTAACACCAAAAAATATTATTATGTCTTACACTGTTTTTGGACTATTCCCCAATGAAAAGGAATGCAATGATGTCCTTACCAAATTAGAAAATGCGGGATTTTATGATTATACGATCTCTCATACAGAAAAAGAAGCACTGGAAAGTGTGGATAACAAAAAGAAAGGATTTTGGCATTGGCTTTTTGACAACAGCACTTTGGAACAAGACCGTTACGAATACGCTAGCGTTGATAGTGATACCGTAACGGTTTATGTTGACAACGAAGATGATGCAAACGCTGTGAAAAACATTTTGGATGAAAACGGCGCCATCGACATCGAAGAAAAAACCAGAGATTATATTTCGGGAAAGTACGCAGACACCCACCACGAATATCCGATCTCCGAAAGCAAAAGAGCAAGAATTATCGCTAAGGCTAAAAATGATCTATACTTCACAGACGAGAGACAGGCGGCTTATACTCCGGAAAAAGGGATGTCTGACGAGATGGATTCGCAAGGTAAAAAAGATTAAAAACCATACATCCTGATATATAACTTTACATAGTGATAAGGACTGAGATTTTTCAGTCCTTATTTTTTGTAATTAATTAACTTAAATGCAAAATTATCTCGTGTCCTATTTCCTGAAATTTCGTAAATTTGCAAACATTATTTTTAAACCATTATGCTAAAAATTACACTTCCTGATGGCAGTATCAGAGAATATGAAGGAGCAGTTACTCCACTACAAGTTGCGCAAAGTATAAGTGACGGTTTGGCGAGAAATACCATTTCTGCCATCGTAAACGGAAAACAGACAGAAGTAGACACCACGATAACGGAGGATTCTACTGTGCAGCTTTTGACGTGGAATGACGATATGGGAAAAAAAGCATTCTGGCATTCATCTGCTCACTTGTTGGCTCAGGCGATTATGGAATTTTATCCTAATGCCAAGCTAACAATAGGACCTGCAATTGCAAACGGATTCTACTATGATGTGGATTTCGGTGGAGAGCCTTTGTCTGAAAAGGACTTTGAGAAATTAGAAAAGAAAATCTTAGAAAACGCTAAGAAAAATTCTACTTTCAACCTGCGTGAAGTTTCTAAAGCAGAAGCTTTGAAGGAATATGCAGACAATCCTTTCAAAACTGAATTGATTGAAAATCTGCCTGATGGCGAAATCACTTTCGTAACGCACGACAACTTCACAGACCTTTGTAGAGGTGGGCACATCCCTTCAACAGGAATTGTGAAAGCTGTGAAGATTCTTAATGCAGCCGGAGCTTACTGGAGAGGCGATGATAAAAATCCCCAGTTGACAAGGGTTTACGGGATTTCTTTCCCTAAACAAAAAGAATTAGCTGAATATCTCGAAAAACTTGAGGAAGCTAAAAGAAGAGATCACAGAAAGCTTGGTAAAGAATTAGGCATTTTTGCATTTTCTGAAAAAGTAGGTGCAGGTCTTCCACTTTGGTTACCAAAAGGAGCAGCATTGAGAAAAAAATTAGAAAATTTCTTATCAGAGGCTCAGAAAAAACAAGGTTACGAATTCGTAATTTCTCCACATATAGGAGCTAAAGAATTGTATGTAACTTCGGGACACTGGGACAAATATGGAGCAGACAGCTTCCAGCCAATTAAAACTCCAAACGAAGGAGAAGAGTTTTTGTTGAAACCAATGAACTGTCCTCACCACTGTGAGATTTACAAAGTACAACAATGGTCTTACAAAGACTTACCAAAACGTTATGCAGAATTCGGAACTGTTTACAGGTATGAGCAATCCGGAGAATTACACGGCTTGACAAGAGTTCGTGGATTTACCCAGGATGATGCCCACCTTTTTTGTACGCCAGACCAATTGTTACAGGAATTTGAAAAGGTAATTGACCTTGTGTTATATGTTTTTGGATCACTTGGATTTGCTGATTTTACAGCACAAATTTCATTGAGAGATCCTGACAACAGAGAAAAATATATCGGTTCCGATGAAAATTGGGAAAAAGCAGAAAATGCCATTGTTACAGCAGCAAAATCCAAAGGACTTAAGACTGTTACTGAATATGGCGAAGCGGCATTCTACGGTCCTAAGTTAGACTTTATGGTGAAAGATGCCCTAGGAAGAAGCTGGCAACTGGGAACAATCCAGGTTGATTACAATTTACCGGAGAGATTTGATCTTTGGTATAATGGCAACGATAACGAAAAACATAGACCCGTGATGATCCACAGAGCGCCATTCGGTTCTATGGAGCGTTTCATTGCGATTCTAATTGAAAACACTGCAGGAGATTTTCCTCTTTGGCTGAGTCCTGAGCAATTCACAATCTTGCCTATTAGTGAAAAATATGCAGATTATGCAAAAAAAGTTTCACAATTATTAGAAAATCACGATATTTGCGGCTTAATAGACGACAGAAACGAGAAAACAGGCAAGAAAATTCGTGATGCCGAATTGAAAAAGCTACCATTTATGCTAATTGTAGGTGAGAACGAGGAAAGTAATGGTACAATTTCTGTTAGAAGAAGAGGCGAAGGTGACCTAGGAGAAATGAGCGTTGATGCGTTTATAACATACTTTAAACAACAGGCAAAACCAGATTTTGAATTAGGTGGAAACCAATAGAACCTTAGAACAAATATTAATTTTAAAATTTTAAAACCATAGCACTAAAAAGAAACAACAGCCGAGGTCCGATGAGACGCCCAGTCCAGGAAGACCTTCATCAAATCAATGATAAAATCCGAGCAAAAGAAGTACGTTTGGTTGGAGAAAACGTTGAACCCGGAGTTTATCCGTTGGCAAAAGCTTTAGAAATAGCAAGAGATCAGGAACTGGACCTTGTGGTTATTTCCGATAAGGCAGAACCTTATATCTCCCGTATCCTGGATTATAAAAAATTCTTGTACGAGCAAAAGAAAAAGCAGAAGGAATTAAAAGCCAAGCAAGTAAAAGTAGTTGTAAAAGAAATCAGATTTGGACCTCAAACTGATGATCACGATTACGAATTCAAGAAAAAGCATGCTGAAAAATTCCTGGAAGAAGGTTCTAAACTGAAGACTTATGTATTCTTCAAAGGACGTTCTATCATCTTCAAAGATCAGGGAGAAATTCTTCTTTTGAAGTTAGCTCAAGATCTGGAACACGTTGGAAAAGTTGACCAGCTTCCTAAGCTTGAAGGAAAAAGGATGATTATGATGATGAGTCCGAAAAAGCCGGCAAAATAAGATTACAGAATATCTTTATTCAATATATTAACCTCGAATTTAAATTTGAGGTTTTTGTTTTTTTACTTTGAACATTTTTTAGTAATTTTGCAAACTATTATTCCTAATTATCCTTAGGAAGTAAAAAGTGAATATTGATAACAAATTATAAAAAGCAGAACAATGCCAAAATTAAAAACGAAATCAGGTGCTAAAAAGCGTTTTGCTCTTACCGGAACTGGTAAGATCAAAAGAAAGAATGCTTTCAAAAGCCACATCTTGACAAAGAAAGAAACTAAGCAGAAGAGAAATCTGACGCAAACTTCTTATGTTGCTAATGTGGACACAAAAAGTGTTTTGAGACAATTAGCAATTAAGTAGTTTTTATAAATCTATATTCGGTTTATAAGAATTCGAAACAAATTCAACAATTTAACCCTGAAATGGAGCCACTAAGAGTAATGAAATAATTACCGCACATTTCAAAAAAACAATTAACATTATGCCAAGATCAGTAAATGCTGTAGCGTCCAGAGCGCGCAGAAAAAAAGTACTTAAGCAAGCTAAAGGTTTTTTCGGTAGAAGAAAAAATGTTTGGACTGTAGCTAAAAATGCGGTTGAAAAAGCAATGCAATATGCTTACCGCGGAAGAAAAGAGAAGAAAAGAAACTTCAGAAGCCTTTGGGTAACGCGTATCAACGCTGGTGCCAGAGAGCACGGGATGTCTTACTCTCAGTTTATGGGGGCTCTTAAGAAAAACAACATCGAGCTTAACAGAAAAGTTCTTGCAGACCTTGCAATGAACCACCCTGAAGCTTTTAAAGCTGTTGTAGATCAAGTAAAATAATTACAAATCTTTGTTATCAATATAAAATCCTGAGAAATATCTCAGGATTTTTTTATTTTTGCCAAAATTCTTACAATATGATCAAAAGATCTACAATAATCTTTACACTTTTTATACTCACTTCTATTTTAAGAGCCCAGACTTTTATCCAAGCTTATCAAGACAGAGCTAATAAAGTTTCTCAAACCAACATTAATTCTTATTTACAAGAATTTGAAGCTCTAGGTGTCAAAAGAACCGGAACCACACAAAATACCAATGCTTTTAACTGGATAAAAAATAAATATATTTCTTTAGGTTATACAACCGCAGATTTTTTTGAACATTCCTGGACTGCAAATGGTTATTCTTCTAAAAATCTTATTGTTACAAAAACAGGAACACTTTATCCTAATAAATTTGTAATTGTCTGCGGACATTTTGATTCGATTAATGGTCCCGGAACCAATGACAATGGAAGCGGAACATCCATAATTCTGGAAATAGCCAGAATTCTAAAAGATGTTCCAACTGAATATTCGATCAAATTCATCCATTTTTCCGGAGAAGAACAAGGGCTCTTGGGAAGCTCAAGATATGTTTCCCAAATCGTAAATGGAACTAGTCCGAAAATGGACATCAAAGTAGTTGTCAATCTGGATCAGGTTGGCGGATTGGCATCAAAAGCAAATACTAAGCTTTATCACGATAAAGATCAGGCTTCACCTACAAGCAATAATGCCGCGGCTGCCATTGCGGTTCAGGAATTAGCTAACTGTACTTTATTATATTCTCCGTTAGCGGTAGATTTTGATCCGGCAGAAAGCACCGATTATGTTCCTTTCCAGCAAAATGGAGAAATCATTACTGGATATTGGGAATATGAAGGCGGTTATAACAATCCTTATGTTCATACAGCCAATGATTTGTATGTCAATATGGATCCTGTTTATGTTTTGAATGTTGGTAAATCAGCTGTGGGTTCAATACAACATTTTTCTGTTGCTTCTAAAAGTATCCTAGCTGTCGAGAATGCTTCTACTTCAAAGATTTTGGAAGCAGTACAATTTTATCCCAATCCTGCAAAAAACATATTGAATTTGAAAATCGATAACTCAATCAAGAGTTTTACATTCGAAATCACTGATATGAATGGAAATCAAATTTTATTTAATACGGAAAACAATCATCAGATTGATATTTCACACCTCCAACCGGGCGTTTACCTTGGAACTGTAACTGCAGATAAGGATAAAGTCACGAAAAAAATTATTATTGAATAATTAAAATTATCTTTTAAATATTAATCCCGAGAAATATCTCGGGATTTTTTATGACAAATATTGGAATGCGAAATACACAAAAAAACATTAGATTTGTTCTTAATAAAAATTAGTATCTATGTTTGTAAAAAAACTAGCAACAATATCATTACTCAGTATTTCCACAGTCTATTTCTCTCAGGAAAAAAACCTGAAAAACATTACAAAACTCACCTTTGGCGGAGATAATGCCGAAGCCTATTTCTCACCCAACAGCAAAATGCTTACGATGCAGGTTACCAATCCCGCAATTGGTGCAAAATGTGATCAGATCTATCTATACAATCTTTCTCAAAAGCCTGCTGGATCCAACCTTAAATTAGTATCCACAGGAAAAGGAAGAACGACCTGCTCTTTTTTTATGCCCGACGGTAAACATATCATCTACGCATCAACACATAAAGCAAATCCGGAGTGTCCGCCAAAACCGGCACCCAGAAAAGACGGCAAATATCTCTGGCCGATCTATTCCGATTTTGAAATTTATGAGGCAGACCTTAATGGAAACATTACAAAACAATTAACAGATTCTCCAGGATATGATGCGGAAGCTGTGGTTTCTCCTGACGGAAAAAAGATTGCCTTCACCTCTACCAGAAGCGGCGATCTCGAAATATGGATAATGGATATTGATGGAAAAAACCTGAAGCAATTGACCCACGGTTTAGGTTATGACGGCGGTGCATTTTTTTCTCACGACAGCAAAAAATTAGTTTTCCGTTCTTCCCGTCCTAAAACCGAAGAAGAGATAAAAGAATATAAAGAATTACTGGCTGAAAATCTCGTTGCGCCGACAGCAATGGAGATTTATACAATGAACATTGACGGAACAAATCTGAAGCAAATCACAAATCTGGGTAAAGCTAACTGGGCACCTTATTTTCATCCTTCGGATAAAAAAATAATTTTCTCGTCCAATCATCATTCTACAAGAGGATATGATTTCCAGTTATATATGATTGATATCGACGGAAAAAATCTACAACAAATTACTTACGAAAGTGAATTCAATGCGTTTGCTATGTTTTCTCCTGACGGAAAAAAATTAGTTTTTGCAAGTAACAGACAAGGTGAAAAGCAACATGAGACCAATGTTTTTATTGCAGATTGGGTAGACAGTGATCCTGCAGAATTAGTTAATGAAGATAATCTGAAGAAGCACATCTATTATCTGGCTTCTGATGAACTGAAAGGAAGGCTCACGGGTTCTGAAGGCGAAATAAAAGCCGCCAACTATCTTTCTTCCGAATTCAAAAAGCTGGGACTGAAGCCTTACGCAGGAAAAGATTTCATTCAAAATTTTGAATATGATGTCAAACTGAATCCTCATGATGACCAATCTTCTGTAAAAGTTAATGGTAAAAATGTAGTGGCTGTTCTTGACAACAAAGCGGAAAAAACAATGGTGATCGGTGCACACTATGATCACCTTGGACTCAACGAGCACCACAACTCTACTCTTGCCAATTCGGATGGACAAATCCATAACGGCGCCGATGACAACGCTTCCGGAACTGCTGCAGTTCTGGAATTGGCGAGAATGTTCTCACAAAATAGAACTAAGGAAAATTTGAACTATATTTTTGCTTTATTTTCCGGAGAAGAGGACGGGTTGATGGGGTCTAAAAAATTAGCGGAAACCATCAAAACAACCTATCCAAATACAATTTTTATGATCAATATGGATATGGTCGGCAGACTGAATAAGGATAAAGATCTTACTGTTGGCGGTGTTGGAACTTCTCCCATTCTATCAGATCTGGTGAAAAAATATAAACCGGCCGGGGTTAACCTCGCTTTGGACGAATCGGGAGTTGGTCCGAGTGATCATACCTCTTTTTATCTGAAAGACATTCCTGTGTTGTTCTTTTTCACAGGAACACATAATGATTATCACAAGCCGAGTGATGATGCGGATAAGATCAATTATCCCGGAGAAAAAGTGATTACCAATTATGTTTTTAATCTGGCAAATGCGTTAGCTAATGAGAAAGAGATACCATTCACTAAAACAAAAGTCACTACAACAAAAGCCGTCCCGAAATATAAGGTAACACTTGGGATTATGCCAAGTTATGCCGACAGCAAAGATGGAATGTTGATTGACGGCGTGATGGACAACAGACCTGCGGCTAAAGCCGGTATAGAACAAGGTGATGTTCTTACAAAAATCGGAAAATGCGAGGTAAAAGAAGTGTATTCTTATATGGATTGCCTTGCAAAGATCAATTCCGGTGAGGAGCATCCTGTAACGGTAAAACGTAACGGCGAAGAAAAAGTTTTCAATGTGAAATTTTAAACATCAAAAAACCCGACTTTATCCAGTCGGGTTTTTTTTTTATTACAAAGTTGATATTATTTCTTAATAAACTTTTGAACGATATCAGTTCCTTTTATTTTGAGCATGTAAACACCTTTGTTAAGACTGGAAACATTAATTACATTGTTATTATCATTTATGCTTTGTTCAGAAATCTTTCTTCCATCTAAGCTATAGATCTCAGCAGTTTCTGCTTTTTTGAATTCCATTGAAACCGTTAGTTTCTCAGTTACCGGATTCGGATAAACTGAAACAGAGTTTTTACCAACATCCGAAACAGCAAGGATTGTACACTGATAAGCAGGAAGTGTATAACCGCTTGTCACAAACTCTTCCGTGATAGTAGCTACATCACCACAAGTAAAACCATAAGTTCCAACCATATCAATAGCCGCCTGTCTTACCGCAATAGCTGCAGTCTGCTGATTAGAAGAAGAATTGGTCATGCTGAGTCCCTCAAGAAAAATACGGTCCGTTTTTTCCTTACCAATTCTGTTATAGATTCGCATCAACGCCGTCGCCCAGATTTGCCCATCGGTATGAATAGTGCCTGTAAGTCCCGACGGATACTTTTTGGTATAGTTCGTTATCCTGCCATTCCAACACTCGTTGTGTCCGTCCCAACTGAACATCCAGTTGTACTGAGGTTCATTCGAAGCCCATTGGTTAAGGCTTCTGCTATAAGACATGGCCCAATAGTCTCCCGAGCCTTCTCCTAAACCTTGCGAAGAAGAAGATTTCAGCCCTGTTATCCAATAATGAATAGCATGTCCAAACTCATGTAAAACAACATCTGCATCTTCGGCATCATCCACACAGCCTTCTCCAAAAGCCAATCTCTGTGAACTTGGGATAAAATGAGAATTGTCGTCACCACTCAAACCGTGCGGATCAAAAAGTAGGATGCCGTTGTTCAGTGTCGATTTACAATTGATTCCCAGGGTTTCGTTGATGTAAGCCATGCTTCTGTCCAGATGATAAAAAGCATTAACAGCTTCGAATCCCTGATCGTTCCTGTTAAAAAGAAAATCAGGAGAAGCTTGTGTGAACAAACCTGTTGAAGGTGATTCGAAATCTGCCACCTGTACATATTTGCTTTTCAGGCTATACACTCCGTTTGAAAAAGTAATGTCTGGTAAAGCAACCAGGCTTCTTGCAGCATCAAGGCTTGCATTGGTGGCATCATTATTATCAACATAGTCTCCGCCATAGGAAACGTGTGCTCTGGATAGTGGATCCGGATCAAAGATATAAGCTGTTCCGGCAGCTTTCATCTCTGCAGGTTTTTGCTTTGGCTTTTTCTTCCGGTTATCATCGTGGTGATAATTGGCAATATCCTGAACTCTGATTACTTCTCCGGAATGTGCATCTACCATAACCTCCCAATCTCCGGGTGTCTCGTAAGAATTGATAATGACTCTATGCACCAGTTTAGTTTCTCCTTCATTTGTAAGAAAAACATAAAGATCATTTTCCTGATGCGTAATTTCACCGGCGATATGGGCGGCGGCTTTTGCCTTTTCAAAAGCATTTTCCTTACTATATGAAGGAGTCGTATCAATTTGTTTCAGTTTTTTGGAAACAGAAACTTCCGTTGCATAAGTGATGTCGCCTTGCCTATTAAAATGGATAGCAATATCACCTTCATAGACAGGGACACCATTAATAGTTTGCTGAAATCTTAAAGTTTCCCCGGACTGGCTTTTTCTTGAAGAACGAAAATCAAAATGATCATTTGAGGTTGTCCCGATTTTATTTGAGTTTTTTGAGATCCAGTCTTTTGCCTTGACTTGTAATTCCGTAGTCTGTGCCTGGTAAATCGTAGAAAATGTCAGTGCAAATCCTGTAATAAGAGTAATTTTCAAATTCATAAATATTATTTTAACACACAACCAAAATAGCAAATTTATTTTTAAATTATATTATAAAATTTAAAGAAACTAATGTTTAGTATTAGAAAAAACAAAATAAACTACATATATAAGATTAAATTTTTGTGGAAAAATAAAAATATTTTCATCCAAATTGTTTTATAACTTTGATGAAAATATTATCTCCATTTTCCAACATGAATGCCTTATTAGACTGCAACAATTTTTTCGTATCCTGCGAAAGAACATTAGATTCTACACTGGAGAATCAGCCTGTTGTGGTATTGTCCAACAATGACGGATGCGTGGTTTCAAGAAGCAATGAAGCTAAGGCTCTGGGAATTCCAATGGGAGCACCGGCGTTTAAATACAAAGATCTTTTTGCAGAACATCGGGTAAGAGTGTTCTCCGCAAAATTTGAACTTTATAATTTTTATAGCCAAGAGGTGATGAAAATAGCAAGCAAATATGTTATGAAACACGAGGTTTACAGTATTGATGAACTATTTTTAGATTTCCACGGTTTCAGATATTTTGACTTAGAAAAATATTGTATTGATATTAAAAATAAGATTAAAGTAGAGCTCAAAGGGCTTCCGGTAAGTATTGGCGTTGCACCGACAAAAACACTTTGTAAAATTGCGAATCATATTGTAAAAAAAGAGCCTATCAAATATTGTGAAGGTGTCTATATAATGGATTCTAAAGAAAAAATAGAAGCCGCATTGAAGGATCTGGATGTAGGAGATGTTTGGGGAATTGGCAGAAAACTGAGCGCAAAAATGATGGACAACGGCGTTTATAAAGCCTGGGATCTTCTACAAAAGCCGGAGATATGGATACGAAAAATAATGGGCATCCATGGTGTGAGAATGATTAATGAACTGAAGGGAATTCCTCAATTGGAACTCGATAAAGCTTCTCCAAAAAAGTCTATTGTCGTTAGCAGAAGTTTTATGAAAATGGTTACTAACAAAGAAGAAATCGCAGAACGTATCGAAACTTTCGCTATCTATTGTGCTGAGAAATTGAGGAAGCAAAATTCTTGCTGTAAAGTCATCAGTGTATTTATCCAAACCAACCGATTCCGAAAAGAACTAGGGGAATACAAGGACGGCTTTTCTATTGTTTTACCCAATCCCAGCAGTTCGTCTATTGTTTTGGCAAAGTACGCGAATTCGATCTTTGAGGCTATCTATAAAGAAGGATTCCACTATAAAAAAGCAGGCGTTATGGTTTCGGATTTTGTTCCTGATAACGAAAGACTGATTAACCTTTTTGAAAAAGATGTCGATTCCAAGCATATTCCTATTATGAAAGCGATTGATAAACTGAATTCAAAATATGGGAAAGATAAAATCAGATTAGGCGGAATGTCCGGAAAAAACACTTACGGCAGAGCCATTCTTTCACCGGAATATGAAGAATTCCTGAAAAATAATATATTGCCGGAAGCCAATTACAGATTTCATTAAAATAAAAAAAACTATCACATGTGTGATAGTTTTTGTTTTATACTATTTCAGAACTCAGACCTCTGTCAAGCAATGCCTGATTCATGGGTTTAAGCTTTTCTAATGCTCCGGTTTTTACAGTACATTTTCCTTTGTAATGGACCAGGATCGTACATTGTTCCGCCTGTTCCAAAGTGTGTTCACAAATCTCGATGAGACACATGATTACAAAATCAAATGTATTGATATCATCATTATGAAGCACCAGCTTGTACACTTCATCCTCTTCTTCCAAAACCAATACTTCTTCCTCGTACTCGCGTTTTGGCTGATCGTAAGATTTGTTGTTATAGATTTTCATAATTATTGATTAACCTTCAGTGATTTCGTCTGTGATATCTTCTACCAAGGATTTGTTATAAAACAATTCTACCAATTCTACACTCTTATTTTGCATCTTAAGGATCTTAAAATGATAAGGCCCGTAATCGAATTCCTGATTTTCTTCCGGAATATCCTGTAATTCATTTAAGATAAAACCGGCCAATGTGTTATATTCTCCTTCTTCGGAAGGCGGGATTTTTTTGGGAAGACACTCGTTGATTTCTTCCAAAGGCTGCGTTGCTTTTACCCAATAGGTATTATCTCCAACTTTATCAACAATCTTATCCTCTTCATCTTCCTCATCCTGGATCTCGCCGACTAACTCTTCCAAAATATCTTCCAGCGTAATGATTCCCTCTGTTCCACCGAATTCATCAATAACAATTGCCATATGCTGTTTTTTGAACTGGAATACTTTTAACAAGTCCGAAATCTTTTTACTTCCAACAACGAAGAATGCTTCTCTCATCAAGCCTCTCAGATCCTCGTGAGTTAGTTCACCTTTACTTTTGATGTATTCTCTGATAATTTCTTTCGTATAAAAAATCCCTACAATATTATCAATCGAACCTTCATAAACCGGAATACGCGAATAACCGCTATCCATAATCTGAGAAATAATTTCTTCCTTGTCATCCTCAATATCGATAGAAGAAATATTTTGTCTCGTGATCATAATTTGCTTGGCATTATGATCTGTAAAATCAAATGCATTCTTGATGATCTCATAATTTTCCTCTTCGATTTCTCCACTGTCTGCGGATTGTTTTACCAACAACTGCAATTCTTCTGTAGAGTGAATATCGTGTTCCGAAGCCGGATGTATTTTGATAATTCTTAAAAATCCGTTAGATAATGAATTCATCAACCAAATAAATGGACGGAAGACATTATAAAATAGATGCAAAGGATATGCAATGAACAAGGTTGTAGATTCCGATTTTCTAATCGCAATCGATTTTGGAACTAATTCTCCAAATACAATGTGCATCACTGTAATCAACAAGAAGCTGCAAACAACTGAAATAGTTGTAACCGTAGTTTGAGCCAACTCAATATTCAATGAATGAAAAATAGATTCTATAATATGATGCAAAGCACTCTCTCCTACCCAACCAAGGGCAAGTGATGCCAACGTAATTCCTAACTGGGTTGCTGACAGATAAGCATCAAGATTTTTGATAATATTTTCGGCTTGTTTTGCCATTGTGTTCCCTTCTGCAGCTTTGAGCTGGATCTGGGAGTATCGTACTTTAACGATTGAGAATTCGGCGGCTACGAAAAAGCCATTCAGAAGAACTAAAAATAATGCAATGAGAAGTTTGACTAAACTATCGGGGTCCATGTAATGTTGTTATACAATCTGCACAAAGATAGATAATTTTTTTAATATCAATTATGATGTTGAGCATAAGAATTGGAGTTATCAAGAGCTGCGAATATTTGGTTTGATAGTGTCGCTCTTACGGAACTCCGCTTCAACCGTTCTATTTTCTACAGTCATTTCGCTTGAAATCACACTTCCATCAGGCCCAAAATAATAAAAAGCACTGAAGTTTGACCTCCAATGCTTTTTATAACTAACTACTAACTTTAACTTATCTTTATTAACTGTTCTTAAGCGCTTCTGCTCCGGAAACAATTTCTAATATTTCGTTGGTGATGGCTGCCTGTCTTGCTTTGTTGTAGAAAATCTTAAGATCATTTCTAAGTGCCTCTGCATTATCGGTCGCCTTGTGCATCGCTGTCATCCTTGCACCGTGTTCTGATGCTACAGAATCTAAAACAGCTTTGAATATCTGAGTTTTAATTGATTTCGGAATCAATGTTTCCAAAATTTCTTGTCTTCCTGGTTCGAAAATGTAATCTACATTAACGTCTGAGCTTGTTTTTTCTGCAGAAACTGCAATTGGTAAAACCTGCTCAGTTACTACTTCCTGAGTAGCAGCGTTGATGAATTTGTTATAAACAACGTAAACTTTGTCAAACTTTCCAGCTTTGAAATCTGACATCACTTTACTTGTCATATTTGAAACATGGTCGAAAGAAAGATTGTCAAACAAAGAACTGTGGTTTTCGTAAACAGTTTTGTTTTTTCTAAGTGCATCAAAAGCTTTCTTACCGATGGTTAAAACCTCCACATCTACATTTTCGTTAGCGGAGAACTGAGCGTTCAATTCTTTGATAACAGAAGAGTTGAAAGCTCCAGCCAAACCTCTGTTGGAAGTCACCGTAATGAAAAGCACTTTTTTAACTTCTCTTTCTATAGCGAATTCTGAGATGTTCTCAGCATCAGAAGCAGCACTTACGTTCTCTATAATCTCCTGAAGTTTTTCTGAGTAAGGTCTCAGCATTACGATTGCGTCTTGTGCTTTCTTCAGTTTCGCAGCGGAAACCATTTTCATAGCACTTGTAATCTGCATCGTTGAAGATATAGATGAAATCCTGCCTCGTATTTCTTTTAAGTTTGCCATATTATTTTTAGTTGTTGGTTGTCGGTTGTTGGTTGTTAGTTTTAGAAAATTCTGTCAACTATCAACCAAAAACCATCAACTAATTTTTAATTATATTTCGCAGAAAGTTCTGTTGCAACTTGCTTCAAAACACCAGTTAATTGGTCATCAATTTTACCGGCTTTTAGAGCTGCCATCACTTCCGGATGTTTGTTTCTCAAGAAATCCACATATTCTACCTGGAATTCCTTTACCTTTCTGATTGGGATATTTCTCAATAGGTTCTCAGTTCCTGCATAGATCATCGCCACTTGGCTTTCTACCGGAAGTGGAGAGTTCACCGGCTGCTTCAAAAGTTCCACGTTTCTTTCTCCTTTTGAGATAACTGCCAACGTAGCAGCATCCAAGTCAGAACCGAACTTCGCAAACGCTTCCAATTCTTTATATTGAGCCTGGTCTAATTTCAAGGTACCAGACACTTTTTTCATTGATTTGATCTGAGCGTTACCTCCAACTCTCGATACAGAGATACCAACGTTGATCGCCGGACGAACCCCTGAGTTGAACAAGTCAGACTCTAGGAAAATCTGGCCGTCTGTAATAGAAATTACGTTGGTCGGAATATATGCAGAAACGTCACCAGCCTGAGTTTCGATGATTGGAAGTGCTGTTAATGAACCACCACCTTTCACGATTGGCTTAAGAGATTCTGGCAAATCGTTCATTTGTTTTGCGATAGAATCATCAGCAATTACTTTTGCTGCTCTTTCCAATAATCTGGAGTGCAAGTAGAAAACGTCTCCTGGATAAGCCTCACGGCCTGGTGGTCTTCTCAATAGAAGAGAAAGCTCACGGTAAGCAACCGCCTGTTTTGATAAATCATCATAAACGATCAAAGCAGCACGACCAGTGTCTCTGAAGTATTCTCCGATAGAAGCACCTGCCATCGCAGAATAAACCTGCATTGGAACCGGGTCAGAAGCGTTAGCAGCAACAATTACTGTATAAGCCAAAGCCCCTTTATCTTCTAATGTTTTAACGATTTGTGCTACAGTTGAAGCTTTTTGTCCAATTGCAACATATATACAATATACTGGCTGACCAGCATCATAAAATTCTTTTTGATTGATAATGGTGTCAATAGCAACAACTGTCTTACCAGTCTGTCTGTCACCAATGATCAACTCTCTTTGTCCTCTTCCTACAGGAATCATAGAATCGATAGCAACGATACCAGTCTGAAGCGGTTCAGTTACCGGCTGACGGAAGATAACTCCCGGCGCTTTTCTTTCCAAAGGCATCTCGTAAAGTTCACCTTCGATAGGTCCTTTTCCATCGATTGGATTTCCCAGAGTATCAACAACTCTACCAAGCATTCCTTCTCCAACTTTGATAGAAGAGATTCTGTTAGTTCTTTTTACAGTATCACCTTCTTTTACCATTTTGGATTCACCAAGAAGTGCCACACCTACGTTATCTTCTTCAAGGTTAAGAACGATACCTTCTACTCCAGCTTCGAATCTTACCAATTCTCCGTACTGCACATTTTCTAAACCGTAAACACGAGCGATACCATCACCGATAGTAAGTACAGTTCCAACTTCTTCTACGTTAGATTGAGTATCGAAATTTGCTAATTGCTGCTTCAGTATCGCTGATACTTCTGCCGGATTTATTTCTGCCATTATATGGTTGTTTTTTCTTAATTAAGTTGAAATTCTTTTTTGATATTGTTCAGTTTTGTTTTAACTGAAGCATCGATTTGCTGGTCACCTACTCTCAGAATGTAACCTCCG
>Ga0209933_1001271_pt1 | contig 25913 bp, 20 predicted proteins | sample ThiBiot_300_biof_FD_183944 | JGI IMG/M metagenome (GOLD analysis project Ga0209933, IMG submission 183944) | Wastewater bioreactor microbial communities from Cape Town, South Africa - Thiocy_cont_300_biof (SPAdes) | ecosystem: Engineered > Bioremediation > Thiocyanate > Unclassified | place...
CCACGAATACCGCCAGTACATTAATGCATTGTTGGCTGATTCGGTTTCGACGCTGGGCGAAGAAGAAATCATGTCGAAGTTTTATCCAGATACGACTGTCTGGAAAAATGACTTCACCTATCACAATGGTGACCCCATGCTGGAGCACTACTATGCTCACCCAGCATTCGATACATATCCGGTAGTAGGTGTAAGCTGGATTGCGGCTAACCACTTCTGTAAATGGCGTACGAATACGCTGGATGATTTCCGCACGAAAGAAGGTGGGTACAAATCATTTGGTTTCCGTCTTCCGTCAGAAGCTGAGTGGGAATGGGCTGCTCGGGGTGGTAAAAATGGAGCTAAATATCCTTGGGGGAACCCATATGTAGCCAACGGAAAAGGCTGCTATCTGGCAAACTTTAAACCCCAGCGTGGTAATTTTGATGCAGATGGCTATCCATATACGGCTCCAGCAACCGCCTACAGCCCGAACGATTACGGCCTATACAATATGGCTGGTAACGTAGCCGAATGGTGCCGGGATGCCTACGCCGAAAATACGAATGCTATTGTTTGGGATATGAACCCCGATAACCAGAATGCCGATGAGCCTCGTAAAGTTGTTCGGGGTGGTTCCTGGAAAGACATCGCCTATTATCTGGAAACGGGTACACGGTATTACGAATACGAAGATCAAAAGCGTTCTTACATTGGATTCCGTTGTATCATGGACAACCTGGAAGGACGGACAGCATCAGCTCGTGGTAGTAGGGTTGGGGGGAGTAGCAAAAGCAAGAGCAGCAAAAAATCGGCCGCAAAAAAAGTATAACTCATAACAAAGTCAATTTCCTAGTCCAACCAACAATCGCTTATCATGGCAGCAGCAAAGTCAGTAAATTTCTTTTGGGATCGTTTAGTACCAACCATTTATAGTGCCGGTGCCGCCGTCGTTATTGCCGGGGCATGGGCTAAAATTACCCACAACGAACAGTTTGGCTGGTTATTAACAGCTGGTCTTCTTACCGAAGTTGTCATCTTTGTTCTTTACGCAGTTCAGAGCTTTACCAACCCAACAACGGCGTCAAGTGATTATGCGTGGGAACGCGTGTACCCTGAGCTAGCTGATGACTTTAAAGGGGAAGCCCGTAAGCCAACGCCACAGGCCAATGGGTTGACGGCTAATATGGACCAAATGCTGGCCCAGGCAAAAGTAACGCCCGATGTATTCGAGAAACTGGGTTCTGGTTTCCGTAACCTGAATGATACTGTATCAAAGCTGTCTGATCTGACCGACGCAACAGTAGCAACCAACGATTACGCTCGTAATGTGAAGTCGGCTTCGAGTTCAATCAGCGAGATGAACAAATCCTATGGCACAGCGATCACAGCAATGAATTCGATGGCCGATGCTACCACCGATGCGAAGGATTATCGCGATCAGTTTCAGAAGGTAACTAAAAATATGGGCGCACTTAATGCTGTTTACGAACTGGAACTTCAGGATACCAGCAAACACCTGAAAGCTATGAATGCTTTCTACGGTAGTCTGACGGCAGCTATGGAAAACATGAGTGATGCCAGCCGGGATACACAGCAATTCAAAAATGAACTCGCCAAACTTACTGGCAATCTGGCCTCGCTGAATAACGTATATGGCAGCATGCTGACCGCTATGCGTGGCAACTAAAACTAGTTAGTTGTAGAGTTGTAAGGTTGTGGAATTGTATTGGCTTTGCTTATAAAAAGCCTTGGTTCTCAGAATACTTTGCAACTCTATAACTGTATACCTACACAACTTCCTTTATTCATACTACCATAGTTTATGGCAGGCACAAAAGAGACACCCCGTCAGAAGATGATCGGGATGATGTATCTGGTTTTGACCGCAATGCTGGCTTTACAGGTCACATCGGCAATTCTGGAAAAATTTGTACTTATAAATAATAGCCTGGAGCAGTCCACCCTAGCTGTTAATAAGGTTAACCAGGCGACCGTCGATAATATTCGGGGAACTGTTGAAAAGTCGGGTAACCGTGCCACTGATCTTGCAATCGTGAAGCAGGCCGAGGATGTTCGGAAGCTTACTTCCGATATGATCGGTGAACTCGATAAGCTGAAAGAGCAGATCGTTGATGCTGGCGGTGGCCGTGATGAGTCGGGAAATATCAAAAACCTGAGCGAAGAAGAGAAAGTAGCTCAACTGATGATTGGGACTACCCGTAATGGTGCTGCCTTCAAACTGAAAAATGACCTGAATACGTATGTCGATAATATCTCGAAATATGCAGGTACCAAATATGCGCCGTTAGCTCTGGATGGTAAAGATGATCCAATCGCCAATCGTTCTCCAGATCAGCGTCGGAAGGATTTTGCCGAATTGAACTTTGCACAAACACCTGTACCAGCGGCTCTAGCCGTATTAAGCCAGAAGCAGGCTGATATCCGTCGGATTGAAGGCGAGGTGCTTGATGTATTGGCTAGTAAGGTTGGTGCTCAGGATGTTAAGTTCGATAAAATTATTGCCATGTTGAGCATGGATTCAAAAGTGGTCGTTGCCGGTACGAAGTTTAAGGGGCAAATGTTCCTGGCTGCGTCGTCGTCGGGTATTCAACCTCGCATGAGCCTGAATGGAGGACCTGTTCGGATGCAGGATGGACAAGGTATTGTTGAATTTACGGCTCAAGGAGGCACTTACGATAAAAATGGTCTTTCTCGTCGGGTATTAACAGGATCTATTGCCTATCAGACGCCCGCTGGTTTAAAGACTGTTCCGCTATCGGCAGAATACTTTGTGGCAAAGCCATCTTATCAGATTGAGACAGGAACCATGCCTCCTTTATACCTGGGCTGTGCCAATAAGTTAAGTATTCAAAGCCCCCAGTTAGGCGCTTTGTGGAATCCCAATTTCTCGGCTGATGGCGCTTCTGTGGTTTCATCGGGTGAAAAGGGTAAAATTACCGTTGTTCCCAACTCCGCTAATGTATCACTGAATATTAGTAATTCAGGTAGTTTGCTGGGTACCGAACATTTCAAAGTGAATAAAGTCCCTCGGCCAACCCTGGAAATTTTCGTAGGCGGCACACGGGCTAATGACCCTAGGGGCGTTCCTGTATCATCGGCACGTAGCGTGCGGATTCAGGCGGTTGCCGATCCAAGTTTTGCCGCTTATTCGCCAGATGATGCTAAATTCCGGACTACAGGTGCTACTGTATCGTTGGTTCGTGGTACACGACGTGTGAAATTTACTCAGGTGGGTGCAGGAGGAGGATCTATTGCTGATCTGGCTGCTGAAGCTCAGCCTGGTGATCGACTCGTCATTCAGATTGACGGTGTACAACGCCAGAATTTCCGAGGTGAAATCAGTGATGTTCCAATGGGTAATCCATTACAGCAAGTTTCGCTTTATTAATGTACTAAACTGGTCATTAAGCCGTTAACATCTTGAATTGACAACAAATAAAGAGCCATGACAGAAGCAAGAACGATACGATACGCCGGTGTGCTGGCTATAGCTGCGCTGGCCCTGGCAGGAGGAGAAGCCCTGGCTCAGGAAAAAGCAAATAATGGTACGAATCCGAATTCGATTCGGCCGATTAATGAGAACGACATTATGATGAAAAAGACCCTTTGGCGTCGGATCGACCTGAAGGAGAAACAGAATCAGTCGATGTTCTCAAAGAATAATGAGATTTCAAAGTATTTGATGGAAGCGGTAAAGGCTGGTTTAATTGATGCCTATACGAACGATTCCTGCACGACAAAGATTTCTCCTGAGAAGTTTCATGAGAATTTGTTGATACCAAATACGGGTGGTGGTCTTTCAGCTGAAGAAAAAGCAGCTGGTTTTACTGAAGATGGTAAGAACGGTGCTAAGGATGACGGCTGGGGAAATCCTGTAAAGAAAGAAGATAAAAAAACGGCAGACGACGGCTGGGGTTCGCCTAAAAAAGCGGCTGCCGCGGCTCAACCTGCTGATGATGGTTGGGGAGCGCCCAAGAAAAAGACGGTAGCTAAAAATGCCAAAGGTAAGAAAGGTAAGCAGGTTGTTGCTCCGCCAGTTGAAGCTCCGAAAAAAGATACCGTGGCTGTTGCGAAAGCTCCTGCATTCTCTGGGGATGAGTATTTCCCCAAAGAGCTTAATATTCTTGAGGTAAAAGAGGACTGGATATTTGACCGGAAACGCTCTCGGTTGTACTACGATATTCAAACGATTACGCTTCTACTGCCCGCTGACAAAAATGAGGCTGGTTTTGAAAAGCCAATCGCTTCATTCAAGTACAAGGATCTTGATAAACTGTTCCGCAGCGATCCGAAGAAATTTATCTGGTATAACCCACAAAACCAGGCCCAACACAAAAATCTGGCTGATGCTTTCGACCTGCGTTTATTCTATGGTCGTATCACAAAAGTGGCTAACCCAGGCGATCAGGACTTAATTGGTATGTATGGTGATCGGGAAGGCCTGATTAAGTCGTACCAAACAGAGTATGAACTGATGGAAACTGAACATGGCCTCTGGGAATACTAAGCATAACGGAAACAAAAAAAGCGGCTGTACAGCCGCTTTTTTTGTTTGTGTAAGGTGGCAGGAAAACCGCCTACTATTTTAAATCCAGAGCGGCTTTCCTGCCGACTTACGTTTATTGCTCAATTGTTTCAAAATATTCTTTCAGTTTTTGAGCACGATCTTTTCCAACAATTTCGGCAACTTCATCAAAATTCGCTTCCCTAATTTTTTTGACTCCTTTAAAATGCTTCAGCAGTTTAGCCGCTGTCTTTTTACCAATACCTTCTACATTTTCTAACTCGCTAATCAGGCTATTCCGGCTGCGCTTATCCCGGTGGTAGGTGATAGCAAATCGGTGGGCTTCGTCGCGGATGCGTTGAATTAGTTTAAGGGATTCAGATTTTTTGTCGATGTAAAGTGGCAGATTGTCTTCGGGAAAATAAATCTCTTCCAGCCGTTTGGCAATACCGATAATGGGTACTTTGCCATATAAATCCATCGCTTTCAGCGCATCGCAGGCGGCACTCAATTGCCCTTTACCACCATCGATGACAATTAAATCAGGCATATCGGTGCCTTCAGTCAGAACACGGCTGTATCGACGTGTGACGACCTCATACATACTGGCAAAATCGTTCGGGCCAACTACAGTTTTTATGGAAAAATGGCGATACTCCCGATTGGCTGGCTTACCACCAATAAAACAGACCATGGCCGACACGGGGTTCGTTCCCTGAATATTCGAGTTATCGAAACATTCGATTCGGTTTGGAATGGTTTTCAACTGTAAATCCTGTTTGAGTCGGATCAGGACCCGATCTTTTTTGCTGGCGTTCGCTGTAGCCTCGGCTGCTACCCGTTCCTGGCGTTCACGTCGGAAATACAGTACGTTTTTCAACGACATGTCCAGCAGTTTTTTCTTGTCGCCAATCTGGGGAACTGTGATTTCCGCTTTTAAATCAACATCCAACGGGATATTGGTAATGATCTCCTTGGCCTGACTTCCGTACTGCTCCCGAAATTCAACGATCATCATAGCCAGCAAATCAGGATCAGCTTCATCGAGTTTTTTCTTGACCTCTACGGTATGTGTCTGTACAATAGTGCCATTAACAACCTTCATAAAATTGATGTAGGCCGACAACTCATCAGAAGCAATCGAAAATACATCAGCATCAGCAATTTTTGGGTTGACAACGGTTGATTTACTCTGGAACCGCTGTAATACATCTATTTTCTCCTTGTATTTCTGAGCCTGCTCAAAGGCTAATTCGCTGGCTGATTCCAGCATGCGACCTTTAAAGTATTCCTGGGCCGGTTTCAGATTTCCTTTCAGGATGTGGTGAATCTGTTCAATGTCCTTTTCGTAATCGGCCTCGTTTTGGCGTCCCTCGCAGGGGCCTTTGCAATTGCCGATATGGTATTCCAGGCAGACTTTGTATTTGCCAGCCGCAATATTTTCAGGAGCCAGATTATAGTTGCAAGTGCGGATTGTAAACAGTTGGCTGAACATATCCAGCACAGTGTACATCGGCTTCAGATTGGCGAAGGGACCATAATATGTTCCCAGCTTTCGATCAATCTGTCGGGTTGTGAGTACACGTGGGAAATGCTCGTTAGTTACACAAACGAATGGGTAGGTTTTATCATCACGCAGCAGAATATTATACTTGGGCTGATAGCGCTTGATAAGCTGATTTTCGAGTAGCAACGCGTCAAATTCGGTGTGAACGATGGTAAACTCGATTTTCCGAATCTGGCTGACCAGGCGCAAAGTTTTGCGGTCATGCCCTTTCGAGTTCGTAAAATAACTACTGACGCGGTTTTTTAAATCTTTAGCCTTTCCTACATAAATAACCTCGCCCGTGGCATCGAAATAACGATATACACCGGGTTCGTGCGGTACTTTTGTTAATTCCTGTTTATAATCAAATTCTGGCATATAAAAGGTTGTGAAAGGTAACTGGCCGTAGTTTAAAACAAAAAAGAACCAGTAAAGGTTGACGTACACAAAATTGTTACACAGAGGTCCACAGAGAAAGCCCAGAGATACACAGAGCTAAACTATATTCTCTGTGTATCTCTGGGCTTTCTCTGTGGACCTCTGTGTAATACTCAATCAATCATTGCAAAATCTCATCTTCATCTTCTGGTACTACTTTAGGCGGAATGTACCGTTGCGATGAATCAATGTGATAGCCTCCACAATCGATTTTAAAGTTATTTGGTTTGCGGAATGGTTCTGGGCGATATTGAGATAAGGTAGGGTCTTTATAGATTTTCTGCATATACATGCCCCAGGCTGGCATAGCTAACCGACCACCCTGGCCTAACGAGATGTCCCGGAAGTGAATAGAACGGTCGTCGCCACCAACCCACAGGCCTGATACCAAATGTTGGGTCATCCCCATAAACCAGCCGTCGGAGTAATTGGATGTCGTTCCGGTTTTGGCCGCAATTTCGTTGCCTCCTTCCAGCAATTTATACTGGGTTCGCAACCGCTGTGCCGTTCCATTAGGTTCTTCAACGGCTCCCCGCATCAGATACAGCATTTCGTATGCACGGTTTGCACTGATTACTTGCTTGGCATCGACCGAGAAATTTTTTAAAACATTGCCATTCTTATCCGTAATCATGGTAAGAATCATGGGCCGTACGCGCATACCGCCATTGGCAAAGGCGCAGTAGGCTGCTACCATTTCGTAAACAGAAACATCTCCCGTCCCCAGGCACAGCGTTGGGTTTTCAGGCAAGTCTTTGCTTTCGATACCCATTTCGTGGGCGTATTTGATGACTTCTTCGGCCCGGGTTTTCTTGATCAACTGTGCACTGACCGTATTGATCGATTGGCCTAACGCTTCCCGTAACGATAAACTCTGATAGCTATAGCGTCCAGTTGAGTTTTTAGGCGTCCAGGCAGGGCCACCGTTATTATCTTCGCCATGTGCAAAGGTTGTTGGCTGGTCAGTCAGGTGGCTACAGGGCGTCACGAATCCCTGGTCCATGGCAGTTAGATAAACGAAAGGCTTAAAGGTTGACCCCGGTTGCCGACGGCCCTGTCGAACGTGGTCGAACTTCATGTATTTAAAATTAATACCGCCCACCCACGCTTTGACATGTCCATTACGCGGGTCCATCGACATGAAACCTGTGTTAAGCAGTCGTTTATAATACCGAATTGAATCCAGGGGGCTCATGGTCGTGTCTTTTTCGTTCCGACCTCCGCCGTATACAAACACTTTCATCTTGATGGGTTTGCGCATTTCCTGCCAAATCGCTTTCTCATCATCGCCGTAAGCTGCCTTAAGCTGCTTAAAACGAATAGTCCGACGCGCTACACCCTCGATGAATTTGGGCATTTCAACGTATTTTTTTGTTTTTTGGTCTTTCTGTACCCAGGGGTTTCGACCGCGCCAGTGTTCATAAAACTTCTTCTGCTGATCGCGCATATTAGCCATAACTGCTTCTTCGGCATAGGTCTGCATCCGAGAATCAATGGTCGTATAAATTTTCAGGCCACTGGTGTACAAATCCAGTTCAGCCCCCGGATTCTCTTCGTTATATTCCCGTATCCATTTCTTTAAATCATCTTTTATGACGGATCGGAAATAAGCAGCCATCCCCGTATTCTGATTTTCGACGCTGAAATCAAGTTTCAGAGGCTTCCGTTTATATGTAAAAAGCTGTTCATCATTGAGAAAACCGTATTTTTTCATTTGCCCCAATACGACGTTACGACGTTCGCGAGTCCGCTCTTCAAACATTCGGGGATTGTAGAGCGTCGGGTTTTTGAGCATGCCAACGAGCATAGCCGCTTCTTCGACGTTTAGGTTCCAGGGCTCTTTACTAAAATACGTTTTGGCCGCTGTTTTGATCCCGTATGTATTGTTGCCAAACGATACCGTATTGAGGTACATCATCATGACCTCCTGTTTGGTATAATTCCGTTCCAGCCGTACAGCCAGAATCCACTCCTTTGTTTTGGCGATGATCAGACCGATAATCGGTATGTTGCCCAGAACGCCCCGTAGCTCCTCCTGACGAGTATCGAACAGGTTTTTAGCTGTTTGCTGGGTCAGCGTACTACCTCCGCCCGAACTTGAAGCATCCCGAAAGGTCAGAAAGCCACCTACAGCCCGGAACAGGGAGCGCGGGTCAATACCAGAGTGTTTAATAAAACGAGCATCTTCAGTAGCAAGCAACGCTGACGTTACGTTAGGCGATACCTGCGAAATCTCGATGGGCGTCCGGTTTTCGACGTAATATTTGCCTAATAGCTTACGGTCGTAGGTATATACTTCGGATGCTTCCTCACTTTTGGGGTTTTCGAGGGCTTTTAAGCTTGGCATTCCTCCGAAAAGCCACAGGAAGTTGTAGCTAACCGCAACTACGTAGAAGATTAGCATAGCTATGCCAATCAAAGTAAACCGCCAGAGATTTCGGATAATTTTCCGGTAAGGACCAGAGGTGAATTCAATCATTAGTGAAATATATGGGTTTACGGTTTAGGGTATTTGGCATGTGATAGGCTGACACGTTAATAGTTACTGCGTGAGCCTATCATACGCCAAATACCCTAAACCGATTTTATTGCCGTTTTGCCGTTACTTTTTCGGCTGCTGTCTGCATTTCTTTGACACGTGGTAGCAACTGACTGGCCGGATAATCGCGAATAAACTCGGCTAGTGCTCGCTTATAGGCTTCCACATTTTGCACTTTGCCAATCAGGATAACCCGTAACAACGCTAGCTTATCTTCCAGTTGAGAACCCGAAAAGCTACTTATCGACGCATCGGCACGGGCCAGAGCTTCGGTTAAATTGTTAGCTTGATAAAGCTCATAAATAGCGGTATATGCTTTCAATGCCTGGGCTTCTGAATCACTGGTTTGGGCAGCAGCGCGGCCGGTCAGTCGGGCGTAAGACGTATTCGGAAACTCTGCCAACAGTTTATCTTTCCAGTTCGAAGTTTTGCCGAGTTGCTCGTTACTAAGGTACAATAAATAATATACTTCCGGTTTCTGAAGTGTGTTTGGATAGCGAGTCAGCAATTGTTCAAATGTAGGAATGGCATCGGCAGGCTGGTTGAATTGAAGCTTATATAGCTTTCCAAGTTTGTATAATGCTGTTTCAATCCGCTGATTGACTGCGAGTTGTGCTTCTTTACTGAACGGTATCTTCGCTATCATGGCCTCTTTTTGGGCTTTTCGGCTAGTTGAAATACCAGTCGTAGCGGCTGTTGCCTGAGCTGCTTCAGATTGTGCTAACGGCGCATTGGGGTTAATGGAGTTAGCAGGCGAAGCACCAACAACGGGGCTATTAGCTCCGGGAAGCGCAATGGACGCTTCTTTATTGCTACGGCGCCAGTTATCTTCAAGTTGCCGGTTACCCCAGCGAACCGAAAACTCCTGTCGCCCCTGGCTTAAAGCAACGGGATTGTATAAAGCCCAGCGTTCAGTAGGCTGTAAATTAGAGTTGGTGGCTCCCGGAACAGCGCTGATGTTCCCATTTGTAGCTTTGTCAATGATTTGCTGGGCTAATGCTGCCTGTGCTTTATCTTCTTTTTCCCGTTGATCGATGGCTTTGTCCAGTACTTTGTCTAATGTTGCCGGATCTAATTGGGCCAGATGCAAGAGGCTGTCATCGGTTTGAATGGTCGTTTTGTACTGGACGAACTCATCTAATGTTTTTTTACGGTTCAGCAAAGCGGTATAGTCGGCCGATTGCTTTGGCATTAACGCCAGGGCGCTGTCGTAATACGCTTTCGCATGGGTGTAATCAGCTTTTTTGTCAAAATACAGCTTACCAATTTCGAGATAGGTGTACGGAACCTGTGCATTCGCAGAACCGGCTGTCTGAATCGACTGACTGTATAACTTGATGGCTTTGTCCGTATTGCCCCGACGAGCTTCGAGTAGCCCCATCGTGAAATAGATTTTATCTTTCAGGTCTTCGTTTTTGCGATCTTTTAATAGCCGGTCAAACGTTTCCGTCGATTGCGCTACTCGTTTTTGATCACCAGTCAGACCGTTGCTTTGAATGGCATATAAATTAGCATAAAACGACTGGTCGTAAGATGGTCTCGACCGGAGTACCTGCCGATATTGCTCAACCGCCTTGGCCGGTTGCCCACTTAAATCGTAAAGCTGACCAGCTATTAAATGAAGCCGTGCTGTAGACTCCCCTTTTTTCAAGACGGGGAAAGTTGCTTCCAGAATACCGGCCGCCGTCAGATATTCACCCTGTCGTTCATGCAAATAGGCTTTAGTCAGGTAAAAATCGCGCGTGTTCGTTTTGTTTAGCGGTTGCTGGCGAAGGTATTCAGCCACATTTAAGGCATTGACATAATCGCTGGCTTCGACATAAGCGCGCATAAGCCCTACAAGTGCCGTATGTTTGTCGTCTTCGTTGGTTCCTTTTGTGTTTACGTACTTAAATACTTCGATAGCATTGGGCAGGTCCTGTTTCAGCAATCGAGCTCGACCAATGAGATTATAGGCATTGTCGAGCCATTTACTGTTCTGGTGCCGTTCGGGAATAAGGGAAGCTTTCTTGATAGCGTCATCCAACTGAGGTTTTACCGGCTGAACGAGCATCGAATCGACAGGCAACAAGATGGGAAGTAATTGGTTATAATTTTCCTGGCGTTTTTTGAACAGAAACTGCTCGGCCTGATCGATTTCGTCGCGGGCGATCACATAGGCATTGTAATGGGCCGTCAAATTATGATACCCTTTAGGTATGGCTTTTGTACTGTATTGCGAACAGGAAACCAGCCCGCCGGTCAGCAAAACAACGACCGTAAGAAATAGGAAGAGACGACTATAAAAGCAGCGGGACATTCGATAATAACACGTGGTTACTCGTATTAAAACGTTACAGGTTGGTTGGGCAATATGGAACGTTAGGCCAAATTAACGAATTTTGTACGGCAAATAGCATGCCTGCCTCGATTCCTATGGAAAACACCCCCGAACAACCCGATCCCAACGCTGCTGGAAAGCCCGTTCGGGAGAATGATCCGTTGAAAAAAGCTACGGACAAAACCACGTCGTTTTTACAGTACAGTGGCCTGGGCCTACAAATGCTCATAACCATTGGGGCAGGTGTATGGCTGGGGTCGTGGCTCGATGAACGACAGGGTAATCATACGCCTATCTGGACATTAATACTAGCGCTGGTTAGTATTGCCGGATCGATTTATCTACTTATTCGGGGACTACCCAAACAATCCTGATTTATGCGCCCCTATTTAGTATTAAGTCTGATACTAGGAATTGGATTCTTCGTAGGTGAACATTATTGGCATCTGCCCTGGATCACTGCCGAGTGGCGTGTGCTGATTGCTTTCTTTTTAAGCGTGTCGGTCATTACAAGCCGTTTGCATGCATTTGGTTATCACCGCACTGACCGAATATTTGCCATGATGCCGTTGATCGCTACTGTGTTGCGGCTCGTGCTAAGCATGTTGTTTTTTGGGCTAATGCTGTATCGTGGCCTACCTGATCGAAACCTGTTCGTCATTACCTTTCTGGTACTTTATTTATGTTACCTCGGCTTTGAAATCATCCTGTCTCGTCGTAACTTGCGACGCAATTCGTGAAAACGTGGTTTTTCCTCATATGTCTGGTTCATTTTTTAAGCGAATATTTTTACTTAGTGCTCTGGTTTTTAGTTCGTTAGTTCCTGCGTTAGCACAAGACGACGAACATCACGAAGGCGAAACGACGGTTGTCGAACATGGCAAATCCGAAGAAGGCTTCAATATGGGTGAGATGATTATGCACCATATTAAAGACGAACATGGTTGGGAATTTGCTCATGGTTTGAAACTGCATTTGCCGGTTATTCTCTACACCGCCGATCGGGGTCTGGAGGTTTTCTCATCGAAGGATTTCGAAGAGGGTAAAGCGCATAATGGCTACCATATCGACCATAAAACGGGTCAGGTTCACCGTATCGATACAGCAGGCAAGGCCGATGAGTCGGTAAAAGTATGGGACTTCTCCATTACCAAGAATGTGGCTTCATTACTGTTAAGTGTAGTATTGCTCGTTGTGATTCTCGGTGCGGTGAAAAGCAGCTTTGCCAAAAATCGGGGTGGCAAACCTACGGGTATCCAACGGTTTATTGAACCGCTGATTCTGTTCATTCGTGATGAGGTGGCCAAGCCAAACCTGGGTCATGGTTACGCTAAGTATCTGCCGTACCTGTTGACGGTCTTCTTCTTTATTCTGGCCAACAATCTGTTGGGTCTGCTACCCGGATCGGCTAACGTCACAGGTAATATTGCTGTAACGATGGTGCTGGCTGTGATTGCCTTTTTTGTCGTGAACCTGAGTGGTAACAAGCATTACTGGATGCACCTTGTTCTTCCATCGGGTGTCCCCTGGTGGTTATTACCCCTGATCATCCCCATCGAAATTATCGGGTTGTTTGTAAAGCCTGTTTCACTGATGATCCGGTTATTTGCCAACATTACAGCCGGGCACGTTATTATCCTGAGTTTGCTGGGGCTGATTTTTGTCGCCAATCAACTAGGTGGAGCTGGTACTGCCTGGGGTCTTAGTCCGGTAGTGATTGTCTTTACCCTCTTCCTGAACCTCATTGAGTTACTGGTAGCGTTTCTGCAAGCGTATATCTTCACCTTGCTGACATCCATGTATATCGGTTCGGCTATTGAAGATAACCACGATATGGATCATGGTATCGGTTATGATGAAGAACACATCATTGAGCCAGTCGCTTAATTCGCAATTTTTGTTTCACAGTTTATAAATAGTTCAAAGTTATGTTATCTGCTATCTTGTTGCAGGCGGCTGCTAGTGGCGCCGGTATTGCTAAAATGGGTGCTGCTATCGGTGCTGGTCTTGCTGCTATCGGTGCTGGCATCGGTATCGGTCAAATCGGTGGTAAAGCTACTGAAGGTATCGCTCGTCAGCCGGAAGCATCTGGTAAAATTCAGGGTGCTATGATCGTGAGTGCGGCTCTGATCGAAGCCGTTGCCCTGTTCGGTGCCGTTATCAGCTTCCTTGTAGCTAACTCGTAAGAGCTACAAACCGCTACACCTGAGCGCGTGGGAGCATTAGGCTTCTGCATCCCGTATAGGTATAGCGTAGTACATTATTCCGGCACACCTTTCGGATTAGCCGTTAAGTGTGCCGGTTTAACTTGAAACAAAAAACAAACCATGGAACTTCTTACTCCTAATATTGGCCTTTTGTTCTGGCAGATTGTTGCCTTTGGGGGCCTGTTTTTCATCCTGCGCTCGTTTGCGTGGAAGCCTATTCTGGCCAGTTTGAAAGAACGTGAAGAAAACATTCAGTCGGCACTTGACCTGGCCGAAAAAACTCGCCGGGAAATGGCAGCCATGAAGGCTGACAATGAAAAGCTGCTGGCACAGGCTCGCTCAGAGCGTGAAGCTATTCTGCGCGGAGCTAAAGAAACGGCCGACAAATTGATTGCTGAGTCGCGTGATAAAGCCGAATCCGAAGGTAAGCGGATTCTGGAGCAGGCTCGCGAAACCATGCAAAATGAACGTCAGGCGTTGGTTATGCAGATGAAGAAAGAGGTTGTTTCTCTATCGCTCGATATTGCAGAAAAAGTACTTCGTAAAGAACTGAGCGACAAATCAGCACAGGAGAAACTGGTAAACGACCTGGTCGCAACCTCAAGCTTAAACTAATTCGATCATGGCCATTGCAACAGTAGCTGCTCGGTATGCCAAATCACTATTGGATTTGGCGCAGGAAAAAGGCCTGACCGAGACTATGTATAAAGACATGCAGTTCTTCAAAAAAACGTTAGACGGTAGCCGTCCGCTTCTGTTAATGCTGAAGAACCCAATTGTTCGGGCTGAAAAGAAAAGCGCTATTCTGAATGCGGTTTTCGCCAGTCATGTTGATTCAGTAACGATGTCGTTTTTCCAGATCATCGCTAAAAAGAATCGGGAACCAATCATGGACGCCATCGCTGAAGAGTTTATCAGCCAATATGATCGGCTCAAAGGTGTTGAGCGTGCCACTGTCGTTACAACCGTACCCCTGACCGATGCGCTGCGGAAGCAGTTCAAGGCAATGGTTACCAAAACAACCGGAAGCCAGTTGGTTGAACTGGACGAGAGAATCGATTCGAAACTGGTTGGTGGTTACGTGCTGCGCGTTGGCGATCAGCAAATCGATGAGTCGATTCGTAGTCAATTGAACGACCTGCGTCTGAAATTTTTGAACTAATCTAACTTGCCCAAAACAGAAAGCCGCTTGTCTGATTCAGATGAGCGGCTTTTATCGTTTATATGAGTGTGAATTGGAAGGGGGCTTTACTCAGAGTCAAGTATAATGCCTTCGTAAATAGTCTTTAATAAAATGCCCATATCATTTTCCAGGTCGACTGGATCGCAGGTGTAAATGATGTCAGGGTAAACGTACCGTTGTCCGGTTTTCAATTTCTGACGTACATTTTCTGCATAGACGTCACAGCCATTCTGTTGGGCAATTGGATATAATAGTCTTGATAGAGATTGTACAATACGATTGTGTCGCTTTGTGGTGCCAGCCATAGCCACCACTTCGCCATCCCAGTATTCATAGCGAATCCCTTCAGAACGTTCAAGCGCAACATATTCGTCGAATGTATAGAGCTTCGGCATGGGTTGTTTTTAAAACCAATTTACCACCATTTTTCGTAACCGTCGGCGGGTTTCCAGGTTGATTTAGGCTCAAAATGATGCCATACAATCGACCCTACAGTACGTAATAGGGCATAGCCTTCATTCGTTCGTTCCCAGCTTTGATCCTGCTGATTCTTCGTCATTACGCAATAGACATAATCGCCGTGGGGCGCGTGAACCAGAACGACTTCAGACCGGGACTGATTGACAGCTCCATTTTTAGTGGCCACTTTTACATCGGGTGGAAGTTGAGATAAGCCATCGCCATCCCAAAACTGACGACCTAAATTTCGGTACATTTCATCGCTGGCATCAGGACTTACAGCTTTACCCTGTCGGATGTAAAGCAGTAAGTTGGCCATATCGCGTGGGGTCGTCTGGCCCCAGCCGTACTGGCCCCGGTTCGCTTCCCGACCGGGTGTTCGGGAGTTTACACGCGTTTGGTGAAAGCCGTTGGTTTCGAGCCAGGTATTGATAGCCGTTCCTCCACCAGCTAATGCCTGACACCAGAGGCTCCCTGTGTTGTCACTGATCGTTTCCATCAGCATAACTACCTTACTGAGCGTAATCCTGGCGCCGTCTTTTAATGACCCCACAATGCCATCATCATAGTGAAGCGAGTCTTTGTAAACCAGTTCCTGGTTGTAGCTAAGCTCACCCTTATGAATTTTGTCGAACAGCCCACATTGAATGGGAATTTTGATCATGCTGGCCGTGGGGAATAGGGTATCGGCATTAATCGAGACACGTTTGCCAGTACGAATATGGTATACGTACACACCTGCATTACCCCGGAAGCCAGCGAGTGCCGACTGGAGCTTTTGTTCCAGACGAGCTTCGTTTTTAGGCGTTGACTGAGCAGAAACGGGTAGAGCAGAGCAACTGAAAAGCAGGAGAACAAGAATAAGTCGCATTAGCATAGGGTAAACTAACTTAATATGAGTATGATGGAAGGCTTCACGTTCGTAGAACCGGATGGTATCGGTACGTTTTTGATTGGTGGTTACTTCCAGGTTGACGAATTCTTCCTGCACACCAATTGCTTTCAACGCGGCTACCAGTTGCTGGCCAATGCCCTGATTCCGAGCGCATGGCTGAACGAAAAGCTCCTGTATTTCACCAACCTTACCACCATGATGAAGCAGCATTTGGACATGGCAACTGACAAACCCAACTACGTTTCCTTGCTGTTCGGCTACTAAGTAATGAATGGCTGGATTGATCAGATTTTGTCGATAAACACCCTGAAAAGAAGGTTGGTCCAGCGTTGTTTCCTCCAGGTCGCAGATAAACTGATAAATAGTTGCTTCGTCGGTTATGTGGGCAGGCCGTATCTGTACAGTATTCACGAAAGTAGATTAGAGTGCCACGGTTATTTATAGAGAGAGTATTTACGAAAAATACTCGATTAAGTTCGTTATTTTCCGTCGGTTCGTCGTTATTGTATGCACAAAATCGCACTTCTGATACTGAGTAGTTTCGTTCTCGCCTGTTCGGGCCGAAAGACAACCAACGACGAATCATCCAATCAAATTGATACGAGTTCGCAAGTGACAACCCCAAATTTGTACGTTAACGACCGCCAATTTTTACGGGACCACCATCCCGACCTTATTGAGTTGCGACTAGGTAAGGCCAGTGCATTGATTTGCCCGGCCTACCAGGGACGGGTCATGACCAGTACGGCCGATGGCGAAACCAGCTACGGCTGGATTAATTATGACCTGATCAAGTCGGGTAAACTGCTGCCTCATATGAATGCGTTCGGGGGCGAAGACCGTTTCTGGTTAGGCCCCGAAGGTGGGCAATTTGCCTTATACTTTAAAAAAGGTGATCCGTTCGACGGTGATCATTGGCAAACCCCGGCCGCCATCGACTCCGAATCGTTTGCTGTTGTTGATTCATCACAAACATCGGCTACGTTCACCCGAACAGTATCACTGACGAACTATTCTGGCACGCGACTCGACATTGGCATTGAACGGACCGTTAAGCTTTTGGATAAAGCCGACATCGAACGATACCTGTCCATTCATAGCGATTCGCTGAAAGTAGTTGGTATTCAGTCTGATAACTCAATCGTCAATAAGGGAAATCAGGCCTGGACGGCACAAGTGGGTATGCCGTCGATCTGGATATTGGGCATGATGAATGCTTCGCCTACGTCTACGATCATTGTGCCCTATCGGGAAGGAGAGGGCCAGCCTGTCAATGATGCGTATTTTGGGAAAGTCCCGGCTGATCGATTAAAAATGGACAAAACGGTTGCTTTTTTTAAGGCCGATGCTGCTTACCGGAGTAAAATCGGAGTTTCGCCCACTCGTGCTACCAATTGGGTCGGGAGTTATGACGCAGCCACGAAAACATTGACGCTCGTGACGTACGACTTCAACCCAGCCGACCATCAGTATGTAAATTCGGCCTGGGAAATACAAAAAGACCCCTTTTCGGGCGATGTGCTGAATGCCTATAACGACGGACCAATGAAGCCCGGCCAGCCACAGATGGGTCATTTTTATGAGTTGGAATCTTCGTCTCCAGCGGCTAGTCTGGCACCCGGAGCCAAACAGCGCCATCGCCATACCACGTTTCACGTACAAGGCCCAGACTCACTACTCAATCAACTAGCCGAACGGCTCCTGCATACAAATCTGAATGGGCTGAAGTAGGAATGCTAAAATTTCTGTAGGTCATCGGATTCGAATACATGCTTTCCGGTCAATCCTTGCTGAGTTGTTTCCAGCATGGCGTTGGCGACTTTCGAGGCATCGATGCCTTTGTATTTTGACGGAATCAAGGGGCCAAACAACCGCATAACCCCTGCGCCAATGCGTTCACCCAATCGGGATTCGGACCGATCGCCTAATAGGAGTGAGGGTCGGAAAATAAGGAGCGTAGGAAAGTTCAGCGCCGTCAGGTCGCGTTCAACTTCTCCTTTGACCCGATTATAAAAGATTGAAGAATCGGCCTTTGCACCCAGAGCCGTAACAATAGCGAACTGGCTGGCTCCACTGGCTAAACTGAGTCGGGCAATATCGAGTGGATACTGATAGTCTACTTTTCGAAACGCGTCTTTCGATCCTGCTTTTTTAATAGTGGTTCCCAGACAGCAAAAAACATCATCGGCCTGGGTCAGTAAGCCATTGGGGTGATCGAAATCGAAAATGACTTCCTGTAAACGCGGGTGTTGCCAGTTTAATGACTTGCGAACCAGTACTTTAACATTTGAGTAAAAAGATGAATCGACCAGGCGGTGGGTAAGAAGATTACCGATCAGGCCGGTGGCACCGATCACTAAAGCTGTTTTGGGGCTGGGCGTAGTCATGGTAGAGAGGGTATTTTACTAAATTAGTGACTTTGATTCGTTAATAAGGTACAACTGCCTGAAATCTATTTTATGTATCCAGCCTTTTCTCGTTCAATCATCCTGTTTGTTGGCTTATCGGCCTTATCGATCTTTGCCTTTCAATGGGCCGACGATGAATTTAGTAAACGATTAATTGAGTTGTTTCGCGCCTATAATCGGGCTCGGCCTACGGAGAAAGTTTATATTCATACTGACCGGGACGCGTACCTGATCGGTGAGACCATCTGGCTGAAGGGGTATCTGGTCAATGGTACCAATCACGAGGCCGATACCGTAAGCCGGGTACTCTACGTTGATTTGGTTGATCCAGTAGCCCGTCAGGTACGGCTCCGAACGCAACTTCGAGCTACCAATGGCTACGCGCCGGGCCAACTTTTCGTGCCCGATTCGATACCCGCCGGGAGCTACCAGCTACGAGGCTATACGGGTTTTATGCGGAATGAACCCGAAGACTATTACTTCTACAAGACACTGACGATACTCCGGACCGATGGCTCCATCGCTACCCAAGCAAAAACTGATGCCGGGAAACTTGATGTGCAGTTTCTACCCGAAGGCGGGCAACTGGTAGAGGGTATCGAGAGCCGGGTTGCCTTCAAAGCCGTTGATAAACAAGGGCGAAGCAGAACCGTTGAAGGTTTTGTACTCGATGCTAAAAAAGATACGGTGATTGGGTTTAACAGTACGCACCTGGGTATGGGCTACTTCACGTTCAAACCCGAAAAGGGTCAAGTATACACAGCCTTTGTCAAACCGCCCGATGGGCAAATGGAATCGTACGCACTCCCGACAGTACACGCACAGGGGGCCGTCATGCAGGTGGATAACCTGAGCAACAAAGACCAGCTCAAAGTGTATATACGCCATAATAAAACCAGTACGGACCCTACCAATGCCCTGACGCTCTTTGCGCAAACACGTGGTCAGATTATCCAGGTTGCCCGGATTCCACTGAGTAAGAAAGGGGCCGTCGTTCAACTGGCAAAAGCGGAGTTTCCTGAAGGTATCGCACAGTTGACGCTATTCGATGAAACGCAGAAGCCCATTTGCGAACGCCTGATTTTTAGCCCTAAAAATGACCAGATTACAGTGGCGATCACGCCCAATAGGAAGTCGTATAAAAACCGGGAAAAAGTTGAACTGACCATCAATACCACTAATGCGCAGGGGCAGCCTGTATCAGCCAATCTGTCAATGGCGGCTGTAGATACCCGATTAGCCCCCGAAGCGGACTCAAATAGTGCCACCATCATGTCACATCTGCTTTTATCATCTGATCTGACGGGTACGATTGAACAACCCGGCTACTATTTCGATCCACGCCATACGGATCGTTGGCAACACCTGGACTTACTATTGATGACGCAGGGTTGGCGACGATTTGCCTGGAACGATGTGCTGTCGGGTACGATTCCTCCTATGAAATACTCTGCCGAAGGTGGGCTATCCCTGACTGGTCAAGTGCTTCGCCCAAATCAGAAAGACGTTAGTGGGCCCGTCAATCTGACATTTATGCTGATACGACGGGACAGCACTCGTGATTTCCTGGTTGGTGAAACCGATGGGACAGGGCGTTATGGGGCCTATAATCTCGATTTTACAGACACCACAACCGTTATGATTCAGGGCATAAAAGGGAAGGCGAACCGTTCGGTGTCTATTACGCTCGATCAACTGTTGACGCCTAAAGTAACCCTGACCAGAGTGCCCTATAATCCACTGGAGTTTCGGCAGGACCAGCTGGCGGAATTTATCCGGCGAACAAAAGAATACCAGCAAATTGAAGAGCAGATTCGCCGAAATGGAGAAGTACTCTTGCAGGCTGTAACGGTTAAAGCCAGGAAAGAGAAAGAGTTCGATTCGCGGGTTATTTACGGTACGCCCGATGCCAGCGTCAAATTCGACCAAATGAATACGTCGGGGCGAATGACTATTCTGGATGTAATTCAGGGCCGGGTTGCGGGTGTAAATGTGATAGGCTCTGGCTTTAATGCCCGTGTACAGATTCGGGGAGCAGCTAATTTCAACGGTCCGGTCGATCCGCTCTTCGTATTGGATGGTATGCCGATGGATTTGCAGGCTATCATGGGGATTTCGGTGCAGGACGTCGACCGGGTCGATATTCTGAAAGGCGCATCGGCGGCTATTTATGGTTCACGGGCTTCGGGCGGTGTCATCTCGATTCTGACTAAGCGAGGAGCGCCGAATTATGATTATACGAAAGATGTAACGCCCGGAACATTAATCGCCAAATTGCCTGGGTACGCGCCTGTTCGGGAGTTTTACGCTCCTCGATACGATGTCCAGAAGCCAGAGCATGTCCGACCCGACTACCGAACAACTTTATATTGGGCACCGATGATTCAAACTGATGCACAAGGCAAGGCGACGCTCTCATTTTTTACCTCCGATGCGAAAACAACCGTCCGTCTACGGGTAGAAGGCGCAACTGTCGATGGCAAACCGGGTGTAGGACGAGGGAGTATAGTGGTAGAGTAAACTATCGTCAATTTTTTGTACTTCCGACAAAGCTGATCGCTCCGCTTCGTCGGAAGTATAGAAAACGATTCACCTATTTTCCTGTATTTTTCTTTTCCAATTCTGCCCGTTGATCGTCGCGGAGGGTTGGATATTTGATGCCGAGTTGCTCCAGATAGGTTTTATACTTTGACGGATCGTAGTAGAATTTCTCCAGCTTTGGCTTGAATTCGGCCATAATTTTCTTGTTCAGGTAAATGGCCGGAATCTCCTTCGACGAAATCAGGGGTTCGTATTTAGTCTCTTTCGTTTGTTCGTCGGTGTAGTAGGTTTTCGCCTGCTGAATGAGTTCGGGTTTTAGGAGCATATCCAGCAGGGTCATCGCTTCTACTTTAGCACCAGCCACTACACCCTTGTGTGCAATCGGCGTTGCCATCGAAATAGCGTTTGACCAGTGGTGGCCGGGTAAACCCGGAATATTGGATGGATAGACCAGCACAACCGTAGGGACCGACCATGAAATGTCAGAAATATCGTCGGAACCGCCGGTTAGGGGCACCATATTTTGCCCTCCCATCATTACGGTTGGCGCACTGGCAATGGGTGTACCTAGTGTATCGAGCTTCGTATCGAGACCCGCCAGATTAGGCGATTGTAGTTCTTTTTGGGTTGCTTTCGCCAGCATCTGATCTTCGGGCGACCAGGTCGGTAATCCAATCCGCTTGATATTCTGGTACATATCGACAGCGATGGGCTTGTTGAAATGGCCCGGCCAGGCCGAACCCAGAATTTCGTAGGTGAACTTAGTGTCGGTCATCAACGCAGCGCCTTCAGCCATTTTGATGCCTTTATCGAACAGGGCTTTGATTTTGGGGTAGGAGCGTTCGCGGAAGTAATACCAGACCGATGCTTTAGAGGGAACTACATTGGGTTGGTCGCCACCATCCGAAACTACGTAGTGCGAGCGTTGGGTTAGCTCGAGGTGTTCGCGACGGAAGTTCCAGCCGATGTTCATCAATTCAACGGCATCGAGGGCACTTCGACCACGCCAGGGGGCACCTGCTGCATGAGCCGCCTGGCCTTCAAACGAGAACTTGACCGAGACCATGCCATTGTAGCCAATGTCGCCCCAGGCTACGCTCAGGTTGTCGCCTACGTGGGTAAAAATACAGGCATCGACATCCTTGAAGTAGCCATCGCGAACGTAAAACGCCTTGGCTCCCAGCAACTCTTCGGCAACCCCTGGCCAGAGCATAAGTGTGCCCGACAGCTTATTCTTTTCCATCAACTGCTTCACCGTCAGTGCGGCCACAATGTTCAGGGCTTGGCCGGAGTTATGACCTTCACCATGGCCGGGAGCCCCTTCCACAATGGGGTCTTTATAGGCAACGCCGGGTTTCTGGCTGGCTTTGGGAATGCAGTCGACATCGGAGCCAATGGCAATAACAGGTTTGCCTGAGCCCCAGGTAGCAATCCAGGCCGTGGGCATACCCGCGATTCCTTTCTGAATGGTAAACCCTTCTTTTTCGAGGATTCCGGTCAGATACGTTAACGATTCTTCTTCCTGAAAACCCAGTTCAGCAAAGCTGAACAGCATGTCGTTGATTTGCTGGGCCTGGTCTTTACGCTGCTCAACAGCCTTTATGGCTTCCTGTTTAAGCGACTCCAGCTTGCTATCGGCCGCTTTTTGGCCTTTTCCCTGCGCCCACAGCAGGCCTGGTATCAGAAAAAAGGTTAGAAGTGTTTTTGTGAAGAAGTTCATGTGAGTTAAGAAAGTATATTTTGATGATTGGTTGTATTGCCTATAAATATATGGTAGAATTGGATTTTTGCATAATTAAGGTCTAAGTCCTTCTAGTCGCCATCTTTGATTTTCATATAATTTGCTTTGACATGGCTATAAAGTAGCTGATAAGTATCGGTCAACTTTGTAAGGTGAATAAAATGAATTGTTTATACGAACTTCATCCCCTTACAAACCTATGATAGCGACAAAAGGATACGCTGCTCAAACGAAAGATACGAATCTGGCCCCCTGGAATTTTGAACGCCGGGAGGTTGGCCCTCATGATGTTCAATTTGATATTGACTTCTGTGGCGTTTGCCATTCTGACCTCCACCAGATCAAAGACGAGTGGGGTGGGGGAATTTTTCCAATGGTGCCAGGCCACGAGATTGTTGGGCGCGTAGTGGCTGTTGGGAGTCACGTAACAAAGTTTAAGGTTGGCGATTTGGCAGGTACGGGCTGTCTGGTCGATTCGTGCCGGGTGTGTGACAATTGCCAGCATGGTCTGGAACAATACTGTACCAACGGCCATTCGCAAACGTACAATGGACTGGAGCAGGATAAGAAAACACCAACCTATGGCGGGTATTCCAACACCATTGTGGTTCACGAAGATTTTGTTCTGCGTATTCCCGAAAAGCTGGATTTAGCAGCTACAGCCCCCCTGTTGTGCGCAGGTATCACAACTTATTCGCCCCTACGCCATTGGAAAGTCGGAAAAGGGCATAAACTGGCCGTTCTGGGGCTGGGTGGTTTAGGGCATATGGGCGTAAAGTTTGGTGTGGCCTTTGGAGCTGAGGTGACTGTTCTTAGTACATCACCTAAGAAAGAGGCTGATGCCCGGAAACTTGGTGCCCATAAATTTGTTGTAACCAGCGACCCTGCTCAACTGGAGTCAGTAACGGGTTATTTTGATTTTATTCTGGACACGGTATCGGCCGAACACGATTACAACCAGTACCTGAACCTACTTAAAACCGATGGTGTACATATCTGCGTAGGTGCACCGCCAACACCATCGGCCATCAGTGCCTTCAGTTTGATTCCCGGTCGAAAAAGTCTGGTTGGATCAATGATCGGAGGACTACCCGAAACGCAGGAAATGCTGGACTTTTGTGCCGAACATGATATTGTATCCGATATTGAATTGATCGACATGAAGGATATCTATACGGCGTATGACCGGATGCTTAAAGGCGATATTCAGTATCGGTTCGTTATCGACATGGCAACCTTATAACGCAAACGCATGATTGGATCAACGGCAGCTAGCAAGCAAATTACCCTCCTGGCAGACCTTCCAACCGTAACACCGGTTGAACGGCATTATTACGCCAACTGGAACATCCGGGCCGCAGAAGACAGTGTCTGTAGTAATTACCTGTCGCCCAATCGACGGGATTTCTACAAGGTCATGTTCGTTACCGGTGGTTCCGGCGTATTTAGTATGGGTATGCACAGCTACTACGTTGATGAGTCGTGTATTGTGTTTATGCATCCTAATGAGATTATCTCCTGGCGAAACTTATCTGACGGGTGGACAAAACACTATTGTCTGTTCAAGAAGCGCTATGTCGATCTGCATCCACTGTTGAGATCGGTCATGGATAAATACCGACTATTCTCCGATCCGAACAGGAGTGTTATTCGTCTGAAACCAGGGGCCGCTTCTACCGTCAACAATCTGTTTCGAAAACTGCAGGAAGAGTCGGTAACAGGTGGGAATCTGGCTGAAGATGCCATGCAGGCCTATCTGCAACTGATCATGATCGAGAGCATGAAGGAAGCTAATTTTCCCGAGCCGGATGCGGTTTCGGACGACTATCGGCACGTACATGACTTCTTTCATCTGCTCGAAACCGAAACGGCCAGTATCAATTATAATAAGCCATTGCGGATACGGACGGCTAAAGAGTTTGCCGAACTGCTTCAACTGCATCCGAATCACCTGAATGCACTGCTAAAAAAGCATACAGGCCAGCCGATTAGTACGCACATCAAAAATCGCCTGCTGGACGAAAGTAAAGCGCTGTTACTACAAACCGACTGGACATTGCAGGATATTGGGTATTGTATTGGTTTTGCCGATCAGCCTAACTTCAGTCAGTTCTTCAAGAAAAATATCGGTATGACTCCCAACGAGTTTCGGCGTAATTATACAAGCGTACCTGGTTAGCCGACGGTACGCTTCTGGTCGTAGCAGGCTTAAACAGACAAAAAAGAAACGGCCTTCGGCTTTCCAATAGTCAGGAAGCCGAAGGCCATTGTCTGATAATTAATTTCGATTAAGCCGCCCCGTTGATTTTCATGTTGATCGGGTCCCAGCTAACAATTTTCTTTTGGTAATAGCTCATGTTGCCACACTGGGTCGGTCCGCAGGCGCGTAAGCCAAAGGTGGCATCTTCTACATTCGGAGCACCCGTTCGGATCGAGTTGAAGAAATTGACAAAGTGCTCGTAGCGGTCGCCCTTATACTCTTTCGGGAACGAGTATTTAAACTCCTTCGGGCCAATCAGTTCGGGCTTTTGCGGATACAGTTTGTTGTATTCAGCGATGTACAGCTCTTTCTGGTCTTTCGGGAAATTGTCAATCGACATGCCCGGTTCTTTCGGGAATTTGTTCCGGTGAACCGTCAGACTATCAAAACCCAGCGACAGGTCGCCTTCGGTACCTACCAGTCGAACCAGGTAATTACCACCGCCACCATCTTCGAAATTCGAGCGGGTCGTCAGGTTAAATTCGGGGTGTTCGGCTGTTTTGGGGTAATCGTAAATACTCAGTTGAATATCCGGCACGTCGCGGCCATCTTTCCAGTAGCGTGTACCACCCGTAGAGTATACCCGCGTAGGGCCTTTGGAGCCGGTGATGCAGTGGAGCGAGGTTAGCAGGTGGACGTACAAATCACCGGCAATACCCGTCCCGTAATCGATATAATTCCGCCACCGGAAAAAGCGGAGTGGGTCCCAGGGGCGTTTGGGCGCACTACCCAGATAGGTATCCCAGTCGACCGTTTGGGGAGACGCATCGGGCGGAATCGAATATTGCCACGCTCCCTGTGCGCTGTGGCGGTCGTAAATGGCTTCAACAAACACCAGTTCACCAATGTCGCCCGCTTTTAGCAGTTCA
>Ga0209933_1001279_pt1 | contig 25793 bp, 26 predicted proteins | sample ThiBiot_300_biof_FD_183944 | JGI IMG/M metagenome (GOLD analysis project Ga0209933, IMG submission 183944) | Wastewater bioreactor microbial communities from Cape Town, South Africa - Thiocy_cont_300_biof (SPAdes) | ecosystem: Engineered > Bioremediation > Thiocyanate > Unclassified | place...
CGTTGCAGCCGCCGCACCTACGCAGAACGAGGTTTTCATCGCGGGTGTTGCAGGGCTGGTGGCTGGCGCCATGTCGATGGCAGCCGGTGAATATGTTTCGGTCAGCTCCCAATCCGACACCGAACGGGCCGATTTAGCAAGAGAACGAAAGGAGTTGAGTGAGAACGTCGGTTTTGAGCATGGTGAACTCACCGATATCTACGTAAAGCGCGGTGTTGATCGAGAGCTTGCCCATCGAGTTACCGAGCAGCTGATGGCGAATGACGCCTTAGCCGCGCACGCGCGAGACGAATTGGGCATATCGGAAATTACCGCTGCTCGCCCGGTACAGGCGGCCCTGACTTCGGCCGCCACTTTCGCCGTTGGCGCGGCAATGCCGTTGGTGATGGTAGTCGTATCGCCTGCCAACGTGCTGGCCCCCGTGGTTTCGGCTGCCTCCTTGGGTTTTTTGGCCCTCCTGGGCGCAATCGGGGCAAGAGTGGGCGGTGCGAACGTTTTCAGAGCCACGGCGCGCGTGACTTTCTGGGGTGCCTCGGCGATGGCACTGACCGCCGCTATCGGAGCCATCGTTGGAAGAGCAGTTTGAAGTATCGCAGGATTGACGTAACGCGGCCGCCCTGCCGGAGAATGTCGGATAGCAGTTTGCCTCTCTCCGCCACTTCCTGCCGGCAATTCATCCTCCGAGAGCGATTTGAAGCGAAAGCAGGCCAATGTCCGTCGCCGTGGTGGGAGCAGCAAACGCGCCCCCATCCTCCGAAATTGACGCTAGGCAGCTGCGGTCGGAAATCACGACCGTGTTTGGGGCTGTGTACCGTTGATCGACCAGTCCCAATCTTGTTGATATCAAGCTTGCAATCACCTTCTCGAGCTTTGCGCGATCTTCCTTGCTGCCAATTTCAATTCTGGATTGTCGATCGCCTGCCCGGAGGCGACCGGGTCGATGGCCGTCACTTCGGCCTGGCCGCTGCCGGCATCGCGGACCACGATATTGCAAGGGAGCAATGTTCCGAGCTCGCTCTCGAGCTTGAGGGCTTCGTAGGCCAAAGCCGGATTGCAGGCACCGAGGCTTCTGTAGCTGGGTAACTCGCCCCCGATCTGCTTCTTCAACGTCGCCCTGAAGTCGAGGTCGGTAAGGACGCCGAAGCTTTCTTTTTCAGGGCACCTATGGCGCGGCGAGCCTCCCCTGTGCTGATGTACTCAATATGTTCCACTCCGTCTCAGCCCTCCCCGGAGACGTACTTCCATGTGTGGGGACCGAGATGAAGGATGGGGTTATCCGATGCGTACTATAGTTGGAAACCGGAGAGTCCGATGGATAACCAGCTCGATTCGATGATCGCACGTCTCTCGCGAGAGGCAACCCACCCGCGACTCGGGGATATCGAGTCATCCATATTGGCCCGCATTGTACGCGCCAAGGAGGCCCGCGCGGGCAACTGGCGGAGGGACACCCTATCCTTTGCAGGAGCGCTCGCCATGGGGTTCGGAGTCGCCTTGACCATTGGCGCACCGCCCAGGGCGTCGACAGTCGCTTCTTTGGGTGAGGATTCCCGACTGGCTCCATCGACGCTGCTGGACCGCGGTCGTTGAAGAGCGCGCTACGAACCTTAATCATCGCGTTCCTCGCGGCATTCGTCGGCGTGTTCGTAGGACGGAGCGTACTTGACCATCAGCGGTCACCGCCTCCCGGCGTTCACGCATTCGTCCACGACAGGCTCGATCTGGACGACGACCAGAGAGCGCGCCTGGCTGCCGTGGAGCAACAATTTGCCGTTCGCCGCACGGCCATCGAAATGGCGCTGCGGGCCAACAATGCACGCCTAGCGGAAGCAATCGAAGCGGAACACGGTGCCGGCCCGCGCGTCAACGAAGCGATCGACCGGTCGCATGAGGCGATGGGACGTCTGCAGAAGGAAACGCTCGCGCACATATTTGCGATGCGACAGCTGTTGCGGCCGGATCAAGCCAAGAAGTTCGACCAAGCGGTGGTGAAGGCACTCACCGAAGACTATCGTGGTCGCTAGTTACGAGGATCTCTCGGACGGTGAACTTGTGGCGCTCAGCATCGCCGGCCGAGATCGGGCCTTCGGCCTTATCGTCCGACGGCATCGAGACGTCCTGTATCGCATTTCCTACGCCAGTCTCGGCAATGCCGACGACGCGCTCGATGCGGTTCAGGACATATTCGTGGCGGCGTTTCTGGCTCTGAAGCGGTTTGACGGGGGCCGGCCTCTCCGTCCCTGGCTCGCAGCAGTTGCGCTCAATCGATGTCGCGATCTCGCGCGGCGCCGACGCGTACGGCGGCTTTTTGCCTTCGCGCTTCCGATCGATGCCCAGATTGAATCCGTTGCCCAGGATACCCCAGGAGTCGATGTCGTCGTCGCCGACCGCGCGGAGCTTCGTCGCACGATGGTGGCAATTTCCCGGTTACCCGCCAGTCTCCGTGAACCGCTTATTCTCCATACTATAGAAGGCATGAGCCAGGCCGAAACGGCCGAAACTCTGGGAGTAAGCGAAAAGGCCGTCGAAACTCGCTTGCGTCGCGCCCGTCAGCGTTTGCGCGAGGAACTCGATCCCGAGCGCTCGTAGGCCACTCGACTTTAGGTCCGAATACCCATGAAATTTGTCTCCGAGGGGCAGTCGCGCTGTCTGCGTATCCATTTACTAGAATAGAGGTAGCGCCTCACAGGAGCTTCGATGAATCACAGAATGTATCGCCGGCAAGTCCTTGTGGGCGCAGGAGTCGCGAGCACCGGTGTCGCATTGTCCGCCTACTTCCCGGCTTGGGCTCAACCGGTGTCACCGGGATTAGTAGCTCCCCTCCCGGCGCTTTCCGGTACAGACGTCGCGCTCCGCATCGCACGGCAGACGATGGTGATCGATGGACGGGCGAGCCAGGCAATCGGAATAAACGGGACGGTGCCTGCCCCGCTTATTAGATTGCGAGAAGGACAGAATATTCGGCTCCGTGTGACCAACGATCTGACCGAAGACAGTTCGATCCACTGGCATGGATTGCTGGTGCCTCCGGCGATGGACGGTGTGCCCGGCATCTCGTTTCCCGGTATCAAGCCACGGTCAACCTTCATCTATGAATTTCAAGTCAAGCAGGCGGGCACATACTGGTATCACAGCCATTCAGGTCTTCAGGAACAGCTCGGACATTATGGCCCGATCGTGATTGATCCCGCGGGTGCGGATCCCGTGCGTTCCGATCGTGAGCATGTCGTCGTACTTTCGGACCACAGTCAGATGGCGCCCGACGTCATCTTTCGCAAGCTCAAGCAGCGGCCAGGATACTTCAACTACCAGAAGCAGACCTTAGCGGGCCTGTTCGTTGGCAAGGATCAGACGCTCAAAGAGCGCGTCGAGTGGGCAGATATGCGCATGGACCCCACTGACATCGCAGACGTGACGGGCGCCGCCTATACGTACCTTGTGAATGGGCATGGTCCTCGAGACAACTGGACGGCCCTGTTCGTGCCAGGCCAACGCATTCGCCTGCGTATCATCAACGCATCAGCAATGACGACCTTCAATGTTCGTATTCCTGGCCTGCCTCTGACAGTCGTGCAGGCAGATGGCCAGAATGTTCGCCCGACAACTGTCGACGAATTCCAGATCGGCGTCGCCGAAACCTACGATGTAGTCGTCAATCCGCGCGACAATCGCGCCTACACGCTTGTCGGCGAGAGCGTCGATCGATCCGGGATGGCCCGCGCCACGCTGGCCCCGCGCGCCGGCATGACCTCCGACGTGCCTCCTCTGCGGCCCCGGCCGCTGGCAACCATGACCGACATGGGAATGGATATGTCCGGAATGCAAGGGATGCAGGGTATGGACCATGGCGGCATGAGCATGAACATGCGGGATTCTAAGAACGCGCCGGGCGTCACCATGACGCCGGGTGTGCAAACTATTTCGCCGACGCCCAAGGATCGCACGGGCGAACCCGGCCAGGGACTGGGCGATGTCGGCCACCGCGTGCTGACCTATCGCGAACTCGTCGCGCTCGATCGCAATCCCGACGTTCGCGCGCCGTCGCGGTCGATCGACATCCATCTGACGGGCAACATGGAGCGGTTCATGTGGTCGTTCGACGGGGTGAAGATGTCCGACATGATGCAGCCAATCCCGTTTCTGGAGGGCGAGCGCGTCCGGGTGAATCTCATCAACGACACGATGATGGGACATCCGATTCATCTGCATGGACATTTTTTTGAGCTGGTAACCGGCCATGGCGATCATGCGCCAAGAAAGCACACGGTGATTGTTCAGCCTGGGGGCAAGGTGACATTCGACGTAACAGCCGATGCAATCGGCGATTGGGCCTTCCACTGCCATTTGCTCTACCACATGCATGCAGGAATGTTGCGGGTGGTTAGTGTCCGGGCCCCTGGAGGCGTACAGTGAACCGCATATTAAAGGGTAGCTGGGCGTTCCTAATTACGCTGTCTGCAGCCACCACGTTTGCTCAGTCCAAGCCGCCGATGGACCATAGTTCCATGCCCTCCATGAAGCAGGATTCCATGCCGGGCATGCAGATGAACGCCCCTCCTCCACAACCAAAACTAGACGGCGTGAGTGCGGCAACAGTACCCGCGGCCAGTGAGAGCGGTACGGCGCTTCCTGCCGGCTCCGCGCCGGCACCGGCGCCGCCGTTGGATCACTACGCCGACAGGCAATTTGATAAAGCCGACATGGATCGGGCACGCGCTGCCATGATGCGGGAAGCGGGCGCTCAGCCCTCATATCTGGTCTTTTTCAATCTGGCTGAGATGCAGGTTTATCAAGGTCAATTGGGCTTTCGCTGGGATGGCGAGGCTTGGTTTGGTGGCGATATTAATCGCTTTACGCTCAAGAGCGAGGGGGGTGGCAGTTTTCAAGGGGGATTCGACAATGCCGAGGTGCAGGCACTCTACAGTCGCGCCATCGGGCCGTATTTCAACCTGCAGGCCGGCGGGCGGCAGGATCTTAGTACTCCGTTACATCAAACGTACGCCGCTCTCGGATTTCAAGGGTTGGCGCCTTTTTGGTTTGACGTGGCCGGAACGCTATTTCTCTCAACGCGAGGCAATTTACTCGCGCGTCTCGAAGGCTACTACGATCAACACATCACGCAGCGCCTTGTCCTGCAGCCACGGGTTGAACTCAACTTCGCCGCTCAGAACACACCTGAAGATGGTGTCGGCGTGGGCCTGACCAACGCAGAGCTCGGCTTACGCCTGCGCTATGAATTCATGCGAGAGTTCGCACCTTACATCGGTATCTCCTACGACACGAAAGTTGGTCAATCAGCTACTTACGCCTTGGATTCGGGGCGCGCATCGTCGGCATTGAGTTTTGTCGCAGGCCTGCGAGTTTGGTTCTAACACCGGTCGGCCTCGCCTGGCTGCAAAAAGTCAGCCATGCCGACGGGCGCGACGGCACCCTGCTAGATCGGCTGTCGCCGTCGCTACGTGTCCAGGCCGGTTGACCTGCCCTGGTTTTGTCGGACCAGCATTAACTTGGGATAGCTGGCCTCTCCTGTGTCTTCGAATGCCCCGTGCGGGACGGTGATGCAACGGGCCGAGGCGCGGAGGCCCCACACACCGCTGCGTCCCGGCCCGTTGCCGGCACGGGTGCTGCGTCGTTCTTATTGAGCTCCGCGACGAACTCGGCCGGCGTCAAATAGCCGAGGCTTGAATGCGGGCGAACGTGGTTGTACAATAAGGGTTGAGAACACCCACGGGACTGGCTTTCGTGAGTTTTTGTATCGATGGCATCCGTGGTTTGGCCTTCACGTTTGCATCCACAAAAAGGCGAAGGTTGAACAGCACAAGCGCACGACGCTCGAGGCCATGTCGATCAGCCCGCCGGTCGTCGTCAGCCGCGAGATCGTGCTGCGTGGGGCGGACTTCGTTTCAACCTGTCTGAAGGCGCTGAACCTGACAGCCGGCGCATTCCATATTGAGCCCGTATTTCCCAGGTGAACCATTGAACTGGCCTGCGCCGATTCCATTTGAGCTGTAGGATTCAGCATCTTGTTTCATTGGATCGAGGCGATGATGGCGCAGCCAGTGGGTGAAGCCCAATCCGATGCTCTGCGGCCCGATTTCGACCGCCGCCTCAAGCTGGAGTTTCACGGTTCGAGTGTCACCTCCGATGCCGGCTTGCTGGCCTATCGCGAACTCGATGACGCGCTCGGCCTGATGACCATCGCCGAGCAACACCTGGTTGACGGTCGCACGGGTCGCAACGGTCGCCGTTGCCTGGTCGGCATGCTGCGCCAGTCGGTGTTCGGTCGGCTTGCCGGATATGAAGACGTCAACGACGCCGACCGGTTGGGACGTGATCCCGCGATGCGCTGGATTGTCGGCGGCAAGGCCATCGAGCGCGACGCGGCCTCGACCAGCCAGATGGGGCGGTTCGAGACCGAGTGACTGGCGACCGACGAGAACCTTGCCGCACGCATCGGTCTCTCCGGGGAGTGGATCGACCACATTCATGGCCACCGCTCGCTGCGGTCCATCGTGCTCGATATCGATTCGAGTGTCAGTCGTAAGCATGCGGTGAGCGCCGCGGGGTAACTACTTCGTCGGGCCGGCGGATCGCAGGGCTTTGTGGATTTCGACGAGCTCCTTGAGACTTTCAACGCCGAACGGCGTGAAGGCGGTAATTGAACTATCGTCATCGACGTCGCAGATATAGAGACGGCCATCTTCGGGTTCCATCTCGAGGGCGATCTCTTCGAGCCAGGCCTCGTCCTCACTAAGCATGATGGCCACGCGAGCGATCGTGAACACGAAGCTGGGAGCGGCCATGATCAGGCTGCTGCGGCGACCAGTTGGCGGGGACGCCAGTGCCAAGGCACTTGTTATCCTCGACTAGGGAAATGAGACATAAAGCGGCAACGGCTCTGCTCTGGGTTATCGAACAGCTAGCCGCAGACCGGTCCGTGAGCAGGGCGGAGCTGGCACCACAGATACATTCCGGTGGCAGTTGTTGCGGGCTGGTTGGAACTGGTCGTCGGACCCCGATCCGCGTTTGTCAGACGGCGTCCGGTTCAGTCCGCGGGCTGAGGAAATCTTTGAGCGCCGCCGCCTTAGCCGGCGGCACACGACGCAGCACTGATGATTTGTGCACAGGCCGAATTGGATCAGTTCCGCGCCCCATCCAGCCAATATTGCTGATGAAACAACTGTTGCAGAAAGGGGAGATCTTGGTTATTGCAACATGTGTTTCGCAGGAGGTTGGCTATACGAAGTCAGTGGCTTCTATTCTTGGCGCAGCTTCCCGCCGCGCCCTCCAGCGCGCGCGTTGCGTTGTGGCGGCGCCTGCGCGCCGCAGGCGCCGCCAGCGTGCTAAACGGGGCATGGGTGCTGCCGGTCGCCGACGGGCACCAAGCACTCTTCGCGCAGCTCGCCGAGATGGCGCGTGGACAGGGCGGGGCTGCTACCGTGTTTACGACCACGGCAACGGCCCCGGAAGAAGAGGATGCCATTGTCGCAAGATTTCAGGCGGACCGAGCACGCGAATACGACGAGTTCGCCGAACGCACCGGTAACTTCCTCGCCGAGGTCGAGCGCGAGACGCAGCTTCGGAAATTCACTTTCGCCGAGCTAGAAGAAATCGAAGACGACCTCGAAAAGCTTACGGCGTGGCTCGGAAAGATCAAGGCGCGCGACTTTTTCCCGAACACACGAGCGCAGGAGGCCTCTGACACGTTGGAGGCTTGCGGCACGGCCCAGCGCGCCTTCGCTGGAGCCGTTTACGCCCAGGAGAACATCGCAACGTCGCCAGACGACAACGCTGACCCGCTGGGTACTGACAACGCGGACTCGCCTCTTAAGGGCGCGTAGTGCCGCGGCATGGCTGATCGCGTTCTGACCGTGCGCGCGAAGCTTCGAGACCTGCCGCGCGGGATTTGGATGCTTGGCCTAGTCAGCATGTTCATGGATCTCTCGTCCGAGATGATCCATGCCCTTCTGCCTGTCTATCTCGTCACCGTACTCGGAGCCTCGACGCTCACGGTCGGGTTCATCGAGGGACTTGCGGAAGCGACGGCCATGATCACCAAGATCTTCTCGGGCGTGCTTTCGGACTGGCTTGGCCGCCGCAAGCTGCTAGCGGCTATCGGCTATGGTCTCGCCGCTGCTACCAAGCCGATCTTTCCGCTGGCAGATACGATTGGCTGGGTCGTAACCGCGCGGTTTCTTGACCGGGCGGGCAAGGGCATTCGTGGAGCGCCGCGCGATGCGCTCGTGGCGGACCTCGCACCGGCTCCGTTGAGAGGGGCGAGCTTCGGGCTCAGGCAGTCCCTTGACACGATCGGCGCCTTCATTGGCCCACTCGCCGCAATCGGGCTCATGCTGCTCACCGGCGACAACTACGCCGTCGTATTCTGGATCGCGGTTGTCCCGGCCTTCATCGCCCTTGGTCTAATGGTATTTGGGGTGGAAGAGCCGGATCGCGCCATTGCGGCCGGGACCACATCCAAGCCGCGCTTCGGCGATGTGTGGCGACTCTCCGGACCGTTCTGGGCCGTCGTGGTTGTTGCGGTGGTGTTGACGTTGGCCCGGTTCAGCGAGGCGTTTCTGGTTCTGCGGGCTCAGAACGTCGGCTTGGCTGTCGCGATTGTGCCCGCCGTTATGGTTGTCATGAACATCGTCTACGCACTCGCCGCCTACCCGGCTGGCGTGCTCTCCGACAGGTTTGGACGGCAAGGCGTACTGATAAGCGGCATCGCTGTTCTTATCGGCGCCGACCTGTTCTTGGCCTTTGCGACGTCGGTGTCCGTCCTCATGCTGGGCGTCGTATTGTGGGGCCTGCATATGGGCTTGACCCAGGGGCTGCTCGCTACGCTCGTGGCCGATACCGCCCCACCCGACCTGCGCGGGACGGCGTTTGGTTTGTTCAACCTTGCAAGCGGGCTTGCCATGCTTGTTGCCAGCGTGGTCGCGGGAGCGCTCTGGGACGTATATGGACCGGCGGCGACCTTCCTGGCCGGAGCGGCATTCACCGCCATTGCCTTTGTCGGACTACTCGTCGTGCAAAAGCAATTCTCAAGGAGCGTTCGGATGGACCTCGCCAGCCCGATGGAGCATCGAAATACAGCCGATGGTGGCGCACATGGCCGGGAGTGAGCAGAAGAAGAGTGTCGGACCCGGAGGTCGCCTCCTTCGGTTTCTGGTCGCTTTGACGGCGATCGCAGGTCTTGGCGCAGTCGTCGTCTGGGGTTTCAACAAGGGGAGCGGAGAGGCTGCACTGGAAGCTGCACGGGAACGGCCGGTCAAGGCGCCCTTGCGCGTGTCGCTCGCTGATCGGGGCGAATCTGTCGTGACGCTCGGCGTCGAAACGCGCAAGCAGGGCGGCATAGAGGTCATAGCGCCGCAGCCGATGCAGTACCGAGAGCAAGTCCGTGCCTACGGAACGGTGCTCGACCTCGACACGCTGGTTACGCTCGACAACAATTACGTGATCGCAGGGGCCCAGTTACAATCGGCTCAAGCTAGGCTTTTCGCGTCGAAGGCGGCTTTCGAGCGTGCGGAAACCCTCTATAGGGACCGGACCACTTCTCTGGCGCAATTTCAGACGGCTGAGGCGATTTTTCGTGCCGATCAGGCAGCCCTCGCTGTGGCGGAGGCTCAGGTCAGAACGTTGAAGGCAACGGCATTCCAGGAGTGGGGGCCGGTCATCGGCAAGTCGATTGTGGACAATGGGCGCTTGGTGAAGCAGCTCATCGAGCGCCAAGCGTTTCTGCTCCAGGTCACGCTGCCGCCCGGCACGTCCATGGCGCCGCCGCATGCTGCGACCGTGCAGCTGGGGGCAAGCGCGATGCGGCCTCACGTTCAGCTCGTGTCCCAGGCGACAGAAACCGACCCAAAGATCCAAGGCTTGAGTTTCTACTACACGGCATCTGCCGACAGCAGCCTCTTTCCGGGGATGAGCGTCCTTGCTTTCCTCCCGTCCGGCTCTCTCCTCGACGCCATCGAAATTCCAGCATCGGCGGTAGTGTGGTGGGGCGGCCGTGCCTGGGTCTACCTGACCACCGGCACCGACAGCTTTGCGCGGCATCCGATCCCAACCGATCTACCGATGGTCACCGGCGGCTACACCGTGCCGATTGCGAGTTTCCCGCAACCTCTCCCCGAACTCGTTATGAAAGGCGCGCAAGTACTCCTGTCCGAGGAATTCAGAGCGCAGATCCAGGTCGGCGAGGACCGCAAGATATGATACCAGCCAACTCCCCCTCGCCGATGCCGTCAGGGTTGCAGCCGGCTCTCATCGGCTTTGCCATCCGCTTTCGAGGCATCATTGTAGGGTTGGCACTCGTACTGCTCGGCTACGGCGTTCTCTCGGTTGTGCGCGCGAAATATGACGTGTTTCCGGAATTCGCACCGCCGCAGGTCGGCATACAGACCGAGGCGCCCGGTCTCACGCCCGAGCAGATCGAGGTCCTGGTCACCCAGCCCATTGAGAACGTCGTCAATGGCGTGCCGGGGGTCCAGACGTTGCGCTCGACCTCGATCCAGGGGCTGTCCGTCATCACGGTTGTCTTCGATCCAGGCAGCGACATCTACCGCAACCGCCAGGTCGTGGCCGAACGCCTTGCGGTTGTGGCCCGACAGCTCCCCGCGGGGACACCGCCGCCGACGATGACGCCGCTGACTTCATCGACGAGCACCATCCTCGTTGCGGGGCTCACGTCGGAAAAGCACTCGCTGATGGACTTGCGCACGATCGCCGACTGGACCTTGCGTCCCCGGCTTCTCGCGGTTCCAGGCGTGGCGGCGGTCGCCGTGTTCGGCGGCGAGATCCGATCTATCCAAGTGCAGGTCCATCCAGACGCACTCATTCGTTACAACATTGGGCTCAACGACGTCCTTGTGGCGGCCAGGAAGGCGACCGGCGTACGCGGCGCAGGCTTCATCGACACCGCCAACCAGCGCATCGTATTTCAGACGGAGGGCCAGACTCCCAAAGCCGGCGACATCGCCCGAACGGTGCTCCTGAGCGGGGGCGCATCGAGCGTGTTGCTCGGCAATGTCGCAGACGTGGTGGATGCGCCGGAGCCGCCGATCGGCGGGGCTACCGTCATGGGGAATGCGGGAGTGGTCCTGATGATCTCGGGCCAATACGGGGCGAATACGGTCGAGGTCACCCGCCGGGTCGATGACGCGCTGGCGGGCTTCCGCCCGAGTTTCGACACAGATGGCATAGCGTTGCACGCCGATCTGTTCCGTCCGGCCAACTTCATCGATACGGCGACGAACAACGTGCGGGACTCGCTTGTCCTCGGCGGAGTCCTTGTGATTGTCGTCTTGTTTCTTTTCCTGTTCGACTTGCGTACCGCCGCGATCTCATGCACGGCGATCCCGTTATCTCTCTTGGCGGCCGTTGTAGTCTTGGATGCACTTGGCTTCACTCTCAACACCATGACTTTGGGAGGCCTTGCGATTGCCATTGGCGAGGTGGTTGATGATGCAGTGATCGACGTCGAGAATATCGCCCGGCGCCTGCGCGAGAACAGACGCGCACCGGACCCGCGCCCCGCAGGCCGCGTCGTGCTGGATGCCTCGCTGGAGGTGCGCGGCGCCGTGGTCTACGCTACATTTGCGGTCGTTCTCGTTTTCCTCCCCGTGCTCACGTTGCCTGGGATCGCCGGACGCTTCTTCGCGCCTCTCGGGACTGCCTACATTCTGGCGATCCTGGCTTCGCTTGCTGTTGCGCTAATCGTCACCCCGGCGCTCTCGATGTTGCTGATCACCGGTCGTGAACGGTTGGCCGAGGGTGGCGGTGAGGTCGCGCAAGACAAAGATCCGCCCGTCGTGCGCTGGATCCGCGGGCGTTACGAGAATCTGCTGCGTGCCGTCGCTTCTCAGCCGAGAACCGCCATAGCCGCCGCGATTTTGTTCACGCTGGCCGGCAGTGCAGCCCTGCCGTTCTTCGAGAGTAAATTTTTGCCGGAACTGAAGGAAGGCCATTTCATCGTTCACATGTCGGCGGTACCGGGTACGTCGATCGCCGAGTCGCAGCGTCTTGGTGTACTCGTCACCAAGGCCTTGACGAACTTGCCGGTCGTGCGCGCGGTTGCGCAGCGCATCGGACGGGCCAAGAACGCTGACGACACGTGGGGCACGCACTACAGCGAATTCGAGGTCGACCTTGTCCCGGGATTGGCGGGTGACAAGGCGGAGAGCGCACAGGCCGACGTGCGCAACGCGCTGAGCGAATTTCCGGGTGTGAATTTCGCCGTCAAACCTTTCCTGACCGAACGTATCGAGGAGACGCTCTCCGGCTATACGGCAGCCGTCATTGTGAATGTCTTTGGTACCGACCTCGATGTGCTCGACCGCGTGGCCAGCGACGTTGCTCGGGTGCTCGGCGGGATTCAGGGGGCGACCGAAGTCCAGTTGCAATCGCCGCCCGGCATGCCCCAGTTAACGGTGCGACTGCGCAAGAAAGACCTCGAGCGCTGGGGCTTTGACGCGGTCGATGTGCTCGATTTCATGCGCACGGCCTATCAAGGCGACATCGTCGGCCAGAGCTACGAAGGCAACAGGGTCTTCAACGTCATTGTGGTGCTTGATCCACAGAGTCGCAACAACATCTCGAAGGTTGGAAACCTGCCGCTACGCGCCCCGGGCGGCAGCTACGTCCTGCTGAACCAGATCGCAGACGTCTACCAGGCGGCCGGACGATATCAGGTCGCCCACCTTGGCGGCCAACGGCTGCAAACCGTGACGGCCAACGTGGCCGGACGGGATGTTGCCTCCTTCGTGCAAGAGGCGCAGGCGGCAGTCGCCGCCAACGTAAGTCTCCCAAGTGGCGTTTATGTCGACTTTACCGGTTCGGCTCAGGCTCAGGCACAATCCCGACGAGACTTGATCATTCACTCGCTGATCGCCGCTGTGGGCGTAATTCTGCTCCTCTCCATTGTCACTCGAAACTGGCGCAACCTGCTGCTTGTCCTTGTGAACCTGCCCTTTGCTCTCGTCGGTGGCGTGCTTGCCGTCTCCGCGACCGGCGGAATTCTGTCGCTCGGATCGATGGTGGGGTTCGTGACGCTGTTTGGCATCACGCTGCGCAACTCAATCATGATGATTTCGCACTACGAGCACCTCGTCGATGCCGAGGGCATGCGGTGGGGTTATGAAACCGCGATCAAGGGCGCTGGCGATCGGCTGATCGCAATTCTGATGACCTCGCTCGTCACCGCGCTCGGTCTCCTGCCGCTTGCCGTCGGGATGGGGGACCCCGGACGCGAGATCGAAGGTCCCATGGCGCTCGTAATTCTGGGAGGATTGCTGAGTTCGGCGACCCTGAACCTCTTGGTGTTGCCCACAATGGCGTTGCGTTTCGGTCGGTTCGAGCCGGCCGTGAACGAACTCCGTGAGACCTCTCCTGTGTCGTCCACGCGATAGACCGATAGACGCCATAGCATCGCGCGGCGTTGGCGTTGATAGGGCCTGCAATCAGCGGAGTGTGGCCCAGGTAGGAGGCTGACCGGCTTGCCCTTGCGACCGCCCAATGACCGGCCGATGCTGAGCGGCATTTTCTGGATGCTGCGAGCGGGAGTGCCATGGCGGGATCTGCCGGAGCGATTCGGACCATGTGCGACGGCCTTCAACGGATGGCACAAGGCCTGGGTATGGAATCGTCTGGTTGATACGTTGCCAAGGCCTATGACGGTAGCATCTGACGTGCTCCCCGTCATTCACACGTCGGCAGGTTGAGTCTGTTCCTGTTTTGCTCTCTCGGTGGGTGGTGCGACGGGGCGGGGCGCGAAGCCCCCGATCGAGCGCAGCGTCCCGCCCCGTTGCTCTTCGGGTCTGCGCGTAGCGCCGAACACCGCCGGAGGCAACCTGCCCAGGCGGCCGTGCGGCCTTACCGTGTTGTAGTCGATGCGCCACGCCTCGACGATCCGCCGAGCCTCGGCGAGTGTGGTGAAGACGTGTTCGTTGAGGCACTCGTCGCGCATCCGCCCATTGAAGCTCTCGACGAAGCCATTCTGCATCGGCTTGCCGGGCGCGATGTAGTGCCACTCGATGCCCTGATCGGCTGCCCAGCGCAGCACCGCGTTGCTGGTCAGCTCCGTACCATTGTCCGAGACGATCGTCGCTGGCTTGCCGCGAACCGCCATGATGGCCTCCAGTTCGCGGATCACTCTCAGGCCTGACAGCGAGAAGTCAGGCACCGCCGCCAGGCACTCGCTGTTGAAGTCGTCGATCACGTTGAGCAGCCGGAACCGTCGTCCATTGCCAAGCTGATCGCTGACGAAGTCGAGCGACCAGCGCTGGTTCAGCGCCTGCGGCACGACGATGGGTGCCCTGGTGCCAATGGCCCGGCGGCGACCTCGCCGACGATGCTGGTCAGCATGTAGGCCTCTTCCTCAGAGAGGCCGGTGGCCTCAACAACGAACGCCACGGCACCAGTCGCGGCATCGCGGGTTCTGGATGACGATGGTCAACCGTTCAGTGCCGCCAACTGGAATATGGCCGGCGTCAAGCGGTCAGATCGTGATTCATAATTCATAATGAGCAAGTCTTCGAAAGTCTGAGCGAGTTCCTCCAGCCGATTGTCAGGATCCTGACTAATGTATTGGAGCGAGAAACGGAACGTCCGGGTCGCTGACGTAAAAGATGAGTACCTTGGTCGCTTCACTGGAGCTCTTGTTGTAGCCCGTCATTTTTGCATGGGGCGGCTCAACCATGGACTCTCCGGCTTTCACCGTGACCGGCGGGCGGCCTTCCATTTCCAGCGTGAACGCACCTTCAAGAATGTAGACCGTCACCGGGAAACGGTGTGTGTGATAGACCGTCTTATCGCCAGGCTTTATTGTGGCGGTGAGAACCTTCACCTCCTGCTTGTCACCCTTCGGCATACCCATAACGACTTCTTTATGTACTAGATTCGGGCGCGCGAGGCTTTGATCCTGTGCAACCGATTCGGTGGTAGAGAGCGCCGCGGCAGCAATGGCCATGACGACTGAGTAGCGCATTTGTCCTCTCCTCTAATTAGGCAACACAGTCTATCGCCGGTCACAGGAGTAACTGATAGTCAGCCCGCCCATAAAGTCCTGCTTGATTTTACTCCGAGGACTCCCTCGTGACCGCATATGTTCATGCTGTAACAGATTTCGTCGTCCAGCACCCGAATTGGGCCAGCCTGCTGGTGTTCCTGACGGCCGCGGCGGAGGCGATCGCGGTCATCGGCGCGATTGTACCGGGTACGGCGATCCTGATCGGCGTCGGGGCCGTGGTAGGCCTCGGTCATCTGCCGCTTTGGCCGATCCTCATCTGGGCCACGCTGGGCGCCATCGTCGGCGACGGCGTGTCGTACTGGCTCGGCCACCGTTATCGCCACCATATCGTCCGGATCTGGCCGTTCTCGCGTCGCCCACAGCTGCTCTCGCAAGGCGAAGCGTTCGTTCGGCGGCACGGTGGCAAGAGTGTCGTCATCGGACGTTTCCTGCCAGTGATGCGGGCGGTGGTGCCGCTCGTCGCCGGCGTTCTTGGCATGAGCCCCGTGCGATTCTACGTGGCGAATGTCTTGTCTGCCGTCGCCTGGGCGCCACTGCATATCCTGCCGGGTGTGGCGATTGGCGCTTTGCTCGTGGTGGTCGGTGGGATCAGCGGCCGCCTCCTGGCCGTGCTCGTCGGCGTACTCATTCTCGTGATCGCCGGCGTTTGGCTATTGCAGCTCGCAGTCGTTCGCGCCTTGCCTCTGCTCGCGCGCGCTCAGGTCGCGGCCGTTTCCTGGGCGCGGGGGCGGACCGGTGTTGCACCTCGCCTGGTCATGAGTGCCTTCGACCCCGACGATCCGAGCGCCAGCACCGTTCTGCTGCTTGGTCTCGTGCTTCTCGCCTGCGGTATTGGATTCGTCGGCATCGTGCAGGATGTCGTTGCGCGGGATCCGCTCGTGCAAGCCGATGCCGCGATCAGTCATCTGCTCCAAAGTATGCGCACGTCCTGGTCCGACCGCGTGATGATCGTGCTTACGATGCTCGGCGATACTGTCGTTAGTGCATCGGTCGCATTCGTAACGATCGGCTGGTTGGCATGGCGGCGTGCATGGCGACTGGCGGCGGGCTTTGGCGTCGCACTGGGGCTCGCTGCGGCGTTCGTGATGGCACTCAAGGCGGTACTGCATGTGCCGCGCCCGATTCTGTTCTCTGTGGGAGCAGATGCGTTCAGTTTTCCAAGCGGCCATGCCACCATGGCCGCGACGCTCTACGGCATGCTGGCCTGGCTCATCTCGGCCTCGCTGTCCGGACGCTGGCGCCTCGCTCCGCTGGCCGTGGGGGGCGCCTTGGTCGGAATGATCGCCGCCTCCCGCATCTATCTCGCGGCCCATTGGCCGTCGGATGTCGGCGCGGGGGTCCTGTTCGGCTTCGGTCTCGCCGCCATCTTTGGGCTCGTCTTTCGCCGGGCCGCGCCGAACCTGCAGCCCGCCGGCCTGGCATCGGCCGCGGTCGCCACGCTGCTGATCGTCGGCACTTGGCATTCACTCAGCGCCTTCGATGCCGGCTTGACGACATATGCGCGGCGAGATGACGTGACGGCGACGATGTCACGCCAAGCTTGGCTCGGCGGTGATTGGCAGCGTCTGCCGCAACGCCGGATCGATCTCGACGGGGAGACCGAGGAGCCATTCGTGCTGCAGTGGGCCGGCTCGGCTGAACAGCTGCGCAAACGGCTGATCGCCGCCGGTTGGACATCCCCCATCGATTGGTCGCTCCAAAGCGCGGCGGGCTTCGCAAGAAGCTCAACGGTCGTGACCGCATTGCCGGCCTGGCCTCTTTTGCACGACGGACGCCCGCCCTCGTTGACCCTCGTCATGCCGGGGGCGACCGCGGATGGCCGGGCGGTCCTGCGCGCATGGCCTTCGGGCTTCGCGATCGGATCGGAGCAAGGGCGGCGGCCCATTCTCCTTGGCTCTGTCATCCGCGAACAAGTCACCCATCCCTGGGGCATGGCATCGCTCCCCCAGGAGGATGGCGCTGTGGGCGCTGGCCAAGAAAATGACTTGAGCAGCGCGCTTTCTGCGACCACCCTGATCGTGCGCATTCCCGGCACACCGACAGCGGAAACGAAACCTGGCGTCCTGCTGGCTTTTCCGTGACAGTCGGGAATTGTATTGTGCGTGTAGCGTGGCCTTCAAGTCTAATGCCCGCTTAGTCCGACGCCGGGCTGCCTAAGGCTGTAATCCCAGCGCCTGGCGCAGCTCACTCCGCGCGGCTTCGAAGTCGACCTTGAATTCAGGCTGACCCAGAAGCGCCACCGCGATGGCGGTGCCGGCACGGCGGCCACCTTCGAGGTCGTTCGGATAGTGCATCCCGCCAATCACCCGGCTTTGCGCGTAGTCAGCGGCGCGTTCCCAGATCGCACCGCGCTTCTCCGGAAGCAGATCTCCGAGGACGATGGCCATGGCGGTCGCGCGAGTCGTATGCCCGGACGGATAGGAGCCGCTGCGCGACGGCCTAACGAGGGGCTTGATCTCCGGATCGTTCATGTATGGACGGTTACGTTCGAAAGCGGTCTTCACCGGGCCCACTACCGCGTCCTCGGTCATGCCGATGCGTGAGAAAAGATGGTTTGTCGCCGGCAGTACCCGGGGGTTGAAGGCGCCGCCGAGCACAGGGGTGAACATCGCAAAGACGGTTTCATCCGCATCAGCACGCGCCTGCGCAATCCGTTCGGCGCTGGCGGCACGCTGCGCGGCAAGCACCGCGTCCTGCTCTGCACGGTCGGCCGCGCTGCCGTTGGTTACCGGAGGCGGCAGGATCGCCAGCAGATCGAGGTCCCTGGCGGTGATGTAGGGGGCGTCTACCGCCAACACGGCAGGGACGGGGCCGGCGACGACGGCGCCCACCAGGAAGACTACGACGATCCGGGACAGCAGGTTGACGGTGACGGGCGGCATGTCGATCTCCTGGCATATTGCCGACGAAATATCGCAGGCTATTGCTGCTTTGCTCAGCGTCTCCTCGGTTGGATCTCGCCTGCTTCATAATCGGATGGCAGGTTCGGTCGTCAACCGCCTCGGAAGCGACCAACTCACGCACGGCATTCGCCGTCTGCGTGGCCTCCACTTTGCCCTTACGTGATCTGCTCCTCGTCTTTCACACGCCGCCCGCGCACTCAACCCTCCTCCTCGATCAGCATCTGCGCGATCTGGGCGACGCCGTCTTTGAAGTGCACGGCGACGAAATGACCCAGTGCAAAGGCTCCGACGCACAACGCCACTGAAGCAACGATGTTGATTCCCGAGCGCACGATCGCGCCGCCGCGGATCAGGTCGAGCGTCTGTAGACTGAACGCCGAGCAGGTGGTGTCGTCGCCGCACAGACCGACCCTGACAACAAGCGTATACTCTCTGACACAGGGCAATCGGCCCTGCGCCAGGGTAACTCGCGGCGAGCCGGCAATGCCAGTACCGAAATGACGTAACGCGCGAGGGTGCCGATCGCGCCGCCAATTTGCCCGACGGCCCACCTGAGAAGTATACGAGGACGCAGGACGTCCTCTCGAGCGGAGCCGTCCTGCCATCAGCCGTGATGCACTTTATACTCCGGCGTTGACACCCATGTCGGGGTCGATGCCGAGAGCAGCCTGATGCACAGCGTGATCGGTACGCCGGCCGACGTCGCGGATGTGACGAAGGCGCATAAGCTGCAGCATGGCCGCGAGACGGTGGCGTTTGGGGATGCAGGCTACCTCAGCATCGACTGGCGGCCCGAACGCAAACGGCAGGTCAAGTGGCATGTGACGATGAGGCCGGGCATGCGCCAGGCGCTGTGCAATACGGTAGCGGGTGGGCTGCGTGACAGGATCGAACCTCTCAAGGCGCAGGTGCGCGCCCAAGGCGCGCATGCCGTCCGAGTGATCAAGCGCCAGTTCGGTTCTGCCAAGGTCCGCTACCGTGGCCAGCCCAAGAACACGGCGCAGCTGCACACGTTATTTGCGTTCGCCAACATCTAGATGGCGCGCCATCGGCCGCTCGCCACAGGATAGCTACGCCCGAAGAACGGTGAGACAGCGAGAATGCCAGCATATCAGCGCAAATACGGAGCTTTCGGCGCACATTCGTGACGGCTTCCGACCGAAAATGAATCGACTACGAAACCACGGGCCGGCCCAAACCATCATTGCGACTTGTTCAGACGTTCCCTAGGTCACCGTGCGGCAGACGGCCGTCTTTTCCGTGCCTTTCATCCTTGGAAACCCGATGGCCGGGGTTGTCGACGTCCTTGCGATTGGGCAACACCGAGCAGCGGATGTCAGAATCTACGCAATCGCAGCCTTGGCAGGGGCCACTACCGGAACCCTAATCGGCCAGCGGTTCAAGTCGGAGAGAACAACCCGCTATGTCCAGGCCGCAATCCTAGTGATCGCTGGCGCAAGACTACTGATCCAATAGCTCTTCTTCGGGAGCTGTGCTCCGTTACGGCGCATCGTCGCGAAACGGCTGGGTCAACATCCGGTCGAGCCGCTGCTCGCGGGGCGCGCGGAACTGGTCGATGCCGATCGTCATGGCCTCGTGCCCGGCCGCCGGCTGGGCGCGATAGGTGCCGAACAGGCGATCCCACCACGGCATGTTGAAGCCGAAGTTGCTGTTGGTCTCCTGCCGCACGATCGAATGGTGGACGCGGTGCATGTCGGGTGTGACGACGAACCACCGGAGCACGCGATCGAGGCCCGCCGGCAGACGGAGGTTTGCGTGGTTGAACATCGCGGTCGCGTTGAGGAGGATCTCGAAGGCCAGCACGGCCTCGGCCGGGGCACCTAGATGTTTAGTCCCGGGATTTTGTGGAGCGGATTGAGGGTGAATCGTTCTGGCTCTTTCGTCCAGATCTTGCAGATGTATTCATACGGGGTGAGCCCCTTGAGGGTCTTGAGGCGCCTGGCGAAGTTGTAGGCGGTGACAAAGTCGTCGAGGTGGGCGCGCAGTTCGTCGTGAGCTTCATAATGGAAGCGCTTGACGGTCGCATCCTTGATGGTGCGGTTCATCCGCTCGACCTGCCCGTTGGTCCAGGGATGCCTGGGTTTGGTAAGGCGATGATCGATGTCGTTGCGAGCGCACGCGACGTCGAAGGCCGGAGCCCGGAATGGTTCGCCTCTCTCGATCATGGCTTTGATGTCAGCGACCGACCAGCTCTCGCCCTTGGGGTCGGTGAAGTGGACGCCATTGTCGGTCAGGACCGTATGGATTCTATAGGGAACTGCGGCGATGAGGTGCAGCAGGAAGTCTGCCGCCACGCGTCGTGTCGCCTTGCCGTGCAGCTCAGTGAAGGCGAACTTCGAGGTCCGATCGATAGCAACAAAGAGATAGAGCCGACCCTCCGCGGTGCGCACTTCGGCGATGTCGATGTGGAAATAGCCGATCGGGTAGGTCTTGAACTTGCGCTTGATACCCTTGCCGTCCTCGACGTCCGGCAACCTTGAGATGCCGTGTCGTTGAAGACAGCGGTGAAGCGACGAGCGGGTCAAATGGGAGATCGTCGCCTGAAGGGCATACAGACAGTCATCGAGCGGCAGCAGGGTATGCTTACGAAATGCAACGACGATGGCCTCTTCCTCGACTGACAGCGATGTCGACTTCGGGTCTTTGGGACCGGTCGGCAAATCAACCGTGGTAGAGCGCGCCTTCCACTTGGCGACAGTCTTCTGATTGATGCCATGGCGCTTGGCCAGCACCCTCAGGCTCTCTTGACTATGTTGTATCGCTCGACGGACAGCCTCTGTCGTCGTGGCGCAGCCGTGAAGAACCTGGCCCATAGCGCATCCTTCCATTGCCTGGAAAACAATGCTCCATCAAATCCCGGGACCAAACATCTAGTGCTGCGATGGCGGCCAGTTTTAGGACCATCGAGGCCGCGATTTCGATCGGGTGGAAGCGGGCACCGGTGGTGACGTCGATGTCGAGGTCGGCGTGATGCATGCGGTGCAGCCGCCACAGCAGCGGGACGGCATGGAACAGCACGTGCTGCAGGTAGATCGCGAGATCGAGGGCGAGGACGGCCAGGACGACCGCCGCCCCACGCGGCAGGTCGAGGTTGTTCAACAGCCCCCAGCCGCGCTGCTCGCCCAGCAGCGCGAAGGCGACGGCCGTGGTCGGCAGCAGCAAGCGCACCAGTGCGGTGTTCAGGGCCACGATGCCGAGGTTGGCCGGCCAGCGCGCCCGGCGGGGCGCCATCGCCTCCCAGGCCGCGACGACGACGAAGACCGCGAGAAAGAAGGCGACGCGGATGACGGGCTCGTTCGACATCTCACGCCTCAGTCGGCGAGCGCCGCGGCAAGGCCCGCGCGCCGCCGCCAGCCCAGCCACAGCAGCGCCAGCGCCGCCACCGCGAGCCACGGCAGCAGCAAGAGATTGAGCGTCTGCCAGCCGAACGCCTGCAGGAGCGCCGCGGCGCCCAGCGAACAGGCGAGACCGACGGCGAAGATGCTCATGTCGTTGGTCGCCTGCGCGCGGCCCTTCTCGGCGGCCGTGTAGGTCGCCGTTAGCAGCGTCGTGCCGCCTATGTAGAGGAAGTTCCAGCCGACGCCCAACATCACCAGCGCGCCGGCAAACGATTCGAACGCCGTTCCCGTCAAGGTCATGAGGACGTGACCGGCCAGCAGCGCGACGCCCGCCAGCATAACGCGCAGCACGCCCAGGCTGGCGATCAGCGAACCGGTGAAGAAGGACGGCAGGAACATGCCCAGTACATGGAGCTGGATCACCGTCGTCGCCGCAGCGAGCCCGTGATTGTGGTGGAGCATGGCGATCGGCGTGGCCGTCATGGCGAGGATCATGACGCCATAGCCGGTTGCCGCGCCGAACAGCGCCACGAGATAGGCGGGTTGCGAGACGATGGCCGCCCACGGCCGGCCCGCGGCGGTGGGGCCTGTCTCTGCCTTGGGCGCCGGGATGCGCAGGCCGAGCAACAGGCCGGCGGCGAGCAGCGAGACGATCGCAAGCAGGAGGAACGAGCCGACATACTGGGCCGAGAGCAGCGGGCCGCCGATCCGGCCGAGCAGCGGACCGGCCAGCGCGGCCACGATGCCGCCGGCCAGCACGAGCGAGATCGCGCGCGCCCGGAAGGAATCGTCGGCGACTTCGCTGGCGGCGAAGCGATAGAACTGGGCAAACGCCTGGTAGGTGCCGACGAAGAAGGTGCCGAAGGAGAGCAGGGCCAGCGAACCGAGCCACAGGCCGAGCGCGGCGCAGGCACCGCCAGATGCGCCGAGCAGGGCGCCGGCGACGAAACCGCGGCGACGTCCGACCTTCGCCATCCAGAGTGACGCCGGAAAAGTCGCGACCGCCGTGCCGAGGAACATCGCCGCGATCGGCGCGGTCGCCAACTGCGGCGACGGCGCGATCAGGCCGCCGGCCAGGCCGCCGACGGTCATCACCAGGACCGAAGTCGTCTGGAACAATGCCTGCGCGGTCGCCAGCAGCAGGACCTGCCGGTGCATCGAGCCGAACCGCGAGAGACTGGCCAAAGGGGCACCTCACAATGATGTTTGGTGACTTGACGCGATTCATTCAATCAGTCAAGCTATTGATTGAATGACCAATCCCAAAAGCGAAATATTCGAGCAATTCGCCGAGCTGGCCCGCGTGCTGGGCCAGGGAAACCGCCTGGAATTGCTGGAACATGCAGCGCAGGGCGAGCGCTCGGTCGAGCGTCTGGCCCAGCTCACCGGCCTCTCGCTGGCCAACGCCTCGCAACACCTACAGGTGCTGCGGCGCGCCGGCTTCGTGCGCTCGCGCCGCGACGGCAAGCGGATGCTCTACCGGCTGGGCGACGGGCCGGTGATCGAGCTGCTGGGCGCGCTCAGGCGCTATGCCGAGCACAGCCGTGCCGAGGTGCGCGGTATCGTCTCTCGCTATTTCGGGCGGCTCGACTCCCTGGAGCCGGTATCGCGTGAAGTGCTGCTGCAACGGCTGGGCGACGGCGGCGGCGTGCTGCTGGACGTGCGCCCGGAAGACGAGTTCGCCCTGGGCCACCTGCCGGGTGCGCTCAACATCCCCTTCGCCGATCTCGAGCGGCGTCTCGCCGAGCTGCCGAAGGACACGCAGATCGTGGCCTACTGCCGCGGCCCCTACTGCGTGCTGTCGTTCGAGGCAGTTGCTGCGCTACGGGCCAAGGGTTACGACATCAAGCGATTGGAAGACGGCTTTCCGGAATGGAAGGCGGCGGGTCTTCCAGTCGGCACCGTCATCGCAACGCCTCGGCCAGCGCGCTCGCTTTCCGCCAGCGCTGCTTCTAGCAGATGAACAACACACAGCCTTCAACCAGCAGCGAGTCGGGGCCGTTGCGGCGCACCGCCGCCCGGTAGGTGTGCCCGTCCTCGGGGTTGTAGATCCGCCTTGCCCAGCCGCCGCCCGGTGCCGATTTCATCCCGGACAGGATCGCTAGCCCAAGAAGTGGCCGCGCGCGCAGGCTGGTGTCGGCGTTCTGCGTGTCGAGGACCGGCCGTCCTTTCGTGTCGACGGCGTCCCACAACCAGCGGATCGTACCCCAAGGAGATGAATCTCGGGCACATGGCGCCAATTCGACCACCGCGCCAAGACCTGGCGTGGCGCAGCGCCCGAGCATGCCGTCCCCGGCCACTGCCGCTGGCGCCGCCATGAGGAGTAACGTCACCGCCGCCAGCGTGGCCCCGAGCGCCCTCCTCCCGACTGCACATCGATCGCCGCCGGCGTCGGCGACGCGACGCCGGCATCGTACTTGCGTCGATAGTCAGGGTGTCACATGCCCAGTCCCCGGTTTCGTCCCAAAGCCCAGTCAACAGTACCGCCCGGAGACATGACTCCCATCACCTGGCTCCCCAAATGCCGCTCAAGCGCCGGTCGCCACGGCACAAGCTGGAAGCCCAGACCGTCGTCGATCATGGCGAAGCGGCCGGAAGAGAGCGTCACACGCTGCCGATAAAGCCCGGCGACGTGTTCACCGTCGGCGGAGGGCCGGTGTACCAAGCCAGTCTGAGCCGAGAGTTTTGCCGACGCCTCGCCCACCTCCTGCCGCTTCAGGGTATCGAGCAAGTCGCGGGCGAAGATGACGCGCTGACCCTGCCGCCTCGCCAAACCCTTCTCGACAAGGTGATCGACGCGCCGGTCCATCGCTTCGCGCACTTCGGCACCGAACGCGCCGCCGCTGGTCGCCGGCTCTCGTGCCAAAAGCTGCCGATCCAGCCAGGTCGCTCCAGGAGCGGTAATCTGCGCTTCGATGGCGAGGTCCGACCGCGTGGCGAGCGACAGACGCCTGCGCCCACTGGCATCTTCATAGGAGCGCGCCTCAACGATTGCGCCAGGCGGGGCATCGCCCGTCATTTCCAAATCGGAGAACTGCAGATGGTGTGTCCGACCATCGACGCCTTCGACGACAGCGTAGGCTGAGCCTTTAAGCTCGTCGTGTAGTCCCCGCGCGACGAGGCGGCCGAGGACTGGGTCGGTGGCGGCATCGCCATGCAGAGCGAAGCCCGCGACATCCGGTTCCCGGCCCGTGCCGGTCAATGCCCGGTGCATCGTCTTAACAATGTCGCCGCGCATCGAGAGTTCGCGCAGCGACTGCTCGAGGCCGAGCTTCAGCGTCCAGGACGCTGGGCCGATCTGCTCGGCGAGCCCCAGTCGCTCGAGCTTCTTGGCGCGGCCAATCATCAACGGGCGCAACTTGGCGTCTTCACCGGGAGCGCCGGGGCGTAGATCGGCGACGCCGCCGCTCTCGTCGGCGATGTTGCGCAAGGCTCGATCGAGGCCGGTCCAGCGCTCCGCATCGACCTCCTTCTCCAGGGCGGATCGAACCTCCCGCTCGCTTCTCGGCCCGAGTTCCAGGGTGACACGTTCGGCGGCGCGGTCGCGGAAGCCGCGGCTGATATAGGCTCGGCTGATTACGAGATCCTGGCCATCGTCGGCCTGCCCGCGGATCAAAACGTGGATATGCGGATTGTCGGTGTTCCAGTGGTCAGTCGCCACCCAGTCAAGTCGGGTGCCGAGGTCGCTCTCCACATCAGCCATCAACTCGCGCGTAAAAGTGCGGAGATCCTCCAATTGGGCAGCGTCTTCCGGCGAAATGATGAACCGAAAATGATGCCGGTCGTCCTCACAGCGTTCGGCGAAGGCACGCTCGTCCGCGGCGTCCGATGCGGCGTCGAACATCCGGGCATCGGCGCCGTCCCGGGTCACGCCCTCGCGCTTCAGGTAAGCGATGTGTTTGGGGAGTGGCGCCGAACGGAACCGCGTGCCGTGATGGCGGACCACTCGGGCCTTCATCACGACACGTCGCGAGGTCGACTGCAGCGACAGCGAGAGGGCGGCGCGCCGGCCTCGCCCAAATCGCGAGCGGCTCGCGCCGGCCCCACTGCGACCGAAGCTCTGGCCGATATGTCCGGCCTTCTTCGCGGCGCGCATCACCTCGCCGACAAAGCTCTTTGGCCGCCTGGCGCCCGCGTTGCCGTGGCGGATGCCACCTGGCCGGACGCGGAAGTCCTCGTCCCGGCCGGTCATGATGCGAAAACAGGCTGCGCACGCGTGCGCTGGCGGTCAGCGCGTTGAAATCGTTCGGGTTTCGCGGTGAAGCGCCAGCCGGACGAAGTACCGGAAGGCCTGAAATACTCAACCCAACCAGCCACTTGCGCCCGCCTGGAGGCGGCGCTTTTCCCTTGCCGTCCGTTGATTGGGCTCCTCTGCTTCAGTAAGCGTCCGAGTCTTGCACGACCTTCGGCGAGTGCATGGTCGCTCCAAATCGGGTTCCTTCGTTCATGGGAGGTTCTCCGGTGGCAACGAAACATTTTGCAAATGCGGCGCGTCGGGAATGGTGG
>Ga0209933_1001281_pt1 | contig 25692 bp, 23 predicted proteins | sample ThiBiot_300_biof_FD_183944 | JGI IMG/M metagenome (GOLD analysis project Ga0209933, IMG submission 183944) | Wastewater bioreactor microbial communities from Cape Town, South Africa - Thiocy_cont_300_biof (SPAdes) | ecosystem: Engineered > Bioremediation > Thiocyanate > Unclassified | place...
ATGAACAGATGCCGCTCGTCCATGGGACAGGTCTCCCGCCAGGGCATGAGCTCCTCCAAGCTGCATGCCTCAACTGTTACCTATCCTCCCGGTCTGATCTGTCACCCATCGACCCGGTCCGGACCACTTCATGTTCCTCTCCCCCAAAGGGGGAGAGGCTAGGAGAGGGGGCCCGAGACTGCTTGTTCAATCTCGGCCCATATACCTTCGGGATTCTCGACGACATGGTTCGCCCAGAATCGCAGGACGCGCCAGCCTTCGCGTTCCATCCTTGCTGTTCGCTGTGCGTCGGCCTCTATTTGGAAGGCATGGTGGTCGCCATCGATTTCGATGACGAGCTTGTGAGCGACACAGGCAAAGTCGGCGAAGTACGGACCGATCGGGTGTTGGCGCCTGAATTTGAGTCCAACCATTCGATGGGCGCGCAGAAGCTCCCAGCAGATCTTCTCGGCGCGGCTGCCGTCGCGCCGCAGTTCACGGGCTCGCTTTGTCGCTGCGTCCCGCATCCTCCTCTCCTAGCCTCTCCCCCAAAGGAGGACTGTCGTATTCACGCTATCACGCTCTTCTGTCCTCGCCCCACGAAGTGGGGAGAGGAGGGGCCCCGTTGCGAAGCAACGGGAAGGTGAGGGGCGTGAATCACGGAAATGGTGTGCGTGTTGAGCAGTCTTTGACCCACCTCACCTCCCCCATGCTTCGCATGGGGCCCCTTCCTCTCCCCCCACTCCGCGGCTTGTGCCAAGCCGCTCCATGGGCGGAGAGGACTCCTGAACGGCGTGTGAATCCGACAGTCCTTCAAACGGAGAAGAGGAACATGAACCTACGTCCAGCGCGCGGTGTCCTCGCGGTCGATGGCGGTCAGGAGCGTGGCGGTCGAGACCACGGTCCAGTCGCAGAGGTCGTAGCGGCGGCTGAGCTTGTCGCGCACCGCCGCTTCGGCAGCGCCTTCGGGCAGCTTGGAGCGTTCCCACATGGCGAGGTTGGGCCGGCGGGTCAGCAGCAGGCTGCGCACGCCGTCGTGGGCACCGGCGCCGCTCGCCTCGTCGGGCGCGCTGCCGGTGCGATCACCCGTCGCCTGCCAGAGGCCCACGACCTGCGAATCGTAGGCGCCTTCGAAGCCCGGCCAGGCTGCGGCGCAGAGATCGAGGAACTCCGACCAGTGCGGCACCGGGGTCGCGAACCAGCGGAAGGCATAGTTGCCCTGGCGCGTCGGCGGCGTCCGGTCGGTGGGCCGCAAGGTCGGCGCCATGGTCTCGCTGCAGGCGTGACGTACGTCCTTGTCGGTGCCCAGGAGTGCCTGCTCGGCGGCTTTCGCGCCCGTGGGCTTGGCCCAGACGGTGATGGCCTGCAGCTCGTCGCGCGGTCGGCCGATCTGGCTGCGCCAGATGCCGTAGAGCGCCCCGCCCGCAGCAGCGAGGCGTTGAGCGCTGTCGGACCTCAGTCGCTCGGCCAGCGCCTGCCACTGCCGCGGCGCGGCCTCGATGCGGTGATGGGCGAAGCTCGCCGTCACGCCCTCACGCCGACACCGCCTCGTGCCGCGACAGGGTGAAGCCCTCGTAGCCCTTCGCGGCCACCGCATCGCAGTGCTTCTTGTAGCGGTCGAAGCCGCCGACATAGGGCATGAACACGCGCGGCTTGCCCGGGATGTTGGCGCCGACATACCAGGAGTTCGCCAGCGGATAGAGCGTCGAATCGGCCACCGCATTGACGTGGCCCACCCAGTCGCGCTCGGCGTCGGCGCTGGGCTCGATGCGGTCGAGCTGGTGCTTGCCGAGATGATCGATGGCGTCGGCGATCCAGTCGACATGCTGCTCGATGGAAGCAATCATCTGCGTCTTCACGCCGGGGCTGCCCGGCCCTGTCACCACGAACATGTTGGGAAAGCCTGAGATCATCAGGCCGAGATAGGTGAGGGGGCCGCCCTCCCAGTGGTCGGCCAGCACCGCGCCTTCATCGGTGCGGATGTCGATCTCGCGCAGCGCGCCGGTCATGGCGTCGAAGCCGGTGGCAAAGACGATGGCGTCGAGGTCGTAGTCGCCCGCCGCGGTGCGCACCCCCGTCTGGGTGATCTCCTGGATCGGCGCACTGCGCACATCGACCAGGGTGACGTTGTCGCGATTGTAGGTTTCGTAATAGTTGGTATCGAGGCAGAGCCGCTTGGTGCCGATGGGATGGTCCTTGGGCGCCAGCAGCTCGGCGGTCTTCTGATCCTTCACCATGCCGCGGATCTTGTTGCGCACGAACTCCGACGCCGTGTCGTTGGACTCCTTGTTCACCAGCAGGTCGGTATAGGCATAGAGGTAGCTGATGCTGCCGCCCTCCTGCCACTTCGACTCGTAGGCGCTGTTGCGCTCCGCTTCCGGCACGTCGAGCGCCGACCGGGTCGGCTTGGCGTGGCCGCCGATCGCAAAGGGCGTCTCCATCGCCGCCGCGCGCCGCGCCGGGTACTCGGCCTTGTGGCGCCGCTCGCGCTCCGGCTCCATCGGGCCGTTGCGTGCCGGCAGGCTGAAATTGGCGGTGCGCTGGAAGACATGCAGGTGCCTGGCCTGGCTCGCGATGATCGGGATCATCTGCACGCCCGAGGAGCCCGTGCCGATCACACCGACCCTGAGCCCGCTGAAGTCGACACCCTCATGCGGCCACAGACCCGAATGGTACCACTTGCCCTTGAAGCTCTGGATCCCCTTGAAGTCCGGCACCCGCGGCGTCGAGAGATTGCCCGCCGCCATCACGCAGTAGCGCGCACGGATCGTCTCGCCTTCTTCGGTGCGCAAGGTCCATTCGTTGGCCGTGCTGTCGAAGGTGGCGGCCTTGATGCGCGTATTGAGCTGCACGTCGCGGCGCAGATCGAAGCGGTCGGCGACATGGTTGATGTAGCGCAGGATCTCGGGCTGCGTGCCGTAGCGTTCCGGCCACTTCCACTCCTGCTGCAGCTCGTCGGAGAAGCTGTAGGAATATTCCAGGCTCTCCACGTCGCAGCGCGCGCCGGGATAGCGATTCCAGAACCAGGTGCCGCCGATGCCCGAGCCCGCCTCGTAGGCCCGGACCTTGAGGCCGAGGCCGCGCAGGCGATGGATGGCATAGAGCCCGGCCAGGCCACCGCCGACGATGGCGACGTCAAGCTGGCGGGCAGGGGAGACAGGGCTGTGGGAGGCGTCGGGCATGGCGGCATCCACGGGTTGAATTTTTGCTGTGCGGCCGGCGTTCCGCCGGCTCGATCGAAGCGTCGGTTGGGATTGCCAGTTTGGCAAGATCGCCCGGCCAAGATGCGGAACAAGGGAAGAGCGGCATGCATCCCACGCGCTGCAGGAACTCGCCCGCGGCACCCAAGATCGATGGCACCCCAATTGTTTCAGTCCTATGATTTATCCATGAAAAGGGCCCGGGGCGATAAATTCCGATTGGGGACGGTGGAGTAAGACCGTGGATCAATCGGTGCCGCCGCCTTCCGTCAAATCGCCTCAACCCGAGTCGACCCCGACCCCCCAACCCGCTTCCCCCCAGCCGGCCGCTCATGTCCCGCGTGCCGCCCCCTCTGGCAATGCGCCCCCTGGCCATGCACCCCCTGGCAATGCACCCCCTATCGGCGTCCTGCCGCGCGTCCACCCGACCCGCAGCGCCGGTCGTGGTGGATGGAGGGGAGCGGGCCTCGCCCGCCTCGTGCTGCGCCCGCGCTCGCTCGCCATCCTGGCGCTGCTCGCCGTGGCGGCGCTCTATGGCGGCCGCGAGCTGCATCTGCGCCTCACCCACGTCTACGAATACGATGCCCGCGTCACCGCCGACGTGGTGACCATCTCCAGCCGCGCCGACGGCTGGATCACCGATCTCGCGGTGCGCGAGGGCATGAAGGTGGCGGCCGGCGACGTGCTGGTGAAGATCGACGACCGGATCGCCAAGCTCAAGGTCGGCGGGCTGCAGTCGCAGATCCAGGCCGTGCAGGGCGAGCGCGCCAAGCTGCGCGCCGAGTTTCGCCTCAACGAAGGCCAGACGGAGGCGCTGATGCGCACCCGCACCTCGGGCGTCATCGTGCGCGAGAAGGCGCTGGCGGCGCTCAGGGCCGATCTCAACCTGGCGCAGCTCGAGCTCGAGCGCGCCAAGGCGCTGTTCAGCACCAAGGTGATCAACGAGCGCCAGCTGCAGGTGGCGCAGGCCGCGGTCACCAAGCTCGAAAGCCAGATCCAGCAGCTCAAGGCCGAGCACGAGCAGGCGACCGGCAGCCTCGAGGAGGCGCGCAGCGAGAGCTACAAGCTCGGCGTGATCGACGCCCAGATCGCAGCTCTCGCGCACCAGGAAGCCAACCTCGAAGCGCAGCTCGCCCAGCAGCTGGTCGATGTCGAGGACCGCACCATCAAGAGCCCGGTGCCGGCCGTGATCGACCGCACCTTCGTGCTGCCCGGCGAATACGTCGCCTCGGGCCAGCGCATCCTGCTGCTGCACAATCCCGACGAGGTCTGGGTCGAGGCCAACATCAAGGAGACGCAGGTCGGCAAGCTGCAGCTCGGCCAGTATGTGCGCGTCTCGGTCGACGCCTTCCCCGACGAGACCTTCGAGGGCAAGGTCGCCCGCATCGGCAGCGCCACCACTGCGCGGTTTGCCCTGCTGCCGACGCCCAACCCCTCGGGCAACTTCACCAAGATCACCCAGCGCGTCCCGGTCAAGATCGACATGGTCAAGATGCCGAAGCCCCTCACGCCCGGCATGATGGTCGAAGTCGAAATTGACATCCGCTGACCTCTTCTCATGTTCCTCTCCCCTGCGAGGGGAGAGGCTAGGAGAGGGGCCACGACCCGCGCCGTCATCGCTGGGAGCGCGGGCCTCCAGGCCCGCTCATCTCTTCCTTCTTCGCCTCCTCATTCTCTTCCCCCGTCTTCGCGGGGGAAGTGCCCCGTCTTACGGGGCGAAGGGGGTCATGATCTTCGCGTCGAAACACCCCCTCCGCCCGCGATTACGCGGGCACCTCCCCCGCAAAGACGGGGGAGGAGTGTCATGACCGCTCCATGACCCCCAACGACCAATCCATCACCGCCCTCTCCAACCACTACGGCCCGGCCTATCGCTGGCTGGTCACCGTCACCGGCATGGTGGGCGTGGTCTCGATGGTGCTGGCCATGACCACGGTCAACGTCGCGGTGCCCGACGTGATGGGCGCCTTCGGCATCGGCCAGGACAAGGCGCAATGGATGTCGTCGGCCTACATGGCCACCATGACGGCGGGCATGCTGATCAATGCCTGGCTGACCGGCGTGCTGGGCGAGCGCCGCACCTTTGTCGGCGCGCTGTTCTTCTTCTCGCTGGGTGCCCTGCTGGGCGGCACCGCACCGACCGAAGATGCCTTGATCTTTGCCCGCGTCCTGCAGGGCTTCAGCGCCGGCGTGGCCCAGCCCCTGGTTATGGCCACCATCTTCACCGTCTTCCCGCCCGAGCGCCGCGGCATGGCGATGGGCGTGTTTGGCCTGGGCGTCGTCTTTGCACCCGCGATCGGCCCTACGTTGGGTGGGCTGATGATCGAATACTTCTCCTGGCGCTACGTCTTCTTCATCTCGCTGCCCTTCTGCGTGATCGCTGCCGTGCTGGGCCTCGTCTTCATGCCGACGCGACCCGTCCCCAAGGTGATCCCGCCCTTCGACTGGCTGGGCTTCGGCCTGCTGTGTGCCGCCCTGCTGGGCCTGATGACCGGCATCGCCGACGGCCAGCGCGAGGGCTGGGCCTCCGACGCCATCGTCTTCCGGCTGGTCGGCGGCGCTCTGGCCACCGTGGCCTTCATCTGGTGGGAGCTCAAAACGCCCCGCGCGCTGCTCGACGTGCGCATCTTCGGCAATATCGAGTTCTCGGCGGCGGCACTGATCGCCTTCATCTTCGGCGCCGGCATGATGGGCTCGACCTACATCGTGCCGGTGTTCGTGCAGACCATCATCGGCTTCACGCCGCTGCTCGCCGGCCTGATGATGATGCCGGCCGGCATCATGCTGGCCTTTATCTTCCCCCTGGCCGGCCGCCTGTCGGACGCCATGCCGGCCTCGACCATGATCATCGGCGGGCTGCTGCTCTTCTCGCTGGGCTTCGCCCTGATGGCCGCGGCCGACATCGACACCACCTTCTGGACCCTGGTCGGCATGGTGATGGTCTCGCGGCTGGGGCTGGGCTTCATCAACCCCAGCCTCAACGCCTCCTCACTGAAGGCGCTGCCCGCCGACAAGGTGCGCCAGGGCGCCGGCGTCGCCAACTTCATGCGCCAGCTGGGCGGCGCCTTCGGCATCAACCTGATGGTCGCCTTCTTCGAGATCCGCACCCGCTTCCACGCCGACGCCCTCACCGCCACCCAGGACTGGGGCAACCGCACGACCGAGCGCCTGCTCACCCAGGTCGAGCAGATGATGCAGAAGAGCGGGCTCCCCTTTCAGCAGCAGAAGGCCGGCGCGCTCGAGTACCTGGCCACCATCCTGCACGGCAAGGCGCAGATGCTGGCGTTCCAGGACACGTTCATCATCGTGGGCGTGGTGGCGCTGGTGGCGCTGATCCCGGCGGCGATGCTGTCGCGGTCGCAGAGGAGGGGGCGGCAGAGTTTGCTGCTTCACTCCCGTTAGCAGAAGGGGCTACGAATCGCGAGTTCGTCGAAAGATTGCCCGGACATTGATGGACATTGGGTAAACGTATGTTCTCTTGACCATACCCGGGATGCAGCGCGGCTGAAATTTGAACGAAACATTCAAAACACTCAGCCGGTCACCAATCCGCCGTAAGCGGATTCCCATTCAGGATCGAACTTAAGATTGCCAATAGTGACACGGCATTCCCGCGCCGCTCATGCCCCGTGCGAACAAGGTCAGAATGACGATGGCAGACGGCGACCCGGGGTCTGCTGCTTGTCCAGCTACTTGGCTCCGATTGCGCAATTGAATCCGCACGAGCGGTAGCGATCCCCCTTCATAGGCACCGCCGATAGGTGCCCATTGCCAAGCAAGTGAGCGATCGGGTGAATCCGGCATTTGGCCCCGAAATCCCATGGCGTCCCCTCTTGACGTCCTGGGTCATCAAACATATTTATTACCCAATAGGTAACACCGGTTGGGGATACAGAATTACCAAACGGGGAATAAATGGAAATCCGTGCCAAAGGGAAGCTGAAGGCAGCTCTCGAAAGCGAAGCGGAATGTAAAAGGCAGTACGGCAGCGACATGACCAAGAAAATCATGTTGCGGCAGAACGTGCTCCGCGCTGCCGGATCACTCGCTGATTTCTGGCCGCCAAATTCGGGGCCCGAGCGTTGCCACGAACTCAAGGGGGACCTAGCGGGTACCTTCTCAATCGACCTAAAGCAGCCCTTTCGGTTGCTGTTTGTGCCGATTGAGGAATCTCCCCCCAGTGATCGCTCGGACGAGCAGTCACGCTGGACGTCGATAACCAAGGTCGAGATTGTAGGCATTGAGGACACTCATGGATAGCGAACAAGCTACTGCCCTTAAGGCGACAGCTGTGCCGCATCCCGGCGAGGTTGTAGCCGACTATCTAGATTTTCACGATTGGACGCAGCGTGACCTGTCACGACGCACGGGCCTTACGCCAAAGACCATCAGTGAGATCTGCAACGGCAAGGCGCCGATAACGGCGCCGACGGCGCTCGCTTTGGAGAAGGTTCTTCAAAGGCCGGCACACTTTTGGCTGAACCTTCAGCGTCAATTTGATGAGGCACAAGCTCGACAAGCTGAGCTTGCAAAGTCGACTCAGTGGGCCGGCTGGGCGCGCAAATTTCCTCTAAAGGAAATGCGAAAGTTCCGCTTCTTGCCGGAAGGCAAGTCGGAGGTGGAAACCCTTCTGCATTTCTTGGGAGTCTCCTCTCCTGATAGTTGGAATGCGGTGTGGCAAGCATCTGATGTGGCATTCAGACAAACGCGGAAGTTCACGACGAGCGTTGAGTCTATTTCCGCATGGATTCGCGAAACGGAACTGGTGGCAGCAGAACTTCAAACCGCTGATTTTAGTGAGCAGCTGCTTCGCTCTTCTATTGAAGAACTTCGGCGTCTCACTAGAGCTAGAGCCGACACTGTCATGGAGCCAATCCAGAGTATTTGTGCTGCGGCCGGAGTAGCTGTGGTTTGGGTACCTGAACTCCCACATTGTGGAATAAGCGGTTGCGCACGATGGCTTTCGGACAAGAGAGCCCTTATTGCCCTGACGCTTCGTTACAAAACAGATGACCAAATGTGGTTTACGTTCTTCCACGAACTTGGCCATGTGCTCCTTCATAAGAAGAAGCGATCGTTCGTCCTCGACAACGCAGCTGGTGATCTATCGGATCAGGTGGTTGATCCTGAGATGCGGCAGTACGAAGGCGAAGCCAATCTATTTGCCGCGGATACACTCATTCCGCCAGCTGCCCTTGGCGATTTCGTCCGGAAGAAGTCGTTTACGAACGACGACATTCATAACTTCGCCGAAGAGGTTGGAGTAGGCCCTGGCATTGTCGTTGGTCGCTTGCAGCATGAGCGCTTGTTGGCACGTCACCAAGGGAACGCACTTAAACAGACCTTACATTGGAAATTCGCGGAAGGTGCATAGACAGCTTCGGAGGCGAAGATGATTGGCAAGATCTTCATCACCAGTACAGGGTATGATCCTCAACTCGGTAAACACATTAAGGATCCCTTTCTCGGCCCCAATGCGAGTCTGGGCGCTTGTCGGCCAGACCTTCGGCGCATGGTGGGCGAAGGTGATCATGTGTTCGCAATCTCTGGAAAGCTTCGCAACATCCGCCAGTTCGTCATGGGGGGCTTCGAAGTCGAAAGAAAGATCAGCGCGGCCGAAGCTTATGACTTGTTTCCAGAACAGCGCCTTCACTTAAGAGAAGACGGTCAACTGAGCGGAAACGTCGTGGTTGATGCAGATGGTCGACAGCATGAGCTTGACGGTCACGACCCGAAGACCTTCGAGAAGCGCACTCCCAACTACCTCGTAGGCACCAATTGCATCGCCCTGGACAAGCCCGCGGAGATTGCAGTCGCGCGCGAACAAACGCTAGATATGCTGCGAGAGCTGTTCAAGAAGAATGGCGAGTCGCCCTTTGACATAGTAGGTCACTACGGCGCATCGCTGACCGATGAGCAAGTTTGGCAGCTTCGCGAATGGCTGTTGTCCCTAAAGAAGATGGCCAAAGCGGCCTAGAAAAATCGAATGACCAAATTGAGTTCTCATCAAACTGAGTTGTTCGGCACGCTCGCCAAAAAGGCGCAAAAGCATGCGACCGCCTGCGACATCAATCCTGTCGGCAAGCGCCGAGATGGGGGCACGCGATATTGGTGCCTTGCTCATCAAGCGGATGCCACTGCGAAATACGGAAGGCCCGCGAAGATCTGCCGAGCGGCACATCTTCCTCCGATTTTGCCTGCGGACATTCTCGAATTAGATCTCGACCAGTATGACGGTGGCGTCGCACTATGGGGCGCCGTTCCTCCAGTCTATGATACAACTCGCCTACCGCTCGACTTTGGCATTCATGTTCACGCACGCGAATCGACGGGTGGCCGGAAGGCGATTGACCAAACGCATCGCGCAGTAAGACTCAAAGGTCATCAACTTCCGGAACCGGGGTTGCTCGTCTCTGAGATCGATGCAGTATATTACATGGTGAGTAGCGTGTTTGGATTTGAGACACGCACTGTGAAGTGCACTCTTTGTGGTTACTCACACCTCGACAAAGATTGGTTCAGCGTCCACCCTCATCGTCGCCATTTGTGCGCTGGCTGTGGCAGAAATTTTCGCGACACTGTTATTGGCATTGGCAATCCAATTCGCGCAACGCAAGAAATCTCGGGTCTACTGCCTAAAAAGCCGGTAAAGGCAACTAAACCGCCACTCTCACTCAGGCAGTGCGATTATCCAGGCGGCACTCAAATTTGGGGCTCCAATCCCGCGATTATCTGGTCAGCGCAGAAGCCTGAAGAAGAGGGCATCCATGTTCACGCATACCTGCGAGACAGCGAGCTTCCAGATATTGATGATACTTTTCCTGCCGTCGAGATTGATGGCGTAAAGTTGAATCCGGCAATGGTTCGGACCTTGATGGCGCAGAATTCGCTACCACACCTGGAACGCAGAGTGGTTTCATTGAGGTGCGAGGCTTGCGGGCACTTAGAGTTTCATGATGGTGAGAGTGCTTTCACCCCCATGGTCGGAAGCAGGTGCTCGAAGTGCAGCAAGTCGCTCAGTAGCCCGACCAGATTGCGAAGGACGATTGGCAACCCATTGATAGCGACGCTGGAGCGCATAGCTCAATATGCGCCTCGCCCTCCTCAGACACATGCCACCGGCTTGCTACCAGAGACACTTTAGCTTTTGGTTCACATCCTATTGCCGTCAGGTACTAACACCTATCGAGGCGCTTTCTTGAAGCGACCGATGTCGGCAGCTACCGGGTCGAAAGGCAGTTAGTTCAGCACACCCGGTTGACTAACCAGGCCATCGTGATCGACTCTGGCTTACCGATGGTGGTGGGTATAGGCGGGAGCTGGAGGCCGAAGGGTTGTCCAATATCAATTGTAGTTTCAGCAATTCCTTCTAAAATGCGTCCAGGTACAATGCCGGCCGTATTTGGCATCACTGTTCAAGCAGTTTAGCCGCGATCTGGAAGTTCAGATGAAGGCCTACCGACGTGATCCTCTCAGCAGCCTATGATCAAATGGTGCCGCCATCCAAGTGAGCCGTGAGCTAATAGAAATGCACTTTCTTCAAAGTGCCTTGAGCTTGACAATTTCTCGCAACGCAGCTCGCTCAAAGCGTTTCACCTGCCGGGTAATTTTCTCATTTGGGCCAAAAGCTTCAGCACTGCGCCTTCCATAGGATGAGAAATTACGAAGCGTTCGGAGTGCGAGGCCATCGTCGACCTTGATGTGTGAAAAGCGGCGATAAAGCTTCTTGGTGTGGACTTTGCCGGACAGACCTGCTTTCGCGCGCCACAAGGCAGACTTCTGAGCACGTCTTACCGCACGTCGCATTTTGCGCCACTGCCGAGCGAGAGAGCTTTCTCGGATAGCCGCGCCGGATTCGTCGAAAGTAAAGCCTAAGTATTGGGCTGCCTTGGTGGTGTAAGGAAAAGCATGTTCCTTCCCGAAAAGCGTCTTCTCGGTTTTGTGCGGAGCGATCTCCAATCTTTCAGCTGCAATCAGACGCAAAATCTCCGCTTCAATCGCCGCTGCATCGTCGGGTTTGCAAATGATCAGAATGTCATCGGAGTAACGACGGTAGAACGCGCCGACCTGGTCGCAACAAGTCCTGGCAGCTGCATCGAATTCCATCATGTAGAGGTTGGAAGCCGCGGCGCTGATTGGCGTCCCTTGGGGGATTCCGCGGCGATGACCCTTGGCCAGCTCTGGGTTGACACGGAAGGTAATTCCTTCCGCCTTGAGTTCCCCCACGCTGGCGATCCGGCTGCTTGTTCTCTCTTTTAGGCGCGGTGCAAACACCGGATGGGCCTTCAGGTCGTCAAGCTCGATGTAGTGAAACTGGGTAATGAAACGGAACACCTTGTACCAGTCATCTGGTAGCTCCTGGACTCCAAGCAGAGACTTCAGGCGCCGCTTAAGAAGGCAATGATCGAGGGTATCGAAAAAGCTCGTGATGTCGAAGGCCATGACTACGACGGGCGCCGTTGCCTGCGCGAAGGCCATAGCCTCCGCTGCAAAATCGAAATTGGCCCGTTTGAGCGCCCGATAGGCGATCACGTTGTCTGAGAGGCCCATCTCTTTGTATCGGGCATCGAGTGCCTGATTTACTTGATGAGCGTAGTAAGAAAGGATGCAAGCGTCCCGATGCGCGGCATACTTAATGGGGCGTTGTTTTTGGACGATTGTCCGTGTGCCGGTTTCGGGACACTTTTTGTAGCGCGTTTCTATCTTGGTGTAGTGGATGAGTGGTGAGAAAGCGTGCCGCGATACCATGGCAGGGGTCATCGCCTTCAGCGCGAAAGCTTCATTGACAGGTAGGTCCAGGTGCCGATAGCGGCGCGGCTTTAGCCAATCTAGTGGCACGCGCGTCTCCAGTCGCAGAGTTCGGGGGACTGACCCTGACCCTGGGTTCCGGCCGAAACCGGGCGTCCCCCGAACGCACGCCACCTTCTGTCAGCCATTGCGTTCAGCGTCTCTACTCCGAACGCCTCGCCGACACGGGTCTCTAAACGCGAGGTGGTATAATGTAACTGTGGAGGTCCAAGCAATGCTCGATGTCTCTCTCAATCTGGTCGCTGTCGCGGCGGTGCTATTCAGCATCGTCGTCCCTGGTCTCCATATCGAGGTTGACGGTCTCAACAGTCCAACCACCAGGCCAATTCCTGGCGGCCGAGAGGAAATGGGAACGAGCTATGCGATTTTCAAGGGCTAACAGATGATTAGCCCCAGCATTTGGCGGCGCGGGACCGAGAAGCATCTTACTAACTCAAAACGACAATTGTGATGTCGCTTGCTGGAGCAGCCTCACACAATCCGACTCGTCTTGTTCCCCCAATACCGATCCCGTAGCAGCCGCTTGTAGAGCTTCCCCGTCGGCAACCTTGGCAGCTCGGCCTCGAAGTCGATCGAGCGCGGGACCTTCTGGCGGGCGAGGTGCTGGCCGCAGAAGGCGATCAGCTCCTCGGCGGTCTTCGGGCTCTGCGGCACGTCGGGCATGAGCTGGACCACGGCCTTCACCTCCTCGCCGAGGTCGGGGTTGGGCACGCCGAACACGGCGGCGTCGGCCACCTTGGGATGGGTGATCAGGAGGTTCTCGCATTCCTGCGGGTAGATGTTCACGCCGCCCGAGATGATCATGAAGGTGGCGCGGTCGGTGAGGTGGAGGTAGCCGTCAGGGTCGAGGTAGCCGACATCGCCCACCGTGCTCATCGTGCCGTCCTCCGAGCGCGCCTCCTGGGTCTTCTGCGGGTCGTTGAAATACTCGAACGGCGTGGCGGTCTCGAACCACAGGGTGCCGGGCGTGCCCTGGGGCAGCGCGTTCATCTCGTCGTCCAGCACGTGCAGCTTGCCCGCCAGCACCTTGCCGACGGTGCCCTTGTGCGCCAGCCACTCCTTCGAATCGCAAGCGGTGAAGCCCAGCCCCTCGGTGGCGCCGTAGTATTCGTGGATGATCGGCCCCCACCACGCGATCATCTGTTCCTTGACCTGCACCGGACAGGGCGCGGCGGCATGGATGGCGATCTCGAGCGAGGAGAGGTCGTGGCGCCTGCGGGCCTCGTCGGGGAGTTTCAGCAGGCGCGAGAACATGGTGGGCACCAGCTGGCTGTGCGTGATCCGGTGCTTCTCGATCAGGCCGAGATAGGTCTCGGCGTCGAAGCGCTCCATGATGACGGCGGTGCCGCCGGTGCGGACCGTGAGCGCCACCGCCGCCTGGGGGGCGGAATGGTAGAGCGGCGCGGGCGAGAGGTAGATCATGCCCTCGCGGTACTGCCAAAGCGTGTTCAGGAAATCGAAGATCGGCAGGTGGTGGACAGGCGCCTGCTCGGGCAAGGGCCGCAGGATGCCCTTGGGCCGGCCGGTGGTGCCCGAGGAATAGAGCATGGCGGTGCCGAGCGATTCGTCGGCGATCGGCGTCGAGGGCAGGCCCTTGGTGGCCTCTTCGAGATTGAGCACGCGGTTGCTGCCATCACCCGGGCCGTCGACGATCAGGCAAAGCTCGATGGCGGGGCAAAGGGCGATGGCGGCCAGCGCCACATCGCGCTTGGCCTGCGAGGTGATCAGCACCTTCGACTGGCTGTTGGTCAGGATGTAGGCCAGCTCCTCGACCGTCAGGAAGGAGTTCACGCAGGTGTAGTAGTGGCCCGAGCGCTCGCCCGCCGCGCAGCACTCCACGTAGCGCGCGTGGTTCTCCATGTAGATCGAGTAGTGGTCGAGCCGGCCGAGGCCGCGCTGGCGCAGCAGATGGGCGAGCCGATTGCTGCGCGCCTCCAGCTCGCCGTAGGTGATGGTCTCGCCGCTGCCGGCCATGATGACGGCCGGATGGTTGGGCTGGGTGGCGGCGTACTTGCCTGGGTACATGAACGCGTCCTCCTCGTTCTTTTTTTCTTCGCTGGGGGCGCGCGACTCCAGTCGCGCTCATCCTCTTTTTGTTTGGCCCTTCATGAGCGGCACTGGAGTGCCGCGCTCCCAGCATTTGACCATGACGCCATACCTGCTTCAAAGTCCCCGCATGCTCGATTCATCGCTCAAGACGAAAATCATGAACGAGGTCGATCGTCGGTTCGACGATCAGACCAAGGTGCTGGCCGATCTGGTGAAGATCCCCTCGACGCGGTTTCGCGAGGCGCCGGCGCAGGACATGATGGCGCGCCTGTTCAAGGAAGACGGGCTCGGCATCGACCGCTGGCAGATCAAGATCGACGATCTCAAGCACCTGCCGGGCTACTCGCCGCACAGCCAGGATTACGACGATGCCTGGAATGTGGTCGGCGCCTGGCGGCCGTCGTCGCCCAAGGGCCGGTCCCTGATCCTGAACGGCCATATCGACGTGGTGCCCGAAGGGCCGCACGAGATGTGGAGCCGCAATCCCTTCGAGCCCGCGGTCAAGGACGGCTGGCTGTACGGCCGCGGCTCGGGCGACATGAAGGCCGGCCTGATCCTGAACGTCTATGCGCTCAGGGCCCTGAAGGCGCTGGGCTTCCAGCCGGCGGCCGACGTCTACCAGCAGTCGGTGGTCGAGGAGGAGTGCACCGGCAACGGCGCGCTGGCCTGCCTGCAGCGCGGCTACCGCGCCGACGCCGCGCTGATCCCCGAACCCTCGTCGGGCGTGCTGACCATCGCGCAGGTCGGCGTGATGTGGTTTCAGGTCAAGGTCACCGGCCATCCGGTCCATGTCTACAAGGCCGATGCCGGCTCCAACGCCATCGAATCGGCCTTCCGCCTGATCCAGCAGCTGCGCGAGCTGGAGAAGAAGTGGAACGCCAAGAAGGCGCACGACAAGCACTTCTGCGACCACCATCACCCGGTCAACTTCAATGTCGGCAAGATCGCCGGCGGCGACTGGGCGAGCTCGGTGCCGGCCTGGTGCACCTTCGATATGCGCGTGGGCGTGCTGCCCTCGCAGAACCTCAAGGAATGCCAACAGGAGATCGAGGACCTGATCCGCCACGCCGCGGCCAACGATCCGTTCCTGGGCAACAACCCGCCCAGCGTGACCTGGGAAGGCTTCCAGGCCGAGCCGTTCGTGCTCAAGAACCACGAGAAGGTGCGCGAGGTGCTGGCCGAGGCGCACCAGACAGTGTTTGGCGCGGCGCTCCAGGACAAGACCTCGACCGGCACCGCCGACAACCGCTTCTTCGGCCTCTATGCCGGTATTCCGGCGCTGGTCTACGGCCCGCAGTCCGACGACATCCACGGCTTCGACGAGCGCGTGAATTTGGAATCGGTCCGCAAGATCACCCAGGCGACGGCGCTGTTCATCGCGGAGTGGTGCGGGCTGGAGAAGGTGTAAGAAGAGACGAGTGGCGTTGATCGTCCTCTCCGCCCACGAAGTGGGGGGAGAGGAAGGGGACCCACGCGTAGCGTGGGGTAGGTGAGGTGGGTCAAGGGCCCTTCAGTCTGCACACCCGTTCCGTGATCCACACCACCTCACCTCCCCGTTGCTTCGCAACGGGTCCCTTCCTCTCCCCCGCTACGCGGCGGAGAGGACGAATGAGGGTGCGAATCAGCTGCGCCTCAAAACGTCGGCGGCGTGCAGACGCTGACCACGACCGCCGCGGTCGCCGTGGTGTTGCGGAATCTGTGCGGTTCGGTGCTCTTGAAGTAGTAGGCATCGCCCGCGCCCAGCACATGGACGGTGCTGCCGATGGTGATCTCGACCTTGCCCGAGATGACGAAGCCCGCCTCCTCGCCGCTGTGGCTGAGCATGATCTTCCCGGTGTCGGCGCCGGGCTGGTAGGTCTCGTACATCACCTGCAGGGCGCGCCGTGTGAGGTCGTTGCCGATCTTGCGGAAGGAGATGCCGCCGCGGCCGATCTCGGTCAGCTCGTCGGCGCGGAAGACATTTTGCTCGGTCGCGGTGCTGCCGATGGCGAAGAAATCGCTGAGCGGCATGTCGATGGCGTCGAGGATGCGCTTCAGCGCACTGACCGACGGGTTGATGCGGTCGCCCTCGATCAGCGAGACCGTGGCGTTGCCGATGCCCGCCTTCTTGGCCAGCGCCCGCTGCGACAGGCCCGACCGCAGCCGCGCCGTGCGCAGGCGATCGCCCAGACTCATCTCCATGCAGATTTCCTCTCTGCGGTCGCCTGTCGGCAATCGTCCGTCGGAATTGCTGTTTAGAGTGTTCAGTATAACGAACGCAACATCGTGAAAAAGCCCGTAAATACGGCATTTCATCAAGCGATCAGATATCGCCTTGTTCACTATCGGACATCATGGAACACTTGGCGCGCGCAGTGGAATCGCGTTGGGGGATGCCATGGCGAAGATTGCTTACAAAGTACTCATGTCGGCCGAAAAGGGCGCAAGCTGGGGCGCCGAGGTCGACCACGACCTGTCGCAGCCGCTGACCGACGAGGTCGCCGCCGAGCTGGTGGCGCTCTATGAGCAGTATCACCTGCTGCTGTTCCGTAACCAGACTTTCTCGGCCGAGCAGCAGGTCGCCTTCTCCAAGCTGTTCGGGCCGATCTCGCATCGCAGCCCGGCGATGAAGGTCAAGGAGACGGCTCTCGTGTCCAACGTCGCGCCCGACGGCGTGCTGGGCGACGGCGAGCTGCTGTTCCATTCCGACAACACCTTCTTCCAGCATCCGCTGAAGGCGATCGGCCTCTATGCGATGGAGATCCCGTCGGTCGGCGGCGACACACTCTTCGCCAACGCCCATCTGGTCTACGACTCGCTGCCCGACGAGGTGAAGCGCAAGCTGAGCGGCCTCAGCTCGCTGCAGACCTTCGACTATGGCGGCGACTACAACAAGCGCTCCACCCTCGAAGCCGTGCCGCCCGACGCCCCGGTGGCGCAGCATCCGCTGCTCTGGACCAATCCCTCGACCGGCCGCATCGCGCTGTTCCTCAGCGAGCATACGACGGTGCGCATCAACGGCCTCGGCAAGGACGAGGAGGATGCGCTGATCGCGCTGCTGCGCCGGCACATCGAGGATCCGCGCTTCTGCTACCGGCACAAATGGACGGTCGGCGACTTCGTCTTCTGGGACAATGTCTGCCTGCAGCACGCCCGCGAGACCTTCGACCGCAAGCAGGCCCGCACCTTGCGCCGCACGCCGGTGCTCGACGCCGAGGGCGATCGCCGTTTCCCGGAGTCGCTCGACCTCACGCGCAAGGCGGCCTGAGGGCATGACGTCACGGTTCGAGGGCAAGCTTGCCGTCGTCACGGGCGCGGCGCGCGGTATCGGCGCCGGCATCGTCGAGCGTCTGCTGGCCGAGGGCGCCGAGGTCATCGGCGTCGATCGCGAGGCCTTTGTCGCGCCGCCTCCATCTTCGTCGCCGTCCCGCCTGCAGACCCTGTCGCTCGATCTCGGCGCCTCCGATGCGGCGGCCCGCATCGAGGCGCTGGTGCGCGAGCAGGGGCGGCCGCTCGACTTCCTGGTGAACAATGCCGGCATCGGCGGGGCGCGGCCGCTGGCCGAGACCGAGGAGGCCGACTGGCAGCGCTTCCTCGATATCAATCTCTCGACCGTCTATCGCGTGAGCCGCGCGCTGCTGCCGCATTTCCGGCGGCCGGGCGGGCGCATCGTCAATCTCTCCTCGGTGTTCGGCCTCACTGCCTTTCCGGGCTCGGTCGCCTATTCCGTCTCCAAGGCCGGCGTGGCGCAGCTCACGCGCCAGATCGGCGTCGAGCTGGCGCCCGAGGGCATTCTGGTGAACGCCATCGCGCCCGGCGTGATCGAGACGCCGATGACGCGCCGGCGCATCGAGAGCGATGCCTGGTACCGCAAGGTCATGTGCGACGCGACCCCGCTCGGCCGGGTCGGCCAGCCGGCCGACATCGCTGGCGTCGTGGCGTTCCTCTGCTCCGACGATGCCGCCTTCATCGTCGGCCAGACCCTGGTCGTCGATGGCGGCTGGCTCGAGTCGAAATACATGCCGCGTGACGCGTTCGGGAGTTTGTGATGGACGGGGACAGGAACAGCCGCTTCGGCAACAGCTTCTCTTCGCAGGAAATCCTCGAAGGGATCATGCGCTGGGCGTCGGTCGAGAGCCCCTCGGTGACCCCGGAAGCGGTCGCGCGCATGTTCTCGCTGGCGGAGAGCGAGTTCCGCCAGGCCGGCGCCTCGATCGACCGCGAGACGGCGCGCGGCGACTGCGGCCCGATCATGCGGGCGCGCTTCCCCGGCCGCCAGGACGGGCCGGGCATCCTGGTGCTGGGCCATCTCGACACGGTGCATCCGCTGGGCACGATCGAGGGGCCGCTGAAACTGCGCGTCGAGGGCGACAAGCTTTACGGCCCCGGCGTGTTCGACATGAAGGGCGGCATCTATCTCGCACTCTATGCGCTCAACCGCCTGCGCGCCGAAAGCGGCCAGACCGAACTGCCGGTCACCTTCATGATGATTCCTGACGAGGAGCTGGGCAGCCCCAACACGCGCCATCTGATCGAACAGGAGGCGGCGCGGCACAAATACGTGCTGGTGCCGGAGCCCGCCCGCCTCGGCAAGCTGGTGAGCGGCCGCCACGCCTTCGTGCGCTACACGGTCAAGACCTACGGCAAGCCGGCCCATGCCGGCGCCGACAACAAGGTGGGCCGCAGCGCCATTCGCGGCATGGCGCGCCTGATCGAGACGATCGAGAGCGCCACCGACATGAGCCGGCTGGTATCGTTCAGCGTCGGCGTCGTGAATGGCGGGCTGTTCGTCAATGTGATCCCGACCGAATGCACGGCGCAGGTCCTGTGCGTGGCCTCTTCGCCCGAGAACCTGCAGTACGTCTACGACTTCATGGCGAGCCTCAAGCCGCCGATCGACGATGTCGTGGTCGAGGTGATCAAGGGCGCCGAACGGCCCTTGTTCCAGGCCTCGGCCGGCACGTTGAAGCTGTTCGAGATCGCCAAGGCGACGGCCGCCGACGTCGGCATCGCGCTGGAGCACGGCCAGTTCGGCGGCGGCAGCGACGGCAACTTCACTGGCGCCATGGGCGTGCCGACCCTGGACGGCCTCGGCGTCGTCGGCGCCGGTGCGCATACGCACGACGAGCATCTCGTGGTCTCGCAGCTGGCGCCGCGGGCGCGGATCTTCGCGGGCCTGCTGGCCGAGCTCGACTGATCGCACGCGGGACCGGCGCGACGCGCTGGTCCGTGGCTTGCATTTCGAGGGACAGGCAGCCCGCCGCGTGTGGTGGCCGGGACTGCGAGGGTATGCATTGAGGGGGTGTGAGATGACAGCGAAGCGGTTTCTTCTGGGCGTGGCGCTGGCCGCGCTCATGACGGCGAGCAGCGGGGTTGCGCAGGCCGAGTACTCCAACAAGAAGATCAAGATCGGCGTGCTGAATGACCAGAGCGGTCCGTTCGCCTATCTCGGCGGCACCGGCTCGGTGGCGGCGGCTGAACTCGCCATCGCCGATGTCGGCGGCAAGATCGGCGACACGCCGATCGAGCTGGTCTCGGCCGACCATCAGAACAAGCCCGATGTCGGCGCGGTGATCGCCAAGAAATGGTTCGATGCCGACCAGGTCGACGCCATTGTCGACGTGCCGGTCTCGTCGGTGGCGCTGGCGGTGCAGGATATCGGCCGCCAGTTCAAGAAGACGACGATGATGTTCGCGACCACGTCGGAGCTCACGGGCAAGGCCTGCTCGCCCTACAGCACGCATTGGCTGGAGGATACCTACGTGATGTCGGCAGCGACGACGCGCGCGGCGCTGGCGGCGGGCGCCAAGAAGTGGTTCTTCGTCAGCGCCGACTACACGTTCGGCAAAACCCTGGAGCAGGATGCCAGCGGCTTCATCGAGGCAGGCGGCGGCACCGTGGTGGGCCGGGTGCGCCATCCGCTGAACACGCGCGACTTCTCTTCGTTCCTGCTGAGTGCGCAGGCCTCGAAGGCTGACATCATCGGCCTGGGGAGTGCCGGTACCGACCTGCTGACCATCATCAAGCAGGCCAACGAGTTCGGCATCATGGCCGGTGGCCAGAAGCTCGCCGCCTTCGTCATGTTCGCCGCCGACGCCGATGCGCTCGGCCTGCAGGCCGCGCAGGGGCTGCTGTTCGCCGAAGGCTTCTACTGGGACCAGAACGACCCGGCGCGTGCCTTCTCCAAGCGCTACCAGGCCAAGACCGGCAAGCTGCCGACCCGCCAGCAGGCGGGAGTCTATGCCGCCGTCCGTCACTACCTGCAGGCAGCCCAAGCGACCGGCAGCGACGATGCCGAGGCGATCAACGTGCAGATGAAGAAGATGCCGATCGACTATTTCGGTCATCCCGGCTCGATCCGGGCCGACGGCCGCGTCGTCTATCCGGTGACGCTCTACGAGGTGAAGAAGCCGGCCGACAGCAAGTACGCCTGGGACTACCTGAAGCCGGTCCGCCAGGTCGATGCCGACCAGGCCTTCCGTCCGCTGAAGGACGGCGACTGCCCGCTGGTGAAGTAGCGGCGGCGTCATGTCGGGACCGCTTCGCCACGTCTGCCTGTTCCGCCTGAAGCGTAGCCTGTCGGCGGAAGAGACCGCCGAGCTGCAGCGCCACGCGGCCGCCTTCCTGGCGGCCGACGCCAACATCCGGGCCTACCGCTTCGGGCTCAACACTTCGCGCAAGGCCGGCGGCTTCGAGCTGGTCCTCTACAGCGAGTTCACTTCGGCAGCGGCGCTGGCGGCGTATGTCCAGACGCCGCAGCATGAGGTGCTGGCGAGGTACATGGACGGCTTCGTCGACCAGACCATCGTCGCCGACGTCGCGATGGGGTGAGGTTCATAAGACCTCCTCCCCCGCGCGTAGCGCGGGGGAGGTGTCGGCGTAATCGCCGACGGAGGGGGTGTTTCAACGAAAAGCCAGATTCCTTTCTTCGCGTCGACCCACCCCCTCCGGCCCTGATTACAGGGCCACCTCCCCCGCAAAGACGGAGGAGGAGAAGAATTACGCCGCGATCGTCTCGTCGGCTGGCGAGAACGGCAGACCGAGGCTCTCCGCCGCCGCCTTGTGCGTGAAGCGGCCGCGATGGATGTTCAGCCCCGCCCGCAAATGCGGGTTCTCGGCCAGGGCCGCCAGGCCCTTCTTTGCCAAGGCCAGACCAAACGGAAGCGTGGCGTTGTTCAGCGCCTGGCTCGAGGTGATCGGCACGGCGCCCGGCATGTTGGCGACGCAGTAATGGATCACGCCGTCGACCTCGAAGGTCGGGTCGGCATGGGTGGTGGGGTGCGAAGTCTCGAAGCAGCCGCCCTGGTCGATGGCGACGTCGACGATCACCGCACCGCGCTTCATGGATTTCAGCATCGCCCGCGTCACCAGCTTGGGTGCGCTGGCGCCGGCGACCAGCACGGCGCCGATCACGGCGTCGGCGGCGAAGACTTCGGTCTCGATCGCTTCGATCGTCGAGTAGCGGGTGCGCACGCGGCCCTCGAACAGCTCGTCGAGCTCGCGCAGCCGCGGCAGCGACTTGTCGAGCACCGTGACGTCGGCGCCCAGGCCGGCGGCCATGCGCGCGGCATGCGTGCCGACCACGCCGCCGCCCAGCACCACGACCTTGGCCGGCGCCACGCCGGGCACGCCGCCCAGCAGCAGCCCGCGGCCGCCCTTGTGGCGCTGCAGGGCGCCGCCGGCGGCCTCGATGGAAAGACGGCCCGCGACTTCGCTCATCGGCGCCAGTAGAGGCAGGCCGCCCTTGGCGTCGGTCACGGTCTCGTAGGCGACGGCGGTGCAGCCTGACGCGAGAAGGCCGCGCGCCTGCTCGGGGTCGGCCGCCAGATGAAGATAGGTGAACAGGATCTGGCCGGGGCGAAGGCGAACCCATTCGTTGGGCTGCGGCTCCTTCACCTTCACGATCATCTCGGCGGCGGCGAACACTTCGGCCGCCGTGGCGATGATCCGGGCGCCGGCCCGCTGGTAGACCTCGTCGTCGGCGCCGATCCCCGCGCCCGCATTGGTCTCCACGAGAACCTCGTGGCCGGCATGGACATACTCTCGAACCGCGCCGGGCGTCAGCCCGACGCGATATTCATGGGTTTTGATCTCCCTCGGTACGCCGACACGCATGGAACGTTCCTCCAAGTTGCATGGACACAAGGGATATTTCTTTAACAAGAGATCTGGTTCGTTATCCTGCGATCTACAAGTGATCTTCCCGGGGCACGCCGGATATCGGCGTGTGGCAGAAAAATGGCGCAGGAAATCAAACCACCGGCTCAAAGGATGGCTCAAGGTATGGATCGCATCGACGCCTCGATCCTGGCGGAGCTGACGGCCAATGCCCGGGTGAGCCAGGTCGATCTCTCGACCCGCATCGGGCTGTCCAGCACGGCGATCGCGCGGCGGCAGAAGGTGCTGGAAGAAGCGGGCATCATCCAGGGCTACCAGGCGGTGCTCGACCTGGCGCAGTTCGGGCTCGCCACCACGGTGCTGGTGCGCATCACCCTGGAGAGCCAGAGCGAGGAGGCGCTGCGTGCCTTCGAGGCCGGCGTCGTCGCCTGTCCCTCGGTGATCCGCTGCTTCCTGATGTCGGGCAGCGACGACTACATCGTCACCGTGCTGGCGCGCGACATCCAGGATTTCGAGCGCATCCATCGCACCGAGCTGTCGCGCCTGCCGCGGGTGGCGCGCATCGAATCGAGCTTCGCCCTGCGCGAGGTCGTGAACCGCACGGTGCCGCCGGTGGTGTTCAGCGCAGCCGGCGGACCGAAGCAAAGACCCCCGTCGCCACGCCGCCCAGCACGACGATGATGCCGGCGAGGCGCAGGCCACCGACCGGCTCGCCGACCAGCAGCGCGGCAAAGGTGAGGGCCGCACACGGCACCAGCAGCGAGACCGGCCCGACCTTGGCGGCGGGATAAGTCCGCAGCAAAGTTCCCCAGATCAGATAGCCCAGCCACATCACCGGCACGACCGTGTAGAAGAGCACGCCCCAGCCCTGCCAGGTGGGCGCCAGCAGTGGCGCCAGCAGCGCCTGCGGCCCGTCGAGGATCAGGCCAGTGATCGCGAGCGGAATCGGCGGCAGCACGCTCGCCCACACCGTGACGGCGAACATCGAGACTTTGCCCGAGGCGCGGAAGAAGAGATTGCCGACCGCCCAGGTGAGCGCCGACAGCAGCGCCAGCCCAATGGCGAGCAGCGGCGCCGAGCCGTGGACAGCCCCTTGGACCGATAGGGCGATCAGCACGACACCGACCACGGCAATGCCCAGCCCCAGCCATTGCCCGCGCGTGGCATGCTCGCGCAGGAAGAGCGCGGCCAGCACCACGGTGAGCGGCCCCTGCATCTGCACCAGCACCGAGGTGAGGCCGGGCGGCAGGCCGGCCTGCATGGCGAAGAACAGGAACACGAACTGTCCGGTGAACATGAAGCCGCCGATGCCGGCGAGCGTTCCCCAGGAGATCGCGGGCTTGGGCACAAACAGCACCGGCAGCGCCCCCAGCAGAAAGCGCCAGGTCGCAAAGGTGAACGGCGTGTACTCGTCGAGCCCGAACCGGATGACCGTGAAGTTCAGCCCCCACATGGCGACGATGAGGAGCGCTGAGGCGGCGTGGAGGGGAGTCATTCTCTTATCGTCCTCTCCGCCCGCGCCGTGGCTTGTAACCAAGCCGCTGAAGCGGGGGGAGAGGAGGGGGCCCCATGCGCAGCATGGGGTAGGTGAGGTGGGTCAGAGACTTCTCAACGTGCACACCATTTCCGGGATCCACGGCCCTCACCTTCCCGTTGCTACGCAACGGGTCCCCTCCTCTCCCGCTTCGCGGGAGAGGACACAAGAAAGAGGGACTGTCCCCTACAACCAAACCCAAGGCCGCGCCGTCTTGTCCTTGGCCTGCCACGCTGCGATGACGTCGCTTTGCGCCATCGTCTGGGCGATGTCGTCGAGGCCGTTCAGCATGGCGTGCTGGCGGCGGGCATCGACCTGGAAGGGGATGGTGCGACCGGTCGGCGAGATCACCTGGCAATTTTCGAGATCGACGGTGATGCGCGCGTTGCCGGGCGAGGCCTTCATCTCGTCGGCCAGCTGCTCGATCTCGTGGATCGGCAGGGCCACCGGCAGCAGGCCGTTCTGAAAGCAGTTGTTGTTGAAGATGTCGCCGAAATAGGGCGCGATCACCGCGCGGATGCCCATGCCCTTCAGCGCCCACACCGCGCCCTCGCGGCTGGAGCCGCAGCCGAAATTCTCGCGGGCCAGGATGATCGGCGCGTCGCGATAAGGCGCCTGGTTGAACAGGCAGTCGGGGTCCTCGCTGCCGTCAGGCTTGAAACGCAGCTGCTCGAAGCAGTAGGGGCCCAGCCCCTCGCGGGTCACGTTGTCGACCAGCCGCTCGATGCGGATGATCAGGTCGGTGTCGACGTTCTGGCGCATCAGCGGCGTGGCGACGCCGGTCACCTTGGTGAACTTGTCCATGTCGGGCCTTCCTCGCTCAGAGCTTTCTGACGTCGGCGATGGCGCCCTTGATGGCCGCCGCCGCCGCCATGGCGGGGCTCGCGAGATGGGTGCGCGCCCCGGGGCCCTGGCGGCCGACGAAGTTGCGGTTGGAGGTCGAGACACTGCGCTGGCCGGGCGGCACGCGCTCGCCGTTGGAGGCGAGGCACATCGAGCAGCCGGGCTCGCGCCATTCGAAACCGGCCTCGAGGAACACGCGGTCGAGCCCCTCGGCTTCGGCCTCCTGCTTGATGCGCACCGAGCCCGGCACGACCCAGGCGGTGACGTGATCGGCCTTGTGCCGGCCCTTCACGATGGCCGCCGCGGCGCGCAGGTCGGAGATCCGCGAGTTGGTGCAGGAGCCGATGAACACCCAGTCGACCTTGGTGCCCTCGATCGGCTTGCCCGGCTCGAGGCCCTGATAGGCAAGTGCGGCTTCCCAGGCGCCGCGCTTCTCCTCCGGGCCGGTGCGCGGATCGGGCACGGCGCGGTCGACGGCGACGACATGCTCGGGGCTGGTCCCCCAGGTGATCTGCGGTGCCACATTCTTCATGTCGACCGTATGCTCGCGGTCGAACTCGGCGTCGGGATCGCTGGGCAGGCTCCGCCAATGGGCGACGGCGCGATCCCACATTGCGTCTTTGGGCGCGTAGTCGCGGCCGTGCAGATAGGCGTAGGTCGTGTCGTCGGGCGCCACCATGCCGGTGCGCGCGCCCATCTCGATGGTGAGGTTGCAGAGGGTGAGGCGCGCTTCGATCGGCAAGGCGCGTACGGCCGAGCCGGCATACTCGACGGAGTAGCCTGTGCCGGCCGCAGTACCGAGCTCACCGATCAGATGCAGGATCATGTCCTTGGCGGTGACGCCGGGCTGCAGCGCGCCCTCGAAGCTCGCGCGCAGCCGCTTGGGCTTGCGCTGCACCATGGTCTGTGTGGCGATCACATGCACCAGCTCGGACGAGCCGATGCCGAACGCCAGCGAGCCCATGCCGCCATGCGTCGAGGTATGGCTGTCGCCGCACACCAAGGTCGTGCCGGGCAGGGTCAATCCCTGCTCGGGCCCCATGACATGCACGATGCCCTGTCCGTCCTGGCCGAGATCGAACAGCTTGATGCCGTAGGCACGCGTGGTCTCGCGCATCGACAGGATCAGCGGTTCGCCCGGCGGATGGGTCTTCTCGGTGCGGCCGGGCCGGGTCGACATGG
>Ga0209933_1001284_pt1 | contig 25605 bp, 18 predicted proteins | sample ThiBiot_300_biof_FD_183944 | JGI IMG/M metagenome (GOLD analysis project Ga0209933, IMG submission 183944) | Wastewater bioreactor microbial communities from Cape Town, South Africa - Thiocy_cont_300_biof (SPAdes) | ecosystem: Engineered > Bioremediation > Thiocyanate > Unclassified | place...
CGCACCCGTTTGCCACTGACCTTGCGGCCCGTTCGACTTGCATGTATTAGGCCTGCCGCTAGCGTTCATCCTGAGCCAGGATCAAACTCTCCATCGTAAATAATTGCGTGAAAGATTAACTCTCACTGTGTTTTAGCCTTATTTAGTGCTAACCTGTTGATGTCAATACGTCAAAGAACTGTCTCTCTTTCGAGATTGTGGCCAACCGTTGTCGGCCTTTCTTATATTTGGGAGTGCAAAGGTACGGCACTCTTTTTGTTTTGTCAAGAAAAAGTTGAAAAAATATTTTAGCAACCTTTTCATTCTCTCATCTGTAACTAACTGATCGAACAGCAGTTAACTGATTTTACTGCCCTCTTTCTGTCGATTTGGGAGTGCAAAATTATGCTTTTAAATTTCTTTGCGCAAGCCTTTCTCAAAACTTTTTCAAAAAATTTATTCAGCCTCTAGGAACGGATAACTGTAATTTTTTGGAGAAACAAATGTTTCTTTAATCGTTCTGGCTGAAACCCAGCGATATAAGTTTATAGCAGAGCCTGCTTTATCATTAGTGCCTGATGCCCTTGCCCCTCCAAATGGCTGCTGACCTACTACCGCTCCTGTTGGCTTATCATTGATATAAAAGTTACCAGCCGCGTTTTGAAGTTTCTGTGCTACATGTTCTATAACATATCTGTCCTTTGCGAAAATGGATCCTGTTAAGGCGTACGGGGATGTCGAATCAACAAGTTGAATAATCTTTTCAAATTCAGTTGGGTCGTAAACGTAGACAGTTAATACAGGCCCAAATATCTCTTCGCACATTGTCCGATATGCCGGATTGGTTACTCGCAATACTGTTGGTTCGATAAAATACCCTTTTGAACCATCATAATTCCCTCCTGCAATGACTTCGACTTCCTTGCTTTGCTTCGCTTCATCGATATAAGCGGTTATTTTTTTGAAGGCGCGTTCGTCAATGACGGCATTAATAAAATTGGTGAAGTCTTCCGTACCACCAATTTTTAATTCAGTCAGAAATTCTTTTATTCTGGCTTCTATTTGCGGCCAAAGATTGGACGGAATATAGGCCCTTGACGCTGCTGAACATTTCTGCCCCTGATATTCAAAGGCACCCCGAACTAATCCAGTGGCTACTTCATCAATATTGGCTGATTCATGGACCAATACAAAGTCTTTTCCACCTGTTTCACCCACAATTCGTGGATAACTTTTGTACTTGTGGATATTGGTACCGATGGTGGCCCATATTTTCTGGAATACGGCTGTGCTTCCTGTAAAATGGATACCAGCAAAGTCTGGATGGTTGAAAATCACCTCTCCTGCTACTGGACCATCTACATAAATAAGGTTAATCACACCATCGGGTAACCCAGCCTCTTGTAAGACTTCCATGATCACTTTTGCCGATAAAACCTGTGTGTACGCTGGTTTCCAGACAACTGTATTTCCCATCATGGCAGCTGAGGTTGGTAAATTGCCCGCTATGGCTGTGAAATTGAAGGGAGTTAAAGCAAATACAAATCCTTCGAGTGGCCGACATTCCTGGCGGTTCCAGACGCTTGGAGATGAATTTGGTTGTTGTCGATATAGCTCATCGGCATAATGAACATTGAATCGTAAGAAGTCGATTAGTTCGCAAGCCGAATCTATTTCGGCCTGGTAGGCATTTTTTGATTGCCCCAGCATTGTTGCTGCATTTATCCGAGCCCGGTATGGCCCTGCAATTAATTCAGCAGCTTTCAAAAAAATACCAGCTCGATGTTCCCACGATAAACTAGCCCATGCTTGCTTTGCTTTTAATGCAGCGTCAATAGCCTGTTCGACATGGTATGCCTCGCCTTCGTAGAAATACCCTAATATATGTTGATGATCGTGTGGAGGAGAAACCTTCAGTTTATGTTCTGTTCGTACTTCCTGCCCACCGATATACATGGGTATATCGGTTTCCTGATTGCGAAAATCCTGCAAAGCCTGTTTAAGTGCTTCTCGCTCTGGAGATCCCTTCCGATATTCTTTGACTGGCTCGTTGGTCGGTACGGGAATATTAAAAATTCCAAAAGACATGGTTACTATGATGACCGGAACGCCGGCCCGATTGGGAGCAAAAGTGATCGACTATTATCAATTCACCATTACTCAATGAGTTGTGAAGTGTTTTTCGACAAAGGTATGGATTGACTAATTTATCCACATTATCAAAATGGTTTTCCACATTTCAATAGTTCCTTTTCGATTCATTGGTCTGATTTCCCGTACTTTGTAGCTTCACTTTGACATGTTTTATGCGCTTTTACAGTACAAACAGTCCATCAGTGACTGTATCGGTCGAAGAGGCTCTTTTTCATAGTATGCCTGCCGATAAAGGATTATACATGCCAACCCCGTTGCCTCAACTTGGTGCTGGTTATTTTGATGACATTTCCAATCAGTCGTTGGCCGATATTGGTTTTTCTATTAGTCAATCCCTTTTAGGTACTGAAATCAGTAAGACTGATCTGGAAGAGCTAACCCATCAGGCATTTCCGTTCGAAACCCCCGTTGTTGATATAGAACCTGGTAAAATTGGCGTTTTAGAGCTTTTTCATGGCCCTTCGTTAGCATTCAAGGATGTGGGGGCTCGGTATATGGCTGCTCTGATGTCCTATTTTTCTAAGCGAAATGACAAGGAAGTAAATATTCTGGTAGCTACCTCTGGCGATACAGGCGGAGCGGTGGCTATGGGTTTTCATAACGTACCTGGTATTCGAGTTTCTATTTTATATCCAAGCGGCCGTGTTAGTGATTTGCAGGAAAAGCAGTTGACCACATTGGGTGGCAATGTACAAGCTTTTGAAGTGAATGGTTCATTTGATGATTGTCAGGCCATTGTGAAACAAGCCTTTGTCGATGATGAATTAAATAGCCAACTCGCTTTATCATCTGCTAATTCAATCAACATTTTCCGTCTTATACCCCAAGGGTTTTATTATGTGAGCGCTTATGGCCAGGTAAAGAAATCTGGTAAGCCAGTTGTGTTTTCGACGCCTAGTGGAAACTTTGGCAATTTGAGCGCTGGTGTGCTGGTTCAACAAATGGGTTTACCAGTTGCCCATTTTGTTGCTGCAACGAATCTTAATCATGTAGTTCCTTCTTACCTTGATTCAGGTTCGTATTCGCCCAAAGCTTCAATTGCTACAATTTCCAATGCAATGGATGTTGGAAATCCAAGCAATTTTATCCGGCTAAAACATTTGTTTGGAGATAGCTATACCCGTTTAAAAGACAATATTTCAGGCTACTTCTTTGATGATGAACAAACCAGAGCTGGCATGAAACGTATTCACGAATTGTACGATTACACGGCTTGTCCACATACAGCCATCGGTATCATGGGCTTACAGGCTTACTTAAGTGCTTCGGAAAAGGATGTAGTTGGTGTGTCCCTAGCTACCGCCCACCCTTCGAAATTTAAACCATTGGTTGAACAAGTGTTGGAATCGCCGGTTGAAGTCCCTGAACGTTTGGCTATTCTGGCAAATCGAACCAAGCAGAGCATTGAAATTCCCGCTGACTATGAAGCCTTTAAGGAATCTTTTTTACAAACTGTTGCTTGAATTTTATCCACAATAGTTATCCACTTATCCACAAAAAAGCCTGAACATGTTGATTCAGGCTTTTTTGTGGATAAATAACAATGTACTAATTCACAGCATCTCCTCGCAATGTTCTAAATCGTTTGCGGGCTTCGGCCCCATAAATACTACCTGGATATTGTGTCAGCACCTTCTGGTAGGCTTCCATTGCCGCCTGTTTGTCCTTCAATCGTTCTTCATAGATTTTTCCCTGCGTAAACATGGCATCATCGCCTAGTATATCGTTTGGGTATTTGGCTGTTATTTGTTTAAGGTCCTCGAGTGCTTCGGCATGTTTACCTTGTTTCAAATACGTGTTAGCCCGAAGCCAAAGCACCTCATCGGCAATGGTATGTTCCGAGTACTTAGCCCACATCTTGTTTAAGGCTGCAATAGCTTCATCCGTTTTGTTTTGAAAAAGCATCAGATCAATGTCAGCATATTCGCGCATAGCTGCTTCGGTGCTATCCATCCCCGTGTTATCTACAATTAACAGACTTAATTGCTCAGCATCATTGGCGATTTCGCGGGACGTAGCAAGTTTAAGCACATCCAATAAGTCTTTAGCGACCGCGAAACTCCCTTTGTAATACTGTAACTTGGCATTCTTCAGCTTTGCTTCGTACCCTAATAACTCTTCTTTCTGCGACTTTTCGACCTGTGAATACAGTAGCGTTGACTCCCAGGGCTCTCCTTTCAAAAGGTAGATATCGCCCTTATCCAGCTTGCAACGATCGACAAAGTTTCTATCTGTTTTACCCAGGTCAATAGCCAGATCCAAGACCGTTAACGCTGTATCCTTACTATCAAGGTAATTTCCATATAGATTAGCCGTACTACGCAATGCTTCTAGCGTTTTTACATTTGTACCTATTTCCTGAAGCATTCGTTGATAATCGCCAATGAGCTTGCGAATCTCGGTTTTGTCAACCGGATACGTATTTTTTACCTGTTCTTCGCGCGCATTAATGACCAATCGACGGGCAAATGGATAAAGCTGGCCTTGTGGATACGTTGTTGTTACGTATTCAAACGCTTCGGCAGCTGTTTTGTACTCTTTATTGTTCATAGCCAACATACCTAAATCGTACACTCGGCTACCGTTTAGTTTCAGTCGCTTGTCTGTTGCTTTTTCCTGCAAAAGCGCCCGACTGAATTTTTGCTTTTGGACAAAGTACCAGATCAAAAGTTCATTATAGGCTAACTCATTCGGTTCTTGTTGTATTCGTGTGTACAAAGCTTTTTCAACAAGTGGCTCTTCTTTCGTATTCAGGTAGCCTTGCAGAGCAGCGAGCACCGATTCTTTTTTGTCAGCCTGCTTACTTGTCGTTATGACTTCCTCTATCGCTTTCTCTGTTTGTCCCGTTGCCTTGTACAGCGCCATTAAATCTTCGCTGTAAGCCGTTTGTGACTTACTGATATCACGAGCGGTTTCGAGTGCTTTAATCGCCCAGCGGGCTTCTCCGGCTTCGTTAAAGGCATCGGCAATCTTTTCAAGCTTCGTTAAAGACGCTTTACTGGATTGCAAGGCAGCCGTGAACTGTGTTTTAGCCTGAATTGTATCGCCCTGTTGTGTGGCTAACTGCCCAGTCAGCAATTCGTAATACGCCTTATTACCTTCGTCACTTCGCTGTTGTTTACGCAGATATTTTAATGCGTCCTCTGTTTTGTTACTTTTTTGAAGACTGTATATATAGCGTGCCAAACGTTCCCACGTTACTTCAGTTTTCAACAATTTGGCATACTCATTCGCTGCTTTGTCGAACTCGCCAGCTTTGTAGTACTCCTCTGCCAACACTCCTCCCCCTTGTCCCCAGGCCAGCCCAACCGACAACAACCATAGGAATGCGATAATGACTTTTGACCTTATTAACATTTTATAAAAAATCTTTTTAAATAAACGTTATTATAACCATTAGCTATGTGGATATGTGTACAAATAAGTTGTCCACTATTCAAGATACACATTGTGGATAAGAATACGATGATATCCACAAGTTTTTCTTTAATTATCCACACGTAGACTGTTCATTATCAAGATAATAACATTTTATCCACAATTTGTGTGTTAATCCTTTGTGGATTTGTGCATAAAATTTATACACAATTTTTATTGGGGAAACTGTGTGGAATTAATTGTGATATGTTGGGGTTTCTCCACACATTTTGGCTTTTTTAAATGCTATGTGGATTACTTGTTAACTCATCCACACCGAGGTAAGGTCTTATAAACAAGTTTTCCACCTTTAAGGCTAGTTTATGCACATAGTTATGCACATGAAATTTTAACATTTTTAATTTAGAATTGACCTTTTCCTGATCAATAAAAAATAGCACTACTTAACAGTGTAAGTACAATTATTATGCCTTCTTGAACAGGTAGATAAGGCTAGAGTAGTTACCTGTCCGTTTAGCTTCAGCGTTTGACGCCATACCTACGCGTACACTTTTCAAATAGTCAGTTTTACCTGTCTGATAACGGGTGCTGAGCATCGCAATATAGAAGGCATCAAACACCATGGGTTTAGTGGCAGTTAACGTAAACCCATGTTTCTTAAATAACGGTGCAATTGTGCCGGGGGTGAAATGGTGGAGGTGTCTGGGGACATCGTAGGCTGCCCAATATTGTTTGAAATAGGATGCATCATACGAGGCTGAATTTGGAACTGCAATCAATAACGTTCCCTTCGGCTTTACTAATTGATGTAACTGATCAAGCGTTTCGGCCAGATTTGGAATGTGCTCAAGTACATGCCAGAGTGTAATTACATCAGCAGGGTCTGCTCCCTTTAAAGTGCTGAGGTTTGGTTGAATGGGTATATGTAATTTGTCAATGGCAATTTTTCGTGCATCGCTATCGGGTTCCATCCCCGTAATTTGCCATCCTCCTTCCTGACAACTTTCCAGAAAGGCACCTGTGCCACAACCTACGTCAATAATATGGCCAGGCTTGCCATTAAGCTGGTTGATCAGTTGCAGCTTCGATCGCAATGTATACTTACGAACTACTCTGTAAGCCGTATTAATTATACCACTGCTTTTATCATTGTGCGAAACATATTGATCAGATTTATAATAATTTCCAATCGAGTTTGGATCTGGCCGTGGATTTGTCAGGCGAAAATTACATTGCTGACACTGTTGAATGGCAAAATCCTGATTACTTACCAGGTAATCCTTACAGACTAAAAATGGGATTAATTGTGTACTGCCACAGTTTGGGCAATGGTCTACCGTTTCCAATTGAGATGATGTAAAGCGATTATAAGAAAAAATCTGGCCTCTGCCTTTAGAACAAGTAGCCAGATTTATATGGATTTATCGGCCCATATATACGAGCAATATCGAAACGTCAGAAGGACTCACTCCACTAATTCTTGAGGCTTGTCCAATCGTGGTTGGTCGAAGTCGTTTTAATTTTTCTCTTCCTTCATAGGAAAGTGCTTTCAGCCGGTCGTAATCGAACGAGGAATTGATTGAAAGATTCTCCCATTTATCAAGCTTTTCGGCGTTTTGCCTTTCCCGATTGAGGTAATCTTCGTACTTGATTTCAATAACGGTTTGTTCAATTACCTCCTCCCCTACCCCCCCTACCCCATCAGGAAGGTCTGGAACTAATTGTAACACGTGATTTACATCGGCCAAATCAATCTCCGGCCGTTTCAATAGTGTATATAAACTACTTTTTTCTCTTAAAGCAGAGCTTCCCTTTGACGCTAGCCAACTATTAATTTCTTCTGGTCTAAGCTTGGTTGCCCGAATAGCTTCTGTTAATTTGAATACGCCAGTACGCTTGTTTACCATCATATCGTACCGCTCCTGTGATGCCAAACCAATGGCATATCCTTTTTCCGTTAGCCGTAAATCAGCATTATCCTGACGTAATAGTGTACGGTATTCGGCTCTGGAAGTAAACATTCGATAGGGCTCTTCTGTCCCTTTGGTTATCAAATCATCGATAAGAACACCAATATAGCCCTCCGATCTTTTAATAGTAAATTCTGCTTCTTCCGCAGCATTCCGATGAGCATTAATGCCAGCCATCAGACCCTGACAGGCGGCTTCTTCATAGCCCGTTGTTCCATTGATCTGTCCTGCGAAGAAAAGATTTTTAATCAGCTGAGTTTCCAGCGTTGGCTTTAATTGCGTTGGTGGAAAGAAGTCATACTCAACAGCATAGCCTGGCCGGAACATACGAACTTGTTCAAAACCAGGGATTTTCCGTAAAGCATTGTACTGTACATCCTCTGGCAATGACGTTGAAAATCCGTTTACATAAACTTCCACCGTATCCCAGCCTTCTGGCTCAACGAAGATTTGATGCCGGTCTTTATCAGCAAACCGATTGATTTTATCCTCTACTGATGGGCAGTATCTTGGCCCCAGCCCTTTGATTCGACCCGTAAACATGGGTGATTTTTCGAAGCCAGTTTTTAACTCATCATGTACAGCCTGATTGGTGTATGTTATCCAGCAACTACGTTGTTTGGTGAGTTTGGGGGTATCTGTGTAGGAAAATTTACCTGGCTTTTCATCTCCAAGTTGTTCTTCCATTAAGTTGTAATTTAAACTTCGGCCATCAACACGGGGCGGTGTTCCGGTTTTCATTCTACCAGACTCAAAGCCTAAATTGACTAATTGCTCGGTTAATCCTGTCGCTGCACGTTCGGCAGTACGACCTCCACCAAATACTTTTTCACCGATAAACATACGGCCATTCAGGAATGTACCATTCGTCAGTACAACCGCCTTCGCCTTAAACTCGATATCTAAACTGGTTTTTACGCCAGTTATTCGCCCATCTTTTACTATGACTTCATTAACTGTATCCTGCCAGAAATCTATGTTTCTATTTTCTTCCAGTGCTTTTCGCCATTCCCATGCGAACAAATTTCGATCGCTCTGGCATCGTGGGCTCCACATAGCAGGACCTTTAGAACGATTGAGCATTCTAAACTGGATCATGCTTTTATCGCTGATGATTCCCGATAAACCTCCTAATGCATCAACTTCGCGAACAATTTGCCCTTTGGCTACACCACCCATTGCTGGATTACAGGACATCTGCGCGATTGTTTGCATATTCATTGTAATCAATAATACATGAGAACCCATGGTGGCGGCTGAACTTGCTGCCTCACATCCTGCGTGGCCCGCTCCTACTACAATGACATCGTACGAAGAATACATTTTAACTGATTTTTGAAAAATGTTTCACGTGGAAACTTTTGCAAAATTGATGAAAGATCGTGGAAAGATAAAACTTGATGTATGTGCAACAAAAAACCGCTGACCTTCGTGCCAGGTCAACGGTTTTAAATAGAAACGATGAAACTATTTGCTTACTTTTTGCAAATATTGGTTTGCTTCTTTCTTGTAAAATAAATTATAGTTTGGCGTTACTGAACGTAAAACTTCTACTTGTTTCGACTTATTCTGCAGATTCGTAGAGTCAAAAAATGCAGGTGTGCTACGCTTCGCTGATTTAGCCGCTTCTGCCTGACGCTTGGGATCTTCCTCCTGTTGCTTTAAAGCTTTCTCAGATTCTAGCAAACGAACCATAATTTCCTGTTGACGATTAATCAAATTTTGATTTACTCGTTTATTGACCAAATCAGTTTCTGACTCATCCATTTTCTCCATTAAATCTTTAATCTGTTTTTCCTGCTGTTTTCCGGCTTCAGTACCCTTTGCATTTTCTTCAAGTTTCTTCAGCATCTGCCTGATCATAGCCTGCTCTGCAGCCATTTGAGAAAGTTCTTCAGATAATCCCCTACCCGTTTTTCCTCCTTTCTGTAATTGTTGCATTTTGCCATTTAGCTGCTGCTGCATCTCGCCTAATCCACTTGGATTTTGGCCTTTTTTGCCACCCTTACCTTTACCGGGCATGGCCATCGCATTCATTTGCTGTTGCATATTCTTTAAAACATCGCTCAGCATTAAGGCCAGATTATTGATCGACGTCATGGCAAATTGCTGCTTGGAAGAGGCCATGCTAAGACGACGTTCACGTAACTGCTGAACACTTTCGTCCATGTAACCTTTCATGTTGGTCAGCTCACGTGTTACAAATGATTGTATTTGTACGACTCGGCTAGCTAATGCATTCAAGCTGTCTTCAATAATTTTGGCATCATCCTGAAGCTTTAATTGCTCTTGTGAAAGCTTCGTAACACGAGGGTCTTGCAAGCTCATGCCCCGGAAGTCTTTCATAACCCGTTCCTGTCCAAACGACAGTGTAATCAGATTATCGAGGATATTTCTGAGATCATCCATGTTCTCCTGCATCTCTTGCATCTCGGCAGATTGCATTGATTCTTTCATGGATTTACTCATGGCCCGCATTGATTTTGCAGACTTTTGTTGTTTGGAAGCTGCCTGTTTCCCCTGATTACTTTTCATATTTTTGGAGGCATCTTCCATATCCTTTTCAATCTCTTGCTGCTCTTTTTCGGATGATTCTGGTTTATTTAGATCATCTTTCTCGGCTTGCTTTTCAAGCTCTTTCAACTGCTCCTGAGTATTCTTAAAATCTTCCTGAGACTTCTCCTGTTGCTTTTGCTGGTCTTCAGAAGTCTCGTTTTTCTTAGCGTTTTCCTGCGCTTGTTTCTCCAGATTTTCAGCTTGTTTCTCCAGATTTTCAGCAATGTTATTAACCTTCTGCTCTAGCTGCATTTGTTTGAAAAGCTTCAAGGCTCGGTCCAGATCTCGCTCCATATTTCGCTCCTTTCGGCTTAACTTATCGAGTAGATCAGAAGCTTTTTCATCCTGTTTGCGTTCCAGCATCTGCTTCAGTTGTTCATATAACTGCTTAGATTCTGGATCGAGCAATTCATTGAAAAGCTTCTGTAGCTGTTCAAGCTTTTCCTGCATGGCCTGATTTTGCTGGGCAAAACGCTGTTGAGTATCGTTCGTTTTTTGGAACTGCTCCTGAAGCTTTTGGATCTCTTTTAAGAGCTCTTCTCTCTTCTGTAAGACGTCCTGCAATTGTTTTTTGTCCTGAAAGTCGGAAGACTTTTTGGTTCGCATTCGGTCTTCCATCTGATTCAATTCATTCTTAATTGCCTGCGTTTTGCTCAGTGCGTTGTCAATCTGTTGCTCCGTTTTCTCGGCCGATTTATCAACCTGCTTCTGAATTTCGGCATTCGAGGGTACTACAAAATTGAGTTGATTTGACCGGCTTGATTTGGGTCCATTAACCCCATCGTTGTCCCATACCTGAACGTAATATTCCAACCGATCTTCCTGGCCAAGCTTAAGGCTATCGAGCGACCAGTTATAAACGAAGTTCTGCGAGGTGGTTGAATGATTGACTGGAATATCTTTTACGAATAGCGCAGATGACTGATTTCCTCGGATAATTTTATAGTTAAGCTTCAATTTTGAGAAGCCATAATCGTCAGATACCAAGCCAGAAAGGGCTATATAATTGTAGGTAACGGTGTCCTGAATTCGATCTACTGAAATTTGTGGGTATCGATCAGGAATAACTTGCACATTGTATTGAATCGTTGATGGAGAAGCAACCTGGCCATTTTTTAATGAAACCGTATAGACAGAATTTTGCATCAATCGTCGGTTCAAAACAAACGTGTTATCATCAACAAGACGAGCTGGTGTCGGTTTTAGGTCGGTATTGAAACGAAGCAAAAGAGAGTCAGTATGATCGGCGGCAAATTCCCAATTGACCACCGTTCCCTGGGGAACTAACAAGTTCCCTACGTTCGATAACTGCTCTGTTGGCTTGTTTAAATAAGCGGGGTAATCGAGTCGAACATTGAAGGATAACACAGCTGGGCGGTCAATCAATGTAACTTTATAGGCTGGCGAATTAAACCCAGCAGCTTCCAGACGAAAATCCAGGTCACGCTGTAGGTTGTCGAAGTTGTAGGTAAACTTATCCCCAGATTGATCGAGCTTAAACCGAGTTCCATTAGCTACGACATAAACAGCTTGTGGAAGGGCATCCCCTGTAAGTTTTACAGTAAGCGGAAAGTCTTCATTTCGGAAGGCTTTCATCGATTTATTCTGAATAACAAACTGGAAAGGAGCCTCCTCTACAAAGTCTTTATTATAATTAACCAGGCGTGTTGATGATTTGGTGAAAAAAGATGGATTCACTACCAGAATCATCAGAATCAAGGCTAATGGTGGAATCGCATATTTTAGAAACTGGCGGTTCTTGCTGATCTCAATAGCATTGGCAAAGCGGTTTATCAATAGCTGCTGAGAACGTTGATTCAAACTTGCCTGAAGTAGATCGCTTTGATCTGAAGAGATACGCTGGAGCTGAAGAGTATTTAACAGCTTATCCCCTACTTCAGGAAAAAACGTTCCGATCTGGCGAGCTGCTTCGTCATTCGATAACGGCTTATTTAGACCGTAAAGGCTCATCAGCGGCCGAACAACTAAAAGATACAGGCCTGCGAAAGCAGTCAGTAGAAAGCTGAAAAATAAAATGGCTCTTCCTGTAGAACTGAAACGCCCGATAAATTCGGCGGTGTTAACTAAAAGATAACCACTGCCAATTAAGGCAATAAAGAATAAACTGCCCTTTACCAGCTGATTCTGGAAGTAGCGTTTCTTATACTCATCAATGCGTTGCAGTAGCGTTGAATAGGCGGCTGATGATTGCATAAAATTCAGGTTGAGCAGTTATACAAATAAGGTTTCGAAATAGTGAATTACATGCTGCTTCAGAAAAATCTCCTGCGTTAATAAATCTCCGTGAGGTATCGGTTTGGCAAGACTCCATTGAGGCCAGCCATCCTGATCATATCCTTCAAGTGTGTAGTATCCCGATAGACTTAATACTCGGCAAACGGCAACATGCATCAAATCCTGTTTCGCTTCTTTTGAAAAGCGTTTGGGGCCTGTACCTAACTCCTGTACTCCTATAAGAAATAGAACGGCATTGAGATCGGCTGGACGCTTCCCTACTACCTGAGCTAATTGATCAAGTAACTCTTCCCAGCTTTTATCTATACTTTTTTCCTCGTTGGCGTCCATAAAACTATTCTTCTCTCTAAATTACAATGTTTTACAATTATTTAACGATGGTTTACGATGTTTCGATTTATTCACCCGGCACTTAATGAATTTATTGATCTTTTATTTCCTCAATTATGCTTTGGCTGTGATAAGCCTCTGGAATTCAGTGAAAAAGTGTTGTGTACGCATTGCCGAATAAATCTGCCAGAAACTGGGCAACATTGTGAACCATACGACCAAAATCTCCTCAATAAGTTTGCCGGAAAAGTGCCGATTCAATTTTTAGCATCTTACCTGTACTTTAATAAAGGTGGCATTGTTCAAAAATTAATTCATGGCATTAAGTACAAAGGGTATAAAGAGGCTGCTAAAGAAATAGCTACCTGGTATGGATATCGATTGAAAATTGAGAATAGACTTATTGACGATATAGACGTAATTCTCGGAGTTCCGTTGCATAAAAGTCGATTGCAGCAACGTGGATATAATCAGGCCGATTGGATAGCTGATGGACTTGCCGAATCATTAGGAATCCCTTTTCGCACAGATGTTCTCAGTCGTCAGCAATTTAAAGCCTCTCAAACGCATAAAAATCGCTTAGAACGCTGGGAAAATGTAAAAACAGTATTTGCTGTTGTTGACAAGGATTCGATTAAAGGAAAGCATGTTTTGGTGGTTGACGACGTGCTTACTACAGGAGCAACTCTCGAAGCTTGCGCACATGAACTATTGATGGCAGGCTGTGGAGCCGTTAGTTTGATTACTCTGGCTGTTGCGGGAAAGTAAGTATCTGAGGCTTTTACTCTTTTCTAGTAATAAAAAAACGGCCACTCATTTCTGAATGACCGTTTTTCTACTTGGAGTAAGATTACTATTTGTTGCGACCAACACCGATCATAGCGCAACGGAAACCGATCATTGCCGTAGCTGAATCCTGATCAAGGAAGCGACGTGTACCCGGTGATAACCAGTAAGCTACATCATTCCAGGAGCCTCCTTTATAAACACGCAGTTTATCATCGATGAGAGACTGCTTATTCTTTGTATCATAATTTTTTGCATCATCGACGTATCCATTCCGACGAACTGGGTTCAGGTCATTAACGTCTTGATATGATAGTGGGCGGTATACATCCATTACCCATTCGTTTACGTTTCCAGCCATGTTATACAGGCCGAAATCGTTGGCAGGATAGGCGTAAATTTCGGCCGTTATAATAGCACCATCATTTGAGCGCCCGGCGATACCGGCATAGTCACCACGACCGCGCTTAAAGTTCGCCAGCATTTGACCTTGTTTCCGGCCTTTTTTCGGGTTGCGAACCGAAGAACCATCCCAGGGATAAATCCGCTGATTGATTTGATTCTCGTCCATGTATTGCGTTCCTATGAGGGCCTTGGCAGCATATTCCCATTCGGCTTCAGTTGGAAGGCGATAATCTGGCAGAATGGTACCACTTTCAAGGCTTGGTTTGGCTGGTGCCGTTGAAGTAGCCTCGGCCAGTGCCGCATCGTCAGCTTTTTTGGATTTCCGTTTTAGAGAAAAACCTCCCCCCTTCTGCTTGACACTTCCTTTTGCTAACTCATTATTAACTGCATTCGACCGCCAGATTGCATAGTCGTTTGCTTGTACCCACGAAACACCAACGACTGGATAGTACCGGAAAGCTGGATACCGTAGGTACTGTGTTACGTATGAGTCGTTGAAAGACAAAGGGTTTGACCAAACTGTAGTATCTGGTAAAGCCGCTTTAACAACTTCCTCCGATGAATCCCGAGAAATAGCATTTAAGTATTCGAGGTAGTGAACGTTAGCCATTTCCGTTTCGTCCATGTAAAACGACTGAATCGAAACTGTACGCTCACGGTTATCACGTGTGTTCATTACATCCTCTTCGAGGGCACCCATCGTGAATCGGCCACCTTCAATGAAGACCAGGTTAGGACCTGCCTTTTGGCCTGCAAATTTCTTTACCTGAAAACCATCTTTCTGATTGTAAGCAATTCCCGTCGCCGTACTCTTCTTACCGGGTTGCACACTGGTCGGGTGCTTGGGCTTACAGGACGCCAGGGCTGCCGTTGCCAGCAGCACATAAGCCGCTCGTTGCAGGTGATACTTTTGAATCATTGCTCTATTTGTGTAAAAACGTAGGTGCAAAAATAAGATAAAAGCTGTAAGACATTCGTAGTAAGACGTTTGAGTAACAATAAGGATTGTATTTTTCTCGAAAATCTTACTTCTCGTATCGTTTAATTGGTCATTGCGCCTAAAATTTCATCCAACTGCTCTACTGAGAATACATCAGTATGGGTAAAAATCGGCCTTCCTTTTGACTCCTTAAGCGAGCATTTGGTAGGGTTTCGCTTTATGTACTCAATTACCTTGCCAAATTGGTCGGATCGGAAGAAGTCATCATTCCCGTTAGAAACGAAGTACCCTTTCAGGATATTATTCTTAATCGTCAGTTTTTCAAGGTATAATTGCTCTGCTTTCCAGCGAACATTGACCATTTTGATCAGATTCTTAACTTCCTCTGGCATTGGACCGAACCGGTCGATAATTTCTTGCCGGAAGGCCTGAAGTTCTTCATCATTTTGTAGGCTATCCAATCGGGTATATAACGCCAGCCGTTCCGATATATTGGAGACGTATCGCTCTGGAATAACCACCTGTAAATCCGTCTCAATAACGGTATCCGGCAAAGAGAGTTTAAGATCGCCGGGCTTCGTTTCAAACAAGTCTTTAAACTCATTCTCACGGAGTTCCTGAACGGCTTCGTCAAGAACCTTGTGATACATTTCGAAGCCAAGATCATTGATAAACCCACTTTGTTCAGCGCCCAGCAAGTTACCGGCACCCCGAATATCAAGATCGCGCATGGCTATTTTAAATCCTTCGCCCAAATCTGAAAAATCTTCTAGTGTTTGGAGCCGTTTACGGGCATCGGCCGTGAGAACAGACGGTGGCGGGGTTAGCAGATAGCAGAACGCTTTTCGGTTCGATCGCCCTACCCTACCCCGCATCTGGTGCAAATCAGACAAACCAAAATAATGGGCATTGTTGATCAGAATGGTATTAGCGTTCGGAATATCCAGTCCTGATTCGATGATATTCGTTGATACCAGCACATCGTAATCGCCTTCGATAAACCGAGTCATGATGCGCTCCAGACGGTCGCCATCCATTTGACCATGAGCCACACCAATACGTGCTTCGGGCACCAGCCGCATGATCAGATTTCCGATGGATTCGATGTCACTCACTCGGTTGTGAACAAAGAAAACCTGTCCCCCCCGTCGAATTTCGTAACTCACGGCGTCACGTATAACCGTTTCATTATAAGGATGTACTTCTGTTGTAACTGGCTGGCGATTTGGTGGAGGGGTTGCAATGACCGATAAATCACGAGCGCCCATTAATGAGAAATGAAGCGTCCTTGGTATCGGTGTTGCCGTTAAGGTTAATACATCGACCTCAACCCGCATTTCTTTCAACCGATCTTTGGTTTTTACCCCGAATTTCTGCTCCTCGTCGATAATTAATAAGCCTAAGTCCTTGAATTTGATATCTTTATTAACGATCCGGTGCGTACCGATCAGAATTCCAATTTCGCCTGAGGCTACTCCTTTTACAATTTCTTTTACCTGGCCAGCAGACCGGAACCGATTGATATAATCGATCTTGACAGGGAAATCGGCCATTCGCTCCGAAAATGTTTTGAAGTGTTGCATAGCCAGAATCGTGGTTGGGACCAGCACAGCAACCTGTTTATTATCGGATACGGCCTTAAATGCCGCACGGATGGCTACTTCGGTTTTTCCGAAACCTACATCCCCGCAAATCAATCGATCCATTGGGTGTGGCCGTTCCATATCGTCTTTTACATCGTTGGTTGCTTTTGCCTGATCGGGTGTATCCTCATAAAGAAACGATGATTCAAGCTCTGCTTGTAAGAAACTATCCCGGCTGTAGGCATACCCAGGTGCCGTTCTACGTTTGGCATATAGGGCGATTAGCTCACGGGCAATGTCTTTGACTTGTTTCCGAATTCGCGACTTTTTCTGTTCCCACTCCTGCGACCCCAACTTACTCATCACGGGTGGACCACCTTCCCGGCCACTATACTTCGCTATTTTATGTAAGCTGTGGATACTGACCAGTAGGATATCATTGTCTCGATAAATTAACCGGATGGCTTCCTGCTCATTACCAGCGTGATCCACTTTTTCTAAACCCGCAAACCGACCTATACCATGATCGACATGGGTAACATAATCACCAGGCTGCAGGGTTTTTAACTCGCGTAATGTAAGCGCTTTTGATTTCGAGAATTTATCTTGAACCTTGTATTTATAATATCGATCAAATATCTGGTGATCGGTGAAGCAGGCAATTTTCAGAACATCATCGATATAACCCTCTCGCAACCCAATATTCATAGGTTGAAACTTCACGAAAGGGTCGAGTTCCTCAAAGATTGTTCGCAAGCGGTCCAACTGTTTGAATGACTCAGCGGCAATTACATTAGTAAATCCTTTTGCCTGATTGTCGGCCAGGGTGTCGATCAGGCGTTTGAAATCTTTATTAAATGAGGGCTGGGGTTTCGACGTGTATTGTTGTCGACCGTCGGTTTTGAAATAAAATTTACGGCCAAACTCAACTGTTCGAAAGCGTTTCAACTCATTCAGAAACGATCGGCGGGTTTCAAACAATTCATTCGGGTCCGATACAACCTGAATACCACCACTTCCTGCTACAACCGAAGCAAAACTTTGCTCTGCTTTTTCGTAGCAACTCTCAATAATCTCAAGTGTAAACTCAACATCTTTGGCCCAGATCGTTGTGTCAGGCGGTAGAAAATCGAAAAATGGCTCCCGTGTTTCTTCAATTAACTTGGTCTGAATGTTCGGGATAATGTTAATAAAGTCAACCGGATCGGTTGAAAGTTGAGATTCTGGATTGAATTTCCGTATGCTTTCTACCTCATCATCGAACAGATCGATTCGATATGGGTATTCACTGGCAAACGAGAATACGTCGATGATTCCACCACGGACTGAAAACTGTCCCGCTTCATAGACAAAATCCGTTTTTTCAAATTCATACGTCTGAAGAAGCTCAGCAACGAAGTGAGTATCCAGTTTCTCCCCTACCCGAATCGTTAACGTATTGGCTTGCAGTGAGCGTTTGTTGATAACCTTTTCCGACAAGGCTTCTGGATACGTGACTAACACGATGCCTTCTTTTGGAGCAGGATTTAGTTTGTTCAACACTTCTGCCCGCATCAGTACGTTGGCATTCTCAATTTCCTCATACTGATAAGGCTTTTTATACGACATTGGAAACAGCAATACATCGCGGCTGAGCAGATGTTGAAGGTCGTTGAAAAAGTAGGCTGCCTCATCGCGGTCGGTTGAAATAAACAGATGATTTCCACCAACTGATTTATAAATGGCTGAGGCTAAAACAGCGTCCAGACTTCCTGCCAGACCTTTGATTTGAAGGCGCTGAGGCTCGTCGGTTTTCTTGTGGCTGAGCGGCTCGGCCAGCAACTTTATGAAACTATCGTCGGTATATAGACCGAGTAATTCGTCGGGTTTCAAGCGAATGCAGGTTGTATGTCAAACACGAAAAGCCGCTGGAAGGAATATTCCGGCGGCACAGTTAAGTAACAGTAGGTTCGGGAAATTTGTTGCGTTTGCGTGTTATTTCAATTTGGATATTTCCAAGTAGTCGATTCCTTCCTGTTCCAGTAGTTTTCGAATGCGATCACTGTCTTCAAAAACAAGAACGATTTCCTTCTTGTCATCTAGTTCGTCTTCCGTCCATTTCCAATCTTCAGCCGTTGCCTCCAATATACTCAGCACATTTCTGAGCTTAGCAGGATCTCTTTCTTTACTGATCAGGTCTGCCGTATTGGTGAAGTAAAGGACGATTCGTTCATCTTCGAGCCAGCGTAAATCGTTCAGCGAATCATTCAAATCATCAAGTGAAAATCCGAAGTCTGGAATCTCTAACAGGTCAGCAATCTCTTCGTAAAACTGTCGGAGTGTTGTTGCTTTTTTACCATCCACGTGAGCAATGAAATCGTCGGCAAACCGGGCTTCCAGTTCCTTTTCAGATTGGCTAATCAGGACATTTGGCGTCATGACTTTTTACAAAATATGGGTGTTTAGAAAAGTGATAATTGTTTCACGTGAAACTTGATTATCAGTAACTTGTAAGCATATGTAACCACTTTTTCGCTGGTTACTTACGTGTTTTTAGTAAAATGCTAAAGAAAAAATGCAATTTTCATGCCAATAAAAAACCCTTCAATTAGAAGGGTTTTTAGACTTAATTAGTTCAATGAAAAAAGTGGTATTCGGGCAGCCACCATATTGTGAAACATCAACTCAGTTATCATTGGGGTCATGTATTTTATCAGGGGAAATTCTGAGATCGACTCCATGACTTCCAGTTCAGAATCGGCTTTGAAAATACACCAGAGCTTTTGTCGGTCAATCGAAAGAGAGTACGACAGCAAGAAGCCCTTTTCCATCAGTTCTTCAACTTTGAGCCGCTGGGCGGGAATCCGATTTTGGAAACCTTCATCCATCACAGGCGGAAGATCAAACTCTACCATATATTGGCTCATAGGCAACAGGTGTTAAATACTGGCCGGAGGTTCTTCTCCGGCTATAAGCAAATTAACGATCTTTAACTCATCTTCGTTAATGGTATGCGGAAAATTTGTATATAATTTAGTTGTGACCTTTGCTCCCATTTGACGAAATACAGTGTCTGACTCCAATACTCGTTCTTTGGGAATGTGTGAATCGATATCACTACAACCCAAAAAAATCGGCGTATTCAGTAGCGAGCCTTCATACTGTCGAGGGGTATCGGGAGGACCAATAAGGCCACCACTCAACCCGAAAACACCACCGTATTCAGAAGCGTTCCTTGCCACAAATTCCAGAGCCAGACAAGCCCCCTGTGAAAAGCCTAACCAATAAATCTGAGTAGGTTTAAAGTTGAAATCGGATTGTAGTCTGGCACGTAAGCTGGCCAGTACTTCCAGAGCCGAACTCAGGTAAGGTTCATTCGCTTTGAAAGGGCTTAAGAAGGAATAAGGATACCAGGTATTCCCTTGAGCTTCGGGTGCAATAAAGGCAAAGTCTTTGTCCTCGATATACTCCGAAAGCGAAAGTATATCACGAGCTGAACCACCCCGGCCGTGAACCATAATCATCACTTTTGAGGCTTCTTCAAGAGGAACACCAGCCGTACGGATATTATTAGGATTATGTAGCATTGTAAGATTCGTTAAGCGTTTAGGGTCTACTGATTCACATTAATCGTACATAACCTGAATCAGTAGACCCTAAACTATAAGCAATTACCGAACAATAATCTCTGGTAATTCGGTTATGAGTTTTGCCCGACGCGCTTCGTATTGAGGAGGCAGTTTAAGCCCAGTACCTAATTCGGAAACGGGTTCATCGACAGCAAATCCAGGAGGGTTAGTAGCTACTTCGAACAGAATACCACCGGGTTCGCGGAAGTAAATACTATGGAAATAATTCCGATCCTGAACGGGCGTAACGTGATAACCTGCCTCAGCTAGCTGTTGTTGAATGATTAATTGCGTTTCGTCTGAATTAGTCGAGAAAGCAACGTGGTGTACCGAACCGGCTCCCTGCAAAGCGTGAACATCTTTCGGAGAATGAAGAACGTCTACGTAGTTACCAGGCCCACCATCACCCGCTTTAAACCGGAAGCGACCTTCCTCCTCTCCTACCAACGTGTGTTGCATAAGATCGGTTAATAAGGTTATGGTCCGGTCGGTCCGTAATTCATTCAGTGTGAGGGTGTAAAAACCACGAATGGAAAACTCCGCCGGAATGCGACCGTTATCCCAGCCTGGTCGTTTATCGTCGTCATTGAAGACAAGTTCAATGCCCATTCCGTCGAAATCTTCAAACCGAAGGTACATTTCGGAGAAACGTTTGTAAGGACCTGCATAGGGAATGTTCCGTTCGTGCAAACGATCCATCCAAAAGCTCATCGAAGCGGTTGGTGCTGAGAAGGCAGTGTAGGTTAATTGGCCTACCCCTTTTCGCCCACGAGGAATTCCACCATACGGAAAGAATGTAAGAATGGTGCCAGGTGAACCGGTTTCGTTCCCATAATATAAGTGATATACATCGGGGGCATCGAAGTTGACGGTTTTTTTGACCAAACGAAGGCCTAATATATCGGTATAGTAATCAACATTGCGTTGGGTATCGCCAGCTAAGGTCGTAACGTGGTGAAGGCCATTGATGAGCGTTTCCATAATCCTGAAATTTGAGTTAAAGGGTGAAACTGGTTAATTTGAATTTAAATGTATAGACATTTAATGTATATACAATGAAAATTTAGAAATCGTTCAAAAAAAAATGTCCAGATAAACTACCTGGACATTCAAAGGAAAAGAAGAAACGATTATTCGTGAAGAAATGGATAATCCTTCTGCATGTATACATCTTTGAAGGCTTCTTCGGCGGGAGGATATGGAGAATCTTCCGCAAATTTGACCGATTCATCCACAATGCCTTTTATCTTCTGATCGATAGCCGTAAGCTCTTCTTCGGTGGCCAAGCCTTTCTCCAGAATTGTTGCCTTAACCTGCTCGATAGGGTCACGCTGCTTATATTCTTCCACCTCATCCTTCGAACGGTATTTCTGAGGGTCAGACATTGAGTGTCCGCGATACCGATACGTACGGAACTCCAGGAAGGTTGGGCCTTCGCCAGCACGAGCACGCTCGGCAGCACGACTCACCGCTTCGTGAACGGCTTCAACGCTCATCGCATCAACAGGTTCGGCGGGCATATCATAAGCTTCAGCTAAGGTGTAAAGCTCAGTAACGTTCGATGTGCGCGCTACCGAAGTTCCCATCGCATAGCCGTTGTTTTCAACAACGAAGATGACGGGGATTTTCCAGAGCATAGCCATATTGAACGCTTCATGCAAAGCACCCTGCCGAACGGCACCGTCGCCCATGAATGTGATGCAAAGGTTTTTCGTCTTATTGTACTTCTCGGCAAAACCGATACCGGCACCCATTGGAATCTGGGCACCAACGATACCATGTCCGCCCAAAAAATTGACCGACTTATCGAAGATGTGCATCGAGCCGCCTTTTCCTTTCGACGAACCGGTTTGTTTGGCGAATAGCTCAGCCATGACTGCTTTAGGATCGGAACCCAGTGCCAGAGGAATACCATGGTCACGGTAGGCAGTTATCCATTTGTCATCTTTGGTTAACGCTGAATATGAGCCGGACGAACAGGCTTCCTGACCAATATACAGATGACAAAAACCCCGAATTTTTTGCTGACCGTAGAGTTGCCCGGCTTTCTCCTCGAACTTCCGTTGCAACTGCATCGATTCATACCAGTACATATACCGCTCTTTCGGATGCTGCATTTTTGCCGCTGCCGGAGCCTGACCATTTTTGTTGGGTTTCCCTTCCGAGGGTTTCTCTTTGACGCTTGCCATGAGGAGTATGTTCGATAAAATCGACAATCGCCGGTGATTGGTAATGTCAATTATCCAGGCGATGTCAACAGAATAGAGAGTCTGTTTCTACAACAAACCGACTGTATCTTTGTTGCCAATATCAAATTGCCCAATCAAACAAGCAATTGACTGCCGCGAAATTACGCATTATCGCGTTATGCGCTACATCTATGTACCTCGAAAAACTGAGCCTGACCAATTTTAAAAATTACGAAGACGCCCGATACTCATTTGGGAAACAGGTAAATGTAATTGTAGGGCCCAACGGAAGCGGTAAGACCAATCTGCTTGATGCCGTTTATTTTCTGGCGTTGAGCAAAAGCGCTTTCCAAAATCAGGATGCGTTTAGTATTCTGCACGATGCCGATTATTTTATTCTGGATGGCATTTTCGAGGAACACGAGCACAGTAACCATCCGGCTCGGGTGCAAATCACAATCAGCGTACAGCGAGGGCAGCGCAAAGTGCTGATGGCCGATAAAAAGCCTTATGAACGCTTCAGTGAGCACATTGGCCGTTTCCCAGTGGTGTTGATTGCACCGAACGATACCGATCTGGTACGGGAGCATAGTGAGGAACGGAGGCAGTTTTTTGATGGTGTTCTTTCGCAAATGGATGCTGATTATTTGCAGAATTATTTAATGTATCAGCAGATTCTGAAACAGCGAAACAGTCTGCTCAAACTATTTGCTGACCGGAATCAGGTAGACAACGATATGCTGGATACCTACGATTATCCGCTGCTGGACCTGGGGCAGAAAATACATGACCGCCGGAAACGATTTGTCGACGAATTCATGCCGGGCTTCCGTGAGCACTATGCCTACCTGAGCGATGGTCGGGAAGAAGTGTTCATCGTGTATGAATCGGAGGTGAGTAATCCTGGGTTTGCCGAAGAGTTCCGGCATTTTCGTCGACGCGATACAGTATTGCATAAGGACGATTATACGTTTCTAATCGATAATGGGAGCGGCCAGCAAGTACCCCTGAAAAAATTCGGGTCGCAGGGGCAGCAGAAAACATTTGTGATTGCCCTAAAACTGGCTCAGTTTGATTCGCTTGAAGCCGAAAAAGGAGTTAAGCCCATTTTACTGCTGGATGATATCTTCGACAAGCTGGACGACCGACGTATCAGCAAGTTGATTCAGCAAATGGACGAAGGCGCGTTCGGCCAGATCTTTATTACCGACGCCCGCCCGGAGCGTACCCGTGAACTGCTCAATACCGTGCAGGCCGATGTCCGTTTCTTCGAGATTGGGCAGCGTTAACGAATTCGCCCGTCAACAAAAATTACAGCGCTACTGCTTTTATGGCTCTAACCTACTCTCAGGTCAGTATTGGGATTGGTATTTGATTGTAGCTGACCTATACAGATTTCGTCGGTGTATTCGGTTGTTTCACTCCTGTTTTTAGGCCGTTCATCATATAACACAAACATAATAAGGAAACCACGAACTATATTTGAGTTTCCGAAGTTCATCTAGCAAAAGTTCAATTTTTTGATGAAACAACGGATTCTGGCAGAGGCTGAACGGCTCTTCTGGCGGTACGGCATTCGGTCCGTAACGATGGAAGATATAGCAAAACAACTTGGGATTTCTAAAAAGACAATCTACCAGCATTTTACGGATAAAGAGCAGATTTTATCGGAGGTTATCCAGGATAAATTTGGTAGAGACCATAAAGCAATGGCGTGTGTGGCCGTCGAGGCCGAAAATCCAGTAGCTGAGATTATGCACGTTTTAGCGATGATTCAAAAAAACGCGGACCAGGTTAGTCCTAACCTGCTGATCGATATGAAACGGCATTACCCGCAGGCATTTGCGCTATTCAAGCAATATAAAGAAGGTGAGGTATTGCGATCCATTCTTGAAAATATCCAAAAAGGTATTGAACAAGGCCTATATAGATCAGACTTAAATCCCGGCATTTTAGCCCGGTTACGGGTTGAGCAGATCGAGTTGGCATTCAATAACGATATATTTCCGTCCGATCAGTATACCATGCAACAAATACAGTATGAGCTTATGCATCACTTCATACGAGGAATGCTGACCGAACAAGGCTTCACCATTTATAATCAGTATGTTAATCAGTACAATCATGAAGTTCACTAATATAAAAACGGCTATGGCAATCTGGTTCCTCACGCTGGTGGGATCTGGAACGTCGATAGCCCAGACTAAGGAGTTTTCGCTGAATGAAGCTATCCAGTTTGCCATTCAGAATAACCTTAACATCAAGAATGCCGGTCTGGACGCACTTAGCTCAGAAGCTCGCATTCAGGAAGTTCGCGGTGTAGCGTTGCCACAGGTTAGCGTAGCAGGTTCTCTTTCCGATAACCTGATTATTCAACGGGTGTTCTTACCTGCACAGTTCGCGAATCCGAATGCTCCTGCCGATGCTCCTCCGATTGCCGTTCAATTTGGCGTTAACTATTCCAGCAATTTGACAGGTACACTCAACCAGTTACTGTTCGATGCATCGTATCGGCTCGGGTTGAAAGCGGCTGAAACCTATCGGCAACTAGCACAAAAAAACATTAAGGCTTCGAAAATTACTGTGGCTGAACAGGTTGCGAAAGCCTATTATGGTGTGCTGGTAAACGAACAGCAGATAAAGCTGCTCGACCTGAATATTGCACGGGTTGACACACTATATCAGAATACAGTAGGACTGAACAAACAAGGGTTTGCCGAAAAAATTGACGTGAGCCGACTCGAAGTACAGGTGAATAACCTGAAAGCCGAGCGACAAAACGTTAAAAACCTGGTCGATCTGAGTTACTATCTGCTCAAGTTTCAGATGGGTCTGGGTATCAACGATAATATTACACTGACCGAACAAATTCAGGACATTGATCTGGATGCGATGGAGCGTGATAATATGAAGGAAGTTGCTGAATTCGATTATAACCAACGTATCGAGTTTGCTACACTCCAGTCGCAAATTCAATTGGCCGATTTGGACCTGCAAAGTATTTCGAAGCTATACTACCCCCGGTTGACGGCGTTTATCAATTATGGCTACAATACAGGTCGTAACAACTTTGGTGATTTGTTTGTGTCTCCCTGGTTCAATTCGTCAATAGTAGGTATCAACTTATCGGTTCCTGTGTTTGATGGATTTCAGAAGAAGTACCAGGCGCAACAGAAGCGATTTACGCTACAGAAAACGCAGAATAGCGCTCAGTTACTCAAAAATACAATTGACCTACAAATTCGTCAGTCAAGCATTACACTTGGTAACAGCCTGCAAACCTTACGCACACAGAAACGCAATGTTGACTTAGCGCAGGAGGTTGCTCGTGTGGCAAAGATAAAGTATCAGGAAGGCGTAGGGTCGAACATCGAAGTGCTGGATGCGGAGAACTCATACCGTCAGGCACAAACGAACTACTTTGCTTCGCTGTACAACTTCCTCCAAACCAAGGTCGATGCCGACAAAGCC
>Ga0209933_1001285_pt1 | contig 25372 bp, 23 predicted proteins | sample ThiBiot_300_biof_FD_183944 | JGI IMG/M metagenome (GOLD analysis project Ga0209933, IMG submission 183944) | Wastewater bioreactor microbial communities from Cape Town, South Africa - Thiocy_cont_300_biof (SPAdes) | ecosystem: Engineered > Bioremediation > Thiocyanate > Unclassified | place...
CCGCCGACAACACCCGCCTGCAGTTGCGTCAACAAATTGAAACGGCGTATACTAATCTGTTGGCGGCTTCAAATCGGTATCGGGCAACTGAAGCATCGGTAGCCTCGCTGGAACGGGCATTTCAGGCATCTGAAAGCCGATTCAATGCAGGAGCGATAAATGCGGTCGATTATAGTCTGGCAAAACTTCGGCTGGATAACGCCCGGGCGCAACTGGTTCAGGCGAAATATGACTACGTTTTCCGAACGAAAATTTTAGATTTTTACCAAAATAAACCGCTTAGTTTTAATTAATGGGCGAACGAGCGAACGATAGAAAGAGAGATCGTTTCGGATCGAAAACACTCTTTCGCTCTTTCATTCTTTCGCTCTTTCATTCATTATGAAGAAGAAATCGAACCGTATCTGGTGGATATTAGGTGGCGTACTTGTACTAATCGTTGGTGGGCTGGTAGCGGCCAAACAATCTGGAATTATCGGCAAACCCAAAGCTACTGAAGTAGATTTTGCCTCGGTCAAACGATTAAATATTACTGAACGGGTTAGCGCATCAGGCCGTGTTCAGCCCCAGGTTGAAGTGAAGATAAGCCCTGACGTGTCGGGCGAAATTATTGGCCTGTATGTTAACGAAGGCGACCCCGTTAAAGCTGGTCAACTACTGTGTCGTATTCGCCCGGACAACTACGAGTCCATGATGGCGCGAGCGAAAGCGACCGTCAATCAAAGTAAAGCGCAGCTAGAACAATCCAAGGCGTCGGTAGCCCAGTCGAGTGCACGACTGATTCGCTCGAAGGCGGATTACGAGCGGAATAAAAAATTGTTTGCTGATAAGGTTATTTCGTCGGCTGATCTGGAAACCAGTGAGGCTAACTATAATGTAGCTCAGCAGGAAGTAGAAGCCGCCAAAGCGAACGTGCGGGCGGCTCAGTTCAATATCCAGAGTGCAGAGGCCAGCCTGCGCGATGCCAGCGAAAACCTTCGTAAAACCACCATTTATTCGCCCGTCAACGGCACCGTTTCCAAGCTCAATATTGAGTTGGGTGAGCGTGTTGTCGGAACGTCGCAAATGGCAGGTACTGAAATCATGCGTATTGCCAATCTGCAAAACATGGAAGTACGCGTGAATGTCAATGAAAACGATATTGTACGGGTTAACCTGGGCGATACGGCTGATATTGAAGTTGATTCATATACGACGGCTGGCCGTAAATTTAAGGGGGTCGTATACGAAATTGCCAATACAGCCAATGGGATGACCAGTTCGTCGGGTTCGGCTGCTGCTGCTTCGGTTTCGAGCGATGCGGTGACTGAGTTTGAAGTAAAAGTAAAAATCCTCAATACGTCCTATGCCGATCTGTTGGCTGAGAAAGATAAAAAAGGGTATCCTTTCAAACCGGGTATGACAGCTTCGGTGGAAATCATCACGGATCGTAAATTGGGCGTATTAGCCGTACCTATTGCTTCGGTGACAACACGTGGGGCTGACTCTACAGCTATCGATACCGAAAAGATGGCGGATAATAGCAATGGGACCGTAGCCGAAAAACCGGTAAGTCAGGCTGAGAAAAAAGATAAGCCCAAAGAAATCGTCTTTGTTAATGTGGAAGGAAAGGCCAAGCAGCGGGAAGTGAAAACAGGTATCAGTGATTTTGAAAATATCGAGATTGTATCGGGCCTGAAACCTGGCGAACAGATTATTTCAGGGCCATTCATCGCTGTTTCGAAAAAGCTTAAAGATGGTGAATTGATCACCAAGCGTGACCCCAAAAAGACGAAGAAAAAAGAGGATAAAGAAGAATAGTCCGAACCGGGATTTAACGGATTCGCGGATTAAATAGATTTTGTTTTTCCTGAGCTTCTGTAAAGCTGCTAACAAAATCTACTTAATCTGTAAATCCGTTAAATCCCGGTTCTGATTTTATTTCTTTTCTTTACCCCATGAAAGTAACACAACCTGTCCGGTTAACCATGGTAGGAGGAGGGAGTTGGGCCACAGCACTCGTCAAAATCCTTACCGAGAACAATGTCAATATAAAGTGGTGGCTCCGCAAAGCCTCTGATGCGGAACACATTAAGAAGTTTGGTCATAATCCCAGCTACCTAAGCGATGTTCAGATCAATACGCGGAAGGTAAAAGTCTGCACCAAGATTCGGGATGCTGTCCGCGATAGCGAATTTGTCATTTTGGCAGTACCGGCCGCCTTTGTAGCTGATGCGCTTACCGGTTTAAAACCAGATCATTTTGCCGGGAAACATGTGGTTTCGGCTATTAAAGGAATGATTCCTGAGGCTAATCAGCTTGTCACAGATTGGGTGAGTGATCAATATGGGGTTCCGCCAGCCCGTATGTCCGTTATTGCCGGGCCATGCCACGCGGAGGAAGTGGCACTTGAAAAACAATCCTACCTGACTATTGCCTCTTCCGATCCCGCTTCGGCTGAAAAAGTAGCGAATTTGCTTCGTTGCCGTTTTGTGCAGACAACCCCTGTTGATGATATCTATGGCATTGAGTACAGTGCGGTTATGAAAAATATCATTGCCCTGGCTTGTGGTATTACGCACGGTTTGGGGTATGGCGATAATTTTCAGGCGGTACTGGTTTCCAATGCCATGCAGGAAATCAAGCGATTTGTCGACGCCATCTATCCCAAACACCGTGATTTGAGTGGTTCGGCCTACCTTGGCGATTTACTGGTTACAGCTTACTCACCTTTTAGTCGCAACCGAACGTTTGGAACGTTAATAGGAAGGGGTTATACAATTCAATCAGCTCAGGCAGAAATGAATATGATTGCCGAAGGATATTATGCGGTAAAAAGTATTTATGCGATTAACCGAAAATTTGGTGTTAATATGCCCATTACCAACGCAGTTTATAACATCCTCTATGAACGGGCAGCGCCAACTACTGAAATGAATATGCTGAAAGGACTGTTAATGTAGAGCTACATCCGCACAACCAGGCCTTGTAATCGTTTCCTGATATATGCAAAAAGCCCCCTGACCTGTCAGAGGGCTTAATACCGTATATAGCGTTGTCGGTAAAAGTTACCGGCAGTTGTGCCTTAGCAAAAATTACTTCGCGCTATCTGCAGACATCGTCGAAGCCGAATCCGTAGCCATGGTAGAGTCTGTAGCTGCAGTAGAGTCAGACATCATGGTCGACGTAGAATCGGTCGTAGTGGTCTCAGTTTCAGTTTTTTTCGAGCTGCAAGACGTAGCCAGGGCGATCATAGCCATGAAAAAGAAGGCAGATTTCGTGATTGCTTTCATAGTTTTGAGAAAGTTTTCGTTTAAGTGATTAATGATTAATGTCAACCTTAATACCCGATCGGGAAAAAGGTAACCCAACATTTTTTAAATTTTTTTTGGGTTACGTATCAGGCATTTTTGTATTAAGTAATGACTCGACTCAATGAAGGAAAGTAAGCACCCCGTATTGACTGATGAAGAGTTGCTTATGGGGTTGGCCAGTGGCTCCGACGATGCCCTTGGGCAGTTGTATCGCCGGTACTTTCCCATGGTTCTTCACCTGGTGATGACTAATACAGGTACTGAAGATGATGCAAAAGATATTTATCAGGAAGCATTGATTGTGCTGTATGAGAAAGTGAGGAGTGGGTCACTGGAGTTGCATTGCCAATTGAAAACCTACTTATATTCCGTAAGCAGGCGATTGTGGCTGAAGCAGTTGGCACAACGGAGTCGATTTATGGTACGCGACATTGAGTCGCCAGTATCAGACGACGTTGCGCTGGATCATCTGTCCGATGATCTGTCGGTACACGAAGAACGAGACCGTCAGTTTGACCTGATGGCTGATTCGCTTGACCGGCTTGGCGAACCCTGCCGGACCTTGCTGGAAGATTTTTATATCCAGCATATGAGTATGCAGGATATAACCGAAAAGTTTGGCTATACCAATGCCGACAATGCCAAAACGCAAAAGTATAAATGCCTGATGCGGTTGAAGCGGCTGTTCTTTTCGGAGTATAAACAGTGATGAGTTATATCGTTACAGAGTTGAACGGTTGTAGCCCGTTAAACGATCTCAACTTTTTAGCACTGGAACGTTTCAATCAGACAACTTTCTTTAGATATGGACGAGGAAAGAGACATAGAAAACGCGTTACACGCTTACGGCGAACGAATCCGGTTTAAACAGCGACTGGCTAAAATTCATGCAGCGACTGACATGAGTGCCATGCGCCAGGCAGCCGATTCGTATCAATCCAGTCTGGAGTCATCGGGGCAGGTTCGTGGCTTATGGAAAACTTATCGTACCACACTGGCTGTGGCAGCATCGGCGGCTATCATTACTACATTTGGCTCTATTTTTCTGTATCGCTCGTATCAGCAAAGCCACAAGCAGGAACAGCAATACAGCCAGTTAAGTAAAGAAATTCAGGCCGTCAAATCGTCGCAGCGGAAGTTGTGGAGTGATCTGAACGGACGCGGACGGGCACTCAGCCTGAATCCCGGTCAGGTAGCCGGTACTGGATTCCTGATTACGGGTGATGGCTACTTTGTTACCAACAACCACATTGTCCATGAGGCAGATTCGGTGTATGTGCAGAGTAACAAAGGTGAAGTATATAAAGCCAGAGTCGTTTATACGGATCAGTCGCATGATCTGGCTTTTCTGCAACTCTGCGATGATAGCGCATTTCGACCGATGCCAACCGTACCGTATAGCTTCGATGCCCGTTCGTCTGATTTGGGAGAGCGTGTCTATACGTTGGGATACCCCCGTGAAGAAATTGTATACGGTGAGGGGTATCTAAGTTCTGGAACGGGCTATCGTGGCGACTCTACGGCCTATCAGGTGGCTATTGGTGTTAACCCAGGTAACTCGGGCGGGCCGCTTTTAAATGAAAAAGGAGCGATTATTGGCATTATTAGTGGTAAACAAACCACATCGGAGGGGGTAAGTTTTGCTGTTAAAACAAATTACCTGCTTGAATCGCTGAATAATATTCCGGCTGATTCATTGAAGGGACAGCCGATTCGTCTGAATAGAAAAAATGCGCTGGCCAACTTGCCCCGTAAGCAACAGATCAAGCGGATGCAGGACTATGTTTATCAGGTGAAAGTGTTTAAGCATAAAGAATAAACCGATAGGGTTAGCCAAACAATGTGATTCAGGTTTGAGTTATTGACAATGAAAAATAACTCGACAATCATGAAAAAACTCGCACTGCTGACGACTATGCTACTGATGACGACCGGAGTCGTTGTATTCGGTCAGGATACGAAGGAGAAAGCAAAGGAAGCTGCCCATCAGGCCAAAGAAACAACAAAAGCTGCTGGTCGTAAAGTAGGCCGCGAAGCGGATAAGGCAGGTGATAAGATTTCAACCGCGGCCAAAAATACAAAGGAAGACGTTAAACAGGGCACTGATAAGGCACTGAATAAAGCCGACCGAAAAATGAAAAAGGCTGAACGTAAACTTGACAAATCGAACTAGGTTTAGCCCAGATGGAAAACGGTGGTACCTCTAAAAGTTGTACCACCGTTTTTTATTGACTCAAAAACGAACTTCAATTGGTCAATGCTATGTTGTTTAGTTGACCTTTCTGTTCGATTTACTCATGAATTCATCTGTTTCTGTGCTGTTGTTTGGTATCACCCGCGATCTTACTGGGCAGTCGTCTGTATCAGTACCTCTTTTGGAAGAGGCTCGTGTAGGCGACCTGTTGACGCAACTGCATCAACAGTATCCCCAATTAGCTGGTATTCGATCGTTATTGGTGGCCGTCAATGGCGAATATGCTGAAACCGATCAGATTCTTACCCCTAGTGATGAAGTTGCTTTGATTCCTCCTGTGAGTGGGGGGTAAACATAAAAGGGGCAATGAGGAGACAAATGACTTCATTCGTTCCTCATTGCACCCGTTCTCGTATGATTACACTTACTTCCGACCCTATTGATATAACTGCTGCTTTGCAGCAACTGCAATCCTCGCAAGCGGGCGCTATTGATATTTTCCTTGGCGTTGTGAGAGATAATACACAGCAGCGATCTGTTGACCGGCTTGAGTATGAAGCCTACGACCGTATGGCTATCAGCGAAATGCAGAAGATTGCCGACGAAGCTAATAAGCGATGGGCGATTCTTAACTACACGATCATTCATCGTAAGGGAGTCTTGCGAATAGGTGAAACCGCTGTTTTGATTGGTGTAGCTACCGCCCATCGGGCCGATGCGTTCGAAGCCTGCCGATTCATTATCGATACCATCAAGCAGACCGTCCCTATCTGGAAAAAAGAAGTGTTTACGGATGGCGAGCAGTGGGTGAATGCCCATCCTTGAAATAATAGGTTCCTACAATAGGGTAGTGGTCGGAATAAGTCGTGTAATTGATGGTTTCAAAGTTTACGACAGACAGATTGGGGTCGTGAAACTGGTGATCGATGCGGATAAATTTGGGCAGTCGATTATAGGTAAAGCCAAATCCGCGTCCGGCATCTTCAAAACTATTGGGCAATACCCGGCGCATTCGTTCATAAACGACACTATAAGGCGTGTCGTTATGATCGCCAGTTACGATAACAGGATAAGGGCTTGCCCGAATATACTCCTCCACTCGTCTTACCTCTTTGTTCCGGTCGATAAACCCCATACGAAGCGCACTTAGAACCCCACGCGTTTCGTGTTGCACTCCTTTCATTTCGTTCTGCCGAAGCACCCTCCCTACCCGGATACCCATCGAGTGTAAGTGAACGTTGATGACACGGATAGTATCATCACCTACCTTGATATTGGCCCAAACCAGGCCATTGTGCGTTTCAAAGACTTCCTGACCTGAATCGACGATCGGAAAGCGAGAGAAAATAGATACCCCGATATCGCCATTCGGTTTATGACCTTCTTCAGGATGTAATAGTGCGCTATAGGGATAGCCCGCCTGGCTGAAGCGGCTTAGCAAATCATATTCGGGTAAGTTACCCTGGGTATATGTTTCCTGGAAACATTTGATCGGAGCATCAAAGCGCAATACAAAGTTGAGCATACGCTGTGCCAGTACCCCGTTGGAGTTGATTACTGGATTATCACCCGTTCCAAATTCATTGAACTGATGGACGTTGTAGCTAAACACTTTTATCGGTGTTCCCTGATCGGTGGGTTTAGCCGGTGAATGCCAGACAAAGGTACGGGAGCCAAACAGAGCAATACCCAGAATGAGAACAACACCCGATAGCCAGCTTCGCCATGGCCGTGAAGTCAGCCACAGACAAACCACAACGAAATTTAATCCCCAGGCGATGGGTATGCTGATCATGATCATACCGGCCGACCAGTGTTCAATCTGTAAGCTATACAATAGCCAATAAGCCAGGCATGTATACAAAGCCAGCATTAAGTTGATCGACCACAACAATGACCGAAAAAAAAAGGAGATGAGTTGTCCGACCCGAGTTCGTATTGTCATAGTATCGGCCTTGAGCACGCCAGATAGGTAATTTATGAGCCAAAAATAAGGTATTGTGTCGGCAACGTATATAATAGAGTTCACTCCGTGTTTGCTAAACCCGCAAAAACCTATTATATTTGTGCATTAAAACCATATGGCATTGATTAAAAAAGGGAGTCGCACTCCCTTTTTTGTTAGCCCTACCTTATGGACGATAAAGCGAAAGTAACGGAATCGCTCCAGCCTTATTTGGCTGATGGACGATTATATATTGTTGATTGCCAGATAGCTGGGCGGCAGGGGGGGCGAATTAAAGTAACCGTCCTGCTCGATAGCGATGAAGGAATTACGATTGATGAGTGTGCCAATATCAGTCGTACATTAGGCACACAAATGGACGAAATGAATTTTTTTGGTGATTCTCCCTTCACGCTTGAAGTTTCATCGCCGGGAGTCGATTTTCCACTAAGGTTCATGCGTCAGTATCTCCGAAACATTGGTCGTACGCTGGTAGTGACCCTGGCAGATGGGAAAACGCGAAAAGGTAAATTAGTCTCGGTAGCCGACGATCAAATTGTGCTGGATATTGAGCCGGAAAAGAAATCAAAAAGTAAAAAGAAAAAAGAAGCTGATTTAATGGTTGAAGCGGCTCCGGTTGGACCCACCCCAATCCCGTTTGAGCAGATTAAAAAAGCGAATGTAGAGGTATCTTTTAAATAGTTTTTAGTTTGCTGTTTACAGTTAGTTAGTATGTAATGAGCAGCAAGCAGTGAACTGAAAACAGTAGACTGAGAACAAAAAATGACCAGTGGACTTTTAATTGAATCGTTTGCTGACTTTGCCCGGTCAAAGAATATTGACCGGCCTACGATGATCGCTATTCTGGAAGATGTTTTCCGGACGATGATTCGTAAAAAATTTGGCACCGACGAAAATTTCGACGTGATTATCAACGCCGAAAGCGGTGATCTCGAAATGTGGCGGACGCGTGAAATCGTCGATGATAATTCCGAAGATATTTGGGATTATGACAAAATTCCGCTTGCCGAGGCCCGAAAAATTCAGGATGACTTTGAGGTAGGCGAGCAGGTGGCCGAGGAAGTCAAACTCGAAGATTTTGGCCGTCGGGTTGTGCAAACGGCTCGCCAGACGCTAATCCAGAAGATAAAGGATATGGAAAAAGAGCTCCTTTATCAGAAGTATAAAGATCAGGTAGGTGATCTCGTCAGTGCCGAAGTATATCAGCTTCTGAAGCACGAAATCATTCTGGTCGATAGCGAAAACAACGAACTTAGCCTGCCCCGGACGGAACAGATTCCGAAAGATCGTTACCGGAAAGGGGAAGCCGTAAAAGCGGTTATTAGCCGGGTCGATATGCTGAATGGCACGCCCAAAATTATTCTGTCGCGTACATCCCCCGTATTTTTGGAGCGCCTGTTTGAAATCGAAGTGCCTGAAATTTACGACGGCTTAATCTCGATCCGTAAAATTGTTCGGGAGCCGGGCGAACGGGCCAAGGTGGCTGTTGAATCGTACGACGATCGTATTGATCCAGTTGGAGCCTGCGTGGGGATGAAAGGATCGCGTATTCACGGCATCGTGCGTGAATTGGGCAATGAAAATATCGACGTAATCAACTACACAGAGAACTTTGAACTGCTTATCAGTCGTGCATTAAGTCCGGCTAAGATCAGTTCAATGCAGATCGATCGCGATCATAAGCGGGTGTCTGTTTTCCTGAAACCCGATCAGGTATCGCTGGCTATTGGTAAAGGCGGTCAGAATATTAAACTTGCCGGGCGGTTGGTGGATATGGAAATCGATGTATTCCGCGATAACGAAGGCCAGGAAGATGATGAAGATGTTGACCTGATGGAATTCTCCGATGAGATCGACGGATGGATGATCGAAGAACTTCGTAAGGTTGGTCTGGATACTGCCAAGAGTGTACTGGCCTTAAGTAAAGAAGAGCTTGTTCGCCGGACCGATCTGGAGGAAGACACAGTTGAGGAGATTGTTAATATTCTGAAACAGGAGTTTGAATAACAATGAATAACGGCTAATGAATAATGTAAAATGAGTCGGTAAGAGGCTGCGAATCATGATTCATTTTACATTATTCGTTACACATTCTTAAAATAAGGGATTTTAATTCCCGTAAGTATTGTTCATACCATAGGAACAACCATTAAATTTGCCGAATATAGACCGAACGTATGGCAGAAGAAAAGTCAATGCGCCTGAGCCAAGTGGCAAAAATTCTCAACAAAGGACTGTCCTCTGTTGCGAGTAGTCTGTCTGCCAAAGGGTTTAAGGTTGAAGTAAATCCTAACACCAAAATCAACATGGAACAGTTGGAGGTGTTAGCGAAAGAGTACAAATCAACGGAACTCCTGAACGGAGCTCGCCGGACCGAATCGTCGGTTACCGTTGCCGAGCCACCGCGTTCTCGGGAGGAGGATGTCGTTGCCTGGCGTCGTGATGATGCCGGACGGCCACTAGTCGACAAGAAACCCGAATCAGCTCCGGCTGAATTGCCTAAACCACCCACTTCGGAACCTCGATCAACGCCACAAACGGCCCAGACAGGATTGCCGGGATTAAAAGTGGTGGGTAAAATCGATTTGAATCCCAAACCAGCAACTCCCCCTGTGACTCAGGCAAAAGCAACGCCACCACAGGAAGTAAAAGCACCTGAACCACCTAAGCCTGTTGAGACTAAGCCTCAGCCGGTCAGTGTGGTGACACCTACGCCTGAACCACCCAAACCCGTTGCTGTTCAGCCACAAGCTGAAGTGGTAAAACCTGTAGAGACGCCACCGGCTCCTGTTGTTGAGGTGAAACCCGCACCCGCTCCCGCTCCTGTGCAAGTGTCTGCTCCAGTTAATACACCACCGAAGGAAACTCCTCCGGCTGTTGCAGAGCAACTGAAGAAGGCAGAACCCGTAAACGTGGAGCCTGTAAAATCCGAATCTGTACCAGCGCCAGCTCCACAAGTGAAAGCAGAGCCAGAGAAGCCTGTTGTTACTGTTAAGCCGGAACCGCCCAAGGCTATTGCTACTCCTGCACCTTCTGTGCAGCCGAAACCAGAGACTCCACAGGCGAAACCAGTATCGGCTCCTGCTAATGAGGAGGAGGAAGAAGTGCCTACCGAAACGATTCGGGCAGCTGGTAGCCATCAGCTTGGTGGATTGAAAATCCTGGGTAAAATAGAACTTCCTGTCAATAACCCACGTCAGGGCCAGGGCGGAGGTAATAATAATAACGCAGATAAGAAAAAGCGCAAGCGGATTCGCGGTGGACGCGAAGGTGCGTTAGGTAGTACCTCGCAGCCTCAGCAGGGCCAGGGTGGCGGACCTAACAATCGGAATGATCGCCCTCCACGGGATGGGGATCGGGGGCCAGCCAATCGGAATCCGAATGACCGGAATCAAAACGATCGCAACCAGGCTGGTGGCCAGCGCGATGGCAATCGTCAGCCAAATCAGGCTGGTGGTCAACGCGACGGTAACCGTCAACAGAACCAGCAGGCTGGTGGTCAACGCGATAATAATCGTCCACAGACCCAGAATGCGGAAACGGATCGTAACCAGGCACCTGCCAATCGGGGTGGTGGAGGCCAGGGACAAGGCCAAAATGCGAACACTAATAACCGGAATCAAGGTGGTGGTGGCCGCAATAATAACAATAACAATGGTCGGGATCAGCGCGGTAATCGTGGTGATCGGAATAATGATCGAAACAACAATCGCCGTGAAGCGCCTACCCAGGCCGATGTTCGGAAAGCTATTCAGCAGACGAATGCCCGAATGCAGGGTAATACACCGAACCGTGGAGCCGATCGTCGACGCGACCGCCGGAATCAACGGGAGGAAGATCGTCGTTTGCTGAACGAACAGGAGGAGCTGGAAGCAAAAACACTGAAAGTGACTGAGTTTGTATCGGCTAATGATCTGGCATCTTTAATGGATGTGTCGATCAACGATGTCATCTCAGTTTGTTTGAACCTCGGTATGTTCGTCTCGATCAACCAGCGGTTAGATGCTGAAGCGATAACGGTTATTGCCGATGAGTTTGGGTTTGATGTACAATTCGTATCGGCCGAAGATGAAACGGAAGCTGGTATTGATGTAGAAGCCGATGCTCCAGAGGACCTACAACCACGGGCGCCTATTGTGACGATCATGGGTCACGTTGACCACGGTAAAACATCGTTGCTTGACTACATCCGTCGGGCTAAAGTGGCGGCTGGTGAGGCTGGTGGTATCACACAGCACATTGGTGCCTACAGCGTAAAAACCTCCGATGATCGGATGATTACCTTCCTCGATACACCAGGTCACGAAGCCTTTACGGCTATGCGGGCACGGGGAGCCAAGGTAACTGACGTAGTTATCATCGTGATTGCTGCCGACGATAGTGTGATGCCGCAGACTCGTGAAGCGATCAATCACGCTCAGGTAGCAGGCGTTCCCATTGTGTTTGCTTTCTCGAAAGTAGATAAACCAGGAGCTGATGCCGAGAAGATTCGTACCGAGCTGGCTGCTATGAACTTCCTTGTTGAAGAATGGGGTGGTAAGTATCAGGCTCAGGAGATTTCGTCGAAATCGGGTATGGGTGTTGATGATCTGCTTGAAAAAGTATTGCTCGAAGCCGAATTACTCGAATTGAAAGCGAATCCTGACCGTCGGGCACTGGGTACAGTAATCGAAGCATCGCTCGATAAAGGTCGGGGCTATGTATCAACTGTACTGGTTGAAAATGGTACACTGCGTCAGGGTGATGTCATGCTTGTAGGCGCTCATTATGGGCGTATTCGGGCAATGACCAACGACCGGGGTGAACGGATCAAAGAAGCAGGGCCAGCAACACCCGTTCAGATTTTGGGTCTGCCGGGCGCACCTCAGGCAGGGGACAAGTTCAACGTGATGGAGACGGAGCGTGAAGCCCGCGAAATTGCGAACAAACGCGAACAACTGCTGCGTGAGCAAACCCTACGGACCCGCAAGCACATTACGCTGGAAGAGATCGGTCGTCGGAAGGCTATCGGTACCTTCAAAGAGCTGAATGTGATTGTGAAAGGTGACGTGGACGGATCAGTAGAAGCTCTGTCTGATTCATTACTCCAACTGTCAACCGAAGAGGTGCAGGTGAACATCATCCACAAAGCTGTGGGGCAGATTTCCGAATCGGATGTACTGCTGGCTTCGGCTTCGGATGCGGTCATCGTTGGCTTCCAGGTTCGTCCATCGTCGAGTGCCCGTAGACTGGCTGAGCAGGAACAGATCGAAATCCGTCTCTACTCGATCATTTACGACGCAATCAACGAGGTAAAAGATGCTATGGAAGGCTTGCTGGCACCGACTGTTGAAGAAGTGATTGTTGGTAATATTGAAGTTCGTGATGTGTTCAAGATTAGTAAAGTTGGTACGGTAGCGGGTTGCTACGTAACCGAAGGTACGATCAAGCGGAATAACAAGATCCGGATCATTCGCGACTTCATTGTGATACATACCGGTGAAATCAGTGCACTGAAACGCTTTAAGGATGATGTCAATGAAGTGAAAACAGGCTACGAGTGTGGCTTGAGCATTAGAAACTTCAACGACATCGAAGTAGGTGATATCATCGAAAGCTTCGAACTGAAAGAGGTTAAACGTACGCTATAATAAGAACCGCTCCGGCGGTTCTGAATTGCCCCAACTGGTAAAGCCGGTTGGGGCTTTTTTGTGCCTGTTATCCAGACCGATAACCAAATGTCTGATTTTTGAGTAGATTAGCCGAGTTGATCGATTTAAAAAATCAATGTTCACTGCCGCGCCTTAACCTATTCCTGTAATGGCCTATCGACCAGGCTTGCATTTACTGTCTACGTTCACGTCTTCATCCGATCAATTGGTTGAGGCTTCAGCCTGTCAGGCTCTTTTCGATCAGTTGATTGACTCATTGCAGCTCACAAAAGTTGGGGAAGTGTATCATGCGTTTCCGAATGGCGGGTTTACAGCCGTTGTCTGTCTGACCGAATCACACGTATCCATACACACCTGGCCCGAATTAGGAATCGCAACCTTCGACGTATTCCTGTCGAACTACCTGCATGACAACACGGCAAAAGCCCGTCAGTTTTACGAAGAGGTACTACGTCATTTTTCCGCCACCGAACTTTCTAAACAGGAACTGACTCGATGACTGACATGGCTACTTCCGGCCAGACACCTCCGTCGGCCACGCTTAATTGTCCGAAATGCCAAACCGAAATTACGTACTACGATGTAGCGGGGAGTTCATATTATGGATGCCCAAATTGTCATGCGTTTTTTCAATATGAGTACGAAAAGTCACCCTATATTCTGACGGCCTTCTCAAATTCGGCTTCGCCGGTTGTGTTACCAATCGGAACAGAAGGTTACCTGAATAGCCAGTTTGTAAGGGTTGTTGGGTTTATTCATAAACGGGAAGCGGGTACAACGTACGATTGGGTCGAATACATGCTGTTCCAAAAGGATGGCCGATACTGCCAGTTGGCAGAGTATGATGGTCATTGGATGTTCATCGAACCAACAGGTAAGATGTATCAGGATCAGGCCAATTTTGTTCAAACGGAAGAGCGGCAGTATAAAATTTTTAGTCGGTATAAGGCCGAAGTGATCAATGCTGTGGGTGAGTTTGACTGGAATCTTCTGAATGATGAACAACTGACAATCTCCGAATACATTCAACCGCCCTACATGGTGGTTCATGAACAGGATCAGCAACGATCCGACTGGTATAAAGCTCGTTATGTGAAACGGTCTGAATTGGCAACCGCCTTTGGCATGGCTGAAAAGAGTTTGCCACCGTCTGTCGGCGTTGGCGCTATTGAGCCGAGCGATGCCAATCAGGAAGCCTGGAGGGCCACCTGGGCAATTACTGGACTGGCACTGGTTTTGATTCTGGTTATGCAGGTCGTGCTGATGATTGTCAGGCCATCGAAAGAATTAATCAATCAATCCTATGACACCCAACCCGATTCGGCAGGTGTTAGTAAACCGATTATAACTCCGTCGTTCGATGTGCAGGGGCCAACATCGTTACTCATTGATCTGTCGGCAAATAACCTGACCAATCACTGGCTTGAGTTGAGCATTACGTTGATGAATGAAAAGTCGGGGCGGGTTTATGAGGTGTCAAAGTCGTTGGAATATTACGAAGGTGTTGAGAGTGGCGAAAGCTGGACGGAAGGAAGCCGAACCGAAGAGGCCATTTTGTCGAGGGTCCCGTCAGGACGATACCACATGAACATCTACCCGGTATCTGAAAAAAATCAGACAATTTCGTATGCGGTTCGCGTTCGTCAGAACAAAGGGCTGGGTTCAAATCTAGTTTTATTTGTCTTGTTATTAGCTATTTACCCGATTATACAGGTATTCCGTCGAAGCTCGTTTGAAAGTCGACGGTGGGCTAATAGCAACATTGAAAATGAACAGGCAGAATGAATACAGGTTTTTCAAAAATCAAATACTACGTCCTGGTGGTGCTTGTCGCACTGGGCGTATTTGTATGGGCTGGCTTCACGGGTACGCGTCTGTTGGGTGATGATAATCTAAGTGACGATACCGACAATCGTTATTACGGAAGTTCAGGACGTTCCTACTCCAGCCATCGGCATTTCTATCACAAATAACCTTTACCTCAATATGGAATATAAGTACATAACCGCTTCCATCGTTTACTCGCTGCTGGGTATTATTATTCTGATTATCTGTTTTGTGGTGATCGAAAAAATAGCCCCTGAAAATCTCTGGAAAAAAATTGTTGACGAGCAAAACGTAGCGCTGGCCATTTTAGCAGCCGCCTTTATGATTGCTGTGGCTATTATCATCAGTTCGGCCATTCATGGTTAGCCCTCCCAAGCAGGTAAAACCACCGTCGGAGTTGCGCCCATTGCACTGGTTACTGCTGGTGTCCGTATTTGTGATTGCGACCTGTGGACTCATTTATGAACTTGTGGCTGGCACGCTGGCGAGCTATCTGCTAGGCGATTCCGTTACCCAATTTTCAACAATCATTGGCGTGTACCTGTTTTCGATGGGCATTGGCTCGTGGCTATCGAAATATCTGGACGGCAATTTATTAAAGTGGTTTATCCAGATTGAGCTACTGGTAGGGCTGGTTGGTGGTTTTAGTGTACCCTTGTTGTTTGTTTTGTTTGAACAGGTCGCTTCTTTTCGATTATTGCTTTACCTGTTAGTAGGGTTCACTGGGGCGCTGGTAGGGCTGGAGATTCCGCTGCTGATGCGGATATTGGAAAACCAGATTACTTTCAAAGATCTGGTGTCGCGCGTTTTTACCTTCGATTATATCGGCTCTCTGCTGGCTTCGCTCGTATTTCCGTTGTGGCTCGTACCCCAATTAGGCCTGATTCGAACGTCGTTATTTTTTGGTTTACTAAACGTAGGCGTCGCTGGATTCCTGCTATATCGCTTTGCTGAAACCCGCTCGTTTCGAGCCGTTTTTACAGCTATTTTAGGCTTGAGTATAAGTGGTTTAATGGCTGCGTTTGTGTATGCCGAGAAGATTATGGCTTACAGTGAAGGGGCGACTTTTCAGGACGCCATAATCTATAGCAAAAGCACCCCGTACCAGCGAATCGTACTGACTCGCAATAACCGGGAATTACGACTCTACCTGAATGGAAATCTTCAGTTTAGTTCGGCCGACGAATATCGGTATCATGAAGCCCTCGTTCATCCGGCCATGCAGGCACGTCCAACTGCCCGACGGGTGCTTGTATTGGGCGGGGGCGATGGGCTGGCGGTTCGGGAGTTACTAAAATACCCGGCGATTCAGCAAATCAGACTAGTTGATCTCGACCCGGCTATGACGTCGTTATTCCGGCACAATCCAGTTCTGGTAAGGCTCAACCAACGCTCACTCCTGTCGCCCAGGGTGGAGATTATCAATAAGGATGCGTTTACATGGATACGAGAGGACACCGCTCGTTATGATGTGATGATTGTTGATTTTCCTGACCCTTCTAATTACTCCATTGGAAAGTTATACAGTACAACGTTCTATACTGAACTGGAAAAACGACTGGCTCCCGACGGGATAATTGTTGTACAGTCGACCTCGCCCTATGTAGCCCGAAAATCGTTCTGGTGCGTGCGGAATACGTTAGTTGCGGTTGGTTTTCAGACGATTCCGTATCATGCTTACGTACCCTCATTTGGTGAATGGGGCTATGTGCTGGCGCTGCGAAATCAGCACTGGCGAGTTGGGAGTGCCTTGCCCACCGGATTACGTTTTGTGAATGCCCAGACGATTCGTGATATGCTCTATTTTCCACCCGATATGGCAGCAATGTCAACGGAAGTGAATAAATTGAATAATCAGGTTCTGGTACAGTCGTTTGAGGAAGAGTGGGCACCCTATGGACAATAATCCTGATTCAACCAATCGTCGTCAATTTCTGATTCGGGCTGGGGCAGGGGCTGCCACGCTGCTGGCTGGCTCGTCAGCTTTACTTTCCTGCACACCAGCTCGTTCGGTTAGTCATATTCAGGGGAGTATCAATGGCGCCAATCATCAGGTAGGGCATAAACTGCGGTCGATCCCCGATCTGACAAAACTACCAATTAAGGAAAAAATATTGACCGATGTGCTGATTGTAGGTGGGGGAGTAGCTGGTTTATCGGCTCGTCGCTGGTTGCAGAAGCAGGGCGTTCGGGATGTACTCTTACTGGAAATGGCGTCGCAAACAGGGGGTAATGCGGCTTATGGGCAGAACGATGTTTCGGCTTATCCCTTAGGGGCTCATTATCTGCCCATACCCGATATTCGAAATAAAGACTTGCTTCAGTTTCTTCAGGAATGTAATGTGATCACCGGATACGACGATCAGAAATACCCTGTTTATAACGAATACTTTCTATGCCATGATCCAGAAGAGCGGTTGTATATCAATGGATTATGGCAGGAGGGGCTGGTGCCTGATACGGGGTTGACTAAAGAAGATAAGCAGCAGACGTCCCGTTTTTTTGCCCTGGTTGATCAACTGAAGCAGGTTAAAGGCGCCGATGGGCGTGATGCCTTCGCCATTCCCCTCGATCAGTCATCAGCAGATGAGCATTTTCGGGCATTGGATGCCATTTCATTTGCCAGTTATTTAACCCAGGAAGGCTTTACGTCTCCGTATCTGCGTTGGTACCTGAACTACAGTTGCCGAGATGATTATGGGGCTACACTTGCCAATACGTCGGCCTGGGCAGGTTTGCATTATTTTGCCTCACGTAAAGGGAAAGCGGCCAATGCCAGTGCGTCTTCTGTGCTGACCTGGCCGCAGGGAAATGGCTTTCTGGCAGATCATTTGCGTAAACAGGCTGATTCGCCTATCCGGGCTAATTTACTCGTGTATGGGATGGAGTTCTGGGATTCGGCTGTAACGGTGCGGGTCTATGATGCGTTGGCCAATCAGAATCTTGTGGTGCAGGCAAACCGGGTTATTCTGGCGACTCCACAGTTTATAACCCAACGATTGCTTCATTCGGTTGCCTCAGAACGAAGTGCGTTAGCGGGCTTCCAGTATGCGCCGTGGCTGGTTGCCAATCTGACCGTATCGGGATTACCACAGGGCAGAGGATTGCCACTTTGCTGGGATAACGTGCTGTACAATACCGCATCGGTCGGTTATATCAACGCCAATCAGCAGAACCTGCAAGATAGCTCCCAAAAAGTAATTACGTATTACAAACCCCTGACAGATACCAGCCCTGATGTAGCCCGACAAGCCGCCTACACAACTACCTACGAGCAGTGGCTCTCTCAGATTCTGGATGAACTGGAGCTGGCTCATCCGGGCGTAACGGTCTATGTGTCGCAGGCCGACATCTGGCTATGGGGGCATGGGATGATTTCGCCATCACCCGGTTTCATTTGGGGTAATGAACGTCGGAAAGCAGCACAGCCGTTGGACAATCGTGTCTTTTTTGCGCATTCCGACCTGAGCGGTATCTCGATTTTCGAAGAAGCATTTTATCAGGGTATTCGTGCGGCCCAGGAGGTGGTTGGTTCTGTATGAAACAGCCGTGGATCAAAAGCCCCCGTTTCGATGGTTGGTTCGTGTTAGCTCCTCCATTTGTGGCACTATTTGTTGTTATGTTATTACCCGAGCGGTTTCGAACGACGGATGAAATGCCGTTGATCGGGTGGGTAGTTCTGGTGATGCTGGTCGACGTGGCGCATGTGTACAGCACTTTGTTTCGTACCTATGCGGACCCTGTTCGCTTTCAGAAACAAAGACTACTCTTTCTGGGAGTACCCCTGATTTGTTATCTGGTGGGGGTAGCCTTGCACAGCCTGGATGGACTTTGGTTCTGGCGGGTGTTGGCGTATCTGGCCGTTTTTCATTTTGTTCGGCAGCAATATGGGTTTCTTCGTATCTATAGCCGGGCGGAGAAGAATCCTGCCTGGTCTGTCCGACTCGATACGATGATGATTTATGCAGCTACCCTGTATCCGATTCTATGGTGGCACCTGACCCCTGGTCGTCATTTTACCTGGTTTATCGAAGGTGATTTTGTCCAGCATGAAGCCGATGAGCTCAAGGGTCTATTAACAGGCTTGTATGGTTGCCTGTTGGTTGGGTACATAGGCAAAGAAGTGTGGCTATATCGCCAGCAAAGGTGGTTGAATGTGCCCCGAAACCTGCTTGTTCTGGGAACGATTGTTTCCTGGTATTTTGGTATCATCCAATTCAATGGCGACCTGGCCTTCACTATGCTCAATGTGGTATCGCACGGGGTTCCATACATAGCCCTGATTTGGGTGAGCGATGGAAAAAATGCACTCCCTCGAAAATTTCCTGAAACAAGATTGATGAAATGGGCGTTGCGAAACCGTTGGGTCACTTTTCTTGGTGTACTCGTTTTGCTGGCCTATCTTGAAGAAGGATTATGGGATAGCCTGATCTGGCGTGAACATGCTTCTGTTTTCGGCTGGTTTCAGGTGCTCCCGGCCATATCCAACAAACAGATTATGGCGTTACTGGTTCCCTTACTGGCATTGCCACAAATGACCCATTACGTGCTGGATGGTTTTATCTGGCGCGGTAAACAGAAATTATGACTATTCTTACCGTTAGTGACATTCATGGTCGAAACGTTTGGAAGGAAATCAATACAGACACTCATGATCAAATTGTTTTCCTGGGCGATTATACCGACAGTTATGTATTCGACGATGAAACAATTTACAACAACCTACTTGACATCATTCAGCTAAAGCGTAGCTACCCCGATAAAATTGTACTATTGATAGGTAACCACGATGCGCAGTATATGCACTTTCCGTATTACCGCTGCTCAGGATTCCGGCCGTTGGCACAGCCTATGCTGAGTGAGGTTTTTGAGGAATATGAGGGGTTATTTCAAATTGCCTATCAACAAGGCTCTTATCTGTTTACGCATGCAGGCATTACTAACCAATGGTTAGCACATCTTCTGGAGAAAACAGAAAATAATTCACTTTCCATTACACCCGATTATGATTTGGCTGAATTATTGAATGATGTTCATCAGCGGTCAATGGCCTACCGAAATTTATTGTTTGAAGTAGGACCCCGGCGCGGTGGGAACGATCCATTCGGTGGACCAATCTGGGCTGATCGTCAGGAAACTAAAGTTGATTATCTGTCTGGCTTTCATCAGGTTGTAGGGCATACCCCTATAAATGAATTTACCACGTTTGGTGATACGGTAAGCTCAATTACGTATACGGATGTTTTGCAAACCAAATCAGCATTTTACGAAATCATAATACCTGATTAACTTAGGCTCACAGAAGCGATTTATGTGGTAAATCGGCTTCCGAAAAAACGAAAGACCCATTGCAATTCGTTTAAAAACAATGAGGTTGTCAAGTAATCATTCATAGCCATTCGTAGTCATTGGTTGTTTATTACACTACATGACGGCGAATAACTATGAATAACTGGTTGATGGCCATGAATGACTTTCTCTGTTTCGTCTGAATGAATTTTTTATATCCTACATTCCTGTTTGGCCTGATGGCTGTATCGGTTCCGATAGCCATTCACCTGTTCAATTTCCGGCGAACCCGACGGGTGTTTTTTACCAATGTAGCTTTACTACGGACGGTACAAACGGAGACCAAATCATTTCGTCGGCTGAAACACTGGCTCATTCTGGCCTGTCGTTGTCTGTTCCTGATTTGTCTGGTGCTGGCGTTTGCCCAACCGTTTATTCCAAGCAAGAATAAACTGGGTTTATCGCGGCAGGGGGTAACGAGTTTGTATGTCGACAATTCGTTCAGTATGCAGAACGAACGGAACACCAAACGCTACCTCGATATTGCCATTAGCAAACTGGATGAACTGCTGACGCTTTTTCGGAATGCTGCATCGCTACAATTGATCACCAATGATTTTTCGGCGGCTGAGCAACAGGCTGGTACGGCCGAAGCCGTTCGGGATCGGGTAACCTCCATTCGGTTTGCTCATACACCCCGTAACTTAGAGACGGTCTATCGTCGCCAGCGAAATCTGCTGAGCTCGCTCAACCCAAGCGGCCGCAATCAGTTGTTCTGGTTTTCTGACTTTCAGAAAAGTACCGTAGGCGATCTGTCGCGGCTGAAAATCGATACTACTGATCGGTTATTTATTGTGCCTCTGGATGCACAGTCAACCAAAAACGTCTATGTCGATTCTGTCTGGCTTAGTACGCCGTTTATTCGCGAATTGCAGAACAACAGCGTGAATGTCAAGCTGAACAATGCCGGTCGGGAAAATGTCAAAAACCTGCCTATACGACTTTATCTGGACGATACACAAACCTCAACAGCGTCGGCTACACTGGCACCGGGAGGGTCGGCTACTGTATCGCTTAATTTCAACGTGACCTCCAAAGGGTTTCACCGGGGGCGTATCGTATTCGAGGATTTTCCCATTACGTTCGATAATCAATACTTTTTTGTGATCGAAGCGTCGCCCGCCGTTCGGGTATTACACCTGTTTGAACAAAAAGCCAGTTCGCCTGCTCGATCAACGGATTATGTCGACGCGGTGTATTCGAACGACAGTTTGTTTGTCCGAAGGAGCTTCAATGCCCAGAATTTTGATGTTGGTCAACTGAAAGAGACGGATTTGGTGGTACTGGAAGGCGTTTCCGACGTGAGTGGTGCGCTTCGTACTGAGCTGGAACGATTTGTCCGGCAGGGAGGAAGCCTAACCATTATTCCACCCACTAATCCGAACACTGCTTCCTATGAACCATTTCTGCGGTCGCTAGGTGTTGGCAGTATTCAGGTAATGGCGGCAACTGGCAGTACCCCATCACCATTGCCCGTTGCCGACCCCGACCGGCGAAACCCATTCTTTGTTGATGTATTTCAGCAGAGTTACCAGTCGGATCGGCTGAATATGCCAACTGCCGCTCCGGTCTGGCGTTGGAATTCGGGAGATCGCCTATTGAGCTTGCGCGATGGAAGCCCGTTGCTGACACGAACAACCGTAAGAGGGCAGGCGGGTCGTCAGGGTAGTGTTTATCTGCTGGCTAATCCGTTATCAACCACTTACGGTAATCTGGCCGAACACGCGCTGTTTGTTCCCGTCATGTATAAAATGGCGGCCATGAGTGTTCGTCCACAACGAACGGCTTATTCATTCGATGAAAACCTGATTACCATTCCGGTTGCTAATCCGTCTGAGAAGGCGGTTTATAAACTGAAACATGATAAGCTGGAAATTATTCCAATTCAGCGGGTTGTAGGAAATCAGTTGCTTCTCGAAATGCCAAAAAGTAATGAACTGGCGGCTGGACAGGAAGTTGAAGCAGGCTACTATGCCTTGCAGTTGGATGGAAAGACTGAACGGTTGCTAGCCTTTAACCACGGTAATGAGGAATCGTCGATGGATTTTTATTCGGCCGACGAACTACGCCGAGCCTTTGCGAATCAGCCTAATGTTGAAGTGTTCGACAGCATTCAGGATGGTGATTTTGTGCAGGTACTGGAACAGGAAAACCTGGGTAAAAGCCTTTGGAAATATTTTCTGCTTGCCGCCCTGGGCTTCTTGTTACTGGAAGCTGGCTTAGTTCGGTTTATGAAAGGGTAACGTATGCAACGGTGCTATCGACATCTGCCAATACGATTTCGGGATACGTTTCAGGTAAATTTGCGTGTCCTCGAGCTTTGCTGAGTATGAAAACAATCTTTCGCCTTTCTGTGATGCTGGTGGCCGTTGGCTTACTGGCTATGACGGTTGCTAAACCAACACGCGTCGTTTTTTTTGGTGATTCCATCACACAAGCGGGTGTCAAGCCCGGTGGGTACATTGATAAGTTAAAAACTATGCTTCCATCGGATCAGTATGAACTGATTGGTGCAGGTATTGGAGGTAATAAAATTTATGACCTCTTCCTGCGTATGGACGACGACGTGATTGCCCAAAAGCCCGATGTTGTCGTGATTTGGGTGGGTGTAAATGACGTCTGGCATAAAGCCACGTCGGGTACTGGTACCGATCCCGATAAGTTTGTCCGGTTTTACGAAGCAGTTGTGAAGAAATTGCAGGCTGCCAATATTCGGGTGGTTTTATGTACGCCAGCCGCCATTGGCGAAAAAAATGATATGACAAACCAGCAGGATGGCGACCTGAACCAGTACAGCCAGTTTATTCGTAACCTGGCTAAACAGTACAATCTCCCACTGGTCGATCTGCGGAAAGCATTCCTGGACTACAACCTCAAAAATAACCCTGAGAATAAAGATCGGGGTATTCTGACCACCGACCGCGTTCACCTCAACGATGCAGGTAATCTGTTTGTGGCCGAACAAATGCAAAAAGTGCTGGTTTCAGCGAAGTAATAATTACGATAAGTTGCACAAAAAAACCGTGCCACAGTATAAAGCTGTGGCACGGTTTTTTTGTGCCCAGAAACTCTGGCGTTATCAGACTTTAGATCTGGACCGTTTGCCGAAAAATAGCTCAACGGATAAACCATTGGGGGAGGTTGTAGTTAACCTGCTATTCTGACAAATCTCACTACCTAATCGACTATGATGACCGAATTATTTGGCGATTTGCTTCATAAAGACGATCAATTGACTGATGGCCAGATGATATGCCGGGCGGTAGTGGCCTTTCTGTTGACCATTGCGCTGGTGCGATTGGCTGGTCGACGTTCATTTGGGATGCGTTCTCCTTTCGATACGGTGATTTCGCTGCTTTTAGGAGCAACCCTTAGCCGGGGTATTGTAGGAGCATCATCATTTACAGGCGTCCTGGGAGCGAGTCTGGCATTGGTTATTCTGCACCGCCTGCTGGCCTATTTATGCATTCAAAGCCCCTTATTAAGTCGCCTAGTGAGTGGCAACGATAAGATACTATTTGAGAATGGACATTTCAACCGCAGCCATATGAAAGCGATGCTGGTGAGCGAGCAGGACTTACGGGAGGCTGTCCGGCAGGTGGGGCAGAAGGACAGTATTATTGATATAAAAACGATTCTAATTGAGCGAAATGGTCAGATCAGCGTCGTAAATAAGGATAAGGTCTGATGTAATACAGCACGCAATGGATACAGAAACATCCCTTACCTATTGCGTACTACACTGTGAAAGCAAGAAGTTGATTGCTATAGCGTTTGGTCCAGTTTGTGTTAGTGAGGTCAGGTCCTTACAATCTGACCTCACTAACGCAAGCAATGTCTAATAGTTCTTGTCGGAACCGAAATTCAGAAAACGACTGTTTCCACTACCACGGCTCGGTTTATTTTGAGGAGCACTCGGCTTCGAATGAGACGGTTTCGACTCAGAAGGTCGCCCGAGCGAACGATTTTTGTCGAACTGGCCATCAGGTCGATTACCTTGAGTTCGTCCCTGATTTTTCGTTTCGGCAGAATTGGGCTGGCGATTCGAAGGGCCATTTGGACGATGCCGAGCTTCCTGTCTGGCTGGATTGCCAGAGCCATGCTGGCGGCTATTCGGCTGAGAATTTCGTCGGTTTTGACCCTGCCGTTGTGTCGGAGCGGGTGTTACTGAAGCCGTAGCTACATCCATAACATACGGATGATCTGTAACAACAGGAACCGTTTTGCCAATCAGCTTATGAATATCTTTTAAATAAGCCGTCTCTTCCGAATCACAAAAGGACAACGCAATGCCATCGTGGCCTGCTCGACCCGTTCGCCCAATACGGTGTACATAAGTTTCCGGGATATTGGGGAGTTCGTAGTTGATCACATGCGAGAGTTCGTCCACATCAATACCGCGAGCAGCAATATCGGTTGCTACCAGTACACGGGTTTCGCGGCTTTTAAAATTCGAAAGAGCACGTTGCCGCGCGTTCTGTGATTTATTCCCATGGATGGCTTCAGCCTGAATTCCGGCTTTTAGCAGATCCTTGGCAACCCGATCAGCACCGTGTTTAGTGCGGGCAAAGACCAGAGCCGAGCGGATATTTCGGTCGTTCAGGATGTGAACCAGTAATTTCCGTTTGTCTTCTTTTTCCACAAAATACATCGCCTGCTGGATGGTATCGGCGGTTGAAGAAACGGGCGTTACCTCTACTTTGGCGGGATTGTGCAAAATTGTATCGGCTAGTTTTGCCACATCGGGCGGCATCGTAGCCGAGAAAAATAACGACTGTCGACGTTCAGGCAGACGTACAATAACTTTTTTGACATCGTGGATAAAGCCCATGTCGAGCATGCGGTCGGCTTCGTCGAGGACAAAGAACTGAACATCGCGAAGATTAATGAAACCCTGGTTCATCAGATCCAGCAAACGGCCGGGGGTAGCGATCAGCACATCGATGCCAGCTTTTAAGGCATTCACCTGGGCATGTTGCGAGACCCCGCCAAAAATAACCGTATGGCGAAGGTTCAGGTGACGTCCGTAGGCGGTAAAGCTTTCGGCAATTTGAATGGCTAACTCACGGGTTGGCGTCAGTACCAGTGTTTT
>Ga0209933_1001287_pt1 | contig 25273 bp, 23 predicted proteins | sample ThiBiot_300_biof_FD_183944 | JGI IMG/M metagenome (GOLD analysis project Ga0209933, IMG submission 183944) | Wastewater bioreactor microbial communities from Cape Town, South Africa - Thiocy_cont_300_biof (SPAdes) | ecosystem: Engineered > Bioremediation > Thiocyanate > Unclassified | place...
TCGCTTTGCGAAATCGGCAGAGCCAGCGTCACTTTCTCGGATTTCCCGGCAGGGTCTTTTTGCCGGACGGACGCCAGGAAGAACCGCGCCAGCCGCGCCTCGATCGGGTGCAGCGCGATGGCTTCGAGCTGCTCGTCCGCGTCGCGCAGCCTGCCGGCGAGAAAACGCACAGCCGCCTCGCCGACCGATGGATGGGACTCGAGCAGGCGAAGAAACGCCGACTTTGAAAGCAGCAGCGTCTCGACTTTGTTCACAGCCGTTGCATCGGCCGAACGCGAACGTCCGTCAAAAATAGCAAGCTCGCCGAAAATCGACGGCGTCTCCACATGCGCGAAAGAAAGCTCGCGGCCGTCCGATGTCAGAACTGAAAGCCGGATGCGCCCTTTGCTCACGATGTGAAGATCTGAGCCCGCATCGCCGCGCGAGAAAATGACTTGCCCAGGCTCGTAGGACGCTTCGCGCAATTCGCCCGCAACGGCCTTGCGGCTCGCTTCGTCCAGCCCAGCGAACAGCGGGGTTCGAGCAAGAAGGCCGGCTGGGTCGGGTTTCAGAGCCATTGTCGCTATCATAGCCGCTCATTGTGCGGCGCTATTCATGCCCTGTTTTCCGGCTGCTCGCAACGCACCGGGGCCTTGCTAAAAGTCTGCGGCTTGCCCATTGTCCGCCCTTATTTTCTGGTGTCGAGACGCTTCGCACCCTTGCAGGCCACTCATGATGTCTTCGCTGAAATCCGCCCTTCTTCCCGGCTTCGCCCGTTCCGACGCTCCGAGCCGGGAAACGTTGCGGCGATCGATGGCGCGCGAACGGGCGTCCTCGAAGGCTGAGATCGAGCGGCCAAGGCTCGTTCTCGCCAGTGCCAGCCCCCGCCGGGTCACGCTTCTCGCGCAGATCGGGGTAACGCCGGACGCGCTCCGTCCCGCATCGATCGACGAAAGCGCACGCCGTGGAGAAATGCCTCGCGCGCTTGTCACCCGCCTGGCGAAAGCCAAAGCCGAAGTCGCGCGCAATCAGATCGCCAACGACCCCGACCTCGCCGATTCCTATGTGCTCGCCGCCGATACGGTCGTCGCCATGGGCCGCAAGATTCTGATGAAGCCGGCGCACGTCGAAGAGGCGATGGCGTCGCTACAACTCTTGTCGGGTCGCACGCATAAGGTGCAGACGTGCGTCTGCCTCATCACGCCGGACGACCGCGTGCGTACGAAAATCGTCGATACCCGCGTCCGCTTCCGTTACATCAGCCGCGCGGAACTCGAATCCTATATCGCCTCGCGCGAGTGGCGCGGCAAAGCCGGTGGGTACGCCATTCAGGGCCTCGCCGGCTGTTTCGTGCAGCGCCTGATCGGGTCTTATACCAACGTCGTCGGGCTGCCGCTGACCGAGGTCGTCGCCCTGCTCAATTCAGAGAAGTTTCCGATCCAGTATAATTGGCTGCGATACGCCGAAGTCGATCGCGCCTGAGCGGTCTGATCCTATGTGCCCCTCTTCCGAACCCGCCAGCAAGCCCTTGCTCTGCCCGATCTGCCGAAAACCGGCGGCCGAAGCCTATCGCCCGTTCTGCTCGAAACGATGCGCCGACATCGATCTCGCCAAATGGTTCGGCGGCGCCTACGCCGTGCAGGGCCGCGAAGAGGACGATGGCGACGGCGATCAGCCTCGGGGTGGAGACGCGGGGCCGGGGAGGGACGAAGAATAAAGCCGGGCAACGCGTTTTCGTCGCGCTTGCATCGAGGCAAACGCCTCTCTATAAGGGCCGGACTTCGCATGGGCCCCTGGCCGCGGAGGCAAGCCCAGGTAGCTCAGTTGGTAGAGCATGCGACTGAAAATCGCAGTGTCGCTGGTTCAATTCCGGCCCTGGGCACCATTTGCCCTTCCCCCGAACTAAATCCCTCAACGTCTGCAGTCTTCGCTCAATGCCTTGGCACCGACAAAAGCGCGGCGCTGGGTATCGCAGCCTGCCTGCGTTATAGCGAGCGACGCTGCTGGAGTGTGACGGGTGAGGGACGGACATCTCGGATATCGACCCGAACTCGACGGTCTGAGGGCCGTCGCGGTCGTCTCCGTGTTTCTCTGCCACCTCGGCATGACGCCATTCTCCGGCGGTTACGTCGGCGTCGACGTGTTCTTTGTGCTCTCCGGATTTCTGATCACCCAGATCATCGCCGCCGATCTGCGCGCGGGCAGGTTCAGCCTCGCGAACTTTTATGAGCGGCGCATCCGCCGGATCGTCCCGGCTCTGGTCTTTGTCTGCGCCTTCTCGACGGTCGCCGCTGTCGCCATTCTGCTACCGAGTGAATTGAAGGCGTATGCCACGAGCCTGCTGGCGGCGGCACTCTCAGTGAGCAACGTCTGGTTCTCGAGCATGACCGGGTATTTCGATCCGGCCGCCGCGACGCAGCCGCTACTGCACACCTGGAGCCTCGGCGTCGAAGAGCAGTTCTACGTGGCGTTTCCACTTCTGCTCTCGCTCGCTTATCGGCTCGGGCAAAAGGGCGTATCGCTTTTCGTCTGCGGCGCGCTCGTGATCTCGCTCGCGATGAGTATCGCGCTGACACCTGAAAACCATCGCTCCGCGTATTTCCTGATCCACACCCGCGCTTGGGAACTGTTGCTCGGAAGCGTGGTCGCGCTCGGGCTTATTCCTGCTCCGGCGCGGACGTGGCAGCGGGAAAGCGCAAGCACCATCGGACTGCTCGCCATTGCCGTGGCCGTTGTCTGCTTCGGTGAGAAGACCCCGTTCCCAGGATATGCCGCCTTGCTGCCATGCCTCGGCGCAGCGCTGATCATTTGGGCGGGCGGCGCCGCGCTCGTCGCGCGCGGCTTGAGCTTTGCCCCCATCGTGTTCGTCGGCCTGATTTCCTACAGCCTGTATCTCTGGCACTGGCCGCTGATCGTCTTCGCAAAGCTGCTGCTCGTGCAGCCGTTCACGCCAATACAGCAACTGACTTTGATCGCGGTTGCAACCGCACTTTCGATCCTGACGTGGCGCTTCGTCGAAACGCCGTTCCGCCGGCGCTCAGGGGCGATGTCGAGCAGGAAAGCGGTCTTCGCGGCCGGCGGATTGAGTCTCGGAGCGCTGGCGGCGCCGGCGGCGATGCTCGTGAGCGTACAGGGAATGCCAAAGCGTTTCCCGGAAGAAATTCTGAGCATCGCGGCGGCAGCCCAGGACGCGAGCGCCCGGCGCACCGACTGCCATTTCGACGGCACGCTCGCCGGCGACTTCGACAAATCCTGTGTTCTCGGAGCGCCCGTCGCGCCGGCCACCATCGTCTACGGCGACAGTCACGGCGCCGAGTTGGCCGTCGCGCTGGGCGCGCTCGCAGAACTCAGAAATGAGAGCGTCCGCGAATTGACCGCATCAGGCTGTCCGCCCGCGCTCGATTTTACATACCCTGGCAAAGGCGAATGCCCCGCGTATAACGCGAAAACGATCGAGCATCTGGTTGCGCTTGCGCCGACGACGATCGTTGTGGCGGCGAACGCGGTCGCGTGGACTCAGGAATATTCGGTCGACTTCACGCGAGGTCTGGAAGCGGCGCTCCGGGCGATGTCGTCCGCTGGCCACCGCGTCATACTGTTTGGCCAGGTGCCGCCGCATCCGAACCAGCTGCCTGTCCCGGCCACGTTGGCGCGACAAGCCATGCTCGGAACAAAGCCCGAGACATATGCTTTTCGCCCCGACATGAAGGCCTTGCGGACACTCGACGCCACCCTCGCCGGGATCGCGACGGCCGCCGGCGCGACCTATATCTCCTTGCTTCCGGCGCTCTGTAATGAGAACGAATGCAAGGCCGCGATCGATGGCGCGGTCCTGTATTTCGATGATAACCACTTGACCGTCGCCGGCGAGAAGCTGATAGCGACGAAACTCCTCGCTCCGGTATTATGGCCTGGCGAAACGGCGGCCCAGTCCGTCGACAGCGGGAAGCCTGCCGCCCTGCCATGAAGCCCTCACGCGGCGTCAACATACGAAAACGAATAACGAGTTCACGACACGATGATTGATCAAGCAGTGCGCACGACGGTCGCCGCGTTTTACAAATTCGTCGATATCGATGACCCCGCAGTCCTGCAGCGCGAGCTTCGCTCGTTTTGCGCGGAGCGCGACGTGAAGGGAACGATCCTCATCGCGCCTGAAGGCATCAACGCAACGATTTCTGGACCCGACGCCGACATCGCGGCCGTCATCGCCAGACTTCGATCAGACGCTCGTTTCGCGACTCTCGGCGTCAAATATTCTTACGCGGCCGCGCACCCGTTCAAGCGCTTCAAGGTGAAGGTCAAACGCGAGATCGTGACGTTTGGCGTTCCCGGTCTGCGTCCGTCGACGTTGACCGGTCATCTCGTCGAACCGAAAGATTGGAACGCGCTGATCTCCGACCCTGACGTCGTCGTCATCGACACGCGCAACGATTACGAATTCGGCATCGGAACGTTCGAAGGCGCACGCAATCCGCGCACGCGCTCGTTCAGCGCATTCCGCGAGTACATATCGTCCGAACTCGAAAGCACGCCGGACAAGAAAATCGCGATGTTCTGCACCGGCGGCATCCGTTGCGAGAAGGCAAGCTCGTATCTCCTCGCACAAGGGTTCACCGACGTTCATCAACTGAGCGGCGGCATTCTCAAGTATCTCGAGGAAATCCCTGCTGACGAAAGCCTGTGGCGCGGTGAGTGTTTCGTCTTCGACGAACGCGTCGCGCTGGAGCACGGCGTCCACCGGGGCCATCACGAACTCTGCGCCAGGTGCGGAAGCCCGCGCCGCGCCGGAGATGCGCAGTGCGACGACCACCTCTGCGCCGCCTGCAACGGAGCCATTCAATCGGCGTGAATTGTCGGGCGAGCGCTGATGCAACGGCAGCCTACCGCCATGCCGATTTGGTTAGCAGCGCTTAATCTGAAATTTCGTCCGCTAAAATTATCGGCGCGAGGAAAAAACCGGCTGAATGGCGTCGAAAGAGGCACCTAAGCTCTTAGGGACGCTCGCAAATGCCGTCGCGATTGCGACCTCGGGCCTCTCTGACTGCCGGCCAAAGGTGCTATAGGAGCGTTTTGGACTCTGTAGCGCGGTCCGAAACCGGGTAAATGTTGCCAATGGCATCTCGCGATTCTGAAAATTCATTTGACGGCCAGGCCGCTCCGATCTCGCTGACGCAATTGATACGCTGGAGGCGCGACGTGCGCCGGTTCAAGTCGGACCCAGTGCCTGACGCGCTGATCGATCGGCTGCTGCGTCTCGCTGATCTGTCGCCCTCCGTCGGCAACAGCCAGCCGTGGCGCATCGTGAATATCAAAGATAGCGCGGTGCGCGCCGCGGTCGTCGAAAACTTCGAATCGCAGCGTCGCAAATCGGCTGAGGCGTACAGCGATGAACGAGCCAATCTCTACAGCAAATTGAAGCTCGCAGGGTTCGACGCGGCTCCGGTCCATCTCGCGGTCTTCTGCGATCATGATGCTGCGCAAGGCCACGGCCTCGGCCGCCAGACGATGCCTGAAACACTCGAAAGCTCGTGCGCGTGCATGGTCACGACCCTCTGGCTCGCGGCGCGCGAGGCTGGGCTCGGCATGGGCTGGGTGTCGATTGTCGATCCAGCGAAAATCTCGGCGATGCTCGGCGCTCCGGCGCACTGGAAATTTATCGGCTACCTGCTTCTTGGCTGGCCTGAGGAAGAGCACCTGGACCCGGAGCTTGAGCGCCTCGGATGGCAACCGCGCACGCCGTTTGAAACGCGATATTCGGAACTGGGGTCGTCGGCGAGCACTGTCGGCGCGAGCGAGTCCGGTCAGCGGGCGAAGATGGGAACCGTCACGCTCGTCGGCGCAGGCCCGGGCGATCCTGACCTGCTGACGGTCAAAGCCTTGCGCGCATTGCAATCGGCGGACGCTGTTCTCTTCGATGATCTCGTCGCGAAGCCCATCCTGGCGTGCGTGCGCCCCGGCGCGCAGCTGATCGACGTCGGCAAGCGCGGCTATCGCAAATCCTGCAAGCAGCCCGATATCAACGCCGAAATCATCCGCTTGGCGCGCGAGGGCTTGAGCGTCGTGCGGCTGAAATCCGGCGATCCTCTGATCTTCGGCCGGGCAGGGGAAGAAATTTCCGCGTGCCAGGAGGCCGGAGTTCCCATTTCGGTCGTTGCGGGCGTGACCTCGGCGCAGGGCGCTGCCGCCGGTCTGAAGGTCGCGCTGACACATCGCGATTATGCGCGCCGCTTGCAGTTCATCACCGCGCATGACCGGCGCGGCCATCTGCCCGCCGACATCGATTGGGCATCCGTCGCGGACATCGCGGCAACGACGGTCGTCTATATGCCGAAGCGCACCCTCAGCGAATTGACCGAGGCTGCGATTTCGCACGGTCTCGATCCCAACACGCCCGCTATTGCAGTCGCGAACGCAACGCGCCCCGATGAGCAAGTCTTTCTCTCCTCTGTTGGAAAGATCGCGGCTGAGCTTGACGCCGCGCATCCGGACGGCCCCGTCTTGGTCATGATCGGCGAAGCTCTGCGCCATGCGACGACGGCCGACGCCAAGGAGGCGAGCACGCTTGCATCCGCTATTGGCGGCCTGCCGATCGCCAGCTGATGCAATGAGATCTCGCTCATTCCTTTCGCAGGCTCGATAGCGGTCATGTCGCTCGCGACGACATTGATTATTCTCGTCGCCGCGCTCGGCGTTGAAGCGCTGTTCGGCTATCCGCAGCGACTTTATAAGCTCATCGGACATCCGGTCACCTGGATCGGCGCGCTGATTTCAAAGCTCGACCGCGACCTCAACCGCGACGATGAAAGCCGAGCCGCGCGCAAGGCATCCGGCGTGCTTGCGCTCATCGTCCTCGTTGCGATCCCAGCCGGTCTCGCGTGGATCATCCAAATCACGTTGGCTTCGACGTGGCTCGGAAATATCGCGCTTGTCCTGATCGCCTCGACGATGCTCGCGAGCCGCAGCCTCTACGACCACGTTCGCGACGTTGCTCTTGCCCTGCGCAACGAAGGACTCGACGCCGGGCGCACGGTGGTTGGCCGTATCGTCGGGCGAAACCCGCAAACCCTGGATGAGCACGGCGTCGCGCGCGCGGCGATTGAAAGTCTTGCCGAGAACGCTTCCGACGGCATCACGGCGCCCGTTGTCTGGTTCGCGCTGCTCGGATTGCCCGGCCTTGCCGCCTACAAGGCCATCAATACCGCAGACAGCATGATCGGCCACCGCACGCCGCGCCACGAGGCATTCGGCTGGGCGGCGGCGCGCCTCGATGATCTCGTCAACCTGCCTGCGTCGCGCCTGACTGGCTTTCTGTTCGCGCTGGCGGCGCGGTTCATCCCGAATGGCTCGATGGACAACGCGTTCCGCGTCATGCGCCGCGACGCGCATCGCCATCGCTCGCCGAACGCAGGTTGGCCGGAAAGCGCGATGGCGGGCGCCCTCGGCCTCAAGCTGAACGGCCCAAAGACCTACGGCGCAACGCACGTCGAAGATGCCTATATGGGCGACGGACGGCGCGAGGCGACGGCGGATGACATCGAGCGTGCCTTGCGCCTTGCGGGCATTGCGTGGGTGCTGATGATTGCAGGCCTTTCGGGGATCGTGCTTATTTTGCAAGCTTGAGAAGCTGATCGATATCGATGTGGTTCGCGAGATGATCTGCAAGGCGATCGAGAACCCGATCGACTGTCGCCTCGTAGCTTTCGCTCGATGCCGCTACGCCAAGCCCGGAAAGAAACGCTGCCCGCGCCGCATCCGATGAAAACAGCCCGTGGACGTAGCAACCGGCAACGCGTCCGTCTTGCGAGACTGCGCCGTCGTTTCGCCCGTCCGAAAACGTCAGGAATGGCCGCTCGAGATCAGCGCCAGTCGTCTCGCCGACGTGCATCTCATATCCCGAGAACGGTGCGCCGCTCGCGCGGAGCGTGCCTTCGACGTTCGCCAGTCGTTTCTCCGGCCCAAGCGTTGTCTCGACATCGAGCAGCCCAAGCCCCTCGACGCGACGCGCCGGGCCTTCAATGCCGTGCGGATCGGAAATCGACGTGCCGAGCATCTGATAGCCGCCGCACAGCCCGAGCACGCGTCCGCCGCGCCGAACGTGCGCCCTGATATCGATGTCCCAGCCTTCCGCACGTAGCGCCGCGAGATCGTCGATTGTCGATTTCGAACCCGGCAGCAGAATGAGATCGGCATTCGCCGGAATGGCGCGACCGCGTTCGATCATCTCAACGCTGACGTCGGAATCGTTTCTGAGCGGATCGAGATCGTCGAAGTTCGAGATGCGCGGCAGCATCGGCACGGCAATCGTCAGCTTTTCGTTGCGCACGGGCGAACCTGACTTCAACAGATCGCGCAGCCCGAGCGCGTCCTCGGCCGGAAGCTTGCGCGCCTCGTCGAAATAGGGAACGAGGCCAAGCGGAGCCCAATTCGTCAGTCGCGCAATCGCCGCCATCCCATCCGCGAACAGCGAAGAATCGCCGCGCATTTTGTTCACGATGAAGCCGCGGATCATCGCAGCGTCTTCAGCATCGAGCACGTGCTTCGTACCGACGAGGCTCGCGATGACTCCGCCGCGGTCGATATCGCCAATCAACACGACTGGAACGTCCGCCGCTCGCGCGAACCCGATGTTGGCAATATCGTTGGCACGCAGATTGATTTCCGATGCGCTGCCCGCGCCTTCGACAAGCACGAGATCGGCGTCCGCCTTGAGATGCGCGAAACTTTCTAGAACGGCCGGCAACAGATCGCGCTTCTTCGTCTGGAAATCACGCGCAGCCGCCGATCCGGCCATGCGTCCCTGCACGATGATCTGCGCGCCGGTCTCGCTCTGCGGTTTGAGCAGCACGGGATTCATATGCACGGAAGCCGCGACGCGCGCGGCGCGCGCCTGCAGCGCCTGCGCGCGACCGATCTCGCCGCCGTCCGCCGTCACCGCCGCGTTGTTCGACATGTTCTGCGGCTTGAACGGCACGACGCGCACGCCGCGATTGACGAACAGGCGACAGAGCCCGGCCACGATCAGCGACTTGCCGACATCCGACCCCGTCCCCGAAAACATCAACGCCCGCGCGGCCATGTCTTCCCTCAAAATTTTGCAGGCTGCCGCAAAGAGCATACCATCGTGAGGCACACTCGCTTTAATTCCCCTCCCCTTGACGGGGAGGGGTTAGGGGTGAGGTGAAGCACCAGGCGGCCTGCCAGCGGTCGTATTCGAATAGAGACGCATCGATACGCGCAAGATATTGACCCACTAAAACTCGATGCCTTCCTGCGCCTTGATGCCCGCCGCGAAGTGATGCTTGACGGCTCCCATGTCGGTGACGCCATCGGCGAGCGCGATAAGCTCCGGCTTCGCGTTCCGTCCCGTGACGACGACGTGCAGATCGCCGCGTCGGTCCCGCAACGCCGCGACAACCTCGTCGATCGGCAGATAGTCGTAGCGGAGCGCGATGTTCAATTCGTCGAGGATCAACAGACGGATCGTCGGGTCGGCCATCAACTCGCGAGCCTTTGCAAACGCACGCGTCGCGGCAGCAACGTCGCGCTCACGGTCCTGCGTCTCCCAGGTGAAGCCCTCGCCCATCGTGTGCCAGGAAACCTGATCGCCGAAACGCATCAGCGCATCGCGTTCGCCGGTTTGCCACGCGCCCTTGATGAACTGCACGACGCCGATCCGCCAGCCGTGGCCAAGAGCGCGAAGCGCGAGCCCGAACGCCGCCGTCGACTTTCCCTTGCCAGGGCCAGTGTGCACGAGCAGCACGCCCTTCTCGATCGTCTTGCTCGCGACCTCGGCGTCTTGCACGGCCTTGCGCTTCGCCATTTTCGACTTGTGACGTTCCGCATCGTCCGTGGACGTTTCTGGGGTGCTCATCATCAACCTTTCAAAGTCATCGGTAGTCCGGCGGCAACGAAGACGACGCAATCCGCAACCGCTGCGATGCGCTGATTGAGCCATCCGGCTTCATCGCGAAACCGCCGCGCCAGAGCATTGTCCGGCACGATGCCGAGCCCGACCTCGTTCGAGACCATGATACAGGGTGCGGACCGTTTCGAAAGCGCGTCGACGAGCGTGCTTGTTTCGCGCGCGATATCCCGCTCGGCGTGCATGAGATTCGAGAGCCAGAGCGTCAGGCAATCGACGAGGCACGGCTGATCGGCGGCCTCTCCTGCAAGCGTCGCCGCGATGTCCAGCGGGGTCTCATATTGCACCCAATCCGGCCCGCGCCGCGCCTGATGATGCGCAATGCGTTGACGCATTTCCTCGTCGAACGCTTCCGCCGTCGCAACATACGCCCACGGCCGCGGCAACGCCGAGATCAGCCCTTCCGCATATGAGCTTTTGCCGGACCGCGCGCCTCCGAGCACAAGGGTTAAAGGCGGCAGGATGGCGTCGGACATAATGGCCTTTCGATCGATGTGTGGGGCGCGTTGGGCGATTGACGAAGCACGGGGGGTCACTTATCGATTGGGCGGACGGTCCCTCGCAAGAGGGTTTCGAAGGGAATGCGGTTGAACTCCGCAGCTGCCCCCGCAACTGTAAGCGGCGAGCACATGGCAAAAGTACCACTGGGAGATCCCGGGAAGGTTGCCAGATGCCGCGACCCGCGAGCCAGGAAACCTGCCGTCGGATACCCAACTCGAACCGGCGCCGGCGGGGCGCGGAAAGGTTAAGATGCAGCACACAGCATGTCGCGCGCCATTTGGTGCGCTCCCCTAGGCGGCGAAATCTGAAGTCGCCGCGCGGCCCGCGCATGCGACGCCGTTCTCAGTTTGAAAGTTCGCATCGGGAGCACCGAATGTCCGCACGTAAAGTTCCAGTCACCATCGTCACGGGTTTCCTCGGCGCAGGCAAAACCACGCTTGTCCGTCACGCCATTGAAACTGCCGAAGGCCGCCGCCTCGCGCTGATCGTCAACGAGTTCGGTGACGTCGGCGTTGACGGCACGATCCTGCGTTCGTGCGGCATCAAGAACTGTCCGGAAGAAAACATCGTCGAGCTGACCAACGGCTGCATCTGCTGCACCGTCGCCGACGATTTCATTCCAACGCTCGAAGCGCTGCTGTCGCGCCAGCCCGCGCCCGAGCACATCATCATCGAAACGTCGGGCCTCGCGCTGCCGAAGCCGCTGGTTAAGGCATTCGAGTGGCCGGATATCCGCAATCGCGTGACCGTCGATGGCGTCGTGACCGTCGTCGATGGACCGGCCGTCAAGGCAGGCCGCTTCGTGGACGATCCGGAGAAGGTCGCGGCGCAGCGCGCAGCCGATCCTTCGGTCGATCACGAAAACCCGTTGGAAGAAGTGTACGAGGATCAGTTGCTCTGCGCCGACCTCGTCGTGCTGAATAAAGCCGACTTGTTGTCGGACGACGATATCAAGACGCTGTCGGACGAAATCAAGCGCAGCATTCCGCGTGCGATCAAAATCGTCGCCGCGCGAGAAGGGCAGGTGCCTGCGGGCGTCCTTCTCGGATTGTCAGCTGCCGCCGAGGACGACCTCGCGGCGCGTCCTTCGCACCACGACAACGAAGCCGAGCACGATCACGACGACTTCGAAACCTTCATCGTCGACGTGCCGGAAGTCGCAACGCCGGATGATCTCGCATCGCGCGCCAAGGCCATCGCCAATGCGCACGACGTTCTGCGCGTCAAAGGCTACGCGGCGATCGGCGGCAAACCGATGCGGCTGCTGCTGCAAGGCGTGGGCGAGCGCGTCGACACGCGTTACGAGCGCGCCTGGCATCCCGATGAAGCGCGCGTCGGCCGCCTCGTCGTCATCGGACAAAAAGGTCTCGACCGCGACGCCATCGTTCGCACGCTGACAGGCGAGAGCTGATGCACATCGTTGTCCGCGAGGCACGAGAGCTTGACGAGGCTGCCGCCGTGCAGGACCTCGGTCTCTCGCCCGCGGACATTCTGGTTCTCTCATTTTCGGATTCGGATTTGGCGATGGCCGCCGCCGCATTCCGCGACGTGCCCGAAACCCAGCGGCCGAGCTTGCGCGTCGTCAACTTAAGCGCGCTCCGCCATCCGATGTCCGTCGATCTTTTCGTCGATGCGACGGTGAATGGTTCGAAGGCCGTTCTCGTGCGGTTGCTCGGCGGCCTCGACTATTGGCGCTACGGCGGCGAGCAACTGAGCAAGCGCTGCCGCGAGCTTGGCATCGCGTTGGCGATCGTTCCCGGCGACGGACGGCCGGACTTGCGTCTCGCGGCGCTCTCGACACTTCACGCCAACGATTTGGCCAATCTCGAATCTCTGCTTGACGAAGGCGGCATCGAGAATACGCGTGCGGCGCTCACCTCCGTATTGGCGCGTGCTGGTGGCAGCACCGAGGCTTTTCCGCGCGTTCGCGCGATACCCGCTTACGGCGTCTATCGCGAAAGCCCGCAAAGGTCCGCACGCGGCTCAGCCGTCATCGTCTTTTATCGGTCGCATCTGTTGGCGGGTGATGTTGCGCCCATCGATGCGATTGCCGATGCCTTGGAGCAACGCGGCCTCGCGGCGACGGCGATGTTCGTTCCGAGCCTCAAGGCGCCGGACGCCGCCGACTGGCTACGCGCCGCCATGAAATCAATGACGCCCGACGTCATCATCAACGCCACGGCCTTCGCCGCGCGCGATGGCGATCATGCCTCTCCGCTTGATACTGCCGACTGTCCGGTCTTGCAGGTTGCGCTTACGAATGCGTCTCGCGCGCTGTGGGACCGCTCGCAACGGGGCGCCAGCGCATCTGATCTGGCGATGCATGTCGTGCTGCCCGAACTCGATGGACGCCTGTTCGCCGGCGTCGTCTCGTTCAAGGAGCCCGACGAGACGGTCAATGACACGGGCGTCTCGCTTCTGAAGCACGCGCCCTATGATCATGGCATCGCGCACGTCACGGACCTCGCAGCCGCATGGGTGCGTCTTCGTGCAGCGCCCCGTAGTGAGCGCCGCGTCGGCTTGCTTCTGTCGACCTATCCCGGACGGCCGGACCAGATTGCGCACGCCGTCGGGCTCGATGGCTTTGACAGCACGCAGCGCATCCTCGCGCGTTTGCTGAACGATGGCTACGGCGCAACCGATGCGCCAAGATCGGCACGGGATGTGGTCGAAAGTCTCAGTGAGACAAATCAAATCCGCTGGCCGCTCGAAGACTACAAGACCGCATTTCAAAAACTGCCGCAGGACTTTCGCGATTTGGTGACGTCGGCGTGGGGCGCGCCTGAGAGCGACGCATCCTGCGTGAACGGAGCATTCGCATTTCGCGCCGCTCTGTTCGGTAACGTGATCGTCGGATTGCAGCCCGAGCGCGGACAGCCGCAGGATCGCAAGGCGGAGTATCACGATCCGTCAACGCCGCCGCGCCACAGCTACGTCGCGTTTTACCTTTGGCTGCGTTACGTCGCGAAGATCGATGCGTTGATGCATCTCGGCGCGCACGGCACGCTCGAGTGGCTGCCGGGCAAAGCTATCGCGGCAAGCGAGGCCTGCGCGCCGCGCGCGATCCTCGGATCTCTGCCGCTCGTCTACCCGTTTATCGTCAACGATCCGGGCGAGGCCGCGCAAGCAAAGCGGCGCATCGCTGCGATCACGCTCGGACATAAGCCGCCGCCGATGACGGAGGCCGGAATTTCCGGTCCGTTGAGCGACGTCGAACGTCTCATTGATGAGTTCTCGTCTGCCGACGGCCTCGATCCGCGCCGCAGGAAAGCCTTGTCGGAGCAGATCGTCGATGCCGCCGTGCGCGCCGGAATTGCCGAGCGTTGCGGCTTGACCTCGGGCATGCCAACGAACGACGCGCTGATGCGCATCGACGCGTTTCTTTGCGACGTGAAGGAATTGAGCATTCGCGACGGTCTGCACGTGCTCGACGATATCGAACTCGATGCCATTGTCCGTGCGCTCGACGGCAAGTTCATCGAGCCAGGGCCCGCAGGCGCACCAAGTCGCGGTCGATCCGACGTTCTGCCGACCGGGCGTAATCTCTTCAGCGTCGATCCGCGCGCCGTGCCGACACCGACGGCGTGGGCGAACGGCAAGCGCGCCGCAAAGGCGATCCTCGAACGCTACGTCTCCGATCACGGAGAATGGCCGCGCGCCATCGTTCTCGATCTCTGGGGCAGCGCCACGCTGCGCACCGGCGGCGAAGAACTTGCGACGGCGCTGGCGTTGCTTGGCGTGCGTCCTGTGTGGGACGAGCGTTCCTATCGCGTCATCGGCGTCGAAACGGAATCGATTGCGAAACTCGGGCGACCGCGCGTCGACGTCACGCTTAGGATATCAGGGCTGTTCCGCGATATGTTCGGCGCGCAGCTCGCGCTGTTCGACTCGGCCGTCGCGCTCGTCGCCCAACTTAAAGAAGACGCAGCCGACAACCCTCTCATCGAATGTGCGAAGATCGCGCCGCGCCTGGATCGCATTTTCGGACCGGCAGACGGCAGCTTCGGCGCCGGCGTCATGCAGTTGATCGACCGCGGCTCGTGGAAAAATCAATCCGACCTCGGCGCGTCCTACATCGAAAGCTCCGCGCATACCTACAACGCCGACGGCACCTCCGAAGCTGCGAAAGGCGATTTTGAATCGCGCGTAAAAAACGCCGACGCCTTCGTGCATATCCAGGATCATCGCGAGATCGATTTGCTGACCGGCGGCGATTTCGCGGCGCATGAGGGCGGCTTCGCGGCCGCTGCTGCCTCCGTTGGAAACGACAAAGTCTCCCTCTATCACGGCGACACCGGCACGCCCAATGCACCGCGCGTTCGCACGCTCGCCGAGGAATGCGCCCGCGTCGTGCACGGACGCGCCGCGAATTCGCGCTGGATCGACGGCCAGATGCGCCACGGCTTTCGCGGCGCCGCAGAAATGGCGCAGAGCGTCGATGCCGCGTTCGCCTTCGCGGCAACGGCGAAGGCTGTCGACGATGGCGCATTCGAACGGCTGTATCAGGCTTATCTCGGCGATCCGGCCGTCGCCGCATTCATCGCGCGCGAGAACCCCGCGGCGATCGACGCGATGCGCCGCCGCTTCGAGGACGCCATCGCGCGCGGCCTCTGGCATCCGCGCCGCAACGATATCGGCGTGCGTAATCCTTCCTCGCAGGAGGCCGCAGAATGACGTCCCGGTCGTCATTGCGCAAAGGCTGGTGTCCGGGCGCGTTGCGGCCGATGCAGTCGGGTGACGGACTGATATTGCGGGTCAGGCCGCGCGTTGGAACGCTGCGCCTCGCGGATTTGTTGACGATCGCGAAAGTCGCCGCTGAGTTTGGCTCCGGCGAAATTGATCTGACCAATCGCGGCAATCTGCAATTGCGCGGCCTCACCACCGAAAGCCATTCGCAAGCGCTGGCGGCGCTAAACGAAACCGGTCTGATCGATGCCGATGAAGGCGCCGAAGCGATCCGCAATATCATCGTTGATCCGCTGAGCGGCGTGGATCCGGCACGCGCCGACGTACGGCCTCTGGCCACCGCGCTCGATAAGCTGCTGCTGACGAACAGCATGTTCTGGCAGTTGCCGGCGAAGTTCGGCTGGAGCTTTTCCGGCACAAGGGATGTGCGCGTCGGCGATCGCGCGACCGACATCATGGTGTCGTCGATCGCCCCCGACACCTATGCGGTGTTTCTCGATGGCGCTGCGGAAATAGGCGTGCGGTTGCCGTCGAACCATGTTGTCGAAGCCGTCACGCGGCTCGCGGCTGTCTTCCTTGAGCTTCGCATCCTCGATCAGTCCATCTCGCGGATGAAAGACGCCGTTGCGCGCAGCGGCAGCGCAACGGTCTATGCGGCTGCGGGCCTGGAGTCGGAAATGCTCCCCGCCGCCGCGTCGGATTCCCTTACGGTTCCACCGGTGGGCGCGCACAAATATAGCGGACAGATTTTTGCCGTTGGCGTCGGACTTCCATTCGGACGTATCGATGCGCATCAGCTTCAAAATTTGTGTGCCGCCGGGTCTCAGGCCGGAGCCGGCGTTGTCCGCATGAGCCCGCAGCGAGTTCTCGTCTTTCCGGTCGCGGACGATACACGAGGCCACGACGTCCTGACGGAAGCAGAACGCCTCGGCCTAATCACGGAGCCTGACGGTCCGCGCCTCTTTTTCGACGTCTGCCCCGGCTCACGCGGATGCGCGAACGCGACGACGGATACCCGGCAGGACGCACGCCGCCTCGCCGATCGCCTCCGCAGTCAAGCACTTTTACCATCGGTCCATGTGTCGGGCTGCGAAAAAGGGTGTGCGCGGCGCGGAGCCGCCGCATTGACACTCGTCGCGCGCGATGGCCGTTACGACCTGATCTGTGATGACGGACCGGCAGGCCGCGTCGCCCTCGCAGCCGTAAGTCCTGCGGACATCGAATCCGCCGTCGCCCGTTACCTTATCGAGCATGCCCGATGACGAGCACCAAGACGACCCAAGACTACATTCGCGACGGCGCTGCGATCTACGCGCGTTCGTTTGCGATCATCCGCGCGGAAGCTGATCTTGCCGGTCTCTCACCCGAGGAAGAGCGCGTCGCGGTTCGCATCGTTCACGCCTGCGGCATGGTCGATATCGTGCGCGAGCTCGTTATGTCGCCAACCTTCGCGGCGTCCGCATCAACAGCGCTGAAGAACGGCGCTCCGATCTTATGTGACTCGATGATGGTCGCGGACGGCGTGACGCGCGCCCGCCTTCCAGCAAAGAACGACGTCATCTGCACGTTGCGCGATCCGCGCGTTCCAGAGATCGCGGCGGACATCGGTAATACGCGAACAGCAGCCGCGATGGAGCTTTGGCGTCCGCATCTCGCCGGTTCGCTCGTCGTCGTCGGCAATGCGCCGACCGCGCTCTTCCGGCTCTTCGAAATGCTCGACGAGGGCGTTCAGAAACCGGCGGCCGTCATCGGAATGCCGGTCGGTTTCGTCGGCGCGGCGGAATCAAAAGACGCGCTTGCGGCCGACGGTCGTGTTCCGTTCGCGATCATCAAAGGCCGCAAAGGCGGAAGCGCGATGGCCGCTGCTGCCGTCAATGCGCTTGCAAGCGAGGCCGAATGACGGTCAATCCGACGGGAACATTGTATGGCGTCGGTCTTGGTCCGGGAGACCCTGACCTCGTGACGCTGAAAGCGGCGCGCATCCTGAAAACTGCGCCGGTCATCGCGCATTTTCGCAAGAAGGGCCGGGCGGGTCATGCCTGGACCATCGCCGCCCCGCACTTGAACGGCGAGGCGAGTGAAGCCGCATTCGAATATCCGGTGACGACCGAAATCGATTTCCGCGAAGACGCCTACGTCGACGCGATCCGCGATTTTTACACGGCGAGCGCGCAGGCAATCATGCAGCATCTCGCCGAAGGCCGCGACGTTGCGCTGCTTTGCGAGGGCGATCCGTTTTTCTACGGCTCGTTCCTTCACATGTACGACCGCATCAGAAGCGCTTATCCCGTTCGCGTCGTTCCGGGCATTACAGGCATGTCGGGATGTTGGACGGCGGCGGCGGCTCCGATCACCTACGGCGACGATATCCTGATGGTGCTGCCCGGAACCCTCGACGGCGCCGCTCTTGCGTCGCATCTGAGGATGGCCGACGCCGCGGTGATCATGAAGGTCGGCCACAACATCGATAAGATCAAGCGCGCGCTGCACGACGCAGGCCGCGCCGCAGACGCGATCTATGTCGAACGCGGAACGATGCAGGGCGAACGGGTCGTGCCGCTTGCGGAACTCGAGGATTGCGCCGTGCCCTATTTCTCGATCATTCTTTTGCCCGGCGGGCGAGGACGGCGCATCGCATGAACGGACAATTGACGATCGTCGGATTGGGGCCAGGCCCGTCCGAATGGATTACGCCCGCCGCCGATGCAACCGTCTCGACCGCTGACGTCGTGCTCGGATACGAGAGCTATCTCGCGCGACTGACGCCGCGCCGCGGGCAAATCTTCGAGGCTTCCGACAATCGCGAGGAGCTTGCGCGCGCAAAGCGCGCTCTCGAAATCGCATCGTCCGGCAAACGCGTCGTCGTCGTTTCCGGCGGCGATCCCGGGGTCTTCGCAATGGCCGCAGCAGTGTTCGAAGCCGTCGACAATGCGCCGGACCTGGCGAACGATATCGACATTCGGGTCGAGCCGGGCGTCACCGCAATGCTGGCGGCGGCAGCACGCATCGGCGCGCCGCTGGGTCACGACTTCTGCGCGATTTCGCTCTCGGACAATCTGAAGCCTTGGGCGACGATCGAAAAACGTCTCCGGCTTGCGGCGGAAGCGGATTTCGTCATCGCGCTTTATAATCCGGCTTCGAAAGCGCGGCCCGAGCAAATCCAGGAAGCGTTCCGTATCCTGAGCACGATCCGTGCGCCGGAAACCATTGTCGCGTTTGCGCGTGCCGTCGGCCGCGCCGACGAGTCGATCGAGATCACGACATTAGCCGACGCGGCGAAGGCGACATGCGACATGCGCACGGTTGTCCTCGTCGGCTCGCCGTCGACGCGCGCCGTACAAGGCAGCCACGGCCGCACATGGGTTTACACGCCGCGTTTCGTGCGGGACGCATGATGATGCGCGATCCAGGACAGCGCCTCGTCGCTTGTCGTGACGGTATGCCGTTTCGCGATGTCCGGTCGCTTGACGATGTGAACGGGCAACTGCAATGCGCGCGCCGCCTCGATTTTCGAGTACGCCGCATCCCCGCCGGAGTTCTTCGCCAGCACGCGCGCAATCCGATATTCACGAAACAAAGCGATATCGTCTTCCGCCCGGAACGGGCCGCGTGCAGAAATGATGACGGCCTCCGGCAGTTCAGCGGGTGGAGCGCTCGGATCCACGACACGGATGACGTAACGATGCTGCGGTTTCGCGCAAAGCAAAGGGATCGCCGAGCGGCCGAGCGCCGAGAAGACCGTGCTCGGAGCGTCGGGCAAAGCCGCGATCGCGTCCTCGGCGGTCGCATGCTCGATCCAAATATCGCGATCGGTCCGCTGCCACGGCGGCCGCTCGATTGCGAGCAGCGGCACGTTCGCCATCGCGCAAGCCGCGATCGCGTTGTTGCTGATCTGAGCCGCGAACGGATGCGTCGCATCGACGACAATGTCGACGCTGTCCTGAACCAGATAATGCGCGAGCCCATCGACTCCGCCGAAGCCGCCCACACGAACCGGCACGGGACTCGGAGCAGCCTTGCTCGTTCGTCCGGCGAGCGACAGCACGGCCGCGACGCCCGGCATCTGCGCCACGGCCTTCGCAAGGCGCGTGGCCTCGCTCGTTCCTCCGAGCAGAAGCAGCTTGAGCGTTTGCTGTGTCGTCGCGTCCATGATGAAAGCCCCATGCCATGAGCGGGCGCTGGTTGTCCATCATCGGCATTGGTGAAGACGGCCGCGCGGGTCTCGGATCGGCGGCAAACGCCTTGATCGATGCCGCCGAACTGATCGTTGGCGGCGAACGCCATCTCGCGCTGGTCGGCGACACGCGCGGCGCGAAGATGCAATGGCGCACGCCGCTCGAAGCGACGAGCCAGGATATACTGGCGCGACGCGGCAAGCCGGTCGCCGTGCTCGTCTCGGGTGATCCATTCTGGTTCGGCGCGGGCGTCACGCTAACGCGCACGATTCCAATCGACGAGATGCTGGTCGTCACGTCGCCGTCGAGTTTTTCACTCGCTGCGTCACGGCTGGGATGGGCGCTGCAGGATACGGTGACGCTCGGCCTCAACATGCGCGGCTTGACGCCTCTACTGCGCCGCCACGTGCACCACGGACGCAGGATCTTGGCGCTCGCGTTGAATGGCGAGACACCGGGCGAGGTCGCGAAATTGCTGACGTCGGCGGGATATGGCCCGAGCACGATCACCGTCCTCGAAGCGCTCGGCGGTCCGCGAGAACACATTAGCTCGACGACGGCGGAGGCTTTCGCTCTGACCGACGTCAATCCGTTGAACGTCATGGGCATCGACGTCGTCGCCGGTCGCGACGCGATGCCGATCCCTTACGCTGTGAGCTTGCCGGACACATACTTTGAGAACGACGGACAATTGACCAAGCGCGAGGTGCGCGCGGTGACGCTGTCGTCGCTGCAACCCGGCGCGGGCGAACTGTTGTGGGACGTCGGCGCGGGCAGCGGATCGGTAGGCATCGAATGGATGCTCGCGCATCCCGCAAACCGCGCCATCGGCATCGAGCGAGACGAGACGCGCGCCGCACGCGCTGCACGCAATGCCGTCGCTCTTGGCGTGCCGCAACTCGATATCCGCAAAGGCGCCGCACCGGACGCGTTCAGCGGCTTGCCTTCACCCGACGCGATTTTCATCGGCTGCGGCTCGGCCGACCGCGATCTGATCGACACATGCTGGAACGCACTGAAACCCGGTGGCCGCATCGTCGTCAACAGTGTGACGCTCGAATCGGAGCTTGCTGTGCTTGCGGCCTACCATGCGCACGGCGGAACGCTGACGCGGCTCAGCGTCGAGCGCGCCGAACCGCTCGGCAAACGTATGACATGGCGGCCTGCGCTGCCGATCGTTCAGTGGGTTAGCCGCAAGCCGGGGGCCGGGGCATGATCGCCATCGGAGTGGGCGCCAACACCAAAGCGCGCGACGAGGACTTTGCCTCAGCTCTCGCAAGCATTCGTGCTGAAACTGGCGGCGACATCGTCGCGACATTCGAAGACGCACCGTTTCGCGCGCCGCTGCAATCGGCTGCCTCGCGGTACTCGCTTGCGCACCGTGTGTTGCCGCTCGCGGATCTGCGAACAAGAAATGGCGATTGTCTGACGCGCTCGGAACCATCGCTCGCGCTTTACGGAGTCGCCTCGATTGCTGAAGCTTCGGCGCTCGCAGCCGCAGGCCCGCGCTCGGAATTGATCGCTGCGAGACGGATCATCGGCAACGTGACAGTCGCAGCAGCCAGATCCGCCGATACGAAAGAAAGCCCGCAATGACAGTGCATTTCATCGGAGCAGGTCCGGGCGCCGCCGATCTCATTACGATACGCGGCCGCGATTTGATCGCGCGTTCGCCGGTTTGCCTCTATGCCGGATCGCTGGTGCCGCAAGCACTTCTCAGTCACTGTCCGGCCGGAGCCGAGATCGTCGACACCGCGCCGATGACGCTCGACGAAATCGTTGCCCGCATTGAGACGGCAACCGGCGAAGGCAAGGACGTGGCGCGTTTGCATTCCGGCGATCTCTCGATCTGGAGCGCGCTCGGCGAGCAGCTGCGTCGCCTCGATCAACGGAAAATTCCATACACGATCACGCCTGGCGTTCCGGCTTTTGCAGCCGCGTCGGCGGCACTTGCGCGCGAGTTGACGTTGCCCGAAGTCGCGCAATCGGTCGTCCTGACGCGCACGTCCGGTCGCGCGTCGTCGATGCCTGAAACGGAAACGCTCGAAGCCTTCGCAGCGACGCGTGCGACGCTCGCGGTACATCTCTCGATCCACACGATCGCGAATGTCGTGCAGCGCGTGCTGCCGTACTATGGCGCCGATTGCCCGGCCGCCGTCGTCTATCGCGCGACGTGGCCCGACGAGCAGGTCGTGCGCGGAACCCTCGCAACGATTATCGCGCAAGCGACCGAAATGTCCGTTGAGCGAACCGCGCTGATTCTTATAGGCGAGGCGCTCGGGCGCGAGGACTTCCGAGAAAGTGCGCTCTATAGCGTCGACTACCGGCGCCGGTTTCGCGGCGGCTGATGTGGGTCGAAACATGTCTGAGACATCACCACTCCCGCCCGGTTTGATCATCGGCGCCCCGCGATCGGGATCGGGCAAGACGACAGTCACGCTCGGCTTGTTGCGCGCATTGAAACGGCGCGGCCATGCCGTGCAGCCTTTCAAATGCGGCCCTGATTACATCGACCCGGCTTTCCATGTCGCCGCCGCCGGCCGCGAGTCCTACAACGTCGATAGCTGGGCGATGCGCTGGCCGCGCGTGGCAGGTCTTCTCTCACAAGCTTCGAACGGCGCCGATATCGTGATCGTGGAAGGTTTGATGGGCTTCTACGACGGCGTCGTGCAGCCGGGACATTGGGGCAACGGCGCAAGCTCTGACTTGGCCGCGGCGACGGGATGGCCCGCGATCCTCGTGCTCGACGTCTCCGGCCAGTCCCAAACGGCGGCTGCCGTCGCGCGCGGCTTCATGAACTTTCGCGATCGCGTCGAGATCGCAGGCGTCATTCTCAATCGCGTCGGCAGCGCGCGCCATACCCGCTTCGTGTCGGAAGCGCTGACGGCGGTCGGTTTGCCCGTCGTTGGAGCATTGCCGCGCGAGGCGAATCTCGTTCTGCCCGAGCGCCACTTGGGGCTCGTACAAGCCGAGGAAACGGCGGAGCTTGAGAGCCGCCTCGAGACGCTCGCGGATTTCATCGACGCCAACGTCGATATGGCGCGCATCGTCCAACTCGCCAGGTCTGGCTCCGTAGACTCCGTTCCAGCCGTCACGATCCGTCCGCCCGGGCAGCGCATCGCGCTGGCGCGCGACGCCGCCTTCTCGTTCGTTTATCCGCACTTGCTCGCCGCCTGGCGCGAGGCGGGAGCGGAGATCATCACGTTCTCACCGCTTGCCGACGAAGTCCCTGATGCGACTGCGGACGTGGTCTGGATGCCTGGCGGCTATCCCGAGCTGCACGCTGGCCGCTTGGCCGCCGCGGATCGTTTCAAATCGGCGATGAGAAAGTTCGCCGAGACGCGACCCGTCCACGGCGAGTGCGGTGGCTACATGACCCTTGGAACCGGCCTCGTCGACGCCTCAGGTGTGCGCCATGAGATGATCGGGCTTTTGGGGCTGGAAACGTCTTTCGCAAAACGGAAGCTCAATCTCGGCTACAGAAAAGCCGAAATCGTCGAGCCATGTGTACTCGGGAATCCCGGCGACCAACTGACCGGGCACGAATTTCACTATGCAAGCGTCCTATCGTCCCCCGACGCGCCGCTGTTCCATCTTCGCGATTCAGACGGCAACATCCTCGCTCAACGCGGCAGCCGTCGCGGCTTGACCACCGGCTCGTTCCTTCACGTCGTTGACGTCTGAGCTTCGTAACTTACTGATAAAAAGTACTAAAGTTTAAAAGTTGGCAGTCATTGATAAGCTGCGGAACTTTTTCGCGCATCCATGCATTTAGGTCTAGACGACTAGTGGATCCGAGGTGCCTTCCAACCGCATGAATGGGTCCGAATCCAAGGGGTTTCACAATATGGGCGCGAGCAGTGCCTCCAAACTGGGGGAATTAACGCCGTCGCAAACGCAGTTGCCTGCCGAGCTTCAAGGGCAGATCGGCCAGCGCCTGCGTGAAGCTTACAACGAGCTGATCAGTGAGCCGGTTCCTGACCGCTTCATCAATCTGCTGCAGCAGTTGAAAGACCGGGAAGACAAAAGCCCGGACGATCGCCAGGAACAAGGTCAAGGGGGCAAAACGTGACCAAGCCCACGGACGACCTTCAGACATTGTTGATTGCTTCTGTTCCGAACCTTCGAGCGTTCGCGAATTCGTTGTGTGGCGATCCAACGCGTGCTGACGATCTCGTTCAGGATACGCTCGTCAAAGCCTGGACCAATCTCGAGAGCTTTGAAAAAGGCTCCAATCTCAAGGCATGGCTGTTCACGATTTTGCGCAACACGTACTTCTCGGAGCTGCGCAAACGTCGCCGCGAAGTGGAAGACGCTGACAACGCGCTTGCCGAACGGATGTCGATTTTGCCCGACCAGCATGTCCATATGGACCTGATCGACTTCAAAAAAGCATTTGGAGTTCTGAGTGACGACCAGAAAGAAGTTCTCTTGCTCGTTGGAGCAGAAGGATTCTCATATGAAGAAGCAGCCGAAATCACCGGTGCAGCCGTCGGTACGGTCAAGAGCAGGGTCAATCGAGCCCGGGTCGCATTGACCAAGGCACTAGGTCTCGAGTCGGGTGAGGATTTCACATCCAATCCGGAATTTATGGGGCTTGTTCGGCTTGGGCAGTCTGTCGTGCGCGGCTAGCTCTGACCACGACAGCGTTGCCACACCACCAAGTCCGCAAAATTTGGAAGTCATGAACGCGCGAGGTTCACCATGTCGATCGCAGAATCCATCGCTCCCCATCTGCCTTATCTGCGCCGTTACGCACGGTCTTTGACGGGCAGCCAGCACTCAGGCGACAACTACGTTGCAGCCGTGCTTGAGGCTCTGATCGCGGATTCAAGCTCATTCGACAGGACACTGTCGCCACGCGCAGCGCTCTATCGCGCTTTCACGAAGGTTTGGAATTCGATCCCCGTCAATCAGGAGAGGGACGAGCAGGCGGCGTCAGAGAAATCGTTGCCGGAGCGTCGGCTTGAATCGATAACGCCGCTGCCGAGACAGGCTTTCTTGCTCGTGTCAGTCGAGGGATTTACAACGGCGGAAGCTGCGCAAATCCTCGATTGCACCCCGGCGCACATCACTGAACTTCTGCAGATGGCCGGCTCCGAAATCGCGGAACAGCTTTCGGCCGACGTACTCATCATCGAGGACGAACCGCTCATCGCAATGGATCTCGAGGCGCTCGTCGTCGACATCGGTCATCGCGTTCAGGGCGTCGCGCGCACGCACAAGGAAGCGGTCGCCGAAGTCGCGAAGAAAGCGCCGTCGCTGGTCCTCGCCGATATCCACCTCGCGGATGGAAGCTCGGGTCTGGAAGCCGTGAATGAAATTCTCGAAACGATCAGCGTACCGGTGATCTTCATCACCTCGTTCCCGGAGCGCCTGTTGACGGGCACCAAGCCCGAACCGGTCTTCCTCATCACCAAGCCGTTCGAGCCTGCGGTCGTGAAGGCAATGATCAGCCAATCGCTATTCTTTGGTCTGCGCTCGACGAAGTCGGGCCAGCGCGCGGCCTGACATTCAAGCTAGCGAATTAGTAAGGGCGCAGCGGTCTTGACCGTTGCGCCCTTTTTTACGTTCGCATGCGCTGCAAAGCTCGGAAGCGATCAGGCCCGTCGCACGAAGTTCGCGACCAGTGCCACGACGAACAGAACGATCGCGACCCAGAACAACAGGCGCGCACCTTCCATCGCAGTTCCGGCCACGCCGCCAAATCCGAAAAGCGCCGCAACGATTGCTACGATGAGGAAGACGATGGCGTAATGCAGAAGATTGCCCATTCGTGAAGCTCCACTTTCCGTTGTGGGCATGAAACGTCGAAGGCTTGCACGCAGTTCCGTATTTCGCCCTGCAATCCGATGTTTACTGCCCGATCGTCAGTCAATGCCGCGACTGGACATCGTAAAAATAACGAGCCCGCGACGCTCGGGGGAAAGCGTGCGGGCTCATAAAACGCGCCGTACCTTGGGCCACGGGGGGAGTGGGAGGGAGTAACGGGCACGGTCGCAACACT
>Ga0209933_1001289_pt1 | contig 25229 bp, 21 predicted proteins | sample ThiBiot_300_biof_FD_183944 | JGI IMG/M metagenome (GOLD analysis project Ga0209933, IMG submission 183944) | Wastewater bioreactor microbial communities from Cape Town, South Africa - Thiocy_cont_300_biof (SPAdes) | ecosystem: Engineered > Bioremediation > Thiocyanate > Unclassified | place...
ACAGGCATCGGTTCGACGCTGCGCCGAGCGCCGGCATGAAAGGCGGGCCGCGAGGCCCGCCTTTCGTTTCGGCTGGTCGACTATTCGACGTAGAGGAAGCGGTTGAAGGTGTGGAAGGGCTCGAGGCCGCCCTTGCGCACGACCACCTGGTCCTCGGTGCGGACACCGCCGACGCCCGGCATGATCAGGCTGAGCTCATAGGCGAAGGTCTGGTTCTCCTCGAGCACGTTGTCGATCATGTTGCCGATCTCGGGGATGTCCTCCTCCGGATCCATGCCCGTCGCATGGGCGCCGGTGCGGCCTTCCGACGGCGCGACGAGATATTGCTCGACGCCCTCTTCCTTGAAGAGACGCCGCAGGACCGCGTCCGCCTCGATGCCGGTCATGCCGGCGCGAATCTGGCCGAGGCCGGCCTCGTAGACACGGCTGCAGGCCTCCATCAGATGGCGCTGCTCCTTCGTGCAGTTGCCATAGACGATGGTCCGGGCATTGTCCGACGAATAGCCGTTCACCCGGATGCCGTAATCCATCATCACGAGCTCGCCGCGGCGGATCGGCCGGTCGGTCGGATGGCGGAACAGCACGTCGGTATTGTCGCCGGCCTGGATCATCGTGTCGTAGGCGATCGAGGTGCCGCCCTTCGCGAACATCGCCGCATAGCAGAGCGAGTTCGCCTCGCGCTCGGTGATGCCCTCGCCGATGCGAAGGACCTCCATCAGCGTCTCGATGGCCGCGTCGGAGACGCGGGCGGCGCGACGCATCAGATTGACCTCGGCTTCCGTCTTCACCGACTTCAGCTGCTCGATGATCATGGCCTGCCCCAGCGCATCCTCGCCGAAGGCGCGCAGCATCGGCGGGTAGAATTCGAGGTCCATGTAGCGATAGCCGGAGATGCCGATCTTCTTCGGCTTGTCCTTGGCGGCGCGCTCCTTGAGGAAGGGCTCCCAGTCGGCGCGGATCTCGCGGATGTCGCCACCCATGAGGTTCATCGCCGAAGCCTTGTGGGCCGAGGGAATCTCGCTCATCGGCAGGAAGAAGACCGGGTCGCGGCCCGGCACGAGATAGAGCAGCTCCGGCTGCGGATAGACGCCGTCGATCGTGCGGTAGTCGACCAGCCAGCGGATATTGCTCATCCGGTAGCAGTCGCCATACACGATATAGGCGTCGTAGCCCTGCTTCTCGATCTCGGCCAGCGCGCGATCCATGCGCTCCTTGTAGAGCGTCGGCGGCAGCTGTTCGGCACCGGTGGTCTCGTGCTCATGGAAGCGCAGCTGGCGCTCGATGAACGTGGGAAACCACTGCTTGACTTTCTCATTGATCATCGTCTTGTCTTTCCAAGCTGGGCGGCACGGGTTCGTGTTTCCTAGGCACCCCGCACCGCCGGTTCAGGATCTAGGATCCGCTTCTCGCGAAGCGGGTCCTAGATTTTCGGCACGCTCAACGCCCAGGTGACGTAGGCGAGCGGCTCGTCAACGTTGGTCTTGTCCACGACCTGGGTCCGCACGTTGAAGACCTTGGGCGGAACCTGATCGAAGATGAGGTTCCAGAAGATTGTCTCGATGCTCTGGCGGCCCTGGTCGACCGCGCCGACCGAGACGGTGGCGGTCATCTGACCTTCCTTGATCGACTCGAAGCCAGACTTCAGGCCGTCGGCGCCGATTGTGATGATGCCGTCGGTCCCGTCCCAGGGCTTCAGGCCGAGCGCCTGGATGGCCTGCGAGGCACCGAGCGCCATTTCCTCGTTCTCGCCATAGATCGCGTTGATGTTCGGGTCCCGCTGCAGCAGGTTCATCGCGGCGTTGAGCGCCTTGTCGCGCACATAGTCTCCGCGCTGTTCGCCGACGATCTTCAGATCGGGGAATTCGGCGAGCGCGATGTCCAGCCCCTTGCGGCGCGCGGTCGACCAGTGGCCCGGCAGACCCCAGATGAGGATGATCTTGCCCTTGCCGCCGAGCTTGGTGGCGATGTAGCGGCCGGCGAGGTAACCCGCCTGCATGACGTTGTTGTAGCCGATATTGGAGATGGCCCGGTTCTGGCTCTCATCCCAGAGTTCGGCCGGCATGTTGAACTGGAACACACGCGTTCCGGCAGTCTCGGCCCGCGCATAGACGTTCTGCATCGACTCGAAGTCGCCGGCGGTGCAGACGAGGACGGCATCGAACTTGTTGGTGACCCAGGCCTCGATCGTGTTCACTTGGTCGTTGATGTCCTGATGCTCCTGCGGCGAGGCATAGGTCCAGTCCCATTTGACGCCGAAGAGGTCCGAATAGGCGCGCATCTGTGCGAAGGCGCCGTGCTCGATCTCGTCATAGAACTCGGACGCCGCGGGACCGGTGAAGCCGATCTTCAGGGTGCGTCCGGCGACTTTGTCGGCGACGATCTTGCGCCAGGCCTCGTCGCCCCAGGCGATCGAGGTGGGCGCGCCGCCGCCCGCTGCGTCCTGTGCGAATGCCCGACCGGGCATTGCGGCGGACCCGAGCGATCCCAGCATCGCGGTTCCGGCCGCCGTCGCGGCACCGGCGAAAGCCGTGCCGAAGATCTGACGACGCGACATGCCGCCCTTGTCCATAGTCTCCTCCCTGTCAGCCATTATGTCCTCCTTGGTTGGCTGCCCCTGGTTGGTCTTCAGTGCGGCCTGCCGCGCAAGGCTGTGCGCGACAGAGCCATGGCCGCCCGGTCGATCAGCACGGCGAAGAGGATGATCCCGCCGATGATGATGTTCTCCCAGGTGGATTCGATGTTGAGGATGTTGATGGCGTTCTGGATCACGGTCAGCGTCAGCGCGCCGACGAGCGCGCCCCAGAACGACCCCCGGCCGCCCGACAGGGCCGCGCCGCCCATAACGGCCGCTGCGATCGTCTCGAGCTCGTAGCCGGCGCCCATCGCGGGATGGACGGTGGTGAGGCGGCCGGCCAGCATGACGCCGGTGATGGCGGCGAGCGTACCCGAGGCGACATAGGCCATCAGCTTCACCCGCGCGGGCCGGATTCCGGACAGGCGCGCCGCCTCGGCGTTGGAGCCGGTCGCTCGGAAATGAGCCCCGATCCAGGTGCGCTTCAGCACGAAGGTCAGGATGAGAAGCAGCGCCAGGGCGACGAAGACCGGCAGCGTCAGCTTGCCGGCGACCATGCGGAGCCCGCCGATCAGGTAATAGGCCGGATCCATGTAGTTTCGGAACGGGACGCCGCTCGTCCAGACATAGAGCACGCCCCGGACGACACCCATCATCGCGAGCGTCGCCACGAAATCGGGCACCTTCAACCGTGTGATGACGATGCCGTTGAGGAAGCCGATGGCCGCGCCGGCGGCGATGCCGGCCATGAGCGCCAGGGGCAGGGGCAGCCCGACGCCGAGCAGGCTCGCCGCGACGCCGCCGGAAAGACCGATGACCGATCCCACCGAAAGGTCGATGCCGCCCGAGATGATCACGATGGTCATTCCAAGTGTCGGAATGAAGATGAACACCATCTGGTTGAGGATGCCGGCGAGATTGGCTTCCTGCAGCATCTGGGGTGCAAAGAAGGAGATCACCGGAAGGAAGACGACGAGGAACAGGAAGATTCCGGCGCCGGGGCGGCCTGCGAAAGACTGCAGGGCTTCGGCGATGCCGTTTGTCGACGGCGGATTTTGAGAGACGACGGTCATGTCAGTGCCCTTCCGCAGGACAGGCTTGCTTGAATACACGATCACGGCTTCAGGCTTCGGAGTTGAAGCCGTCAGGCCGCGCGCGCGCGCTGGGCGACGAAGCGGCGCACGCCGCCATCCATCAGGACCGCGAGCACGATGATCACGCCGGTGATGATCTGGAACCAGAACGCGTTCACGGACATCAGGCTGAGCGTGTTCTGGAGGATCGCGAGGAACAGCGCGCCGAGCGCCGTGCCCAGCACCGACCCGCGGCCGCCGGACAGGCTCGCGCCTCCCAGAGCCGCTGCCGCGATCGCCGTGAGCTCGTAGCCCGTGCCCATCGCGGGATGAACCGACGACAGGCGGGACGCCAGAAGAATGCCCGACAGTCCTGCGCAGAGGCCCGAGACCACGAAGACGGAGAAGCGGACCCGGTTGACCAGCACGCCGGCGAGGAACGAGGACTTCGGATTGAGCCCGACGCCATAGACGGCGCGTCCCATCGTCGTCCGGGCGAGGATGACCCCGGCGACGATGGCCACGACGAGAGCCACGAGCACCGCGAAGGGGACGCCGCCGAGCGAACCGCCGGCGAGGAACATGAAGCCGGGGTCCTTCGAGTTGAGGCGCGTGCTCGCCGTCATCACCTCGACGATGCCGCGCATGAGCGACAGCGTGCCGAGCGTCGCGATGAAATCGGCAAAGCCCAGCCCGACGATGAGATAGGCGTTGACGAAGCCGGCAGCAGCGCCTGTCGCAAGGCCGAGCAGCAACGCCAGCGGAAGGGGCAGGCCGGCATTGATGCAGTAGACGCACACCGCCGCCGCAAGGCCCATGGCCGAGCCGACCGACAGGTCTATGCCGCCCGAGATCAGCACATAGGTCATGCCGATGCCGAGGATCATCACGAAGACGGACTGCACGAGCACGTTCGAGATGTTCTCGGGCGTCAGGAAGGACGGGGCAAAGACCGACGAGAAGAGAACCAGCACCGCGAGCGCGAAGAAGACGGTCGCTCCCTCGACATTCAGGAGGTCGCTGAGGTGGAATTTGTTGTTATTGTTCAATTTTCCCTCCCGTGGCCAAGGCCATGACCTGGCGCTGCAGCAGCGCCATGGCGGCCTGGTCGCCTGCCGCGCCGATCGGAACGGCGATCTCCCCTGCCTTGCGGCCCTCGCGCATGATCATCACGCGGTCGGACAGGCCGAGCAGTTCGGGCAGTTCGGAGGAGATCACGATGACGGAGCGGCCGCGCGCCACGAAATCGCGGATGAGCCGGTAGACCTCCGTCTTGGCGCCGACATCGATGCCCTGTGTCGGCTCGTCGACGATGATGATGTTGGGGTCGGAAAACAGGGCCCGCGCGAAGAGGACCTTCTGCTGGTTGCCGCCGGAGAGATTCTCGATGAATTCCGCCGGGCTGCGCGTCTTGATGCGAAGCTCCCTCACATAGCCGGCGGCCACCTGTCGCTCGCGCCGGCGCTGGATGAAGGTCGACTGCGCGACCTTTTCCGGCGCCGAGATGGTGATGTTGCGCGAGACGTCCAGCCCGGCGACGATCCCTTGCGTCTTGCGCTCCTCGGGGACCATGAAGATGCCGGCCCGGACCGCGTCGGCCGGTGAAGAGGGCGAGACCTGGCGGCCATTCGCCCAGATCGTGCCGGCATCGATCGGATCGGCGCCGATCAGGGCGCGCGCGACCTCGGTGCGCCCCGAGCCGGCGAGGCCGCCGATGCCGAGCACCTCGCCGGCCTTGAGGGTCAGCGAAACGTCGTGGAGCACGCCGCGACGCACGAGACCGACGGCCCGCAGGACCTCCGGCGCCCCGTCGTCGAGCGGCTGGTCGGCGTCGCGCGCGGCGGCGGCGGCCATGGAGCCGACGTCGCGGCCGACCATCTTGTGGATGATGTCGTCGACGCTGGTCTCGCTCATCGGCATGGTGCCGACCCAGCGGCCGTCGCGGAACACCGTGACGCGGTCGACGGTGCCGGCGAGCTCGTCGAGCCGATGCGTGACGAGAAGGACCGCGACCCCGCGATCGCGCATCGCGCGGATATGGGCGAGCAGCAGCGCCCTCTCGCCATCCGGCAGCTGGGCCGTCGGCTCGTCCATGATGACGAGCGAGGCCTCGAAGGCCAGCGCCTTGATGATCTCGATCAGCCGCTGCTTGAGGCCGCCGAGCTCGGCAACCGGACGGCCGAGGTCGCGGCGGTCGCCACCGAACTGCGCCCAGAGCGTCTCGGCGCGCTTCTTCATCGCGGCGCGGTCGACGACGAAGCCGCTGGCCGACTTGAGCTCGCGGCCGAGAAAGATGTTCTCGATCGGCGAGAGGTCGGCCGCGAGCGTGTGCTCCTGATAGATGGTGCTGATGCCGAGGGCCTGCGCCGCGCGCGGACCGTCGATGGTCTGGTCGACGCCGTTGACGAGGATGGTGCCGCCATCGGGCTGATAGATGCCGTTGAGCAGCTTGATCAGCGTCGACTTGCCGGCTCCGTTTTCGCCCAGGAGGGCATGGACCTCGCCGCGGCGGATCTCCAGCACCGCGTCGCCGAGCGCCACGACGCCCGGAAATCGCTTCACGACATTGCGCACCTCGACGAGATGCGGACGAACCTCGGCGGCCCGCGCTTCTGCAGGTTTCATCGTGCAAAATGGCTGAACCCTCCGTCCTCCCACGGACATCGATCCCGGCTCAGCACTTCCTCCGAGGGTCAGATTAAGTGCTTTGCGTTTTTGCTGTCAAGCAGGCGCCGGATTTTTTCCGAAGATCGGACTGAGCCCTCTCCCAAGCCCTGTACCAGAAGGGAGTCCCGCGCTATCCATCAACCAGTCATCATGGCGTGCGCGCAGGCAGCAGGGATCGTCGGAGCCGTTGTTCAACTCCAAGTCCATTCGTAGGCATAACACGGCCGCCCTTTTCCATGCAATCAGGCAGCATCCGGGCACCTCGCAGAGCGCGCTGCGCGCCATGACGTCGATCGACCGGTCGACGGTGTCCACCGTCGTGCACCAGCTGGAGGCCGACGGTCTCTTGAAGCGCTCGCGGGGCAAGCCGAGCTACGGCATGGGCCGCCCCGAGGACCAACTGGAGATCGAGCCGGCGGCGGGCCTTCTGCTCGGGCTCGCCATCGCGCGGGACGGACGGTTCCATGTCGCGGCGGCGGGCCTCGACGGGATCATCCATACCAGCACGGAAGCGGCAGTCCGGCTGGATGCCGGCGCCTCCGAGGATGCGGTGATGGCGGAACTGGAGCGGCTGCGCGAGGCGATGCCTCGCCCGGCGACGCCCGTCCGCGGCATCGGCATCCTCGTCGAGGGAGCGCCGGCCAAGGGGCAGCCCGGTCCCGCCGCCAGGTCCCGCATCGACCGCGCGATGCTCGCCCGCATCGAAAATTTCGGCGGTGGTCCGATCGAGGTCGCCTACGATGTCCACGCCTTCGCCCTGGCCGAGCGCTATACCAGCGCGGCGGGGGATCTCGACGACTTCCTCTATATCCATGTCGACAGCATCGTACGCGGCGTCCCCTTCCTGGGCGGGCGGATCCACCACGGCATCACCGGCCTGACGCAGCGCTTCGGGCACATGATCGTCGATCCGAACGGCCGCCCCGCCGAGATCGGCGGTCCGGGGGCGCTCAATGCCTATCTCTCGACCGGCGCGATCCTCGGCCGGCTGGCCGAATTCGGTGTGCGCGCGCGGACGCTCGACGACGCCCTCCTCGCGTCGCGGGCCAACGAGGCGCTCGTGCGCACGGTCCTGTCGGAGGCGGGCTCTTATCTTGGCGTGGCGATCGCCAACGCGCTCAACGTCCTCGATATCGGAACGGTGGTGCTCGGCGGCGCGCTGGTGCCGATCTTCAGCTATCTCGACCCCGCGATCCGCCAGATGATCCTGCGCGATGTCGTCGATCCGCTCGGGCGCGACGCGATCGTCCGCCCGTCCCTCCTCGGCCGAAAACCCGTCGCCGAAGGCGCGATCGCGCTCGCTATGCAGTCCTTCCTGCCCCTCGTCTAGGCTTATCTGCTGCTCGACCTGCCGGTTGCGCCCCATCAGCCTCGGCCCCGAGTGTGCCCCGATAGAGCGATCTCGTCGCCAAACCTGCAGCTTTCGCGGGCGTCGACAAGATTGGGGAAATGAGGGATAGCCAAAACTGCGCAATTGGCCGCTTCACGCCAAAGCGCTGATCATCGTGAGCCGGCGGACATCGACCGGCTTTGCCAGCAGGCTACCAGCGCGGCTAGTAGCGGCTTCAGATGCGGCATTTTCATATGCGTCGCGTGATCGGCCTAGCTGCGCCAGTTCTCATAGAAGACGAAGACGCAGGGGTCCGCTGCATCGACATGGGAGTCATAGTTGATGCAGCCGGGTTCTGCCCGCGTCGGCGCCACCGTGGCGGCAAGGATGCGATGCAGGTCTTCGCGGCTTTCAGGGCGCGCCCTGAGGGTGCCGATGACGGTGGCTGTCATGTCAGGCCCTCTTCTGGCTGAGCGCAACGGCGAGGATGATGATCGCGCCACGGGCGATCAGTTGCTGGCTGAATTCGAGACCCATGAGGATGAGGCCGTTATTGATGAGCCCGATCATCAGCGCGCCAACGATCGTCCCGATGACCGTGCCCCGGCCGCCGAACAGGCTGGTCCCGCCCAGCACGGCCGCTGCAATGACAGAGAGCTCGTCGCCTTCGCCGAGCTGGAAGCGGCCGGATTGCAGGCGCCCTGCATAGAGCATTCCGGCGAGCGCTGCGGCCGAGGACGAGATGACCAGCACCTTGAACTTAATCGCCTTGGTGTCGACGCCCGAATAGCGCGCAGCCGTTTCGCCGCCACCCGTCGCCAGGACCCGCCGGCCAAAGCCGGTGCGGCGGAGGACAATGTGGCCAATCGCTCCGAGGATCACCATCCAGAGGAGAAGGACAGGCACCGGCCCGATATTGCCGCCGCCGAACAGCCAGGAATAGCCGGGCGAGAGGATCGGCACGGCCGCCGTCGCCGAAATCCACATCGCGACACCCTTGGCGATCCCCATCATCGCGAGGGTGGTGAGGAAGGAGGGGATGCCGACACGCGTCGTCAGCCAGCCATTGAACATGCCGACCGCAAGGCCCGTGGCGAGCCCGGCGATGACGCCCACGACGGGCCCGCCGGCCGCGATCGCCATGGCGACCGTGACCGTGGTGAGGCCGGCCACGGCACCGACGGAGAGGTCGATCTCGCCGGCCGAGAGCACGAAGGTCATGGCGATGGCCATCACCGCGATCATCGCGGTCTGGCGCACGATATTGAGCAGGTTGTTAGGGTTGAGGAATCCCTTGTCGGCCAGCGTCGCTGCGAAGACGATGAAGATCACCAGGAAGCCGATATAGATGATGTTCTGCCGCCAGTTGGCGAAGAAGGCGCTAGCCATTTAGATCTCCTGAACCGCGAGGGCCTTCTGGATTTCGATCTGCAGCCGCTGCTCGGCCGCCTGCAGACGGTGAGACAGGTCGTCGGCGGGGACGTTCGGGTCGTCCAGCGCCTCGCGCGGCATGTCCTGATGCACGCGCCCATCGGCCATCACGAGGATGCGGTCGCACGCGGTCAAAAGCTCCGACAGCTCGGAGGAGATCATGATGATCGCCGTCCCCGATGCTGCCAGCTCGCGGACCAGACGAACGATCTCGGCCTTCGAGCCGATGTCGATCCCGGCGGTCGGCTCGTCGAGGATGAGGATGTCGGGGTCGGTCGCGAGCCACTTGCCGATCACGACCTTCTGCTGGTTGCCGCCTGAGAGGGTCGCGACGGCGTGATCGCGGCTCGCCGTTTTCACCTTCAGGCGCTCGATCTGCGCATCGGTGAGCGCGTTGGCCGCCTTGGTGTCGACGAAGCCGGCCTTCGAGAGGCGGCTGATGACCGCAAGGATCATGTTCGAGGCAACCGAATGGGCCGGAATGATGCCCTGCGTCGCCCGCGCTTCCGGGACCAGCGCCACGCCGGCCGCGATCGCGTCACTGGGCTTGCGGATGGCGACGGCCTTGCCCTTGATGCGGATTTCACCGCCCACGACGGGGTCGATCCCGGCCATGACGCGCGCGAGCGACGATCGGCCCGATCCGAGCAGACCTGCAAGGCCGAGCACTTCGCCACGATGCAGCGTCAGCGAGACGTGCTCAGGCTTGTGGGCGCCGCTGACATCCTTCAGTTCGAGCAGCGCCTCGCCCTTCGTCGCCTGGATGCGCGCGACATCGGAGAGACCATTGGAACGCTTACCGACGATATGTTCGATCATCGTGTCGATCGGCAGATCGGTCAGCGGCGCCGTGATCACATGGCGGCCGTCGCGCAGGATCGTCGCGCGATCCGCGATGCGGGCGATCTCGTCCATGCGGTGGCTGACATAGATGATCGCGACGCCCTTCGCCTTCAGCTTGCGCAGGAACACGAACAGCCGTTCGACATCGGAGACGGCGAGCGCCGTCGAAGGCTCGTCGAGCACCAGCACCTTCGCGTCCTGCGAGATCGCCTTGGCGATCTCGGTCAGCTGCTTCTGGCCGGCGCCGAGGTCGGCGACCACCGCCTTCGGGTCGACGACGACTTCGAGCATCGCGAAGATTTCCGCGGCGCGGCGCTCGGCCTCGCCATCGTCGATGAAGCCGATGCCGTCCCGCCACTCGCGCGTCAGGAAGATGTTCTGGGCCACGGTCAAAGTCGGGACCAGGCTCATTTCCTGGTAGTTCATGGCAATGCCGGCGGCGCGGGAGGCCTCCGGCGTATGCGTCGTGAGCGGCACGCCGCCGACCTCGATCGAGCCCTGATCGGGGCGATGAACCCCGTTCAGGATCTTGAGGATCGTCGACTTGCCCGCGCCATTGCCGCCGAGCAGCGCATGGACCTCACCGGGCAGGACTTCGAGGCCGACGTCGTCAAGCGCGCGCACGCCCCCGAAGGCCTTGTAAATTCCGGTCATGCGGACGGCGGCGGCACTGGCGTTCATCCAACCTTCTCCCAGACACCGCTCTCGCCCGAGCGGATGAAGGCGTCGGCCACGAGTTCTGTCAGAAGGCCGTCATTGAAGTTCGGGCTCGGCTGCTGCTTCTTCGCGATCGCGGAGAAGAAGTCATAGCATTCGACGATCTTGGTCTCCGAATAGCCGATGCCGAGAGCCGGGATCGGCCAGAGGCCCGAGCCATAGGGATGAGCCGGTCCGGTATAGATCGTGCGGAAGCCGCGTGCATCGGCCGGATCGTCAGCGAACATCACCTGAAGCTCGTCGCGGCGCTCGTAGTTGAAGTGGATCGAGCCCTTGGTGCCGTGGATTTCTAGCGTGATGAAGTTGTTGCGGCCATAGGCGTTACGGGTCGCCTCCAGGCTGCCGATCGCGCCGTCCCGGAAGCGCAGCATCGAGACGAGCTCGTCATCCACGTCGACTTCGCCGCGCTCGGCATCGGCGGATTTCTCGGCAGCCCCGAGCTTGTCGACGCCGCCCTGCTGCAGCGGGCGCGTCTTGTTGTAGGTCGGGGTCATCGCGATCACCTCGGCGATCGGCCCGACGAGATAATGCGCGAGATCGACCACATGCGTGCCGATGTCGCCGACGGAACCGGAACCGGCGATCTTCTTCTGGAAGCGCCAGGAGAGCGGCGAGTCCGGATCGGCCGACCAATCCTGCAGATAGGTGCCGCGGAAGTTCAGGATGCGGCCGATCCGGCCTTCCTCGATGAACTTCTTGGCAAGCGCCACGGCGGGCGTGCGGCGATAGTTGAAGGCGACCATGTGGATGACGCCGGCGGCCTTGACCGCCTCGACCATCGCCCGCGCCTCGTCGACGGTGCGCGCCAGCGGCTTCTCGCAGATGATGTGCTTGCCGGCATTGGCCGCGGCGATGGCGATCTCGGCGTGGACGTTGTTGGGCGTGCAGATGTCGACGACGTCGATATCCGGCCGGGCGACGACAGCGCGCCAGTCCGACGACGCCTCTTCGAAGCCATAGCGGCGGCGGGCTTCCTCGGCCATGCCGTCGGTGACGTCGACCACCACCTTGCGGTGGGGAATGGCCGGGGCCGGCCAGAAGAACATCGGCATGGAGGCATAGGCCATGGCATGCGCCTTGCCCATGAAGCCGCCCCCGATCATGGCGACGTTCATCACTTTGGTCATCGGTTTTCTCCTGAAAGAGAGCGGCCCCGGCCAGCAGCGGCCGTCCACCGTTCTGGCGGGAGGCTGGCGCAGATCGGACCGTTCAAATGGTGCACGGGGCGTATGGCGATGCCCCGTGCATGAGGCCCTACTGGCCGAGGCTCTTCTTGACGTTGTCGGTCGCGTCGGTGGAATAGACAGCCTTCCAGCCGTCGAGAAGCGTATCGCGCGTCACCGGCAGAGCCGGCAGGGCGACGAAACCGGGCGCTTCCTTGCCGAGCAGGCCATAGCCGGCGAGCTTCGCTTCCACGACGCCGGCGTCATAGGGACGCTGTGCGCCGAGGCCCTTGACGAAGCCGTTCTGGGCCATGGAGATCGCGACATTCTCGCCGAGGTCAATGGTGGTGATGACGAGATCGTCGCGGCCGGCATTGCGCGCCGCCGAGATCACGCCTTCGGCCGGCACGTCCCAGACCGCCCAGATACCCTTGACGTTCGGGTTGGACGTCAGGATCGCCGAGGCGGCCTTCTCGGCATCCCCCGAGAAGTCCGGGCCGCCGATGCCCTGCTCGGAAACGATCTTGATGTCCGGATAGTCGGAGGCGATCGTCGCCTTGAAGGCGTCATAGCGCTGCTTGGTGACGAAGAAGTCAGCCGCGTGGAACACCACGCCGATATCGCCCTTGCCGCCCAGCGCCTTGGCCATCAGATGCGCCGAGGCGACACCGTTGCCATAATTGTCGGCCGAGACGACCGAGACATAGTCCTTGCCGGCTGTGAAACCGGTCGGGACGTTGTCCATGAAGACGAGCTTGGTGCCAGCTGCAGCGGCTGCCTTGTAGGCGGCGGCGGTTGCGGTCGGGTCGGTCGGAATCGAGACGATGATATTCGGCTTCTGGGCCATGATCGTCTCGATATCGGCGACCTGCTTCTCGGGCTTGAAGCCGGCATCGGTCACCGCGAGCACCTTGATGCCCATGTCGGCGAACTGCTTCTGCAGGCCGTTGATCTGGGCGCGCGACCAGTCATTGCCGCCATAATGCATCACGATGGCCGCGGTCGCGTTCATGTCCTTGATCTTGGCGAGTTCGTCCGGCGTCAGCACGACGCTGGAGGCCGGCGCGGGTGCCTCGCCCGAGGGGCCCTTGGAAAGAACCGTCTTCTGCAGGTCGGCAAGCGCCTGGTCAGGGTCGGCGAGCGCCGGCCCGGCATAGGCGAGAGCGAGCGTCAGCGCAGCGGCCGAGCCCAACAGGGTTCGTCTGGAAATCATCGCTAGTCCTCCCGGAAGTGGGGCTTCGCCCCGGTCGCGGCCCTCAGGCCGATTCGAGATAGCTCCTGCTGGCCTTCGCGCCCTCCAGCGGATCGGCCCAGGAATCGAGTTCCGTGCACACCCAGCCGTCGAACTTGATTTCGCGGAGCGCCGCGATGATCGCGTCCGTCGGGATGTCGCCCCGATCGAGCGGCGTGAAGGCGAAGGGCTCCTTCTGGAAGCCCTTGAGATGCACATAGGAAATGCGCGCCACATGCTCGCGGATCAGCGCTGCCGGATCGCCGCCGGCGGCCGCGAGATGCGCGGTGTCCGGGCAGAAGTCGATGCCGGTCAGCGAGAAGATCTTGCGAACTTCCTCAGGCCCTTCGACGATGGTCGAGAGGTGCGGGTGGTAGTGGGCGGTCAGCCCGCGCTCTTCGGCGATTTCCTTGACGCGGTCGAGCGCTGCCGCAAGACGCGGATAATCCGCCTCGCGTATGCCGTCGAAACGCTTGGCGCCGCCACCGACCACGAGATGGGGCGCTCCGAGTTCGGCAGCCCGGTCCGCCGCGCGGACGACGCGCGCCAACTCTTCCGGCAGGATGTCGTCGAAGATGAAATTGCCACCGGCATAGGTCGCAACGAGCGTCAGCCCGTTGTCGGCCAGCAGCGCGCGCATCTCATCGGCGCTGAAATCGAGCAGGTTGCCGTCGAAGAGCTCGACGCCCTCGTAGCCGGCCGTCGCGATGTCAGCGAAAGCCCGGCGCATGTCGCCGAAGGTGCGATAGGCGAGGTTGGTGATCGACGTGACGCCAACCGCGTCTCCGCCGAGGCTTCCCCAGCAATTCGCGTGATAGGCGAGCTTGAAGCTCGACATGGCATCTCCTCCCAGTGCTTGCCTCGAACCGTGACGATGGCTTAAGGCGGGAAAAAATCGATGTCAACGATTTAAGATCATAACAAGGCACTCTTTTGCAGATTTAATGCATAAGTGCGGCGTTGCCAGTCGGAACGGCCGGTCTTATGAAGGAGCGAATGCGACGCGGCAGAGAGGACGAGACATGTCGACGCCGGCCCTTGCGGGAGTAGCTGCCCAGCCGCGCCGGAAAGGCCGCCCGCGCGTCTCCGAGACGGCCTCGCCAAGCCTTGTTCAGATTCTCAATCTGGTTCGCTCAGAGCAGGCCACCACGCGCCAGGAAATCGAGCGCCAAAGCGAACTCGGTCGCGCGGTCGTCGCCGATCGGCTCGGGACGCTCGCCGAACTCGGATTGATCGACGAGAGCGAGCTTGGCGCGGCGACCGGCGGCCGTGCACCCCGTCTTGTGAGGTTCAGCGCCGATCGCGGCCGGATCCTCGTCGCGACGCTCGATCAGACGGCGCTTGGTGTTGGGATCGCCGATCTCGGCGGTGCCCTCTTGATGGAGCATCATGAGGCGAGCGAACTGACCCAGCCCGTATCGGCGCTGGCCGAACGGCTGATCACGCTGTTCCGCTGGATTCTCGAGCGGCAAGGCAACCCGCCGCTTTATGGCATCTCGATTTCGGTGCCCGGCGCGGTGCCGGATGGCGGCGAGGCGATGTTTCTTGGAACCACGCCCGCAGTGCTGCCCGGCTGGGACAGCTTTCCGCTCGTCGAGACACTGGTCGGCGCGTTCGACGCGCCGGTTTGGCTTCGCTCCAGCGTCGAGACGATGACGATGGGCGAGCTCCATGCCGGTGCAGGAAGCGGCCATCGGACCATCCTTTTCGTCAAAGTCGGCAAGCGCATCGGCGCCGGCCTCGGCAGTGATGGCGCCCTGTTTCGCGGTGCGCAGGGTGCAGTCGGGCTGATCGGATCCGTGCCCGTTTCGGCGCCAGGGGGCAGCGGCACGCTCGAAGCGATGGCCGGCTCCGACCATATTGCGCAGGAAGGCCGCAACGCGGCGGAGCGCGGAGCGAGCTCGATCCTTGCCGAGCACATGCGCCGTGGCGGCGAGATTACGGCGCTCGAAGTGGCGCAGGCAGCACAGGTCGGCGACGCCGCCGCGATCGAGATTCTCTCTCAGAGCGGCCGGCTGATCGGCCAGGTAGTCGCCACCCTCGCGAACATGCTCAATCCGGCGCTCATCGTGCTTTCGGGCTCGATCGCACAGACAAACGACATTCTCCTTGCCGCCGCGCGCGAAGCGATCTACGGCGCCTGCCACCCGCTGGTGAGCCGGGATCTGCAGGTCATCCGCTCGCAGATGGGCAGCTCGGCCGGATTGGTGGGAGCCGCCATCGTCGCGGTCGAAGGCGTGTTCTCGCCCGCCATCCTGCGCGACTGGATCATGGCCGGCAGTCCCCAGGCGCATCCGCTTTTTCAGCGGATGAAAGACGAGATCGCGCGAAAGAGGCTCGCGGAGGAGCACATCGTCCGGCCGCCGGACGTGTGAGGAGGAAGGACATGGCGATTTCTGGTCTCGGCCCGCATGGAGAGCGGGCTTCGGCTCCCGAACGGGTCCTCCTTCTGCCGGAGGACATGGTACGGGCGCGGGCGCGTGGCTTCCGCGTCGCTATTGTTTTGCACACACTGGCGAGCGACTGGGCCAAGCAGCAGCTCTCGGGGCTGATCGGCATGCTCGGCGACTGCGGCGTCGCTGTCATTGATGTCGTCGACTGCGCCTTCACGCCGGATGTGCAGATCGAGGCGCTTGACCGCTTGATCGCCGAGGCGCCGGACGCGATCGTCTCGCTGCCGGTCGCCAACGCCAAGATCGCTGCCGCCCACGCGCGCATCGCGGCGGCCGGCATCAAGCTGGTCCTGCTCGACAATGTGCCGACCGGCCTCCTGCCAGGCAAGGATTACACCTCGCTCATCTCTGCGGACAATTTCGGTCTCGGCAAGATCGCGGCCGAATGTCTGTCGCCGCATGTTGTTGAGGGTAGCGAGGTTGGCGTGCTCGGCTACGAGGCGGACTTTTTCGCGACAAACGAGCGCGAGATCGCTTTCGTGAAGTGGATGCGGATCAACCGTCCGGATGTCCGGCTGCAGGTTCGCCGCTTCCCCTCGCTCGCCGATGCTGCCCGCGTCACGCGCGGTCTTTTCAACGATCACCCTGGCATCGCCGGCCTCTTCGTCGTTTGGGATACCCCGTCGATCGCTTCCGCCGGCGTGCTGACGACGCTCGGTCGCAAGATTCCGATGGTGACGGTCGATCTTGGCCAGGACGCCGCGATCGGCCTTGCGGCCAACAATTCGCTCGTCGCCATCGCCGCGCAGCAGCCGTTCCGCCAGGGGGAGACGGCCGCCTCGGTCACTGTCAGTGCGCTTCTCGGACGCCTGACGCCGGATTGGGTCGCGCTTCCAGGCCTTGCGGTCACCGCCGAAAACGTCGTCGAATGCTTCCAGACCGTATGGCGCAAGCCAGCTCCGCGGGAGGTATTGCGGATGCTGAGCCTCGTCAGTCCAGAGCTGCGCCGGACCACGCCATCCTAGCAAGAACGGAGCGGGGGGCCTTTGCGCGAATACCCGGCGCTTCGGTTGGACTGGTCACGGCGCGCGTCGTCCCGCCAGATCCTCACTGAAGACAGGTTCCCGGTTCTGGTAGTTTTAGGAACAAATCATGAACACACAAGATCCAAAGACTGGGCATTCGCCCCTCCCCGCCTCAACGCGTGTAGATCTCCGCGGAGAAGTGACCCTGGACTTCCACCGAGAATTGACCCGGGGTGATGGTGTTCTCAGGTCAGGTCGGGGTCAAGCTTCGGAACTTCTCCTTTGAGGGTTTCGGTGGATTTGCCGAGCGGGTCTTGAAGCGGAAGCTGTCGTTGCCGGTCTCGAGGATATGGCAGTGGTGCGTGAGCCGGTCGAGCAGGGTGGTTGTCATCTTGGCGTCACCGAAGACGGTAGCCCATTCGGAGAAGCTGAGATTGGTGGTGATGACCACGCTGGTGCGCTCATAGAGCTTGCTCAGCAGGTGGAAGAGCAGGGCGCCCCCGGAGCTGCCGAACGGCAGATAGCCGAGCTCGTCGAGGACAACGAGATCGGCGTGAACGAGCCGGCTGGCGATCTGGCCGGCCTTTCCCTGCGCCTTCTCCTGCTCAAGAGCGTTGACGAGCTCGATGGTAGAGAAGAAGCGGACCCGCCTGTGATGATGCTCGACGGCGTGTACGCCGAGAGCTGTGGCGATGTGGGTCTTGCCAGTGCCGGGACCACCGATCAGGACGACGTTGTGCGCATCGTCGAGGAACTCGCAGCGATGGAGCTCACGCACCAGCGCCTCGTTGACCTCGCTGCTGGTGAAGTCGAAGCCGGCGAGGTCACGATAGGGTGGGAAGCGCGCGGCCTTGATCTGGTAGGCGGTCGATCGCACCTCCCGTTCGGCAGTCTCGGCCTTCAGGAGCTGCGAGAGGATCGGCATGGCGGTCTCGAAGGCGGGCGATCCCTGTTCGGTGAGTTCGGCGACAGCTTGTGCCATGCCGTGCATCTTGAGGCTTCTCAGCATGATGACGAGGGCTCCGCTGGCTGGATCATGACGCATGGCGCGCCTCCCTGGCCCGGCGTAGGGCGTCATAGCGTTCGACATTAGCCTGCGGCTCGGTGGTCAGCGCGAGGGCGGAAGGAGCCGGGATCGTCGGCGTGCTCAGCGGCGTGCCATCGATCAATCGGTGCAGCAGGTTGAGGATGTGGATCTTGGTCGGCACGCCGGCCTGCAAGGCGAGTTTGACAGCCTCGAGCACGACCTGCTCGTCATGCTGGAGGACCAGAGACAGGATCTCCACCATCTCTCGGTCACCGCCTGGCCGCTTGAGCAGATGCTGCTGCAAGGATCGAAACGCCGGCGGCATCTCGGCGAAGGGGGCGCCGTTGCGCAGGGCGCCGGGCTTGCGCTGGACCACGGCCAAATAATGGCGCCAGTCATAGACGGTCCGGCTCAGGCGATCGTGCGAGCGCGCAAACACGCGGCGATACTCACAGATCGCCTGACCCTCGGCGACGACGACGATCCGGTCGGAATAGACCCGCAGGCTCACCGGGCGGTTGGCGAAGGGTGAGGACGAGTGCGCGGAGCGCACAAAATGCCAGGGAGGCATTTTGAAGGACGAACGGCACGCTGTAGCGATTGCGCTCGAGATGGACGAGACAGGTCGGGGAAACCCGCTTGGCGTGTTCTACGAAGCCGTCAAACGGCCGCGGCATCGTCATCAGGTGACGGATCTCTTCGGCCCACGCATCGGCGATCGGGCCCGGCTGCGAGCCGCGCTCAGTCTGTGACCACAGCTCCTGGCACCGGATCTCCAGCCACTCGTTCAGGGCCTCCAGCGAGGGGAAGTTCGGCACGGGTTGCCAGAGCTGATGACGAGCATCCTGTACGTTCTTCTCGATCTGCCCCTTCTCCCAACCGGAGGCTGGGTTGCAGAACTCCGCCTCGAACAGGAAGTGGCTCACCATGGCTGAGAAGCGGATATTGACCTGGCGCTCTTTGCCGCGGCCGACCTTGTCGACCGCCGTCTTCATGTTGTCGTAGATGCCTCGCCGCGGCACGCCGCCCAGCACCCTGAAGGCGTGGTTGTGGGCATCGAACAGCATCTCGTGGGTCTGGAGCAGGTAGGCTCGCAGCGTGAAGGCGCGGCTGTAGGACAACTTCAAATGAGCGACTTGGAGCTTGGTGCGCTCGCCGGCGATGATTGCCCAGTCCTCCGACCAATCGAACTGGAACGCCTCGCCCGGTACAAAGGCCAGGGGCACGAAGGTCCCTCGGCCGCTGGTCTGCTGCTCGCGCAGCCGGGCGGCCTTCCAGTCCCGGGTAAACGCCGCGACCCGGTTGTACGACCCCCCATAGCCCAGCGTCACCAAATCGGCGTGCGACTGCTTAACCGTGCGCTTGTGCTTGCGCGACTTGCCGCCCTCGACCCGCAGCATCGCTGCGAGCTTGTCGGCATAGGGATCGAGTTTGCTCGGCCGGTCAGGAGCCTGAAACTGGGGCTCAATGCCGTCCGCCCGCACCATCCCCCTTCGTCAGCCGCCGACCGACAGCTTGAGAAAGCGGTCGATCATGGCGTTGACCTGCTCCGGCACTTCCAGTTGGCAGAAATGGCCGGAGCCGACGGTCCGGCCCGTCTGGAGCTGCGGCACGAGCGCGGCGAGGCGCGCGAGGTCGCAGCGCGGCGAGGGCTCGTCGGCGGCGATATGGAGAGCCGGAACCGCGACGCTGCCCGCGCCCGCCGCATCGTAATCCGCAAGGCCGCAATAGGCCGAGACCAGGACGTGATAGGGCGCCGCGGCCATGGCCGCGAGGATCGCAGCCTTCCGCTCCGGATCGTCCGACGGAATGAAGAGGGCCGACCCCACATAGTCGGCCACGACCTCCGCATAGTCCGGCTGGCGGAGCTTTTCGAGGAAGGGCGGAATCGCCGCGCGCGCATGCTCGGGCAGCACGACGGCGGAATCGATCATCACGATGGCGGAGGCGAGCTCCGGATAGCGGGCGGCGATGTCATAGGCGATGATGCCGCCCATGCTGTGGCCGACGAGGATCGGCCGCTCGACCGCCAGCGTGTCGATGAGCCAGGCGACATCATCGGCAAAGGCGTGGATGGGATAGTCCTGCTGCGGCTTGTCGCTCTCGCCATGGCCGCGAAGGTCGAGTTCGAGGACGGCCCGGCCGGCAGCTGTGAAATGCGCGGCCTGCGGTGCCAGATAGCTGCGATCGCAGCACCAGCCATGGATGAGCACGGCAGGAGGCAGGGCGCCGGCGTGCCGTTCATAAGCGAGCGATACGCCGCCGCGCGAGGCGAATGGCATCGTCCTTCCCTCCCGTTTCAAGCGGCCGCTCGCCGCCGAGGCTGCCTGACCGGCGCCGCGCCGGCCAGAGGTTAGGCGAGGCCTTGCCCGCACGCCAGATGGCTCGCCTCGCCGGCAATGAACGCGAACTTGATCCGCCGCAGTGCGGCCCATCTGTTCAATGCGCTAGAATACTTCCAATCGACGGAGGAACGCATGGCGGCGACCGGGATGGCGGGAAGCGGGCTTGCGGCATCGAAGATGCGGCTCACCCTGGTCGTGGTCGCGCTCGCCGGCCTCGCCACGGGGCTGGCCGGGCTCGCGCTCGGCGCGAGCTGGCCGGGGCTCGTCTTCGCAGCCGCGACGCTGCCGGTGCTCGCGGCGCTCATCGTCGAGATCATTACCAGCCTCAGGCGCGGCGATGTCGGCCTCGATATCGTGGCCGCGCTCTCCATGTCGGCGGCGCTCGGTTTCGGTGAGCCTCTGGCCGGCAATGTCGTCGCGCTGATGTATGCCGGCGGGCAGCTTCTCGAAAGCTATGCCGAGGGTCGGGCGCGCCGCGAGATGACGGCGCTGCTCGGCCGCGTCGCGCGGACGGCCATGCGCATCGAGCCGGGCGGCCTGCGCGAGGTCGATGTCGGATCGATCGCGCCGGGCGACCGGCTGCTGATCCGCAAGGGCGAGGTCGTGCCGGTCGATGGCGCGCTCGCGACAGGCGGCGGCAGCTTCGACCAGTCGGCGCTGACCGGCGAGAGCCTGCCGGTGTCGAAAGCCGCCGGCGACGAGGTTCTCTCCGGCGTCGCCAATGCCGGCGAGGCGGTCGAGATCATCTCGTCGCGGCCGGCGGCTGAGAGCACCTATGCCAATATCGTCCGCCTGGTCGAGCAGGCGGCGTCGAGCCGCGCGCCGGCGATCCGCATCGCCGACCGCTTCGCAATCTGGTTCCTCTTTCTGACGCTCGTCATCGCCGGCGCCGCCTGGTGGGCCTCCGCCGATCCGATCCGCGCCCTCGCGGTGCTGGTGGTCGCGACGCCCTGCCCGCTCATCCTCGCGCTGCCCGTCGCGATCGTATCCGGCATGTCGCGTGCCGCCCGCTCCGGCATCCTCATCAAGCATGGCGGCGCGCTGGAGACGCTCGGCCGCGTGCGCACGGTCATCCTCGACAAGACCGGCACGCTGACGCTCGGCCTTGCCCGCGTCGTCGCGATCCGCACACGCGAGGGCATCGACCCGGACGAACTGCTGCGCCTCGCCGCTTCGCTCGACCAGGCCTCCAACCATGTCATCGCCGAGGCCCTCGTCGCCGAGGCGCATGCCCGAGGCCTCGCCTTGATCCCGCCGGACGCCGTATCCGAGATGGCGGGCGCCGGCGTTACGGGCACTGTCGACGGCCATGACGTGGTGGTCGGCGGCCGCGCCTATGTGCATGCGCTGAGCGAAGACGGCGCGTCCGAGCTGGACGAGGCCATTCCGCCGGGCTCGGCCGTGGTGGCCGTGGCGATCGACGGCAGGCTGGCAGGGCTGATCCTCCTCGCCGACGGCATTCGTCCCGAGGCACCGGACATGATCCGCGGCCTTCGCGCCGCCGGCATCCGGCGCGTCGTGCTCGCCTCGGGCGATGCTGCCGAGATCGCGACCGGCGTCGGCCATGCCCTCGGCCTCGACGCGGCACGGGGCGGCATGTCGCCTTCGGACAAGCTCGAACTCGTCCATGAGGAGGAGCGGGCAGCGCCGACAGTGATGGTCGGCGACGGCGTCAACGATGCGCCGGCACTCGCCGGCGCCAGCGTCGGCGTCGCCATGGGGGCGCGCGGCGCAGCGGCTTCCTCGCAAAGCGCCGATGTCGTGCTGCTGGTCGACCGGATCGACCGCCTCGCGCTCGCCCTCGTCATCGCGGCCCGCACGCGACGGATCGCGCTGGAAAGCGTGCTTGTCGGGCTCGGGCTGTCGATCGCGGCGATGATCGCCGCCGCCTTCGGCCTGTTGCCGCCGGTGGCCGGCGCGCTGCTGCAGGAAGCAATCGATGTCGCGGTGATTCTCAACGCGCTGCGGGCGCTCCGGTAAATCTGAACGCGCTCCGTGCCATCGCGTGATCAGCCGCCGACGGTGATGATCGCCTTGATGAGGCCGTCCTTGGCATGCGCCCAGCGCGGCAGGTCCAGGGCCGCGCCTTCGAGGGTCGTCTCATGCGTCGCGAGCGCGTCGAGCGGCACCTTGCCGGCGCGGATCGAGGCCATGACATGCTCGAAATCCGCCTTGAGGGCGTTGCGGCTGCCGATCAGCGTCATCTCGCGCTTGTGGAATTCGGGATCGGCGAAGGCGATGCGATCCTTCACCACCGAGATCAGCACATAGCTGCCGCCATGCGCGACCAGCGTGAAGCCGGCTTCGATCGCCTTCACATTGCCGGTCGCGTCGAAAACCGTCTCGAAGCCCTCGCCGCCGGTATGCGCCATCAGCCGGGCCTCGGCATCGGGTCCCGTGGCGAAGCCGGCCGAGAAGCCGAGGCGGTCGTGGGCGAAGGCGAGGCGTTCGGCGCTGGCGTCGAGCAAAGTCACCTCGAGGCCGGCGATACGCGCGAAAATCGCGGCGCCGAGGCCGATCGGGCCGATGCCGACGACGAGCGCCCGCGTGCCCGGCTCGGCCCGCGAACGGCGTACCGCATGCGCACCGATGGCCAGGAACTCGACGGTGGCCGCGTCGCGCAGCGAGAGGCCGTCGGCCGGATAGAGATTGCCGGCAGGAAGAACGACGCGCTCCGTCATGCCGCCATCGCCATGCACGCCGAGCACCGTGATCGACGTGCAGCAATTTGGCTTGCCGGCCCGGCAGGCGACGCAATGGCCGCAGGCGAGATAGGGATTGATGACGACCGGCGTTCCGGGCGCAATGGCGACGCCCTCGCCCGTCTCGGCGACGACGCCGGACAGCTCGTGGCCCATCACCCGCGGATAGGCGAGGAACGGGTGCTTGCCCTCATAGATGTGATAGTCGGTGCCGCAGATGCCGACATGGCGGATGTCGACGGCCGCTTCGCCCGGACCCGGCGCGGGCGGCGCCGGGCGGTCGACGAGTTCGAGCCGGCCGGGCTCGACGCACAGAAGGGCCTTCATGAGGAATGCTCCGTGACCGGCCGGCCGGGTCGTCAGCGACCGCGGCGGCGCAGCTGGTCGAAATAGACGATGACGATGATGAGGCCGCCGGTGATGATGCGCTGCCAGAACGAGTTGACGTTCAGGAGATTGGCGCCGTTGTTGATGGTGGCGAGGATGAAGGCGCCGATGAGCGGTCCATGCACCGAGCCGACGGCGCCGAAGAGGCTCGACCCGCCGATGACCGTCGAGGCGATCGCCTGCAGTTCCCAGCCCTCGGCCTGCGTCGCATTGCCGATGCCAATGCGGGTGGCGAGCAGCACGCCGACAAAGGCGGCGAACACCGAAGACAGCGCATAGGCGAGATAGATCACGCCGTTGACGCGGACGCCGGAGAGGCGTGCCGATTCCGGATTGGAGCCGACCGCGAACAGATAGCGGCCCCAGCGGGTATGGTTGAGGAAGATATAGGCCGGCACCGCGACGAGGATCACCATCCAGAAGAGGCTCGGAATACCGAGGAAATCCTTGGTGGCGAAGGCGGTGAAATCGTCATTGTCGATCGAGATCGTCGAGCCGTTGGTGATCAGGAGGCCGATGCCGCGCAGCGAGGTCAGCGTCGCCAGCGTGATGATGAAGGGCGGCAGGCCCATCTTGGTGATGCCGAAGCCGTGAAAGAGGCCGATGCCGAGCCCGACCAGCAGCGTGATCAGGATCGAGAGCCACACCGGAACGCCGGCATTGATGAGCAGCGCGATGATGACCGTCGTGAAGCCGACCACGGCGCCGACGGAAAGATCGATGCCGGCCGTGATGATGACGAAGGTCTGCCCGACGGCGAGGATGGCGATCATCGAACCCTGCCGGAGCAGGTTCGAGATGTTCTTGTCGCTCATGAAGTTCGGCGTCGCGATCGCGAGCACCACCCAGAGCAGCACGAGCAGGCCAAGCAGAGTCAGCGCGAACAGGAAACTGTAATTGCGCCGCGCCTGGGAGGCCTTCGCCGAAGCGGCATCCACCGTTGACATGTCGAGACCTTCCTCCCCTTGACCTGAAACCCCCGTCGCGCCGCTGGCCGCAGGCGCGCCTCGAGGCGCGAAATTCGCTAGACGCCGATCGCCTCGGCAAGGACTTCCTCATGGCTCGCGCCATGGAACGGATTGCTGCCGACCAGCCGGCCGCTGCGGAACACATGCAGCGTATCGGCGAGCTCATAGACTTCCGGCAGATAGCTCGAGATCAAGAGGATGCCAGCGCCCTCCTTGAGGAGCGCGGCGAACAGCCGGTAGATCTCGGCCTTGGTGCCGACATCGACGCCGACCGTCGGCTCATCGAAGATGAAGAGGTCGGCGCCGTGATTGAGCCACTTGCCGATGACGATCTTCTGCTGGTTGCCGCCCGACATGGACGAGGCGAGCGAGCGCCGGCTCGGCGTCTTGATCGAGAGATCGCGGATCTGCTTGTCGGCGCGACGGGCTTCCTCGCCGGCGGAGATGACGAAGCCCTTCGTCAGCCGCTCGTAGATCGGCAGGTTGAGATTGAGGCCGATCGGCAGGTTGAGGTTGAGGCCCTGGTCGCGGCGGCTTTCCGGCGCCAGCGCAATGCCAAGGTCGATCGCCTTGCGCTCGCTGGTGATCGAGACAGGCTTGCCCTTCCAGAGGATCTCGCCAGACGTCTTCGGATTGCGCCCGAACAGCGACAGCGCGAACTCGCTGCGCCCCGCGCCGATGAGCCCGTAGAGGCCGACGATCTCGCCGCGGCGGATCGAGAGCGACACGTCGCTGAAGCCCTTGCCTGAAAGGTGGCGCGTCTCGATCAGCGTCTCGCCGAACGGGATCTGCTCCTTGTGATAGATCTGCTCGATCGTGCGGTTGATCATCAGCGCGACGAGCTCGTTGTCGTCGGTCGCGGCGATGTCGCGCGTTCCCACCATCTGCCCGTCGCGAAGGACGGAGACGCGGTCGGCGAGCTCGAAGATCTCCTCCATGCGGTGGGAGATATAGACGATCGTGACGCCCTCGGCCTTCAGGCGGCGGATGAGCGTGAAGAGCTGCGCCGCTTCCTGGCGGGTCAGATAGGCCGTCGGCTCGTCGAAGATCAGGAATTTCGTGCCGCGCTTCGCCGCGCGGGCTGTCGCGACCAGCTGCTGCTGGCCGATGGTGAGCGAATCGAGTTGTGCGGCGGCCGGCAGCTGGAAACCCATGTCGTCGAGGATCGCCTGCGCGGCACGGACCATGTCGCGCTTCTGCAGCAGACCGAACTTCACCGTCTCGTCGCCGAGGAAGATGTTGGCGGCCACCGACAGGTGGCGGCAGAGCATGACTTCCTGGTGGACGGCGTTGATGCCGTGGTCGATCGCCTCCTGCGGCGTCGCCAGCGAGACCGACTTGCCGTTCCAGCGGAT
>Ga0209933_1001291_pt1 | contig 25216 bp, 21 predicted proteins | sample ThiBiot_300_biof_FD_183944 | JGI IMG/M metagenome (GOLD analysis project Ga0209933, IMG submission 183944) | Wastewater bioreactor microbial communities from Cape Town, South Africa - Thiocy_cont_300_biof (SPAdes) | ecosystem: Engineered > Bioremediation > Thiocyanate > Unclassified | place...
TGCTACGATGAGGAAGACGATGGCGTAATGCAGAAGATTGCCCATTCGTGAAGCTCCACTTTCCGTTGTGGGCATGAAACGTCGAAGGCTTGCACGCAGTTCCGTATTTCGCCCTGTAATCCGATGTTTACTGCCCGATCGCCAGTCAATGGCGCGACTGGACATCGTAAAAATAACGAGCCCGCGACGCTCGGGGGAAAGCGTGCGGGCTCATAAAACGCGCCGTACCTTGGGCCACGGGGGGAGTGGGAGGGAGTAACGGGCACGGTCGCAACACTACAACTCGCCCATGATTTGAAGGTTCCTCCCGACCGCCGGTCCTAGCCAGAATATTTTCACATCTCAGTGTGCGGCCCCGAGAGTGACGGCGCCTTTGCGCCAGGGAGGGGCGTCGAGTGCATGCCGATGTTCGCCAATGGCCCTTCCATCGTCCACGTCATGTTTTCGCCGTCGCTCGTTATGCAAGAATCGAGCTTTAAGCCTTGACTTGAAAAGCGCTCGATAACCGAGAGACTGTACCCCTTCGCGTGATCGACATTGTAGGCAGGCCCGCCGGTTTCCCGCCACGAGATCCGGACCGTCGAAGCGTTCGGAAACGACCACTGCAGCGTGACTTCGCCTGAAGCGACCGAAAGTGCTCCGTGTGCTGTTGCGTTCAAAGCGAGCTCGGTAACGATCATGCCGAGTGTCTGCGCGGCTTCCGGCGTGACGAGAAGAGGAGGGCCGGAAATCTTGACACGGGACGCATCGGAGCGCGCGACGGCTTCAATCTCTGCTGATGCCAGCCTTGCAAAATCGACGCTTTGCCAGTCTGCCGCGACGATCAGGTCTTGCGAGGCCGAAAGTCCTGCAACGCGCAAGGCAAATTCTTTCAGGTGCGATTTGACATCGACCGCGTCGCGCGCCGTAAGCCGCGCCATGGCAAGGATCAACGCCAGCATGTTCTTTGAACGATGCGAGACTTCGCGAAGCAAGGCATCCGTGCGCGACAATCCGCGTTTCTGATCGGTGACGTCGTTTGCGGTGCCGACGAACCCGAGAACCTGCGATCCTTCACCTCGGATCGTATTGGCGCGCAGCGCGATCCATCGTTGTTCGCCGTCGAAGCACGTCAGCCTGACATCGATCGAGAGCGGCCGTCCGTCTGCAAGAGCGATACGGATCGAATGTAGCAGGCGGCGGCGTTCCTGAGGAAAAGTACGCCGGAGAAGTGCGCGCACGCTGGGCGGCGGCGCGTCTGGCGGTTGCCGCAGCAGCGTGGCCGGAGAATTCTCCCATAAGATCGTATTAGCCGGCCGGCGCCACTCCCAGATGCAAATGCCGCCGGCAACGAGCGCTTGATGCAAACGCACCTCGTCGAGGCCTCGCCCGCGGTTGATCCTTACATCCGGCGAACCTCCTCCGGTTTTCGTCACGCGATCCTCTGCGGAGGCCAGCGTTGCGCGATGCGGCGTCGATAAAGCCAATTCACGTTGCCCATCTGCGGTTTTGCTCTCGCGTTTCAGAAACGTAGGTCTATCGATAGCCAAGGATAGCGCCGTCAGAACACACGTAACGATGAAGAAGCTGGTCCAGTTTCGCCGGCTCTGATTGTCGAGAGGCGCGAGGGGCGTCATGGCGCGAATTCGGAATCCGAACGACGAGGGTTCGGACGTGCCTACCGCATACAAGTCAGCCTCAGAGAAAAGGTTAAACAATCCCGCGGATGCGCTGTTGATTGCAGCTTGCTTAACGTCCTGCGCCCCGAAGTTCGCCAGCACCGTTCCATCGGGATCAATCACGATCATGTCCCACTTGCCTCGCGAGCCCATGATCTGCATCGAGCTTTGAAATGCCGAATCCGGCAGGCGCGACTGCAACAACACGCGATCGCTCCTATCTCTCGAAAATGGGACCCACAGTTCGAGCATACGGCGACCTTCCGCACTGAGGGACGAGATCATCCGAGGCGTGTTCGCCGCGAGCGCCGACTTTGCGGCGGATAGTGTCTTCTCATCGAGTATCGATGCTTCCGTGCCTTCGACGGATACCGGCGCAATGACAGTCGGCCAATTTTCAAGCGCTTGAGGTCGTGCGCGGAGATCTGGAGCATTCGGGTCGGCTGAGGTGGCTGCGCGGCCACTCTGATTGGCAGTCTCCTGCGAGCGCTGCATAGATTGGACGAGACTGCGAAGTTCCTGATCAAGAAGCGCAGCCGAGGCCGACGCGCGCAATCGGGCTTCGAGTTCGAGAGCACTCCTCGCCTGCCCATCGATCTTATTCAGCAGAATTGTCCCGAGCGCGAACCAAGGCACAAGAAAAAGAACGGCCAGGGGAAACCGGAGCCGTATCCTGGAAGGAGCGGACTCGCCGCCGCCAGGCTGCCGGCGGCGCCAAAACCTTAAAAATCCGTAGTTTCTCCTTATCGGCACAGTTTGATACTTTATATTATTCCGAACTTCTGCCAGAGTCCTGCACCACTACAATCGCTCAGAAGGCCCGAATTGTTCCGGCCTTGGTCGCCTTTGCGTCGATAGTCCCCGTCGAACGAACATTTTCGCCACGATGGTGACACACGAAGGGGTGACTCACGGCAAGGAACAGAGTTGCGCTCGGCAATGAAAATTCTGCGAAATCGCTTCGGGCTCGCCGTGCTGACGCTTCTGGCGTTCAGCGTGCAGATCGCTGTCGCAGCGCTCCATCATCACGAGGTTAATCGCCGATCGGACTTCGCTGCGCGCGCCATGACGGCGGGTCTCTGCGCGCCGGCGTCGAAGGGGCCTTGCGATCAGGATCGCGGCCGGCATGCCCATGATGATTGCGTGCTGTGCTGGGCCGCCGCGATGGCCCACAATTCGTTGGAGCCGCCGTCACCGGCCGAGCTTACGCGTCCACCACTTCGCTCGGGCACCCGTTTCGAGCCGCGCGATACGCGCGTCGTCGATGTCATTCATCGCGATAATTTCCAGGCGCGCGGTCCTCCAGCTTCAGCACGCGCATAAGCGTTGACGAAGGTCGCTCGCAGGACGAGCCACTTCGATGACGCGCCGCCCTCGCCACGCGCCAAGACGCCCCGGCTCATTGCGATCATGGCCTCAACGCCGCTTGCACATGCCGGGCATGGCAACACTCAATCACGATTTTGGAGATCATCATGTTGAAGTCACTTGCCGGCCTCGCGGCCGCAGTTTTTGTTCTGACGTTACCCGCCGTCGCGGAGGACGCCGGGCACAGACAACTCGGCCCGCACGTTCATGGACAAGGCACGCTCGATATCGCAATCGAAGGCAAGAAGATCGCGATGGAACTCGTCGTTCCCGGCATGGATATCGTCGGCTTCGAACACGTGCCGACAACCGACGCGCAGAAGGCGGAGGTCGAAAAAGGCAAGGCCAAGTTGACGGACGTTCTGAGCGTCTTCAAGTTTCCGGCCTCCGCGAAATGCAAGGCGGATTCCGCAAACGTCGAAAACCGCAAGGAAACGCATCATCCGGGCGAAAAAGACGATGACGATGATAAGCCCGGAGCGCCCGAGCACGCGGAATTCCATGCAACTTACGCGATCACGTGCGACGCGCCGGAAAGCGTGACCGGTCTTGAGACGTCATACTTTACGAGCTTCGCAGGCGCGCAACTCCTGAACGTGAACATTGCGACCGCGAAAGGTCAAACGCAGGCACAGATGACGCGCGATAAGCCGACGCTCGATCTCGCGGGTGTGATGTAGCGCATGAGCGAGAGTCTGACCGCCGATGTCGGACGGCAGTGGGAGAGCGCTAGCTCTCCCGATGCTGTTTCGTTCGCAAACGTTGAATACACATGGCCCGGTTCGTCGCCATTCACGCTCGCGATCGCGGATTTCAAATTGGCGCGCGGAGAAAAGCTGCTGCTGCTCGGGCCATCCGGTAGCGGCAAGAGTACGTTTCTAAGCCTGCTCGCTGGCATCGTCGTTCCCGGCAAAGGCAAGATCGACGTGCTCGGAACGGACATGGCGCGGCTGAGCGGCGCCGCGCGCGATCGCTTTCGCGTCGAGCATTTCGGCATCATTTTTCAGATGTTCAACCTGCTTCCCTACGGATCGCTGATCGATAACGTGCTTTTACCGCTGCACTTCTCACGCACGCGGCGAGATCGTGCACGGGCCGATGGCGCGCTCGACGATGTGGCGGTCGAGCTTCTTGCGACGCTTGGCATCGACCGCACGGTCATCGCCAACGCGAAAACGGCGAACTTGAGCGTCGGTCAACAGCAGCGAGTCGCGGCGGCACGCGCTCTGATCGGCGCGCCGCAGATTATCGTCGCTGACGAACCGACGTCCGCGCTGGATCGCAATACGGAAGGCGCGTTCTTGAATCTGCTTTTTGCGCAAAGCGGTGCGGCGGGAGCGAGCGTGATCATGGTCAGCCACGACGAAAGCCTCGCGCGCTATTTCGACCGCGTCGTGCGCCTTGATGATATCGCTGTCGCAACACGAGGAGCGCGCTCGCAATGATCATGCGCCTCGCACTTCAGTCGCTCCGCAATCGCTGGGTAACGGCACTGCTGACGGTGCTCGCCATCGCGGTCAGCGTCATGCTTCTGCTCGGTGTCGAAAAAGTCCGCACCGGCGCCAGACAGAGTTTCGCCGATACGATATCCGGCACCGATCTGATTGTCGGCGCCCGCAGCGGCAGCCTGAACCTGCTGCTCTATTCCGTCTTCCGTATCGGCAACGCGACCAACAACGTGACCTGGAAAAGTTACGAGGACATCGCCAAGCTGCCGGAAGTCTCGTGGATCGTGCCGCTGTCGCTGGGTGACAGTCACCACGGCTTTCGCGTGCTCGGAACCAACTCTGACTATTTCACGCATTACAAATTTCGCCGCGGCCAAAGCATGAGCTTCGCGGCGGGCGGCCCGTTCAAGGATCTGTTTGATGCCGTCATCGGCTCAGATGTCGCCGACACGCTGCACTACAAGGTCGGCGACAACATCGTGATCGCGCACGGCGTCGGAAGCATCTCGTTCGTCGAGCACGCCGACAAGCCGTTTCGCGTCGCCGGCATTCTCGCAAAAACGGGAACGCCGATCGATCGCACCGTGCACGTCAGTCTCGAAGCTATCGAAGCCATTCACATCGATTGGCAGAGCGGCGCTCCGGTTCCCGGCCAAAGCGTCACTCCCGACGAAGTGCGCAAGATGGATTTGACGCCGCGAGCGATCACCGCCGCGATGGTTGGCCTCAACTCGAAGCTCGCGACATTCAAAATTCAGCGCGCCATCAATAATTATTCGGAAGAACCGCTGTCCGCGATCATGCCCGGCGTCGCGCTGCAGGAGCTATGGGGTCTGATCGGCACTGCGGAAACAGCGTTATCGGCCGTATCGGCGATGGTCGTCGTGACGGCCCTTCTCGGCATGGTGACGATGATCCTGACGACGTTGAACGAGCGGCGTCGAGAGATGGCGATCCTGCGTTCCGTCGGTGCAACGCCAGCTACAGTGCTCGGTCTGCTGGCCGCGGAAGGCGGGCTGCTGACACTTGCGGGTGTCGTACTCGGCACGGTGGGGCTTTACGTTGGATTGTATTTCGCGCGGCCCTATATCGATCACGCTTACGGATTGAGTCTCGCGATCGACCCACCACGAGCCGATGAATGGGTGAAGCTTGCGCTGATCGTCGTCGCGGGATTCTTCGCTGGGTTGCTGCCAGCGCTCAGAGCATACCGGCTGTCGCTTGCAGACGGCATGATGATCAGAACGTGATCGAACAGAGTCGCGTTGAGAGGGATAGACCATGACGGCACGACACAGAACAGGATTCCGGGCGGCGCTGGCATTCGCCGCAATCATCGGCGCCGCTTCTTCGGCCGCGGCTGAGGCAGCCCGGCAACTCAAATGGGCTGACCTGATCCCAAAGGCGACGGCGTCCGCAACCGATGCGCTGCGCGGCAAAACATTCTTCGGCGGATCGACACCCGCGCCGGATAACGGAGCGCCGCCTCCACCGCTCGCGGAAGGCCAGTTCATGTCGGTCAAGCGCCGCCAGCCCGGAAATGATCGTCCGCCCGCAGTCGTTCCGGAACTGGACGGTCAGAGCGTCTCGATCGGCGGTTATGTTGTGCCTCTCGATTTCGACGCGACGACGGTGAAGGAATTTTTGCTCGTGCCGTTTGTCGGAGCATGCATTCACGTGCCGCCGCCACCTGCGAACCAGATCATCTACGTGAAAACGGAAAAAGGCTTCGAGGTTGGCGGCCAGTTCGATCCCGTCACGGTGACCGGAAAGATCAACACGGCGGTCGCATTCACTGGCTTGGCCGATGCCGGGTACACGATCACCGCAGACACCGTTGAACCACGCACCAAGTGATGCGGTTGAAAGCGAACTGTGTTCGGGTCGCGAACGCGTTCCACCGCTGCAATGGAAGTGCACGAATTCCGGCATTTTGGATCGACCACGATGTCGGGGTTCAATATCGCGCGTCCACAGGCGGACGTAGATTGCAATTTTAGCGAATGCTGACGGCTTGTAATTCCATTGCAGGCAGCAGACATTCTAATAAGCTCAGCAATTCTTCTTCGTTCGCGGATGCGAGATCGGCAAATACCCTCGCTCTCAGGTTAACACATCTTGAGAGGTTGATATGCCCTTCACATCTCTAACGCGCCGTTCGGCGCTCGTCGCTGCATTCGGCCTCGGCATCGCCGGCCTTGCAGGCCCGGCACCGGTCGCATTTGCAAAAGACATCACGCTGCTCAACGTGTCCTACGATCCGACGCGTGAGCTTTATGCAGCTTACGACAAGGAATTCTCGAAATTCTGGAAGGCGAAGACAGGTGATGACGTCACCGTCAAGCAATCGCACGGTGGATCGGGCAAGCAAGCGCGAGCCGTTATCGACGGGCTCGAAGCCGATGTCGTGACGCTGGCGTTGGCTGCCGACATCGACGCGCTTCACAAGAATGGCGGCTTGGTCAAGGCCGATTGGATCAAGCATTTCGCCGACAACTCCGCTCCTTATACCTCGACCATCGTTTTCCTGGTTCGCAAGGGCAACCCGAAAGGCATCAAGGATTGGTCTGACCTCGTGAAGGACGGCGTCGAAATCGTGACGCCCAACCCCAAGACGTCGGGCGGTGCGCGCTGGAATTATCTCGCAGCCTGGGGATATGCGCTGAAGCAGCCCGGCGGCAGCGCCGACAAGGCCAAGGCATTCGTTGCCGATATTTATAAGCACACGAAGGTCCTGGACTCAGGCGCGCGCGGATCGACGACGACGTTCGTTGAACGCGGTATCGGTGACGTTCTGCTGGCCTGGGAGAACGAAGCTTATCTCTCGCTGAAGGAATTCGGCCCCGACAAGTTCGAGATCGTCACGCCGTCGATCTCGATCCTCGCTGAACCTAACGTCGCGATCGTCGACAAGGTCGTCGACAAGCGCGGCACGCGCGAGGTTGCGGAGGCCTATTTGAAGCATCTCTATAGCCCCGAAGGCCAGGAAATCGCCGCCAAGAACTTCTATCGACCGCGTGACGCGAAGGTCGCCGAGAAGTACGCGAGCCAGTTCGGACCGATCAAAACCTTCACGATTGACGAGGTCTTCGGCGGCTGGGGCAAAGCGCAGGCCGCCCACTTCGGGGATGGCGGTATCTTCGATCAGATCTACGCACCTGGCAACAAGAGCTGATCTATGACTGGTCACTAAAGAATCGTGCGCCGCTCGTCGTAGAGCAGGCACTCCTCCAATCGTCCGGGCATGAAGCCGGGCGGCGCACGAAACAGGTCCCCGGTGCGGAGATCACAACGATGCTGATCAGAGAGATGTGTAGCGGCGCGTGCTCCTGAAGGAGACGCCCGAATTTTGCTTCGGACCCGGCGCAGCGCGCAGAGCGGATCCGAACTCACCTCAAGCATCGAAGGACAATCTCTGATGACGACCTTGATCGTTCCCGGCCTGAAATCAAGCGGCCCCACCCACTGGCAGACATGGCTCGAGCACCGCGTCGCCGGCAGTCTGCGCGTCACTCAACGCGATTGGAATGACCCGCATCTGCCGGACTGGTCGAGCCGCATACGGCGCGAAATTGCGCGCGCCGCCGACCCTGTTTTCATCGTCGCGCATTCGTTCGGTGCGTTGGCTGCCGTGCAGGCGGCGAGCGATCACCGGGAGCGCATCGCAGGCGTTATGCTCGTTGCACCGGCTGATCCAGATCGATTCGGTGTTGCCGAGTTCCTGCCGGCAAAGCCTTTGGGATTCCCGGCAATCGTCGTTGCAAGTACAAACGACGCATGGATGGCTTTTGATCGCGCAGCGCATTGGGCGCGACTCTGGAAAGCGGATCTCATCAGTCTCGGCGAAGCCGGTCACATCAATGCCGATGCGGGCTTCGGTCCGTGGCCCGAGGCGCTGGCGCTGCTTCAGCGTCTCACGCGCGCCGCGGAATTTCGTCTGGCGGCGGAACGGGTTGCCGCCTTCCGGCTGTCGCGGTCAGGAGAGCTGCGCGGGCAGCAGTGGGCGTCGTGAACGGCTTATGCGTGCGCCCTGAATAATCGTTCGAACACGGAATATATCCGGCTTCGTTTTCGCCTCCGCTACTGCGTGAGAACAGCCAGTGCGATCGCATGCGAAGCCGCACGTGATGTACGAGAGTGACGATAATATAACAGATAGAGCGATGAAAATGCTTGTTAATTGACATTCGCAAGCAAATCCAAAAAATCAAACTACGGAGTCGGGCAACATAAACAAAAGCACCGGCTACCAAAAAAATATGATGGACGGGGTCTAATATCATGACGCGAAGATTAGGGCTTCGGCACGCGCTATGCCTTGGAGTGGCAGGCGCGCTGATCGGTGGATGGGTGCTGCCTGCGAACTCTGCAGACCTCGGGGGTAACTGCTGCGCCGATCTCGAAGAGCGCATCGCTGAGCTTGAGGCCACGACGGCCCGCAAAGGCAATCGCAAGGTCAGCCTGACGGTCTCCGGATGGATAAGCGAGCAAGTCGCTTTCTGGGATGATGGCACGAAAAGCAACGTCTACGTCGGCACGAACCCGGTCGAGCAGTCGCGCGTTCGCTTCATCGGCGAAGCCAAGATCGACAAGGACTGGTCGGCTGGCTACGTGATCGAGCTTGGCGTCTTCGGCGGCAACGGCGGCAAGTGGGACCAGAACACGCCCGACGGCACCAACCCGAACAGTGTCTCGGTTCGTAAAAGCAGCTGGTTCCTGAAGAACAACCAGCTCGGCAAGGTCACCATCGGACAGGATGGAACGTCGACATACCATCTGCTCGACGATGCCGACACGACGATGACCCGGAACTTCTTCGACGGTGAAGGTCCGCCCGACTATCAGGCAAGCTTCTTCGCGCGCTCGGGCGGCAGCTTTATTCCAGGCCCTGCCGGTGGCAGCAACTTGCGATGGTCCGACATCGCGCGCGGCTTCAACAACTCGACGCCGGGCGACAACGGCCGCCGCAACATCGTCAGATACGATTCACCGACCATCGCCGGCTTCTCGTACACCGCCTCTTGGGGCGAAGACGACATCTGGGATACGGCGCTGATCTACAAGGGCGGCTTTGGCGACTTCGAAATCAACGGCCGCGCCGGTTATGGCCACTCATCCGATGAAACGAACAACCTTTGCCACACCGGCCCCGCCGGATTCCGCGCGGACTGCGAATGGTGGGGCGTGTCCGGCTTCATTCAGCATAAGCCGACGGGTCTGTTCCTTTTCTCGGGCTACGGTCAGCAGATCGACAACACGCGTGCTGCCGACGTCACGACCGGCAATCCGGCGCTCGTCGATAAGACCGATGATACCTGGTTCGTGCAGGGTGGCATCGAAACCAAATGGATCGCGCTCGGCAAGACGAACCTGTTCGTGAACTATCGCCACGACTCGCCGGGCTCAAACGTCGCCAAAGGAACGCTGCGCACCGAGGACGCTGAGATCGATTATATTTCGGGCGGCGTAGCTCAGTACCTCGAGGCAGCGGAAACGATGCTCTATCTCGTCTATCAGCACGCTGACGGCGACGTGCAGGTTGCGGGCGAAGCAAACCGCACGAACATCGACAGCCTGCAGCAGGTCATCGCTGGCGCGAAGGTGAACTTCTGATAACTACGATCGGCGGCTGAGCTGTTGATCTGAACTTTACGGAAAGGGCGGCTCGACATGCCGCCCTTTTTCGCGCTTGAATCTCGGTGGGCATAAGAACTTCTCGCGTGATGAGCCACATCGCACCGCAATCTTCCGCTGCGTCGGAGGATTCGGGCATCTGATTTCGAGACGTTTCCCCTTCGGCTCCAGACGAGCCACTCGCATAAGCTCAGCAATTTTTCTTCGTTCCGCCGATATGCTGGGCCGGTTATCCGTACTTGCAGAGGGGCATTGAGCAAGAGGCGGCCTACCATGGTGATGATCGGAAAGCAGGTTCACGCTGACCCGCAGCACTCCGAGAGCGTCGCGACGAAACTCTCGATCATCGTTGGAGAAAACCTCCGGCACCTTCGTCGCAAATCTGGCCTTTCTCTTGAACAATTGGCAGCAAAATCGGGCGTCAGCCGCGCTATGCTTGGCCAGATCGAAACCGGCAAAAGCGCGCCGACCATCAATCTTCTCGGGCGTATCGCTGAGGCACTTCAGGTTTCGGTGCCGAGCCTGATCTCTCATCCGGCGGCGGGCGGCACCGTTATCGTTCCGCGCGACCGGGCGACCGTGCTCGCCTCGAGCAACGGCGGCTTCACGTGTCGCGCGTTGTTTCCTTGGGGCGATCCGCAGAGCATCGAAATCTATGAAGTGACGATCGTCGCCCACCACAGTGAAGATGTCGCGGCCTTCGAGCCTGGAGTTAAGAAAGCGCTTGTCGTGCTCACCGGTGAGATCGAATTGACGATCGCGGAGGATTCTCCGGCACGCCTCTCCGAAGGTGATTCAATTATCTTCAACGCGGATTCGCCGCACACGCTTCACAATCCTGGCAACGCAGACGCGAAAGCATTCCTCGTCGTGGCGCCGGTTGATCGCACCAGAATACACCCGCGCGGCTTCTAGCACGCGACCGCGTCTGGCCCATTCCCCGGCATTCCTAAAACGAGAATATCAATTCCATGTCTTCTTCGTTCGAAGACATGCGCCTCTCGCATAGTGTGCAGAACATTCGCTTTCCTGGAAATTCCGAGGGTCGGACACGATGAGCGCTGGCGTCAACAAGAGAGTTTTGCCGGGATTCGGGCTGTCGCTCGGCTTCACCCTCGTTTACCTCTCGCTGATTGTTCTTATCCCGCTTTCCGCGGTGTTCCTGAAGTCGTCGGCGATGACGTGGGACGAATTTTGGAGTGCGGTGACGGCGCCGCGCGTTGTCGCGTCCTATCAGCTGACGTTCGGAGCATCGTTTCTCGCCGCTTGCATCAACGCAGTTTTCGGCCTGCTGCTGGCATGGGGACTGACGCGCTACACATTTCCGGGACGAAAAATCGTCGATGCGTTGATCGACTTGCCGTTCGCTCTGCCGACGGCTGTCGCAGGCATCGCGCTGACCGCGATTTACGCCAAGAATGGCTGGATCGGCAGCCTGCTCGATCCGCTTGGGATCAAGATTGCATTTGGCCCTGCCGGCGTTCTCGTCGCTCTCATATTCATCGGCTTACCGTTCGTCGTGCGCACCGTGCAGCCCGTTCTTGAGGATCTCGAAACGGAATTCGAGGAAGCTGCAGCAAGCCTCGGCGCCAATCGCTGGACCGCTTTCAAGCGCGTTGTTTTTCCCACTCTGTTGCCTGCATTGACGACCGGATTCGCTCTCGCCTTTGCGCGCGCCGTCGGCGAATACGGCTCGGTGATCTTCATCGCAGGCAACATTCCAATGGTGTCGGAAATCACGCCGCTGATCATTATCACCAAGCTTGAGCAATTCGACTATCGCGGCGCGACCGCCATTGCTGCCGTGATGCTCGTCATCTCATTCGTCATGCTTCTCATCGTAAACGCGCTGCAGGCCTGGAATGCCCACCGCTTTGGAAGGACGGTCTGATGGCTGCCGCAACTATCGATGCGCGCTTGCACGGCGCGGGAAAATTCGAAGTAAACCCCGCCACGCGGGACTCGCGATGGGTCAAGATCGCCGTCCTTGGCGTTGGCCTGACGTACTTTCTGATCTTTCTTCTGCTTCCGCTCATCGCGGTCTTTGCGGAAGCGTTCCGCAAAGGCGCCGAGACTTACTTTTCCGCACTCGTCGAGCCAGACGCGCTCTCGGCCGTCAAGTTGACATTACTTGCGGCGGCTATCGCGGTTCCATTGAATCTGGTTTTCGGCTTGGCGGCGGCGTGGGCGATCGCGAAGTTCGAATTCCCAGGAAAAAACCTGCTGATCACGCTGATCGACTTGCCCTTCTCGGTTTCGCCCGTCGTCGCGGGTCTAATTTACGTTCTCGTGTTCGGACGTCAGGGCTGGTTCGGTCCATGGCTGCTCGATCACGACATCAAGATCATTTTCGCCGTCCCCGCGATCGTTCTCGCGACGATTTTCGTGACCTTCCCATTCATCGCGCGTGAGCTCATTCCGTTGATGCAGGCGCAGGGCAAGGACGAAGAGGAAGCCGCAATCTCGCTCGGAGCGTCCGGAATTCAAACCTTCCTGCGCGTCACCATTCCCAACGTGAAGTGGGCGCTTCTCTACGGCGTCATTCTCTGCAACGCGCGTGCGATGGGGGAATTCGGCGCGGTCTCCGTCGTGTCGGGACATATCCGCGGGGAGACCAACACGATGCCGCTCTACGTCGAAATTCTCTACAACGAATATCAATTCGCAGCCGCCTTCGCGGTGGCTTCGCTCCTCGCTCTCTTGGCTCTGGTGACGCTGGCGCTGAAGACTTACGTCGAGTGGCGTGCAAATAAACATGTGGTGGAAGGGCAAGGCCAATGAGCATCGAGGTTCGCAACGTCAACAAAACGTTCGGCACGTTCAAGGCGCTTGACGACGTCTCGCTGAACTTTCCGGATGGCGAGCTGGTCGCGCTGCTGGGTCCATCAGGCTGCGGAAAGACGACGCTGCTGCGCGTGATCGCTGGCCTCGAACATGCCGACAGCGGCCGCATCATCCTCGATGGCGATGACGCGACGACCAAGGATGTCCGCCAACGCCGCGTCGGATTTGTCTTCCAGCACTACGCGCTGTTCCGGCATCTGACGGTTTTCGAGAACATCGCGTTCGGTCTACGCGTCCGCCCGCGAGGCCAACGGCCGAGCGAGAAGGACATTCGCGCCAAGGTCGGGCAACTTCTGGAACTCGTGCAGCTGTCGTGGGTCGCGAACCGCTTTCCTTCGCAGCTCTCGGGCGGACAGAGACAGCGCATCGCGTTGGCGCGCGCACTGGCGGTCGAACCGCGCGTGCTTCTGCTCGACGAGCCCTTCGGCGCGCTCGATGCAAAGGTTCGCAAGGAACTTCGGCGCTGGCTCCGTACGCTCCATGACGAACTCCACATCTCGTCGATCTTCGTCACTCACGACCAGGAAGAAGCTCTCGAGGTCTCCGACCGGATCGTCCTCATCAACAAGGGGCGCGTCGAGCAGATCGGCCCGCCGAAAGAGATTTACGAAACCCCGGCGACGGCGTTCGCTTACGGCTTCATGGGGACCGTTAACGAATTCCGCGGCCGCATCGAGGGCGATTATGTGCGCGTCGGCGACGAGCGCATTCGCCATCATGCCGGACATTTCCGGGACGGACAGGAGGTCGTGGCATTCGTGCGTCCGCATGAAACCGAGATCGTGCCGGATGTTTCATCCGACGACGGCATCACCGCAAAAGTCCATCGCATTCTTGGCACGGGCGCCGTTGCGCGTGTAGAATTGGTGGCGAATGGTGATGCACGGCAGGGTCGAAAAGACTTCTTTGAAGTCGAAATCCCGGGGACCGAGGCAACCTCACTTGGCCTTGCAACGGGTCAGCGCGTGAAAATCAGAAGCCGCCGCCTCAGCGTCTTCCCAGAGCAGAACGGGACAGTCGCGTCGTGAACTTTCAGCAGCTCCGCATTATCCGAGAAACATTACGGCGCAACTTTAACCTCACGGAAGTCGCGAACGCTCTTTACACATCGCAGTCCGGAGTTTCGAAGCACATCAAGGATCTCGAAGACGAACTGGGCGTCGAGCTTTTCATTCGGCGCGGTAAACGGCTTCTGGGACTGACCGAGCCCGGCAAGGAACTCGCGCAGATCGTCGAACGCATCCTGCTCGACACGGCAAACATCAAACGCCTAGCCGATCAGTTCGCAAAATCCGATCGCGGCGAGATCACCATCGCGACGACGCATACGCAGGCCCGCTATGCGCTCCCCGGCCCGATTGCGGCATTCCGAAAGGAATTTCCGAACGTCCATCTCGTGCTCCAGCAAGGTTCGCCGAAAGAGATCGCGTCCATGCTGAATGATGGCCTGGCGGACATCGGAATTGCGACCGAGGCGCTGGAAAATTCGCCCGAGGTTGTCTCGTTTCCGTATTATTCCTGGCATCACGGCATCATCGTGCCGAAGGGACACGCCCTTGAGAGCGTCAAACCGCTGACGATCGAGAAGATCGCCGAGTGGCCGATCATCACCTATCACGAAGGCTTCACCGGCCGTCCCGGCGTCGACGCAACGTTTGCGAAAGCGGGATTGACCCCGGACATCGTGATGGTCGCGCTCGATGCCGACGTCATCAAAACGTACGTCGAGGTTGGGCTCGGCATCGGCATCGTCGCCTCGATGGCCTACGACAAGGATCGCGACACTGGGCTCCGGCTGCTCGACAACAGTCACCTATTCCCCAAGACGACGACGCGCATCGCGTTGCGTCGTGGGCGTTTCCTTCGCCGCTTCGCCTATCGCTTTATTGAACTCTGCGCGCCGGATCTGACCGAAAAGGTCGTCAAGGCCGGAACCGAAGCCACCGCCGAAGCTTGACGTCTGCCGGCTGAACTCAGATCGTCGGCGCTTTCAGCTTGCGCCACCACTGCAGGCTGTCGGATGTCGACGTGCGAGGTTTGTATTCGCAGCCGATCCAGCCCTTGTAGCCGATACGGTCGAGGTGATCGAACACGAACGGGAAGTTGATCTCGCCCGTTCCAGGCTCGTGCCGCCCTGGCGTATCGGCGATCTGCACATGACCGATGAGCGGCAGATATTTGTCGATCGTCGGCGTCAGATCGCCTTCCATGATCTGCATATGATAGACATCGTATTGCAGCCGAAGATTGGGCGCACCGACGCTTTCAATGACGTCCGCCGCCTTGGCTGTGGAGTCGAGGAAGTAATTCGGAACATCGCGCGTGTTGATCGCTTCGATGAGGAGCGTCATGCCTTCGTCAGCAAGGGCGCGCGCCGCGAACGTCAGATTTTCGATGTAGGTTTTGCGCATTTGACGGTGATCGGCACCGGGCGGTGCGGTGCCCGCCAGGCAATGGAGCTGCTTGCAGCCGAGCGCCTTCGCGTATTTGACGGCGCGCTGAACGCTTTCGCGAAATTCTCCGGTCAGGTTCGGATAGATCGCAATGCCCCGGTCACCAGCGGCCCAGTTTCCCGCCGAAAGGTTGAACAACACCTGCGTGAGCCCGTTCGCCTTCAGGCGCGCGGCGAGATCGTCGGTCTCGTACTCATAGGGAAAGAGAAATTCGACGCCCTTGAAGCCTGCCGACGCCGCCGCGTCGAAACGGTCGAGAAACGGCAGCTCCGTGAAGAGCATCGACAGATTTGCCGCGAATTTCGGCATGCATTTGCTTTCGATGAGAAAAGCGCGAGCCTAGACGGCGAGACGTGCCTCGCGCGCCTCCCGAAGACGACGAAAATCATCGCCCGCGTGGTAGGATGAGCGCGTGAGCGGCGACGCTGAAACCTGGAGGAAGCCCTTGGCATAGGCTGTCGTTGCCAGCGCCTCGAACTCTTCCGGCGTGACGTAGCGCTCGATAGCGGCGTGCTTTCGCGTCGGCTGCAGATATTGCCCGATCGTCAGGAAATCGACATCGGCAGACCGGAGGTCATCCATCACCTGCAACACGGCTTCGCGCGTTTCGCCAAGCCCCACCATGATGCCGGACTTCGTGAACGTCCGCGCATCGATTTCTTTCGCCCGCTGCAACAGGCGCAGCGAATGGAAATACCGCGCGCCGGGTCGGATTTTCGGATAAAGGCCGGGGACCGTCTCAAGGTTATGATTGAATACGTCGGGACGCGCGGCGATGACCACGTCCAGCGCCCCGTCCTTGCGCAGGAAATCGGGCGTCAAAACCTCGATGGTCGTCTGCGGCGCGAGCCTGCGGATTGCCGCGATCGTTTCCGAGAAATGCTGCGCTCCGCCGTCTGCGAGATCATCACGATCGACCGACGTTACGACGACGTGCTCAAGGCCGAGACGCGCCACCGCATCGCTGACACGCGCGGGCTCGTCCGCATCAAGCTGCCCGGGCCGTCCCGTGGCGACATTGCAGAACGCGCAAGCACGCGTGCAGATCTCGCCCATGATCATCATCGTGGCGTGACGCTTCTCCCAGCATTCGCCGATGTTGGGGCAGGCCGCTTCCTCACAGACCGTAGTGAGGCTGTGATCGCGCATAATTTTATGCGTGTGCGAGAAACCCTGCGAGCCGGGCGCCCGAACGCGCAGCCAAGGTGGCTTCGGCAAATACGGGGTGTCTGGCCGAGACGCCTTTTCTGGATGACGCAGGCGCGGCTTGGGGTCGGTCGTATCGAGGAGCGTTACCAAGGCTGTGCAACTCAAGTAAGGAGCGAATGCGGGATGATACCCCGTCCGTCGCTATCGTACATCCTGGCATGGCGGACGGATAGGCCGCAGACAACCCCGACTATATAGCTAAAGAGCATACGAAAACGGGCGGCCCTTGGGCCGCCCGCTGAATTCCAGTCCGCCGTCAGGCGTCAGGATGATTTCGCCGGATGCTCGACCATCGACGATTTGGTCGGCGTCGGATCGGCCGGAGCGGCCTCGCGCGGCTTGACCGGATCGGGAACCGAACGAGAGTGAGCTGGTGCCGGCGTCGAAACAGACTTCTTCTCGACAACGGCAGGCTTCTTCTTCTTCGGTTCGGCCGGTTTCGCCTCGGATTGCGTAGAGACGGCCGCGGTCTTCTTTTTCGCGGGCTGCTCGATGGGCTCGTCGATCGTCGCATCGACGCCCTCGCCTGAATAGATGGAGTCGCTTGGCTCTTCCGAACGAACGCTGGCGCGCTGAGTGCGCGGCGGCGCATCGTCATCCGAATAGAAGAGTGTGTTCGAATTACTCTGCGGCTGGGTGTAGGTCGCGCGGGTGGGCGCCATAGTCTGCGCGTAGCCGCTATTGCCCGATGCCTTTTCGGCCTGATCGTCGCCGTAACGCGGATAGGATTTGCTGGAAATCGCCGATCCCGTCTTGAACTGCTGCCAAGTGACGGTCACACGCATGCCGACCGGCACGCGCGGATAAAGATCGAGAACGTCCTGGTTCGTCATACGAATGCAGCCGCTCGAGACGGCCTGACCGATCGTCCACGGCGCGTCGGTGCCGTGAATACGGTAGGTGCTGGAGCCGAGATACAAGGCGCGAATGCCGAGCGGATTCATCGGATGACCGCCGGGTACCCACCGCGGCAGGCGCGGATTTGAGCGCACCATGTCCGGAGTCGGCGTCCAAGGGGGATTGACGCGCTTGTTTGTAACGGAGGTCACGCCCTGCCAGCGCGCGTCGCCCTTGGGAACAGCGACCGGATAGGTGATCGCTTCGCCCTGCTTCGTAATGAAATACAGCCGGCGATCGGAAAACGAGACGATGATCTGCCCGGGCTTGTACTTCGAATCGAAGGAAACCACGCGACGTCCGCCGCCGTATTCTTCGCTTCCGCCCCAAAGGAAATTGATGAGATCTTCGGCTTGGACTGATGTCGTTGAGGCCAGTCCCCCAGCCATGATCAGGGCGGCGACGGCGACTCGACTCAAACGGCGTTTAACGGTCATCGGGGGGTGCTCCAATGGCAGCAAATTCAAAAGCACAGGGTTACGGGGGTTATCCTGTTCTTGATTAGTGAAAGGCGGGTATAAATCAGTCCCGTTTTCACCGGCAGAGCAGGGAAGTCACAGTTCAATCACGATTCCTCCCTTGCGCCTGAGTTTATTGATGTTTTCGATATTTTCCGACGTCACATGTTGCCATTTGACGACGCCCCGCCCGCAGTTCGTTTTTTGTCTCTTACCTTTGGATGCTCGAGCCGTCCGGATTGAAACAAAAATAGAACGAGCCGATGCACAGCACATCCCAAAAAAGCCGCCGCTGCCGTGGTGCGATGGCGAATTCCGCGGCCGAGACGGCTGCAGACACAACTCCACCGATGCCATCGCAAGCAATAGTTAATGATGTTTGTCGGGAATCGAAGTCGCCGCGCCCTCCGCACCGATGTACACGACGAACAGCTTCATGATGCCAGTGCCGGTGTTTCGGCCGTTATGCGGAATGCTGATCGCTTCGGCGACCGACTGCCCTTTTTTGTACGTTCGCGTGCCCTTGGCGCCATAATCGACCGTCAACTCGCCGTCGAGGATCAGTCCTGTCAGCGGCACGCCGTGCGTATGCCACCCGGTCTCCGCGCCCGGTTGCATTTCGACGATCGCCGCCGTGAGCTTTGCCGGTGAGCCGGTCGGATAGACGATCAGCTCGTCCATCACCGTTTTTCCGGTTGAAAGAAGCTGCGTCACGCGCGTCGTCGCGTCGAGGGCTCTCGTGCTCGCGGCTCCGGCTGCAAACAGTCCGAGCGCGGCGATACCAAGCCCGATGTGACGGCCGTTCAAATAGGACATATGTCTCTCTCGCGACTTTGATCTAAGAACGCGACGATGAGGTATGTTCGTAGTCTCGTCCATCGCCAACTGTGTGCCGCACGCCTTCAGGGAATACGAATGACTTTCCGAGTTCTGGCTGCTCTGTTGTGTCTCCTCGCGGGTGCGTCGGCCTCGGCGGCGGAGCAAATCCGGCCCGCACCGGAAGGACCGTCCGCCACGACGGCGAAGTCTCTGGTCGTGGCGCAGCGGCAGATGATCGTCGCGGCCGACCCGCTTGCCGCCGAAGCCGGCCGTGAGATTTTGCGCCAGGGCGGAACGGCGGCCGATGCAGCCATCGCGGCCGAACTCGTTCTCGGGCTTGTCGAACCTCAGTCCTCTGGTTTAGGCGGCGGCGCGTTTCTTGTTTATTGGGATGCGCAGTCGCGCTCGCTCGCGACATTCGATGGCCGCGAGACGGCGCCCGCCGCCGCAAAGCCCGACCGCTTCCTGCGCGATGGCAAGCCGGTTCCGTTCGAGGCGGCAGTGCGCTCAGGCTTGAGCGTCGGCGTTCCCGGCCTCATGCGTACCCTCGAGGCCGTCCATAGGCGCTTCGGAAAACTTCCCTGGGCGTCGCTCTTTGCGCCCGCAATCAAGCTTGCGGAGGAAGGCTTCGCGGTATCGCCGAGGCTCGCGGCTCTACTTGCAGCAAGCAAAGCCGAAAACTTTTCTGCCGGGGCGCGCGCCCGCTTTTTCGACGAGAACGACACGCCGATCCCGGCAGGCGACGTGATGACGAATGCAGCTTACGCGGCGACGCTGAAGGCGATTGCCGAAAAGGGCGCAGACGCATTTTATTCCGGGCCGATCGCGGACGCGATCGTAAAGGCCGTTCAGGGTGCCACGAGCATTCCGGGCGATATGACGGCGGCCGACCTCGCAGGCTACGTCGCGAAGGAACGCGACCCCGTATGCGTTGACTACCGGGCGAGAAAAATCTGCGGCATGGGCCCGCCATCGTCTGGAGCGATGACGGTCGGCTCGGTTCTGAAGCTGATCGAACCGTTTCCCGAGGTGCAAGGCTCGGCCGCTATGATGAGTGCGCCCGCGCTTCACATCATCGCCGAAGCTGAAAAACTCGCCTACGCCGATCGCAATCGCTACATCGCTGATCCAGACCGGATTTCGGTCCCGTCAGGGCTGATGGACGACGCCTATCTCGCCGAGCGCCGCAAGCTGATCGACCTGCAAAAGGCGATGGACAAAGCGGAGCCCGGTATCCCGCCAGGCCTGACGAAGAAGACGTTCGGCAAGGACTTCACTAACGAGGTGCCAGGCACGACGCACATGTCGATCATCGACGCGGACGGCAACGCCCTCTCGATGACGGCAACCATCGAGAGCGCGTTCGGCTCGCACCTCTGGGCCGCAGGGTTCTTTTTGAACAACGAGCTGACCGATTTCTCCTTCGTACCCTTCGACGAAAAAGGCATGCCCGTCGCCAACGCCGTCGCGGGAGGCAAACGCCCGCGCAGCTCGATGGCGCCGACGATCGTGCTCGATGCGCAAGGCACGCCCGAGATCGTGACCGGATCGCCAGGCGGATCGCAGATCATCCTCTATGTCGTCAAAACGCTTGTGGGATTGATCGACTGGGGCCTCGACGCGCAGAAGTCCGCCGCCCTGGCGAATTTCGGAAGTCAAGGCGGAGCCTTCATCATCGAGTATTCTCCGTACTACGTCTGGCCCGCGTTCGATCTCACAGCCTACGGACACGCCATCGGCAATGCGACGATGACGTCTGGCGTCCACACGATCGTGCGCAAGGACGGACATCTGGAAGGCGGCGCTGATCCGCGTCGCGAAGGCGTGGCGCTCGGCGATTGATGCGAAGTATCGGCGCACAACTGGGAGAAGAATGTTGAGCAAACTATCGATAGCTGTTGTCGGCGCCGGCATCACAGGACTCTGGCAGGCCTTTACGCACGCACGCGCGGGCCATCGTGTTCGCCTTGTCGAGCGAAGCAGCGAGCCTTTTTCATCCTGCGCGAGTCGCTTGGCGGCGGCGATGATTGCCCCCGAATGCGAAGCTGAGGGCGCGCCGCCAATCGTTCGCGATCTCGGCCGCGAAAGTATCGCGCTGTGGCACAAGGCTTATCCGGCGACCGTCGTCAACGGCACGCTCGTCGTCGCGCCGCCGCGTGATGGCGCCGACCTCACTCGCTTCGAACAGATGACCGAACGGCACGAGGTCGTTGCCGCGCAGCGCATCGCGAAGCTCGAACCGGATCTCGCCGGACGCTTCGAGCGCGGGCTCTTCTATCCGGACGAAGCCCACGTCGTGGCGACGGAAGCGCTGCGATGGCTGCTGTCCGAAGGACGCGCGCTGGGCGTGACGACCGAATTCGGCCAGCCTTACAAATCCAACGGCGAGGATGTGACGATCGATTGCCGCGGAATTGGCGCAAGGCAAGATATTCCGTCGCTTCGCGGTGTCCGCGGCGAGCGCATCCTTATTCAATCGCGCGAACTCGGCCTGTCGCGTCCGGTGCGGCTACTGCATCCGCGCCAGTCGATCTACATCGTGCCGCAGGGCGACGGCCGATACGTCATCGGCGCGAGTTTGCTGGAGCGTGAGGACGACATCCCGATGACGGTGAAGTCGGCACTCGATCTCCTGGGCTCCGCATACGCGCTTCATCCTGCATTCGGCGAAGCGTCCATCCTCGACATGGGCGCGGGCATCCGGCCAGCCTTCCCCGACAACATACCGCGCGCGATCATCGAAGACGGCGGCAAGACGATCCGTGTGAACGGCACCTACCGCCACGGATTTCTTCTCGCGCCCGCGCTGGCAAAAGCCGTGTCTGGATTTCTGTCAGACGGCCGACGTGACAGCCCGCTCTTCGACAGCCCCGGCGCTTGATCCAGCCTTTTCCGCGATCGCCTTTTTCGCCAGTTCGAGCGACGCGACATAGTCCGGCTTGCCCGAGCCGAGCAGCGGAATTTTGCTGACGACAAGAATATCGGCGGGGATCATCAGCTCCGTCGCTCCCTTGCGCCGCGCGAACTGAATGAACGCCTCGCGTGTGCACTTTGGATCGGTCGTCAGCAGGGCCAGTCGTTCCCCCTTGCGCGCGTCGGGAAGCGCTACGACGAGGGTGATCAAGGTCGGCCAAAGCTCAGCCGCCAGCGCTTCGACCGCCGACAGCGACACCATCTCGCCCGCGATTTTCGCGAACCGCTTCGCACGGCCCTTGATCGTGATGAAACCTTGCGCATCGATCTCGACGATGTCGCCGGTATCGTACCAGCCGTTGGAAGGCGGTTCGAGAACGCCGGGATACTCGGTGCGATAATAGCCGAGCATCACGTTCGGTCCGCGCACGTAAAGCCGCCCGCCCGTCTCTATTCCGGGCACAGGATCGAGACGCGCCTGCATCAGCGGTGACAGGCGGCCGACGGTGCCGGCCTTGTTGGCCAGCGGCGTGTTGATGGCGAGCACAGGCGCAGTTTCGGTTACGCCGTAGCCTTCGAGAATGCGCACGCCGAAGCGGTCCATGTAGAGCTGTCGCGTTCGTTCCTTGACGGCTTCCGCGCCTGCGAGCACGAGGCGCACGCGCGCAAAGTCATAAGGATGCGCAACGCGCGCATAGCCGGCGAGGAACGTATCCGTACCGAACATGATCGTCGCGTTCGAGCCGTAGACGAGTTCCGGAATGATGCGGTAGTGCAGCGGCGTCGGATAGAGATAGACCGGCACGCCCGCGACCAGCGGCATCAGCAGTCCGGCCGTCAGACCGAACGAATGAAACACCGGCAGCGCGTTGAAAACCTTGTCGCTGCCGTTGCAGGCGACGCGCGTGAGGCTCTGTGCGCAGTTGGCGAGCAGATTGCGATGGGAAAGAACGACGCCCTTGGGCAAGCCTTCCGAACCCGACGTGAATAGGATCGCAGCCGGTGCATTGCAGTCACGCTCGACCTGCGGCTTGCCGCCTTGCGCAAGGCCTTTGATCTTATCGGCGAACGTAACGGTCGCGCGCACGTCTTCGAGATAAATGATCCGCGCGACGGTGCTGATCGCCTGCACGAGCGGTTCGAAATGTCCCTTCTCGACGAACACGCGCGAGGTCAGAACGACCGTGACGTTAGCCGCTTTGCACGCAGCGATGACATTCGCGGCGCCAGCCGTGAAGTTCAGCATCGCCGGAACGCGACCGGTCGTTTGCAGGGCGAAGAACGTCACCGCGACGCCGGCCGAATTCGGCAGAAGCACGCCGACCGATTGCCCGGGCTCCGGCAGCATCGGCGCGAGCTTCGCACCGAGCACCTGGGCTCCAACGATCAGCTTCTTGTACGAAAGCTTTGTGCCGAGCGGGTCCTGGATCGCGGGCTTTCCGGTATCGCGCGTATGTCGCGCCTGCACGAGCGCCTCGAACAGCGTCTGGTCGATCGGCGTCGTCAGAACGGCGGAGTCCGTCATCACGTCCTGCAAAGCCGCGCCCGCCGCCAGACGCCGTTGCTTGCCGCGCAGGTTCGGATCGATATTCAACTTGACCGGCGGCAGGATCGTCACCGTCGTTTTCGGGAACCACGCCTTTTTCGTTTGCGCTTTGCTCAAGTACCCGAAATGCGAGCGCTCGAGGCCGTCGATGCGCACCGGAATGACCGGCGCATCCGCCTTGTCCGCGATCATCGCCGTGCCGTCGTAGACTTTCATCAGGCCGCCGGTGACCGTCAGCCGCCCTTCCGGGAAAATGACGAGCGACGAGCCGTCCTTCACGTCCTGAATGAGATGCCGCATGCCGAGCGGCCGTGTCGGATCGATGGCGTAGGATTTGGCGAGTTTGAGAAACGGCTTCACCCACCACGTATTCGCCATGCCGGTGTCGATGGCGAACGTCGCGTGCGACGGCAGCAGCGCATGCATCAAGGCCGCATCGAGAAGACTGACGTGATTGGGCGCGATGATCGCCTTCTCGCCGGGAGCGGGAAGGTTCTCGAGGCCCTTCACCTCCAGGCCGAACAAGGTCTTGAACAGGAAGACGCCGACATCCTTGACGCCCTCCGCGCCCCACGCGCGCAAGACAAGAGCAACGACGATGAGATTGGCAACGCCGATGCCCGCATAGAGCAGCGCGACGGATACTTTCTCGTATTGAAGCGCAGCCACCGCGAGTCCAGCGAACGTCATGAACGCAGCAGAGAGAACGTTGCATCCGGCGATCACGCGCGAGCGGCGCTCGACGGGCGACCAAGCCTGCACGGCGGCGAACGATGGCACGATGAAAAGACCGCCTGCAAAGGCGATGCCTGCGAGATCGAGCAGCATGTGAATGCCGCTGAACGACGCCAGCAGTTCCGAAACGCCAATCGGTTGTGGTGCTGGCGTGATCCGCGACGCCAGCAGCGCGAGATCGATGAGGAACAGGCCCATCAGCAACGCGCCGATCGGAACGAGCGCCAGATTCGGCCGGTTCTTGCTTGCGCTTGCGGCGACCATAGATCCGGCCGCGACCGATACGGCGAACGTAAAGAGCGCGAGCGTGTAAACCGAGGGAGCGCCGTTCAGCGTGTGCGGAATGAGGTTCTGCAGCAGCGCCAGCACGACTGCGCCGACAAGCCAGAACCAGGACGTGATGAGCGCGCCCTGCCAGATGCGCCTGTCGCTGCGCAGGTCCTTGATGAGCGTCACCGTCGACGTGATGATGTTTTTGTCGACGACAAGGTCCGGAACTGTCGAAGGCGCCGCAGGAATAAGTCGCGCGCACAGCCAGCCCGCGATCGAGATCGCGACGATGGCGGCGGCGACGAGGCCGATCTCCCGGTCGCCTCCGGAAGCAAAATTGCCACCGATCGTGCCGAGCAGGATCGCGATGAACGTCGCGCCCTCGATCAGCGCGTTGCCCGCCGGAAGCTCCTTGAGTTCGAGATGCGTCGGCAGCAGCCCGTATTTCACCGGCCCGAAGAAAGCGCTGAGCGTTCCGAACAGGATCAGCGCCACGAACAGCAACGGCACCGAAGGCAGCAGAAACCCGACGGCCGCCGCCAGCGCGATCGGGATTTCGAACAGTCTGACGCGGGCCGCCACCCGCGCCTTGTCGAACTTATCGGCATATTGACCTGCGAGCGCGGAAAATAGAAAAAACGGCACGATCAGCGCCGCGCCCGCCAGCGTCCCGATCGCCGGACCGTTTTCCATTGCGAGCCGATAGACGACAAGCATCGCCAGCGCGTTCTTGAGGAGGTTGTCGTTCAGCGCCGCGAGCAGCTGGCTCCAGAACAGCGGAGCAAAGCGGCGGGAAGCCATCAGGTGCGAAAACATCCGGGTCATCCTCAATGGGAACGTGCGGGTAGGCTGGCGGGAAGGAACGTAGGCAATACGGCAGATTGGCGGTGCTTTGACCCGTTCACCGCGTTTACGCTAATAAATCAGAAAATCCTCTAGCAAACGCCGCGAAAAGGCCTACTTG
>Ga0209933_1001292_pt1 | contig 25125 bp, 18 predicted proteins | sample ThiBiot_300_biof_FD_183944 | JGI IMG/M metagenome (GOLD analysis project Ga0209933, IMG submission 183944) | Wastewater bioreactor microbial communities from Cape Town, South Africa - Thiocy_cont_300_biof (SPAdes) | ecosystem: Engineered > Bioremediation > Thiocyanate > Unclassified | place...
CGGGCGAAGCGGGTGACGGAATAGGGGGCGGGATCGATCGAAGGCGCGCGGCCGGCGACGAGGTCGGCGACGATTTCGGCGCTCGCCGCCGCCTGCGTCAAGCCGTAATGGCCATGGCCGAAGGCGTGGACGATGCGAGGATCGCGGCTCGCCGTCGAGATCACGGGCAGGGAGTCCGGGATCGACGGGCGGAAGCCCATCCAGCGCGTGCCGCCGGAAAGGTCGGCCTCGGGCAGGAAACGGCGGGCGCGGCCGAGAATGGCATCGACGCGGGCATAGTTGGGCGGCGCTTCCAGCCCGGCGAATTCGACGCTGCCGCCGATGCGGTCGCCGCTGTCGAGCGGGGTGGTGACGAAACCCTGGCCTTCATACATCACCGGCCGCGTCAGGCCGAGCTGCCCCGCCGGCAGCGTGACATTGTAGCCGCGCTCGGTATCGAGCGGCACGGCATCGCCGACCGAGGCGGCGAGCGGCTTCGACCAGGCGCCGGCCGCGATCACCACGCGGTCATAGAGCGCGAGGCTGTCCATGCCGGTCACCAGCGCGACGGCATCCGCCTGCGGCTTCACCGCCACCACCTCCATCGTGAGGAGGCGGGCGCCGCGCTCGATGGCGACGCGGCCGAGATCGAGCGTCAGCGCCTTGGGGTCGGAAACGTGGCAGCCGCCGCCATAGAGCGCGCCCTTGGCGGCCTTCGGCCCCAGCGCCGGCTCGAGCGCGACGAGCGCCTCGCGGTCGAGCCACTCGACATCGATGCCGAGTGATTTCTGGCGGGCGAGCAGCGTTTTCGCCGCGTCGGCCTCGGCGAGGCTCGGCCAGACGGAGAGGATGCCCTTGCGGCGCAGATGCCCCGTAAGGCCGAGCGCATTCAGCCGCCGCTCCCAGGCCGGCAGCGAGAGGCCGTTGAGCGCGGTGATGGCCCGCGTCGAATCTTCGATGCGCGCGCCCCGGCTCGCGGCGACGAAGCGCGCCAGGAAGGGCGCGAGCTTTGGCAGATAGGCGGGGCGGATCGAGAGCGGCCCGAGCGGATCGAGCAGCCAGCGCGGCATCTGCCGCCAGACCTTAGGCGAGGCCAGCGGCAGGATGTCCATATGCGCGATCCAGCCGGCATTGCCGGCGGAAGCACCCGCGGCGAGGCCGGCGCGGTCGAGCCAGTCGACCGCGTGGCCCTCGTCGAGGAGGGCGTGGACGCTGGCGGCGCCGACGAGGCCGCCGCCGATGACCGCGATGCGCAACGCCGCCGCCGCCGTCAGGCGGCCGCCGGCAGGCCGGTCTCGGGCAGGGCCGGCCGCGTCGCGAGCGCCCTTTCCATGACCGCGTCGAGCTCGGCCTTCTCGGCGGCGTCGAGCGCGAGGCGCGGCGGGCGGGTCAGGTCGGTGCCGCGGCCGAGATACTTCTCGCAATACTTGATCGCCTGCACGAGGTCCGGGCGGGCGTCGAGATGCAGGATCGGCATGAACCAGTCATAGAGCGGCATCGCCTCGGCATAGCGGCCGTCGCGCACGAGGCGGAACAGCGTCTCGCCCTCGCGCGGGAAGACGTTGGACATGCCCGACACCCAGCCGACGGCGCCGAGCGCGACGCATTCCAGCACCACGTCGTCGAGGCCGCAGAAGGGGATGAAGCGGTCGCCCGTCATGTTGCGCACATCGACGATGCGGCGCGTGTCGCCGGACGAATCCTTGAAGGCGACGATCGTGTCGATATCGGCGAGGCCGGCCAGCATGGCAGGCGTCACGTCCGTGCGGTAGCTCGGCGGGTTGTTGTAGATCATGACCGGCGTGTCGGTGGCGCGCGCGATCGTCGTGAAATGATCGAGCGTCTCGCGCGGCTTCGCCGGATAGACCATGGCCGGCATCACCATGAGCCCGTTGACGCCGACGCGGGTCGCCTCGCGGGCATAGGTCGAACCGAGCGCGCTGGTATATTCGGCAAGGCCCGAGATCACCGGCACGCGGCCCCGCGCCGTGGCGGCCGCCATCTCGACCAGCGAGACCTTTTCGGCCTGCGACAGCGAGCAGTTCTCGCCGACCGTGCCGCAGATGATGAGGCCGGAGACGCCGTCGGCGATCAGCGCCTCGATCACCTTGGCCGTCGCGTCGAGATCGACGGAGAAATCCGCGCGGAACTGGGTGGTCACCGCCGGAAAAACACCCTTCCAGCTCTCTCTCGGATTCATCGTCGCTCTTCCTCTGGCTTGATCGCGTCTTGTCGACAGTTTGTATTTATCCCATCGGCCGCCGTCCGGCAAGCCTCCGGAGCCCGGTCCCGACATGAAAAAACCCGCCGGGCGCAAGCTCCGGCGGGTCGGTCGCAGGGTCGGTGAATGGAGCGGCTCAGGCCGGGACGGCCTCGAGCTTCTTGGCGATCATGCCGCGCAGCGTGCCGAGGTCCTTGGCGAACTGGCGGATGCCTTCGGCGAGCTTTTCGGTCGCCATCGCATCCTCGTTGAGATGCCAGCGGAACGCCTTCTCGTCGAGCTTCAGCAGCGGGCCGGCCTCGCCGGGATTGGTCGCGTCGAGCTTGCGGGTCAGCGTGCCCTCGTCGGCGGCGAGCTTCTCGAGCAGCGCCGGCGAAATGGTCAGGCGGTCGCAGCCGGCCAGCGCCTCGATCTCGCCGGTCGAGCGGAACGACGCGCCCATGACGACGGTGTTGATGCCGTGCGTCTTGTAATAGGCGTAGATCTGGCGGACCGAGAGGACGCCCGGATCCTCTTCCGGCTCGAAGGTCTTGCCCGTCGACTTGACGTACCAGTCGAGGATGCGGCCGACGAAGGGCGAGATGAGGAAGACGCCGGCATCGGCGCAGGCGGCGGCCTGGGCCATCGAGAACAGCAGCGTCAGATTGCAGTCGATGCCTTCCTTCTGGAGGACTTCCGCGGCGCGGATGCCTTCCCAGGTCGAGGCGAGCTTGATCAGGATGCGCTCGCGCGGGATGCCGAGCGCGGCATAGTCGGCGATGATCTCGCGGGCGCGGGCGAGCGAGGCCTCGGTGTCGAAGGAGAGGTCGGCATTGACCTCGGTCGAGACGCGGCCGGGGACGAGCTTCGAGACCTCGGCGCCGAACAGCACCGGCAGCCGGTCGGCGACGGCGGCGGCGATCGCCTCCTTGCTGCCGCCCTTCTTGGCGCCCCAGGCGACGGCGCCGTCGATCACGTCCTTGTACTGCGGCAGCTCGGCTGCCTTGAGCACCAGCGAGGGATTGGTGGTGCAGTCGACCGGCCGGAAGGTCTTGATGGCCTCGAGGTCGCCCGTATCCGCGACCACCACCGTCATGGATTTCAGCTGGTCGAGTTTCGATGGCATGGACGATCCTCCAGAATATCCGCGGCAGTGCGCCGCACAGGCCTATAACCCGGCATATGAGCACCTTGCCGGTCAAATGGAAGCCAAAAATACGACCGAACGGAAAACGGTTGCGTGACACTTTAGGGCCTGCTCCAGTCCGCGCTGCCCGCTCGCCCCGACAGCCCCGCGCATTTGCCATGCGCCGATAGGACAACAGCCATGACACGTCTTTCGCTCGCCGGAACCTGGACGCTCGCCGACGCCGAGGGGGCGGTGATCGGCGACTGCGCCATTCCCGGCGACATCCATTCGGCGCTCCTCGCCGCGGGCCGCATCCCCGATCCCATGGTCGGGCGCAACGAGGCCGCGGTGCAGTGGGTCGGCGAATCGGCCTTCACGATCGTCCGCCGCTTCGAGGTCGCGCCGGGCGCGCTCGCCGGCCGCTGGGCGGTGCTCGACCTTGAATTCGTCGACACCTTCGCCGAGGTGATTGTCAACGGGAAGAGCGTGGCGAAGCTCGAATCGAGCTTCATCCGCCACCGCATCGACGTGACCGGCCTCGTGGTCGAGGGCGCCAACGAGCTCGCGTTGCGCTTTTCGCCCGCCGGCGCCGAGGCCAGCCGCCGCGCGGCGCTGCAGCCCTTCCCGATCCCGTGGAGCGTCAACAACAACAAGGTCCCCGACCTCAACATGATCCGCAAGGCGCAGAGCCATGGCGGCTGGGACTGGGGACCCTGCCTGATGGTGATGGGCGTCTATGCCGAGCCGGTCCTCCATCTTTTCGAGACGGCCCGCATCGAGAGCGTCCAGATCCGCCAGCATCACGGCGCAAAGGGTCATGTGCGGGCCACCGCCGAGATCGAACTGGCCGCGCCTGCTGGAACCGGCGCGGCGATCCCGGTGACCTTCGACCTCGCCGGCAAGACGGTCAGCGGCGAGGCGCGCGTTTCGGGCGGCTCGGGCCGACTGTCGCTCGATCTCGATATCGGCGCGCCCGATCTCTGGTGGCCTTCCGGCCATGGCGCGCAGCCGCTCTACGACGCGACCGTCTCGATCCCCGGCGACAGCGTCACGCGCCGCGTCGGCTTCCGCACGCTCGAGGTGGTGACCGAGAAGGACGAGGCCGGCGCCTCGATGATCTTCCGCGTCAACGGCGTCGACATCTTCGCCAAGGGCGCCAACTGGATCCCGGCCGACGCGCTGCCGTCCAAGATCACGCGCGAGCGCGTCGCGGCGCTGCTCACCGCCGCCGTCGAAGCCAATATGAACATGGTCCGCGTCTGGGGCGGCGGCTTCTACGAGTTCGACGCCTTCTACGATCTCTGCGACGAGCTCGGCCTCATGGTCTGGCAGGACATGATGTTCTCCTGCTCGCAATATCCCTCGACGCCCGAGTTCCTGGAGCAGGTCGATGCGGAGCTGCGCTACCAGATCAGGCGCCTCTCCAGCCGGCCCTCGATCGCGCTCTGGTGCGGCGACAACGAGGTCGTCGGCTCGCTGACCTGGTACGAGCTGTCGCGCAACAACCGCGACCGCTATCTCGTCAATTACGACCGCCTCAACCGCGTCATCGACCGCGCGGTGATCGAGACCGATCCCGGCCGTCGCTTCTGGCCGTCGTCACCCTGCAAGGGCGAACTCGACTATGGCGACGCCTGGCATGACGACGGCTCGGGCGACATGCATTTCTGGGATGTCTGGCACTCGAACAAGAATTTCGAGCACTATTACACCGTGAAGCCGCGCTTCTGCTCGGAGTTCGGCTTCCAGTCCTTCCCGTCCATGACCAGCATCCGCGCCTTCGCCAAGGAAGACGAGTGGAACCCGACCCATCCGGTGATGGAGTTCCACCAGCGCGACCTCGCCGGCAATTCGCGCATCATCGACACCATGGCGCGCTATTTCCGCGTGCCCTCCGGCTTCGAGCAGTTCGTGTTCCTGTCGCAACTGCAGCAGGCGCTCGCCATCGAGACTGCCGTCCGCTACTGGCGCAGCCTGAAGCCGCATTCCATGGGCGCGCTGTACTGGCAGCTCAACGATGTCTGGCCGGCGGTGTCGTGGTCGTCGATCGACCATTCGCTGGCCTGGAAGACGCTGCACTATCACGCGAAGCGCTTCTTCGCACCGGTGGCGCTCGCCGCCCGCATCCTCGATGGCAAGCTGCAGCTCCGCGCCGTCAACGATCGTCATCACGACGTCCGGCTCGGCGTCCGCATCCGGACGCTGGATCTTTCCGGCGTGCTGCTCGGCGAGCGCATCGCGGAAGCGCATCTGCCGCCGGACCGCGCGGTGGATGTCGTCGCGGTCGATGCGCCGCGCGCGGATGACCGCTTCCATGTCATCGATGCGCTCGTCGACGGCGTCGCCGATCCGTCGCTGCAGGTGGTGGTGTTCCCCGATCTGCCGAAGCGCATCGACCTGCCGGCCGCGACCATCTCGGTTGCCGCTGCCGGGGAAGGACGCTTCACGCTCTCATCCGACGCGCCGGCCTTCTTCGTGCGCCCCGAGGCGGCCGCTCATCCGGGCCATTTCGACGATGCAAGCTTCCTGCTCCTGCCCGGCGAGCCGCGCACCGTCACCTTCAAGCCGGAGGCGGGCGTCGCGATGCCCGGCGTCGAGGACATCGCCGTCCAGCATCTCGCCGAGACCTGGCGCTGAAGACCTGGCGCTGAGGACGTGGCGCTCAGGACTTGGCGCTCAGGACTTGGCGCTGACGGGTCGGCGCTGGGCCCAGACATGACGAAGGCCGCGGCGGGTGCCGCGGCCTTCTCAAAGATCGGATGAGGCTCAGACCATCCAGTAGGGCGGCAGGCCGTAATAGTCGTGCACGCCGCGCTCGTAGTCGCGGTCGCCCCAGCGCGGCTCGTCGGTGTCGTCATAGACGGGGCCGCCTTCCAGCTGCTCGCGCGTCAGGTTGACGACATAGCCGCCGAGCTCGACATCATATTTCAGCGCGTTCCAGGGCAGCGGATGATATTTCTCGCCGATGCCGAGAAAGCCGCCGAACGACATGATCGCATAGGCGACGCGGCCGGAGACCTTGTCGATCATCACGTCATGCACGTCGCCGAGCCGTTCGCCGGCGCCGTTGTAGACGGCCGTCCCGTCGACCTTGTCGCCGGAAATGAGCGGGTTGATCGGGCGGCTGTCGGTGGTGGAGCCGATGTCATTGACCAAGCTCATGGTGATCCTCCATCGCTGCTTCAGATGCAGGGTCAACGTGAGCCGCCGGGGATCGTTCCTCGATCAGCCCCGGCTGGGACGGCGCACGACCCGCACCTTGCCGCTGCTGCCGCCGCCGCAGAAGAAGCGCTCGCCGCCATCGGATTCGAGCCCCGAAACCGTCAGCCCCTCCGGCATCTCCAGCGTCTCGAGCACGGCGCCGCTCTCGGGATCGATGCGGCGCAGTTCGCTTGCCTCGTCCTCCCAGGTCGCGTGCCAGAACTCGTCGCCGACGAAGCTGACGCCGGTCACGAAGCGATCCGAGCGGATCGTGCGGCGGATATCGCCGGTTTCCGGGTCGATCTCGTGGATGCAGCGCTCCCGATATTGGCCGACATAGAGCGCCCCCTCGGCATAGGCGAGGCCGCTGTCGCCGCCCTTGCCGGGCGCCGGGATGGTGGCGACCAGCGCGCCCGTGGCCGGATCGATGCGGCGGATGACGTCGCCGGCGATCTGGTAGATGTGGCGCCCGTCGAAGGCGGTGCCGGCATGGGCGGCAACGTCGATGGCGCCCACCACCGCGCCGCTTTCCGGATCGAGCGCCGCGAGCCGTTCGCCGGCGGCGAACCAGACGCGTTCGCCGTCAAAGGTCACGCCGCCGATGCTGGGCGCGTCCTCGAATGGGCCATATTCCCGCAGCAGCTCGGCCTTCGCCCGTTTCATGGCGGCGTCTCCCCTCGATCCGGTCGGCCTATCCTAGCCGCCGGGGGCAGGGCCGGGGAGTAACAAGCTTGTCGGGAAGCCGGGGACCGGCGGCGCCATCCAGCGCCGCGCCGGCCCGCGCCCGACGCCCTGGATCGCCCCGGTCTGGGCCAGCGCCTCAAGCGCCCGCTGCACGCTGCGCGGGCTTGTGCCGAGCGCCATAGCGAGCGCCGAACTCGACCAGGCTTCGCCATCGGAGAGCAGGGCGAGCACGGCCGCGTGCGGCGCATCGAAGGGCGGCGCCAGCCTATAGACGGCCGTCCCCTCCGGCACCGACAGCCTGTATCCCGCCTCGGTCGCGACGATGTCGGCGAGCGGCGCCAAGGCCTCGCGCAGCCGCCCGATCTCGACCCGTAGCCGGGCGCGGTGCGACTCGTCCGCTTCACGGCCGCGAAAGGCCCGGCGGATCAGCGCCGCGCGGGCAACGTCGTCCGGCCAGGCGGCCGCGAGCCCGCCGAGCAGCGCGAAGAGCACGGGCCGGGTGCCGAGCGGAACCTGCCGCTCGGCGACGCGCGCAATATGCCGGCAGCCATCCACCACCAGCGCCGGCGCCGCGAACAGCGCCTCGACCTCGGCGAGCGTCAGCAGCCGACCACCGTCCCTCTCGACCAGCCGCGCGGCCGGGGCCTCGAGCATGGCGGCGGCGGCGGCGATTTCCGCCGCGAGCGCCGGAATCCCGGCCCGCCGCGCGGCCGTATCGGCCCGTTCGAGCGCCGCCCGCGCCGCTCCGGTATCGATGCGGCGGATGGCGAGACCGGCTTCGGCCAGCGCTTCGGATGCGAGCGTCGCCGGCGGCAGGGCATGCGCCGGCGCGCCCGCATCGAGCAGGGCCGCGGCCTCGGAGAGCCGCCCGAGCAGGATCGCCCGCCGCGCCGCCAGGATGCGGGCATGCCGGGCATTGGCATGATCGCCCCGCGCCTCCAGAACCGCGCGGGCCTCGTCGAGCGTCTTCTCCGGGAAGCCGAGGTCTCGCGAAACCAGAGCGATCTCGGCTTCGGCGACGACGCAGCGCGCCCGCGCCACTGCCTCGCGCGGCCCGAAGCCGCGCCGCGCCCGCTGCAGCAGCGCCCTTGCGCGCGCGAAATCGCCGAGTTGCGCCATCGCGATGCCGCGCAGCGCCAGCGCCGGCGCATCCTCGCGCAGCGCTACCCGGTTGAACGCGCCGAGCGGATCGCCATGGGCGAGCGCCAGCGCGGCGGCGTTGATCAGCGAGTCCATCTCGATCGCGCCAGAATTGTCACTCCCGCTCCGGCCCGTCCCGCGGCGAGGATCGCATCGCGGTCCAGCCGGGCCGCAATCGCAGCATGGGATGGATGGCAGCAAATGGCCAGCAGCGCCTGGAATGCATCGTCGGCGGCGTCGCCGTCATGGCCGGAGAGGGTCGCCGGGGGCCTCGCGCTCGCCGCGACGCCGCTCTTCGCGGTCATGGCGGCGGCGAGCTTCGCCGGGGAGAGCGGCACGGTGCTCTGCGGGTCGATGCCGGAAACGATCCTGCCCGGCGGCATGGGGCTCATGTACGCGCTCATGAGCCTCGTCCATGCCGGAGCCTGGCTCCGCCGCTTCGCCCGCGCCTGAAATCCTGAATTCGATCAAGGAGAAGAAAGATGCAGAGCACGATCGTCGCGCATGACGACTGGCTGAAGGCTCGGCTGGAACTGCTGGCCGCCGAGAAGGAATTCACCCGCCAGCGCGAAGTGCTGACGAAGAAGCGCATGGCGATGCCCTGGGAGCCGGTGACGAAGGATTATCGCTTCCTCGGGCCGAACGGTCGCATGTCGCTGTCCGACCTCTTCGACGGCCATTCGCAGCTCATCGTCTACCACTTCATGTTCGGGCCCGACTGGCAGGAGGGCTGCAAGTCCTGCTCCTTCTGGGCCGACAATTTCGACCATATCCCGATCCATCTCGCCCATCGCGACGTCGCCTTCACGGCGGTCTCGCGGGCGCCGCTGGAACGGATCGAGGCCTACAAGGCGCGCTTCGGCTGGACCTTCCCGTGGGTGCAGGCCGAGGGAAGCGAGTTCAATTTCGATCATCAGGCGGCCTTCACGCCGGAGGAACTCGCCGCCGGCCGCGCCTATTACAACTACGAGATGCGCCGCGTCGGCGCCTCGGACATCGTCGGCATCAGCGTCTTCGCCAGGGACGAGGCGGGCGCCGTCTACCACACCTATTCCTGCTACAGCCGGGGCGTGGAGATGCTCAACGGCGCCTATCACTATCTCGACCTCGTCCCCAAGGGCCGTAACGAGGAAGGCCTCGAATTCCCGCAATCCTGGGTGCGCCGGCGGGATCAGTACTGAGGGTGATGCTGCGAGCGCAGCACCCCTCCACGCGTCATGGCCGGGCTCGTCCCGGCCATCCATGTTTTTTCTCGCGCCCGAAGGGGCGTTGTGCGTCCCTCGAGGACGAACGCGTTCCGAAACCTCAGTTCGTCCAGCCGCCGTCGATGATGTGCATCTGGCCGGTCGTGTAGGTGGCCGTCGCGAGATAGATCGCGAGGTCGGCGATCTCTTCCGGCGTGCCGATGCGGCCGATCGGCTGGCGGGCGATGAAGGCGGCGCGCGCCGCTTCATAGTCGCCCTGTGCCCGAAGCCGGTCCTGCAGCGACGGGCTTTCCACCGTGCCGGGGCAGATGCCGTTGCAGCGGATGCCGCGCGTCACGAAATCGGCCGCGACCGACTTGGTGAGGCCGATGGTCGCCGCCTTGGTGACGCCATAGGCGAAGCGGTTCGGGACACCCTTCACCGAGCCGGCGACCGAGCAGATATTGACGATCGCGCCGTCGCCCTTGGCCAGCATGCCGGGCAGCGTCGCCTTGATCGTGCGCCACATCGACTTGACGTTGAGGTCATAGGCGAAGTCGAGATCGGCTTCGGTCGCCTGCTCGATCGTGCCGGCATGGACGATGCCGGCGCAGTTGAACAGCACGTCGACGGTGCCGATTTCGGCGACGAGCGCGTCCACGTCGGCGCCCTTCAGCACGTTGAGCACGCGCGTCGTCACACCCGGCAGGCTGCCGAGCTCGGCGAGCTTCGCCTCGTTGATGTCGGTCGCCACGACGGTCGCGCCCTCGCGCGCCGCGCTCTCCGTTATGGCGCGGCCGATCCCCTGCGCCGCGGCCGTGACCAGCGCGACCTTGCCTGCGAGCTTTCCGCTCATGAAACGTCCTTTCAGCTTTGGATGAGGAAGCGCGATCCATCGACCGTCATGCGGTCGATGGCGGCGAAATCCCAGGCGATGCCGAGGCCGGGCTCGGCGCTCGGGATGGCATGCCCGTTCTCGATGCGCATGCCGGCCGTGGTGAGGCTGTCGAGCTGCGGGATATATTCGACCCAGCGCGCGTTCGGCACCGCGGCGCAGAGCGCGACATGCAGTTCCATCAGGAAATGCGGGCAGACGGCCACATTGAAGGTCTCGGCGAGATGCGCGACCTTGAGCCAGGGCGTGATGCCGCCGATGCGCGCGACATCGACCTGCACGATCGAGCAAGCGCGGCGCTGGAGATAGTCGCGGAACTGCGGCGCGGAATAGAGGCTCTCGCCGACGGCAACGGGAACCGAGGTCGAGGCGGCGAGGCGCATATGCCCGTCGACATCGTCGGCCGGCAGCGGCTCTTCCAGCCAGCCGATATCGACCGCCTCATAGGCGCGCGCCCGGCGGATCGCCTCGTCGACCGAGAAGGCCTGGTTGGCATCGGTGAAGATCTCGAAACCGGCGCCGACCGCCTCGCGCACCGCCGAAAGGCGCGCGACATCCTCGTGCAGCGGCCGCCCCACTTTCACCTTCGCGCCGGAAAAGCCGGATTCCTTGGCGCGGATCGTGTCGTCGACGATGGCGGCGGTGTCGAGATGCAGCCAGCCGCCCTCGGTCGTGTAGAGGCGGATGCGCTCCTGCGCGCCGCCGGCGAGGATGTGCAGCGGCAGCGCGGCGCGGCGGGCCTTCAGATCCCACAGCGCCGTATCGATGGCGGCGAGCGCCAGCGAGGTGATCGCGCCGACGGCGGTGGCATGCGTCATGAAGAGGAGATCGCGCCAGATGCGCTCGATCTCGCCGGCCTCGCGACCGATCAGCGCCGGCGCCAGCGTGCGCTCGATCAGCGACAGGATCGCCGGGCCGCCGGTGCCGATCGTGTAGCTGTAGCCGGTGCCGACCGCGCCGTCGGCATCGGTGATGCGGATGATCGGCGTTTCCTGGCTGACGAAGGATTGGATGGCGTCGACGCGCTTCACCTTCGGCTTCAGGTCCACCATCAGGCCTTCGACACGCGTGATGCGGGCCATGCTCCGTCCTCCCGAAGGCCGGCGAACCGGCTGCTGCCGCGCAGGCGAAGAGGCCGTCACGAAGGCCTCGATTATCCACCCTTGAATGGTGTATTCGCATATAAGCGATCGAGGCGGCGGGAAGTCAATTGCTTCCCGTCGCCTGGCGCGACATGCAAGGGCGGACGGCCGCCGCGGGAGGCGAGGGGAATGCTCGAAGACGCCAGCGACCGCTACCGCGCCCCCGCTCTCGACAAGGGGCTCGACATTCTCGAACTGCTCGCCGCGACTGACGAGAGCATGACGCAGGCCGAGATCGCCAAGGCGCTCGGCCGCTCGCCCAACGAGATCTATCGCATGCTCGACCGCCTGGTGCGGCGCGGCTATGTGGCACGAATCCTGGGCGACCGTTACGAGTTGACGCTGCGCCTCTTCGCGCTCGCTCACCAGCATGCGCCGGTGCGCCGGCTCGTCAGCCAGGCGCTCCCCGTTCTGCGCCAGTTCTCGCGCCGCGCCGAGCAGGCCTGCCACCTCGCCATCTATGACCGCGGCCGCGTCATCGTCGTCGCGCAGATGGATGCGCCATCCTACTGGAGCTATTCGATCCGGGTCGGCGCGCGCGTGAGCCTCTACAATACCGGCTCCGGCCATGTGCTGCTCGCCTTCGCCAGCGCCGAGGAGCGCCGGCTGATGGAAGCGGAGCAGGAGATCGCCGCCGAGGACCGCGGCCGGCCGTCCGATCTCGACGAGCGGCTGGGCGCGATTCGCACGCGCGGCTACGAGGCGATGCCGAGCTTCCAGTCCGAATCGGTGTTCAATCTGTCGGCGCCCGTGCTCGGGCCCGGTGAATCGGCGATCGCCGTCCTGACCTGCCCGTTCCTGCCGCGCGTCGATCGCATCGATGTTCCGGACCGCGAGGAGGCGCTTGCAATCCTGCTCGAGGCCACCCGTGAGTTGTCGATCGTGCTCGGCAAGGGCGGCGAGGAATCCTGACATCCGTCAAGACACATATTGGGAGGCGCACGGCATGAAGCGTATGGGTTTCGTCCTCGGCATCCGGCCCGAGGCCATTGCCGAATACAAGCGGCTGCATGCCGATGTCTGGCCGAGCGTTCTGGCGATGATCGCGCGCTGCAACATCCGCAACTACTCTATCTATCTGCGCGAGCCGGAGAATCTTCTCTTCGCCTCGTTCGAGTATCACGGCCACGACTTCGCCGCCGACAGCGCAATCATGGCCGCCGATCCCGAGACGCAGCGCTGGTGGTCGATCTGCGGGCCGATGCAGGCGCCGCTCGAAAGCCGTGGCGAGGGCGAGTGGTGGGCGCCGATGGAAGAAGTCTTCCACGTCGATTGAGCGCAGTTTGTCCAGTTGAGTGAGGGGACGTTAACGACGCCGAGATTGCGCATCGTAGGCCCTTGCGGGCGACTGATTGCGATGCGCAAGCTGGGATGACCGGTGGCCGATTCCTGCAACCGGGTTCGGCAGTTCCGTGGCGATCCCCGTGCGAGTTCATCGCGGGGCCGGTTGTGGAGTGGCTAGCCCGGGGGCATCGCGGCAAGCCGTGTGAAATTGCCGTCGCAGTCGGAATGTCATGGTCCCCCGCCCTGCCCATCTCCTGCTCGCCGGCCTGCGGGTCGCTGTGTCCGTCTCCGTCGGCATCCTCGTGGTGACCCTCGGCTACGAGCTCTTCGCCTGGCAGGAGCGGCACGCCCATCTCGACGACCGAGCGAGGCTCGTGGTCGCGCGCGCAGAGCAGATCGCCACCGATTCGCGCATCGCGCTGCGGGCGATCAAGCGGCTGAAAACGGTTCCCTGCTCCCCGGAGGACCTCGCCGAGCTCAGGATCATCGCCGCGCGAACGACGCAGATCCTCGATATCGGCCGCCTGCATGATGGCAAGGTCCTGTGCGATGGCGCGCGGGGCATCGGGCGCGGCACTGTGCTGCCGCCGGTCACCATCCGCCGCGCCGATGGCGGCCTGTTCTGGCCGCAGGTCCAGCTCTTCGGTGATCCGCGCATCCATGTCGCGGCGCTCGCCCAAGATAACGCGATCGTCTTCTCACGGCCGCGCGCGGCGAGCGAACTTCTCGACGATCTCGACCGGGCTGTTGTCGCCGGCCGGACAAGGGCTGGCGAGATGATTTTCCGCAGAAGCGGGACGCGCGAAATGCTCGTCGGCGCCGAGTTCGCGCGATCGAGTTATACCGGCTTCTGGGCCGATCACGGCATACGCCGCTGCGCGACGATCAGCGACTTCTGCCTCGCGATCGACGAGCCGGCGCCGGTATCGCTGACGCGCGCGAGCCCCGCCACCGCCGCTGCCGTCTTCGCCGGCGGTTCGGCCCTGGGGCTGGGTGCCATGTCGCTCGCCTGGTCGCGCAATGCGGGCCGGCGCTCGCTGTCGAGGCGGCTGGCGCGCGCCATCCGCAAGGATCAGATCCAGGTCCACTACCAGCCGATCGTCCGTCTCTCCGACAGGAAGCTGGTCGGCTTCGAGGCCTTGGCGCGCTGGAGCCTGCCCTCCGGCGCCGCCATCCCGCCCGACACCTTCATTCCCATCGCCGAGAAAGACGGCCTGCTGCCGGCCCTCACCGAGCGGGTGGTCGAGCGGTCGATCGCCGGCCTCGCGCCGCTTCTCGCCGGCGCGGCGGATATCTATCTGAGCGTCAATATCGGCGTAGGCTCGCTGTTCGACCCGGAATTGCCGGACCTGCTCGACTATCACTGCTTGCGCAATGGCATCGACCGGGGCCGCATCGCGCTGGAGATCACAGAGCGCCACACCAGCGACATCGATCGCATCGGGGAGGCCATCCGCTCGCTGCGCGAGGAGGGCTACCGCGTCTTCCTCGACGATTTCGGCACCGGCTATTCGAGCCTTGCCTATCTCGCGACGCTGCCGATCGACACGATCAAGCTCGACAAACTCTTTACCCGTTCCACCGACAGCGCCTTCGTCTCGGCAATGGTGCTACGACAGGTCTCGCATATGGTGGCGATACTGGGGCTCAATATCGTGTTCGAGGGCGTCGAGACAGAGGAACAGGCGCGCTCGCTCGCGGAGCTGACGCCTGAAGCCGTGGGGCAGGGATGGCTGTTCGGCCGTCCCATGCCGGCGAACGAAGCGCTCACTTACGCATTCGACTGAGGCAGGCGCAGTCTCCGCCTCAGGCAATGGCGTGTCGAAGCCTCAGCCGTTGCCCTCAAGGACCAGCAGCGAGCGCGCCGGGACCTTGCGCGTATCGCCCGGCATGACTTCGCTCTCATCGTCGGAACTGGTGTCGAGGACCACCTTCCAGCCGGAGCCTTCCTTGCCGGGCACGACGAAGTCCACGTCCACATGGGAGGCGTTCATCATGACCATCATGGTGGGCTCGTCGGCACGCATCGGTGCGAGCCGCACCGTGAGGCATTTGACGAACGGGTCCTGCCATTCGCTCTCCGACATGCGCTCGCCGCCGGCGCTGTACCAGGCGACGTCGCGCTGGCCGAGCGAGGTGCGCGCCCCCGTGACGAACTCGGCCCGCGAGAAGGCGCTGCGGCTGCGCCGCAGTTTGATCACCTTCGCGGTGAAGTCCATCAGATGGGGATCGGTGTTGCTCCAGTCGACCCAGCCGATTTCGTTGTCCTGCGCATAGGCATTGTTGTTGCCGCCCTGCGAATTGCCGATCTCGTCGCCGGCAAGCAGCATCGGGACGCCTTGCGAGAGCATCAGCGTCGCAATGAGGTTGCGCTTCTGCTGCTTGCGCAGCGCGAGGATGCCCTCGTCCTCGGTGGGACCCTCGGCGCCGCAGTTCCACGAGCGGTTGTCGTTGTGGCCGTCGCGGTTGTCCTCGCCATTGGCCTCGTTGTGCTTGTCGTTGTAGGAAACGAGGTCCTCGAGCGTGAAGCCGTCATGGGCGGTGATGAAGTTGACGCTCGACCAGGGCCGGCGCCGCCCTTCGTTGAAGAGATCGCTCGATGCGGCGAAGCGCGCGGCGAAGCTTGGCAACAGGCCCTCGGCGCCCATCCAGAACTCACGCACCACGTCGCGATAGTCGCCGTTCCATTCCGAGAAGCCGGCCGGGAAATTGCCGAGCTGGTAGCCGCCCGGACCGACATCCCAGGGTTCGGCGATCAGCTTCAGCTTGCCGAGCAGCGGGTCCTGCAGGATGGCGTTGAAGAAGGCGTGGCGCGGATTGAAACCGCTCGGCTCGCGGCCGAGCGTCAGCGCGAGATCGAAGCGGAAGCCGTCGACGCCATAGACGCTGGCCCACAGGCGGAGGCTGTCCATCACCATCTGCAGCACGCGCGGATGGTTGGTGTCGATGGCGTTGCCCGTGCCGGTCAGGTCGTCATAGTAGCGTTTGTCGTCCGGCATCAGCCGGTAATAGGAGAAATTGTCGATGCCCTTGAAGGAGAGCGTCGGTCCGAGATGATTGCCCTCGGCGGTGTGGTTGTAGACGACGTCGAGAATGACCTCGATGCCTGCCTCGTGCAGCCGATCCACCGCCTCCGCGATCTCGGCGAGGCCGCCGCCATCGATATAGCGCTCTTCCGGCGCGAAGAAGCCGATCGTGTTGTAGCCCCAGAAGTTCCTGAGCCCGCGCTCCTGCAGATGGCGGTCCTGCACGAAGGCATGCACCGGCATCAGTTCGATCGCCGAAACGCCGATCCGGTGCAGGTGTTCGATCGCCTTGGGATGGCCGAGCGCCGCGAAGGTGCCGCGGATATCGTCGGGCAGCATCGGGTGGCGCATCGTCCAGCCGCGGACATGCGATTCATAGATCACCGTCTGCGGCCAGGGGGTCATCGGCCGCTTCGACTTGGTGAGGATGTCGGGACCGATGATGCGCGCCTTGGGCATGAAGGCGGCGCTGTCGCGCTCGTCCTTCCTGAGATCCGCATCGTCGCCGCCTCCGACCGGATAGCCGTAGAGCGCATCGTCCCAGGTGAGGGGGCCGACGAGTTCACGCGCATAGGGGTCGAGCAGCAGCTTCGAATCGTTGAAGCGGTGACCGTTCACCGGGTCGAAAGGGCCGCTGACGCGATAGCCGTAGAGCTGGCCGGCCTTCACGCCCGCGACATGGCCGTGCCAGACGCCGTTGGTGCATTCGGACAGCGCGATGCGCTCGGTCTCCTTGCTGCCGTCCTCGGAGAAGAGGCAGAGCGTGACGCCTTCGGCATGGTCGGAAAACAACGCGAAATTGGTGCCCTTGGCGTCCGGCGTCGCGCCGAGGGCATAGGGATTCCCCGAGGATAGCTTGGTCATCTGGCGGCGGCTCTACGGTCCGAGTCGGTGCTGATCAGTTTGGGCAGGCGCGTCACTCCGGAAAAGCCGCGGTCCGGCGGGCGCTCCATCGGCAGCCCGGTGATGCGGGAGAAGAGTTCTTCATAGGACCTGGCCGGCCCGTCCCAGTCGAAGGTCTTGGCCATGGCGCGGCGGCGCATGTCGGCGAGGCGGCCGGGCTGCGTATAGGCCTCGAAGGCGCGGTTGGTCGCCTCGAGCAGGCCGCCGATCCAGAAGTCGTGGAACAGGAAGCCGGTCTCGCCATCCTCGATCGTATCGGCGAGGCCGCCCGTCGCATGCGCCACAGGAAGCGCGCCATAGCGCTGCGCCTGCATCTGAGTGAGGCCGCAGGGCTCGAAGCGCGAGGGCATCAGGAAGAAGTCGCTCGCTGCGACGAGGCGGTGCGCCATGGTCTCGCTGAAGCCGGCGACGAGGCCGACCGAGCCGCGATGGCGGCGCGACACGTCGAGCAGCATGCGCTCCACGCCCGGATCGCCCGTGCCGAGAATGGCAATCTGGCCGCCACGCTCGACGATGGCGCCAGCCGCCTCCGCGATGAGGTCGAGGCCCTTCTGGTGCACGAGGCGCGAGACGATGCCGAACAATGGCCCGTCGGACGGCTTCATGCAGAGCGACATGCGGATGAAATCGGTGTTCACCGCCTTGCCCGAGAGATCGCCGGCATTGAAGCCGCGCAGCAGATGCGCGTCCGAGGCGGGATCCCATTCGGCGTCGAGGCCGTTCACGATTCCGGAAAGCCGTCCCTCATGTGTGAGGCCGCGCGTCAGGCCATGCAGGCCCGAGCCGAGCGGCTCCTCCGTGATTTCCGCCGCATAGGTGGCGCTCACAGTCGTCACATGAGTGGCGTAGACAAGGCCGGCCTTCATGAAGGAGATGTAGCCGTGGAACTCGACACCGTCGGTGCGGAACGCCTCGTGCGGGATGCCGAGCGCGTCGAGACGGTCGGCGCCGAACAGGCCCTGATGGGCGAGGTTGTGGATGGTGAAGACGGACGGCGTCGTCACCCCCGACCAGACCATATAGGCCGGGGCCATGGCGGCCGGCCAGTCATGCGCATGCACGAGATCGGGCGTCCAGTCGACGCCGGGGATGCCCCGCGCCATTTCGGCGGCCGCGAGCCCAAGCCGCGCGAAGCGCAGGTCGTTGTCGCCCCAGTCATAGCCTTCGGCCGTCGTGTAGGGCGTGCCGGAGCGCTGGTAGAGCGAGGGCGCGAGGATGAGATAGACCGGGATGCCGTCGGGGGTCTGGGTCTCGCCGATGAGGCAGGGCTCGATCGAGGCATGGCCGGGAAGCGAGGCGACGACCTTCAGCTGCGATATGCGGTCGAGGACATTCTGGTAGGCCGGCATCAGCACGCGCACATCCGTTCCGCGGCGCTTCAGCGCGCGCGGCAGCGCGGCCGAGACGTCGGCGAGGCCGCCAGCTTTGGCGAAATCCGCAAACTCGCTGGTGACGAACAGGATCTTCATGGCTCCGGTCGACCCTTCTGCACTCGGGACAAAGTTGGAAGGCAGCGATCCAGGACCCGTCGGGCGGCGGGCTCGGGAAGGTCATGGATCGATTGCAGTCAGACAACGGCGAGGGCGGCGCTTGGTTGCCACATTCCTTGCCTTAATTCGCGCCATGCGACCTTTTTGCCGTCTGGAGCGGCACTCCTGTTGCATGGCATAGTCGCAGCGCAGCATGACGCAGGACGGGCGGGCGATCGGCTCCGTCCCGGCCCATGCGGGGGATGGGAGACGACATGGTCGACGCCGTTGTGAAGTCAGAAGTTCCGGCCGCGGGAGCCGCCGCCGAGCAGGCGGCGATTGCCGCCGCGCGCGAGGCGATCACCGCCAAGCTCACTTATGCCGTCGGCAAGAACGCGGTCACGGCGAGCGACCGCGACTGGTTCCTCGCGACGGCGCTCGCCGTGCGCGACCGCATGGTCGATCCGTGGATCGCCTCGTCCAAGGCCACCTACGCGACCGGCGCCAAGCGCGTCTATTACCTGTCGCTGGAATTCCTCATCGGCCGCCTGCTCTTCGACACGATGAACAATCTCGGCATCACCGAGACCTTCCGTGCCGCGCTCGGCGATCTCGGCGTCGATATCGAGAAGCTGAAATCGGTCGAACCCGACGCGGCGCTCGGCAATGGCGGCCTTGGCCGCCTCGCCGCCTGCTTCGCCGATTCCATGGCCTCGCTGTCGATCCCGGCCTATGGCTACGGCATCCGCTACGACCACGGCCTGTTCCGTCAGGTGGTGAAGGGCGGCTGGCAGCAGGAATATCCGGAGACCTGGCTCTCCTTCGGCAATCCCTGGCAGTTCGAGCGGCCGGAGGTCGTCTACGACATCCAGTTCGGCGGCTCTGTCGAGGCGATCATGCAGCCCTCGGGCCTGCCGCGCTATGTGTGGCACCCCTCGGAGACCATCGAGGCCGTCGCTTATGACACGCCGATCACCGGCTGGCGCGGCCGCCACGTAAACACGCTCCGCCTCTGGTCGGCGCGCGCCGTCGATCCGCTGCGCCTCGACGCCTTCAATTCCGGCGATCACATCGGCGCGCTGGTCGAGCAGGTCCGCGCCGAAGCGATCTCGAAGATCCTCTATCCGAGCGACGAGACGCCGGCCGGCCAGGAGCTGCGCCTGCGGCAAGAATATTTCTTCGTCTCGGCCTCGCTGCAGGATCTCGTCTACCGCCATATGCGCACCTATGGCGACATCCGCTCGCTCGCCGATAAGGTGGCGATCCAGCTCAACGACACCCATCCGGCGATCAGCGTCGCCGAACTGATGCGCATCCTCGTCGACCTCCGGGACATTCCCTGGGAGGAGGCGTGGGACATCACCACCCGCACCCTCGGCTACACCAACCACACCCTGCTGCCCGAGGCGCTGGAGACCTGGCCGGTGCCGCTCCTGGAGCGGCTGCTGCCGCGCCAGATGCAAATCATCTATCTGATCAACGCCATCCATCTCGAGAAGGCCAAGCATGTCGACGGCGCCGACGACGGCTTCCTGTCGTCGGTGTCGCTGATCGACGAGGCCGGCGGGCGCCGCGTGCGCATGGGCCATCTCGCCTTCATCGGCTCGCACTCGATCAACGGCGTGTCGGCGCTGCATTCGGATCTCGTCAAGGAGACGATCTTCCGCGATCTGGACCGCGTCTATCCCGGCCGGATCAACAACAAGACCAACGGCATCACCTTCCGCCGCTGGCTGCAGGGCGCCAATCCGGGCCTGACCCGCCTTCTCGTCGAGACCTGCGGGCCGGACATCCTCGACGACGCCACCGGCCTCGCGCGCCTCGTGCCCCATGCCGGCGACGCCGCCCTGCATGACAGCGTCGGCACCGTCCGCCGCGCCAACAAGGTGGCGCTCGCCCGCGTCATCCGCGACCGGCTCGACATCCGCGTCAACCCGAACGCGCTGTTCGACGTGCAGATCAAGCGCATCCACGAATACAAGCGCCAGCTGCTCAACATCGTCGAGACCATCGCGCTCTATCAGGCGATGCGGGCCCAGCCGCACAAGGAGTGGGTGCCGCGGGTCAAGATCTTTGCCGGCAAAGCAGCGGCCAGCTACCACATGGCGAAGCTGATCATCAAGCTCGCCAACGACGTCGCGGCAATGGTGAACAGCGACCCGACGGTGCGCGACCTCCTGAAGGTCGTGTTCCTGCCGAACTACAATGTGAGCCTTGCCGAGATCATCATTCCGGCCGCCGATCTCTCCGAGCAGATCTCGACCGCCGGCATGGAGGCGTCCGGCACCGGCAACATGAAGCTGGCGCTGAACGGCGCGCTCACCATCGGCACGCTCGACGGCGCCAATGTCGAAATCAAGGAGCATGTCGGCGACGACAACATCTTCATCTTCGGCCTGACGACGCCCGAAGTCGCCGAGCGCCGGCGCCAGGGCATCGACGCCTCGGCGACCATCGCCGCCTCGCCGCGGCTCGCCCAGGCGATCGAGGCGATCGAGAGCGGCGTGTTCTCTCCGGGCGACCCCGGACGCTACGCGGCACTGACCACGGCGCTGCGCCATCACGACTACTTCCTGGTGACGGCAGATTTCGAATCCTACTATGCAGCCCAGAGAGACGTTGACGCGTTGTGGCTGGACAGAGCAGCATGGTGGAAAGCGAGCCTCACGAACACGGCTCGGGTCTCCTGGTTCTCCTCGGACCGCACGATCGCGGAATATGCCAAGGATATCTGGAACGTACCCGTGAAGCTGGCCGGATGAGGTTCGCAATGCGGGAGGCGTGATGGCTGGGTGGCGTGCCGATGAAGTCGATGTCGGAAATCTGATCGCGGCGCGCCACGGGGATCCATTCTCCCTGCTCGGCCTGCATGAGACGCGTGCGGGAATGACGGTGCGAGCCTTCGTTCCGCATGCGGAGAGCGTGGCGATCGAGACCCTCGAGGGCGAGCCGGTGGCGACCCTCGAGCGGCGCACCGGCACGGATTTCTTCGAGGCGCTGATCCCGGGCCGCGCCCGCCGCTTCCTCTATCGGCTGCGCGCGTCGAATGCCGGCGGCAGCTGGTCGCTGATCGACCCCTATGCCTTCGGCCCCGTCCTCGGCCCGCTCGACGATCATCTGCTCGTCGAGGGCACGCACCGGCAGCTCTACGAGAAGCTCGGGGCGCATGTGATGACGCATGGCGGCGTTCCGGGCGTGCATTTCGCTGTCTGGGCGCCCGAGGCGCGGCGCGTCTCCGTGGTCGGCGACTTCAACGACTGGGACGGCCGCCGCCACCAGATGCGCAAGCGCGTCGACAGCGGCATCTGGGAGATCTTCGCGCCCGAGATCGGCGAGGGCACGATCTACAAATACGAGATCGTCGGCCCCGACGACGTGGTGCTGCCGCTGAAGGCCGATCCCGTCGGCTTCGGCAGCGAACTCCGCCCCTCGACCGCCTCGGTGGTGGCCAGGACCGACGCCTTCGCCTTCGACGACGCCGACTTCATCGCCGGCCGCGGCCAGGGCGATCCTCGCCGCAAGCCGATGTCGATCTACGAGGTTCATCTCGCCTCATGGCAGAAGGCCGATGGCTGGCGCTTCATGAACTGGGACGAGATCGCCGACCGGCTGATCCCCTATGCCGCCGATCTCGGCTTCACCCATCTCGAACTCTTGCCGATCACCGAGCATCCGCTCGACGCGTCCTGGGGCTATCAGCCGATCGGACTCTTCTCGCCGACGGCGCGCCATGGCGATCCGGCCGGCTTCGCCCGCTTCGTCAATCGCGCCCATCAGGCCGGTCTCGGCATTATCCTCGACTGGGTGCCGGCGCATTTCCCGACCGACCAGCACGGCCTCTCCCATTTCGATGGCCGGCCGCTCTATGAATATGCCGATCCGCGCCGCGGCTTCCATCCCGACTGGAACACGGCCATCTATGATTTCGGCCGTCGTGAGGTGGCTAACTTCCTCGCCGCCAGCGCGCTCTACTGGCTCGACCGCTACCATGTCGACGGTCTGCGCGTCGATGCCGTCGCCTCGATGCTCTATCTCGATTATTCCCGCAAGGCGGGCGAGTGGCTGCCCAATCCCGATGGCAGCAACCAGAACCACCAGGCGGTCGGTTTCCTGCAGACCACCAACAAGCTGGCTTATGGCGAGCATCCCGGCACGATGACGATCGCCGAGGAGTCGACCTCCTGGCCGGGCGTCTCGCGCCCCGCGCATGAAGGCGGCCTCGGCTTCGGCTTCAAGTGGAACATGGGCTGGATGCACGACACGCTCGACTACATGTCGCTCGATCCCGTGTTCCGCCGCTTCCATCACGACAAGCTGACCTTCGGCCTGCTCTACGCCTTCTCCGAGAATTTCGTGCTGCCGCTCAGCCATGACGAGGTGGTGCACGGCAAGGGCTCGATGCTCGGCAAGATGTCGGGCGACGACTGGCAGCAATTCGCCAATCTCCGGTCCTTCTACGGCTTCATGTGGGCGCATCCCGGCAAGAAGCTCATCTTCATGGGCCAGGAATTTGCGCAGCGCCGCGAGTGGAATTTCGATGCCGAGCTCGACTGGCATCTCCTCGGCGCGCCGCTCCATGCCGGCGTGCGCGATCTCGTGCGGGACCTGAACGGCGTCTATCGCGGCCATGGCGCCCTGCATGCGCGCGATTGCGAAGGGGAGGGCTTCCGCTGGGTCGTCACCGACGACAAGGACCAGTCGGTGATCGTCTTCCTTCGCTTCGGCGGCGAGGGTGATCCGCCGGTCGTCGTCTGCTGCAATTTCACGCCGGTGGTGCGCTACGGCTATCGCATCGGCCTGCCGGCCGCCGGCCGGTGGAAGGAAATCCTCAACACCGACGCCGCCAACTATGGCGGTTCGGGCATCGGCAATCTGGGCGCCGTGCATGCTGCGGCCTTGTCGTCGCACGGACTGCCGGCGTCGGCGGACGTTATCCTGCCGCCGCTGTCGACGGTCTATTTCGAATATGACGGCGTCTGGCCGCCGGCCTGACGGAACGCACGAGCAAAAAAGCCATCGTGGGGAGAGCGAGTGATGCAGAAGACGGCAAGTGCACCCTTGGCGCGCCAGACCATGGCCTTCGTCCTGGCCGGTGGCCGCGGCAGCCGGCTGATGGAACTCACCGACCGGCGCGCCAAGCCGGCGGTCTATTTCGGCGGCAAGTCGCGGATCATCGATTTCGCGCTGTCCAACGCCATGAATTCCGGCATCCGTCGCATCGGCGTCGCGACGCAGTACAAGGCGCATTCGCTGATCCGCCATCTCGCCCGCGGCTGGAACTTCTTCCGCCCCGAGCGTAACGAGATCTTCGATATCTTCCCGGCCAGCCAGCGCGTTTCCGAAGAGCTCTGGTATCTCGGCACGGCCGACGCGGTCTATCAGAACCTCGACATCCTGAAGGACTACGACAGCGAGTATTTCGTCGTGCTCGCCGGCGATCATATCTACAAGATGGACTACGAGGAGATGCTGAAGCAGCATGTCGAGTCGAATGCCGACGTGACGATCGGCTGCCTCGAAGTGCCGCGCGAGGAGGCGTCCGGTTTCGGCGTCATGCATGTCGATACCGAGGACCGGGTCATTTCCTTCATCGAGAAGCCGAAGGATCCGCCGGCCATGCCCGGCAAGCCGGACCGCGCGCTCGCCTCGATGGGCATCTATGTCTTCTCGACGCGCTTCCTGATGGACGAGCTGCGCCGCGACGCCGAGGACCCGAATTCCAGCCACGATTTCGGCAAGGACATCATCCCGCACATCGTCAAGCACGGGAAGGCGATCGCCCATCATTTCGAGAATTCCTGCGTTCGCTCGCGCTCGGAATCGATCTCCTACTGGCGTGATGTCGGAACGGTCGACGCCTATTGGGAAGCCAATATCGACCTGACCAGCGTCGTGCCGGATCTCGATCTCTACGACCGCGACTGGCCGATCTGGACCTATAGCGAGGTCACGCCGCCGGCGAAATTCGTCCACAACGAGGAAAACCGGCGCGGCTATGCGCTGTCGTCGCTGGTCTCGGGCGGCTGCATCGTCTCCGGCGCCTCGCTCAACCGCGCGCTGCTCTTCACCGGCGTGCGCTGCAACTCGTTCTCGCATGTCGAGTCGAGCGTCGTGCTGCCCTATGTCGATATCGGCCGCTCGGCGCGGCTGCGCAATGTCGTGGTGGATTCGCGCGTGCAGATCCCCGAGGGCCTCGTCGTCGGCGAGGATCCGGAGCTCGACGCCAGGCGCTTCCGCCGCACGGCCAACGGCATCTGCCTGATCACGCAGCCGATGATCGACGCGCTGAAGTGATGGCCAGGCTCGAGGTCCTCTCTGTCGCGTCGGAGGTCTATCCGCTCGTCAAGACGGGCGGTCTCGCCGATGTGGTCGGCGCGCTGCCGGCCGCGCTCGCGGCGGAAGACATCCATGTCACGACGCTCGTCCCGGGCTATCCGGCCGTCATGGCGGCGCTGGAAGGCGGGGAGATGGTTCACATCTTCCACGGCCTTTTCGGCGGCGACGCGCGGCTGCTGCGCGGCCGCGCCGGAGGGCTCGACGTTCTGGTGATCGAGGCGCCCTGGCTCTACGACCGGCCGGGCAATCCCTATGTCGGCGGTGACGGCCGCGATTGGCACGACAACGCGCTGCGCTTCGCAGCCCTTTCACGCGTGGCCGCCGATCTCGGTGTCGGTTTCCTGCCTGATTTCCGTCCCGATATCGTGCATGCGCATGACTGGCAGACGGGCCTCGCGCCGGCCTATATGCGCTATTCTGGACGCCCGCATGCGCCGTCGGTGATGACGGTGCACAACATGGCCTTCCAGGGCCAGTATGGCCGCGACCTGATGCAGGTGCTCGGCCTGCCGCCGCATGCCTTCTCGGTCGACGGCGTCGAATATTACGGCAC
>Ga0209933_1001293_pt1 | contig 25113 bp, 19 predicted proteins | sample ThiBiot_300_biof_FD_183944 | JGI IMG/M metagenome (GOLD analysis project Ga0209933, IMG submission 183944) | Wastewater bioreactor microbial communities from Cape Town, South Africa - Thiocy_cont_300_biof (SPAdes) | ecosystem: Engineered > Bioremediation > Thiocyanate > Unclassified | place...
TTAGCCATTCGGGAAGCGGTGTTGCCTGCTACCCATCCTGATCTGGCCCGTTCGTACAGCAACATTGCCGGTAGCTATGGTGCCCTGGGGGAGAACAACAAACGCCTGGAGTACGATCTGAAAGCCTTAGCCATTCGGGAAGCGGTGTTGCCTGCTACCCATCCTGATCTGGCCCGTTCGTACAGCAACATTGCCGTTAGCTATGGTGCCCTGGGGGAGAACAACAAACGCCTGGAGTACGATCTGAAAGCCTTAGCCATTCGGGAAGCGGTGTTGCCTGCTACCCATCCTGATCTGGCCAGTTCGTACAGCAACATTGCCGTTAGCTATGGTGCCCTGGGGGAGAACAACAAAGCCTTGGAGTACGATCTGAAAGCCTTAGCCATTCGGGAAGCGGTGTTGCCTGCTACCCATCCTGATCTGGCCAGTTCGTACAGCAATATTGCCGTTAGCTATGGCGCCCTGGGGGAGAATAAAAAACGCCTGGAGTACGATCTGAAAGCCTTAGCCATTCGGGAAGCGGTGTTACCTGCCAACCACCCCGATCTGGCTCTTTCGTATAATAATATCGCCGTTACGTATTATTATAATGAAGATTTGGATAGGGCACTGACCTATATGCATCGAGCTGTAACCTTGCGGGAACAGGTGCTGCCCGCCAATCATCCTGATTTGCTCAGTTCTCGAGAAAGCCTGATTTTTCTTGAGAAGGCCGTGCAAAAGCGAAATAACACAGCCGATTGAGGAGGTTCTCAACCGGCTGGATAGTTACTGGGGCGGCTTTCCAGCCGCGTTACATTACTTCACTACTTTCAAGGTTCCCTGCATCAAGGATGAGTGGCCGGGGAATGAGCAGACAAACTGGTAATCGCCTGCTTCGGAGGGAGCCAGGAAGTAGATGGTTTCGGAGGTTTCGGGCTGGAGGATGTTGGTGTGATACAATACGTTGGGCGAATTGGGCACGTAGTTCATCTTTGGGCCGTTCAGGTTCAGCCGTAGCGCTGCTTCACCCACGGCGTTGGCGGCACCGGGTTTGGTAATCACGCAGTTGTGCAGCATATCGTCGTTGTTGTTGAACACGAGTTTGATGCGGCTACCAGCTTTTACTTCCAGCTTATCAACATCGAATTTCAGGCCCGGTTTGGTGCCGATGGTAATGGTCTGGTCGGGGCCATTGGTCCAGTCGGCGGGCATGGCTATGGTACGTTTGGCGTTTACGGCTTTTACGTTTTTGGCAGCTGTAGTAGCGGCTTTTTTCTCCGTTGCCATCATCTCGGCATGTTCGTGTTTGGCCATAGCCACAGCGCGGGCAGGCAGGTTCAGCTTTTCGCCCGGAGCAATGGCGTTGAGGGTGTAATAACCAACCGAATGCAGCAGGGGCGCATTGGTCGATGCCGATCGAACGCCTTCGGCTTTCACTTCGTGGATATACCCTTCACGCAACGCGGTATCGGCTACAATACGGGCGCTGAGTCCGTCGGGAGCCACTACAACACCCCGAATCGGCACAGGCCGAGCATCCTCAATCGGACTGCCGTAGGTGCGGTGGTAGCGATAGGTGAAGCTATTGAGGCTGTAACTTTCGGGGTTCTCGGCCGTTTTACGGTCGACGGGTAATGTGAAGGCTACTTCGAAGCCATCGGGTTTCGACGTAATGGTTTTGATCTCAAACGGAACTTTACCCGTCCAGACCAGCCGCTGAACGCCATAAGGCTCTTTTCCGGTAGCGGCCCAGCCCCGGCTGGTCATACCCACAAACAGGGAACCGTCCTGCCCCCAGGTTGTGCGAAGAATGCCCGACGAAAATCCTTCTCGAAACGGGAAACAGGCTCCCTGCCACTCGCCCCCCACTTTTTCCATCGCCACTCGCATGATTTTGCTGTGACCCTGATCGCCTACAAACAACTGGCCTTCGAAGGGCCCAAATGCCCCTTTGGTAGTGTCCTGCCGGAAATCGGAGGTTGAAATGCCCATCAGCGTATGGGGAAACCAGACCGACGGTACTTTCAGGTTTTTAACGGTTTTCGCCACTTCAAACATGGGTTTACCTGTGCTGGGCACATCGTCGGGTTTTAGGGCCAGGGGAGAACCCGGTTCGCTGCTCCATCGCAGACCGGCAGGATTACCGGCAAATGACCCTTTTTCCAGATGTGTCATCCGGCCCGATCCAACCCAGTCACCCTGGTTTTCGGTGTAGAAAATGCTGCCATCGGTCAATAAACCAAATCCGGCTGGTGAACGTAGACCGGTGGCCCAGGGGGTCATTTCAACCTGACCGGAGGGCGTTTCACGTAATTTCAGCATCCAGCCGCGCCATTTCGCCAGACTGGCACCGTAGCCAATCCAGTCGAGGTTGAGGGTGATGATCATGTCGCCATCGGGCAGCAGAACCGGGCCGTAGCTGTACTCGTGGTAGTTGCCCGAAAGGGGCCATTTATAAAACGAGCTATACTCATCCGCCACGTCGTCGCCGTCTTTGTCGACCAGCTTGGTTACTTCGCCCCGTTGGGTACAGAGAAAATACCCTTTAGGGTGCCACATCAGACCCAGCGGCTCGTGCAGGCCCGATGCGAACTTCTTGTAGGTAGGCATGCGGCTACCCTGCATATAAGGATTGCTGATGATCCAAACATCGCCCCGACGGGTACAGGCTGCCAGCCGCCCATCGGGTAGCGGAGCCAGGCCACCTATTTCAAGCTTAATGTCTTCAGGGATGGGTAAGGTGATAATCCGGTAATAATCCTCTTCACTCGCCGGACGTTGAGCAAAAGTGAAAGAGTGAAAGAGTGAAAGAGTGAATAAGAGCGTAACTAAGCTCGCCAACTTCCTCATTCTACATGGTACATTATTCATTTTACATTAATTTTTAAGCAATTCGTAATCCGTTCTGGGTTGGGCGTTCGGTCTGGAGCAGGGTTACGGTGCCATCGTCGGCAACGGCTCCCAAAACCAGACATTCACTCATAAACGTGGCAATCTGTTTGGGTGGAAAATTAACAACCGCGACTACCTGTTTCCCGATCAATTCGTCGGCCTGATAGAGCTTTGTTAACTGGGCCGATGTTCGTTTCACCCCAAGATCACCAAAGTCGAGCGTTAATTTATAAGCCGGTTTTCGGGCCTGTGGGAATGCTTCAACAGCTACGACGGTAGCCGTCCGAATCTCCACTTTCTCGAAGTCCTGCCAGGTTAAATCGTTGTTATTCATTATTATTTATCTCAGTGAATCTTCGTTTAACTCCGTGTTTCTCTGTGAAATAATAAATTGTAACACAGAGAAACACGGTGTTAAACGAAGATTCACTGAGGTTTTTAGAATACAATAGAATATTGTACGCTTCCCTCGCCATTTTTCATGTCCACAGGCAGTAGTAGCTCCTGCTTTCCGTTGCTCTGACGTGTTTTGACTTTGGCTTTTGGATCGACACGGATGTAATAGCTCCGGTCGTTGACGGCGTACAAGCCTTTACCGACTTCTTCGACCGATGACGCAGCCGCAATCCGGCAATAAGGCGTTCCGGTTGGTGAGCCCGTCAGGGTTAGCGTCCGAACCAGCGCGTCGCCTTCCGAACGAATCGCATCGGTAACGGTGGCGCCAGCCAGCCTATACTGGAGCGTAGGTTTGCCCTGTTTGTCGATGGTAAGTCCTTTATACTGTAAGGTATTTTCGCTGACGCTATCGGGCCAGGCAGCCGATTCGTTGTCTAATACCATCAAAGGTGTTTGACCCGGCAGAAGAACAACGGCTCCCAGCGGACTTAGCAGTTGAGGTTCTCCCCGTTCATACCACATTTCGGTGGTGTTGGCAAAATCACCCTTCCAGACCTGCAACAGCGCCATCTGGTTCAGATCGACAGTGTAGTGGATACCCGTTGGCGAACCGACCGACATGCTGTGGGTGCGTTTGGTTTTCTCACCTGGCATCTGTACGAACGACCGAATGCGCTGCACCTGATTCATTGGATCGCTATAATCGGGGTTTACGCTGATAACGGCTATCGCATCGGGCTCAGGTAAAGACGACTGCGCATGAAGGGGTTGCGGTCGTGTACCTGCCTGCGAGACGAACAATCCTATACCCGGCCGGAACCAGGAACGAGAGAAATAGATCTTAACATCGTGCGGTCCGGCCGTCAGCGAAACCTTACCCGGATTAGGCATACCCAGTTCGAGGTGATTGATGGGAATAACTTCCTTGCCGTCGATCCAGAGAGCGGCCAAACCGCCCTGATTGAGGTCGAACTGATAATCGCCCGTTTGTAACGCATTCAGTTTGCCCGTAAAAAAGATACTGTACTGGCGCGACTGGCCATACGACACTTCATACGTCAGCTGGCTGGTGGTGTCCTGTTTGAGTACTTTCCGACGCGTGGCATCCTGTGGGTCCTGAATATAGCCGCCTTCGACAATGGTATAGCTCAGCGGACCGCTCCACTGGGCAACCATCCGGGGCGACATTACCCGGTAACCCACCTTGCGAAGCGCCAGTGTCCCTTTCCGGGTCATGACCGTAAACGGACCTAGTTTACCATTGGCCAGGGTTTGGCTTTCGCGGAGGGTTACGCCGTTCAGGGCTAATTTCTCCAGCGATGAAAAGCCTTTCGGCCCTTTGGTTTTGTACCAGACATCGACCGTTTGCCACAGACCGGGCGCTTTTAGCAGTCGTGCGGATTCCCGCGAATCGGCAAAGCTGATCTGCTGACCAGTTGGTAGGGTCAAAACAGCATCTGCACCGGCAGAGAGCAGGACTTCGAACCGTAACCGAAAATCATCGGTGGGAGTCAGTAGCGTAAGCGGCTCGTTTGAACCTACCAGCACATTGCTACCGGATTGGGTGCGTATCGACGAGGCATCGGCCGTTGGCAATACAGAACCAACGAGTTGCCAGCTATTGGGTCGGGCCAGTTGTGCAAGCGATAAGGCCGGTAAATCACCCTGGGCGTGAAGGTTTTTCGATACCAGACAGACAGTTAACACGAGCGCTGTCTGGCGTACGATGGAGGAAAAAAATGTAAGCATACTGGAGCAAAAGACGTAAGGGCACCGATTGTACCCATCAAAATTACGTAAAGTAGAGGGTTTATTGATGACGTTGGCTAAAAGAGATCACGTATGTGCCGAAATTCTCGTTACATTTGATTAGCTGCCTGACAGTCAACCCATATCCTCTTTAAATACCATGCTACGGATTCTAGGACTAATGGCCTGCCTGCTGGTTGGCATGGTCGTGAGGGCGCAACCTGCGAGCGATCAGGAAGGGCAGGCCGAATGGAATCGACTGAAACGCCAGCCCATCACCGAACAAACCTTCCGGGCCGCCTGCGATCTGATGCAGAAAACGGGTCGTACCAATATCAATCGGAGCTACGAAATGCTGGCCGAGTACGTGCCCATGGTGAAAAAAACGGGCAACCGGGCGTGGGTGCATATCTTACTCATGGGGTGGGCGCGGGCCAAATCGTCCATGATCTTTTCGAAAGAGGCAGAGGATCTCTACCGACAGGCTCGGGAAAATGCAGGCCCACATACCCGATTTTTGCGGGAAGCCCTGGTGGCTACGGCTGTTATGTATGGCGAATGGGGTAAAGAAGCAGCGTTTAAGCGGTATCTTGATTTGGGCGAGCAGGAGTGCCGACGCGCCAACGACAGGGAGAATCTTTCCTTTATTTATACCTTTCGGGCCAATGCCAATCCAGGTGGCACGACTGCTATGCGCGATTGCTTCGAGAAGGCCATTCGGTTGGCGTCAGGCCTGCGGGATAAAAACGCGCTGTTTACCGCCCGGTACAATTACGCCGTTCGGTATTACCAATACAATCCACAAAAGCAGGTCACCGAATTTGAATCGTTGCTGGAACTGGCAAAAGATTCGAGCCTGAATCGATACCCCCGAAAATTATACGAGCGCACTGCCTTTACTTTCCGTAATGCCGGGCCGAGTGTGTACTACCAGCTTATGCAGATCAACCTATTGCTGGCCGATTACGATAACGCCTGGAAGTTTGCCGAACTATTTTATGATGCAACCGTCAAACCGAATCCGCTCAGCATACAGGCGGGTTATTTTAATGCCGAAGTTGCTGTTGTCAAGATCTACCAGCGCGATTTTGCCGCTGCTCGCAATTACCTGGCAAAAAGCAAGGCGATTTTTGGCGTGCCCGAAGCTGAGATACCCTACAGTGGCTATTTTCTGGCGGCAGGGTTATTAGCAGAGCATACTGGCCACTATGCCAGAGCCCTTAATTATTATGAATTGGTACAGGAGAAAGAGGGCGAAGGCGAGGGATTAAGTGTCATTCCATTCTCTATCTCCTACGCGCATGTATTGACCCTGAATGGTCGATTTGCACAGGCCGATCAGGTATTCAATCAATATCGACCCAAACTGAAAAATCGGGAGTACACGGCTTCTGGGCTTTATTTTTACCAATACTACGCCGATCTTCTGAAAGCGAAGGGCGATTATCCCGCTTATGCACAGGCGCAGGAGACGTTTTATGCCATTAAAGATTCGCTGACTAATCTGAACCAATACCGATCGGTTCAGGAGATTCTGGCAAAGGTTCGCATCCGGGATAAGGAACAACAGATTATTCGCCTGAACGAAGCCAGTGAAGCCCGCGACCGCGAAATTCGTCGAGAACGGATTTTCTATACGATACTGATTACCCTGGCGGGGCTGGCGATTCTGTTTCTGATCCTTTATCTGCGCAATCGGCAAATCCGCAGTCGCCAGAAGGAGGCCCTGCAGCAAAGTCGGATGGAACAACTCGAAAAAGAGCGCCATATCGAACTGATGCGCGGTATTATGGACGCAGAAGAAACCGAACGACGCAAAATCGCTGATCAATTGCACGATGAAGTGAGTGCCATGCTGGCCCTGGCTACTCTAAACGTTTCGTCGACGCTCGAAAAAGGAGTCCCTGACGAGCGATCCGAGAAGAAACTCCATAAAACTCAGGAAGTGCTGCTGTCGGTTTCGACCACCATTCGGGAGCTAAGCCATCGACTAACACCACTAGCTATTGAAAAATATGGTTTCGCCAAAGCCATTACTGACCTTGGCGAAACGGTGAATACCTCCGAAAAGCTGAAGCTCGATATGATTGTTGTCGGTTTTGACGAGCCGACCGACTACCCGCTGTCGTTTATGAATGAGCTGTACCGGATTGTTCAGGAGTTACTGCATAACATTCTGAAACACGCACAGGCTACTCAGGCTACCATCGAAGTAATCGACCATGAGAAAACCGTGTCGATCATTGCTGAAGATGATGGCGTTGGTTTTGCCGATAATGGGACCAGTAAAGGAAAAGGGTTGACCGATATGAAAACCAAAATCGCCTACCTGAACGGCCAGATGGAAATCAGACAAAAACAGGATAGCGGCACCCTGATCGTAATCGAAATTCCCTTCAACCAACTTGCTACGGCCTCTCGTTAGCGTGACCTGCTAGCCCCCTCAAAACCGATACCCCAGGCCTACACCAAAAGCTCTTACGCCATAATAGGGTCCGACCAGTTTCGCTTCGATGAGTGGGACAGCAATCGTCGCCGTAGTCGTATAGCCGGGAAGGGTTGTGTTTTCAATGTCGCTGTGGAGCTTGGTAATGTCAGCTGGTTTCAGATTTTTCCAGAGCGGGTCTTCACCGACGAAATCGGCTGTTACGTTGGTGCCGTAGAAAGGGCCCAACAACCATAAATCCAGTGTAACCCGATTGCCGATCAGCCACTGATGCCCTAAGAGGATACCCGCTCCAAATGCATTGAATTTAGCGTTCATATGCGCGTGGTGAAGAATGCCATCGCTGGGTGTGTACGTGTAGTCCTGGCTGATGTCCATGTTGATGTAGCGGGCAAACGGAGCAATGTACCAGCCTCTGGGAGCCTGACCGCTGAAGTAGAATCGGTATTCGAGCGTACCCGTGTATTTATTAAACAATGTTCGGTTAATGGCCCGGACGGCATCGTCATTTTCACCGTACTGATCCATCAGCGCCTGTTTGAACGGTAGTGGTGCATCGATTGACGCCCCGGCCGTGACGGTGATGGTACTACGGGGCGTCAGAACGCGCTCATACTGAATCTGATAATTCTTAAAAACAGCGCCCGATAGATTGACTTTTACAACGGTAGGAGTGACCAGTTGCGCCTGAGCGATGCGTCCGATGAGCAGCAAACTAACCAGACTGATAAAAATTTGTGGATGTTTCATGGCGTTCGAGTAAAAAGAAAACCCTTAGGCGTTATGCCGGATTCCGTTCTGGATACAGTGGTTAAAATTCAGGAAGTTTATTGCTCCCGGAAATAGTTAGGGCTAACTAAATTGCTGTATGGGATGAGTGACTTTGAAAGCTGTTGAGAGAAAAGAGCCTCTTTATTTTTACCCAAATTCTGATGAGTAGCCTGCCTTCTGTAAGGCCTTTCTTTTTCCAGAGACGGCTTAAACTTTCTGTGTAAGCAGGCCGTTTAGCTGTGGAAATGATTAATACATCCTGTCAACAAAAACTACCATCATGAAATCGACCTTAGTGCTGGTCTCCAGTATAGTCGTAACCTTTGCCGGATCAGCGATTGCTCTACCGGGCCATCCTGTAACGACCAAGCCGAATGCTGTTAAGAAGAGTGTTTCGACGCGGTCTGTCAGGCCACCCGATAATGCCGGTATTAAGCTGGGGAATGGATTCCGGGCAACGCTTTTTGCTGATAATCTGGGTAAAGCGCGTCACGTAATCGTGAGCAATACCGGAACCGTGTTCGTTAAGCTGGAAAAGCTCAACAACGGCAAGGGCATTGTTCAGCTCAACGATTCGAATGGAGATGGCGTAGCCGATCTGACGACGATGTTCGGGACAAATACGGGTACTGGAATGGACATCTACAACGGCTACCTGTATGCCTCGTCCGATACGTCGGTATACCGCTACAAACTGACAAACGGTAAGGTGATGGAAACCACGCCGGCCGAACCCATTGTTACAGGCCTGACTTTGCAACGCCAGCACGCCAGCAAATCCCTCACTATTTCGCCCGATGGCAAGCTCTTTGTCAACTTCGGTGCCCCTTCGAATGCCTGTCAGGAGAAGGATCGGCAAAAAGGCTCAATGGGCATGGACCCTTGTCCTATTCTGGAAGAGTATGGCGGTATCTGGCAGTTCGACGCCAACAAACTCAATCAGCATAAAGCCGATGGGAAACGCTATGCCACCGGAATCCGTAATGCCGTTGCACTCGACTGGAATAAGGCGACTAACACCCTCTACGCCTTACAGCACGGCCGCGACAACCTCAACAATTGGGGCGGTGTATTTACCGACGAAGTAAGTGCTGAACTGCCTTCCGAAGAGTTTCTGATGGTAAAAGAAGGCTCGGACTTTGGCTGGCCTTACTGCTACAACGATCACGTCAAGAATAAAAAGCTCCTGGCTCCCGAATACGGTGGCGATGGCACGAAACAGGATCGCTGCGCTGGTAAAGACAAGCCCATCATGGCATTCCCTGGTCACTGGGCGCCGAACGATCTGCTGTTTTATACCGGCTCACAGTTTCCAGCCCGCTACAAAAACGGCGCGTTCGTTTGTTTCCACGGTTCCTGGAACCGCGCTCCGTTGAAACAGGGTGGTTATTTCGTTGCTTTTATTCCGTTCGGAAGCGATGGCCGCCCTTCGGGTAAATACGAAGTATTCGCGGAGAATTTTGCGGGTGTAGCTGAACAGGGTACGCCCGGTACCAACGTCAATGCCGGTAAACTCGACCTGGCTAGTCCCGGTGATGCCGTAGCGCGTCCGGTTGGTTTAGGGCAGGGTCCCGATGGTTCACTCTATATTACCGATTCGGTGAAAGGCAAAGTCTGGCGGGTCATGTACTCGGCGAAGAAATAACGAACCGGTACGCCAAACGACCTGATTAGCGACAATTAAACGGAATTGTGCGTTAGTCAGGTCGTTTGGCGTTAGTATATTGGTTGCCTAATCGTTTTCATTAATCCCACCAGCCGATATGAGTGACGAATCTCCTGAATTGCCTAAGCCGGAAGAGTCCAAGCCTAAAGAAACAACGCCATCGTCCGACCAGAGCCATCTGCCTGAGTCTGTGCCTCCACATGAGCAGACGTTTGGTTCTGAACCTCCTGCTGATGAAAAGGCCAATCCACTGGATTTGCTCAAACCGGCTCCGGGGTATATCGTTACGCCCATACTGATCTGGCTGAATGTGGGCATCTTTCTGCTGATGGCGGTGACGGGCGTTAACATACTCCGGCCTGCCGGAGATGCCCTTATTCGGTGGGGGGCTAACTATACGCCTTTAACCCTCGACGGCCAGCCCTGGCGATTATTGAGCAGTTGCTTTCTGCATATTGGGATCATTCACCTGTTGTTCAATATGTATGCCCTGACACAGATTGGATTCGTTATTGAAGGGATACTGGGTAGTCGTAAGTTCATCATCGTGTATTTGATGGCTGGCTTACTGGGTAGCGTTGTGAGCCTCTGGTGGCATGATGTTGTTCTGGGAGCTGGGGCTTCGGGCGCTATTTTCGGGCTTTACGGGGTGTTCTTCGCGCTGTTGACTACCGATTGGCTTGAGGCTGAAACCCGTCGTTCGCTGTTGCGGAGCGTGCTGGTTTTCATGGGCTATAACCTCCTGTTTGGCTTACAGTCTGGGATCGATAATGCAGCGCATATAGGAGGCCTGGTGGGAGGGGTATTGTTTGGATATGCCTACTATTTTGCCGCCTTGCATCCCAGTCGGCGAGGTAGCCCTATCTGGTGGCCTTTGCTTGTTCCGACGGCTATAATTCTCGTTGTGACGGGCGTTGTCTACAAAACCACAGCGAATCCATTTGGCGATTATGAACGGCTCATGAACCAATTCGGAGCATTGGAAAAAGAAGCCATGTCCGTTTTTCAGTTACCCCGAAATACACCGGCAGCGGGTGTAGCCAAAGCGATAAATGAGCGGGGAATTACGGCCTGGAAACAGGCTATAATGGTACTCAATGAAGCTGACAAGCTCGAGTTGCCCGATGAGTATCGCCAACGTAATGCATTGCTGCGTCAATACAGTACACTGCGAATCAATAGTTTTACTCTTCTCGGGCGCTCGCTCACCGACACAACGCATATTTACGATAAGCAGATTGAAGACTACGACCGACGGCTGCAAACGGTTCTCAACGAATTGAAAAAGAAACCCTAAGCACTGCTAGCCAATTCTGCGCTTAGATAGGTAGTTTAGTCAGCTCAATCTCCATGAATTGCTGGAATCGTTCGTGCAGGCCCCGGTAATAAGCGAGATATTTCTGACCTGCCTCCGTTACGATGGCCCCCCCGCCTTTTTCGCCCCCCGTTTGGGTCGATACCAGGGGCGTTTCGGCCTGTGTGTTCATTGAATGGACTAAATCCCAGGCACGTTTGTACGACATCTTCATGGCCTTGGCGGCCTGATTGATCGAGCCGGTTTGCTGGATGTGCTCCAGCAATTCGAACCGACCGATACCCATAAATCGCTCGACCGAATCAGCCGATGTTGTTTCGAGCCAGATGCGGCCATTTATGCGAAGATTCATAGTCGTCAGGGGCGAATGAAAGCACAAAAATACGCGAGAGTTGAATCGGTCGGTGCATCTATGTGTGTTATCGGCCATTGTAACTAACGAGCTAACCAATCAAGCAGTCTGGCAATTCAGGATCTGAATCTGTAAATCGGTTTTACAGCGTAGAGGCATTTAAATTCGTAATATTTCATAATAAGTAATAAATATTTATTGTTTATAAATAAATATTTATTATGTTTGCGCTGTGGATTGAACTTCCAAGACCAGTATGAAAAGAGCGTCAACCCTATTTCTTCAGGCCGTCATCGTGCTGATTGGCCTTGTGGCACTTGTCAGTTTGATTCGATTTCCCTTAACTGAGGGAAGAGCCAGGAACTTAGATTTGTTCAGCATTTACGCTGATCCGTTAATCTTGTATGGTTACGCAGCCTCAAGCGCTTTTTTTGTTGCGCTGTATAAGGCATTCAAATTACTTGGCTACATCGGTCAGGATAAAGTGTTCTCGCCAAATTCGGTTGGCGCGTTGAAGAGCATAAAGCATTGTGCTATCGTATTGGGTAGTTTAATTGTGCTGGCAGGCGTATACGTAAAAATAAATCATCATAAAGACGACGATCCGGCGGGTTTTCTTGCCATGTGTATCGTGGCTACGTTTGGCGCTACCGTAATGGCAACGGCTGCAGCCATAGTTGAAAAAATCCTGCAGAATGCTGTAGATATGAAATCTGAAAATGACTTAACCATTTAAGCAATGCCAATCATTGTAAATCTTGACGTGATGATGGCAAAGCGGAAAATTTCGCTGAATGAACTGTCTGAACGAGTTGATTTGACATTATCTAATCTGTCTATCTTAAAGACGGGCAAGGCGAAAGCCATTCGGTTTAGCACCTTAGACGCCATTTGTAAAGCCTTAGACTGCCAGCCAGGCGACATCCTGGAGTATGTAAATGATACGGCTAATCGTATAAAAAACGACTGATGAGCCGCAAACCGTTTCCTATTTGGCCATGCGCACCACGCCCAGTCGCCGGAAGGTACTTTTTAGTCGAACCAACTCCTTATTTTTCAGACTGATGGAATCTTTGGCCTGTCGGCTCAAGCTGCGGGCCATGCTATCGGATAGGAACCAGCCTAGCGGATACTTATCGTTGTAGGCCAGACGCAGAGTTAAGTAGCTGGTTTTTGGGTTAGCAAATCGGTCCATAAACGAGCCGAACATCCGATCGCGGGTGTTGGAGCCGTTATCCCAGGCGTTGAAAAAGGCTAATAGAGGCACCTGCACTTCCTGCAATACCGACTTCTTATGAGGCAGTTGGCTATCTGTACTGCTGTTTTTGATGAATAGAATGTAGGGTATCACAATAACATGGTCGACTGTATCCAGCTTTCGAATCGACGGCACCAGATTATTGAGTAATTGAATGCAGGTTTCAACCCCCGAATTGTCGAAATAACCACCATCGACTACATGGCCACCATAAGGTTGACGTTTGTCATTCTTATCGACCGAATCCCGCTGAATAAGAGCCCCATTGGTGACCAGCGGAAAACGACTACAAAGTGATGCGGCTGTTTTAAGTGGGACATCCGAACCCAGTACATCCAGCGTCGATACCACATCGGTAAAGTAGTGTGGGTTGAGTTTTAGATTTGAGGTGATAATTTTCTGTCCCGATTCGGCCATCGTTCCATTGAGCAGCAGCGAAGGGAGGTTATAGTTGTAGCCGGTTTGGGTTTGGTAGAGCGCCGTCAGCGAAGAGTCCAGCGTATTGACAGTCAGATTATTTCGGTACGAAAAAGCCCACGAGTCTTCGAGCCACTTGGCCCGTTCCAGCGACGAAATGGGAAATGGAATTACCCGTTGAACCGCATCGGGAAATAGAAGAGCTGCCGAAACGGGCGACAGGTAATCATCGCGGATAACCTTCCGAAATTGCTCAAACCGACCTACACGCTGGGTTTCGATGAAATCGCGGAGGAACGCTGTATAGAAAACGGTTCCCACTCCTCCTCCCGATACCCCACTGAGTGCATACACGTGACGGCTAAAGCCCGGAATAATCGAGTCGAGCCGGATCAGCGTTTCGGCGGTCCAGTTCAGGGCCCGGATACCACCCCCTTCGGCAGCAACCAGCACCAACGGAATCGTATCCCGATCCTCCTGTTTACGCGCGTCGACCCATTGCCGGAAATGGGCTTCAACCGTTGGCCGTCGGGTAGTGTCTAGCACCGAACGACCTCCCATCCGGCGAACCGCCGTATTGTCGTTGAACACGCTGGCCAGCACCAAATAAGCAACGGCCAGTAGCACCAGTGGGCGATATCGATAGTCGTTCAGGTAAACCAGCAGACTGCCCCAAAACGTAATGACGGTAATACCGAAAATAATGACCGCCGTAGGCCGAAGTTGTCGGGCAATGCCGAGTTCGACGGGTAAACTAAATAAAATAAGCAGACAACTCATGAGGCCAACGTTGGCGATCAGGACGAAGCGGCTAAACCGATGCTGCCAGAGTACCTGAATGTCGTGCTTTAGTGTTGTGTAGGCGTCGGACGTTTCCCAATGATCGGGTAAGGCAAAAACCGGAATAGTCCGTTCGGCTGTCAGAAACAGGAACAACAACACAATGCTCTCCAGAAGAAGTAGATACGGGTGCCCCTGGTCAGACTGATGAAAGGCATAGGCCAGTATGAGTGTGGGTACTATTCCGCCTATTTTGGGAAGCCAGCGGAGGAGCCAGATGCATTCGTCAGTGAGTTGCAAACCAACCGGCGAAATGTATAAAATCAATCGGGTGCTGGCATATACCACCCAACTCCAGATAAACGCGCTAAACAGAATGAATTGAAAAAGTTGGCTGAATATCCCAGTATAAATTACTGCATTGATCATGTCGGTGGCCTGGTCGGGACCTGTCAGGATATACAGTGCCAGCAACAGCGTAAGCAGAACCACAAACGCGTTCCGTTGTGTCTGGTAGAAAGCCACTATATAGTTCCGGGCGTGGTGCCAGAGCGATTGTTGGTACGGTTGGGGTTTCATGGCTGGTTAGTACTCTATAAGTAAAGAACTAGTTAGCGAAAAATCTCCTGTATATCTGGTTGTTTTGCGTTGCTGGTCGTACCTTTCGGGCGATAGTTCTCTCGCCCTGTTCGCCTTATATCGCACTGTCTGTCTGCGACCTCGGCGACCGTTTCCGCTATCGTAACGGCTATGGACAATGTGGAATTACTCTCCCGAATTCAGTTTGCCTTTACCATTGCGTTTCATTATATCTACCCACCCCTAAGCATTGGGTTAGGCGTTTGCCTGGTAGTAATGGAAGGGCTTTACCTGAAAACTAAAGACAAAGTTTACGAAGAGCTGACCCGGTTCTGGGTTCGCATTTTTGCCCTGATTTTTGGTATTGGCGTGGCTACTGGCATTGTCATGGAATTTGAATTTGGCACCAACTGGGCCGTCTATTCCCGCTATGTCGGTGATATTTTCGGTTCGGCACTGGCAGCCGAAGGCATCTTTGCCTTTGCCCTGGAATCGGCCTTTCTGGGTGTTCTGTTGTTTGGCTGGAACCGGGTAAGTCCACGAGTGCATTTTATGGCTACAGTGCTGGTGGCCCTTGGTTCCATTTTTTCGGCGCTCTGGATTGTGGTGGCCAACTCCTGGCAGCAGACCCCGTCGGGGTATCGCATTGAGGGCGAAGGTATGCAGGCCCGCGCCATCGTGACCAACTTCTGGGATATGGTCTTGAATCCGTCGTCGCTTGAGCGGTATTCGCATGTTCTGATCGGAGCGCTGCTGTCTGGTTCGTTTCTGGTGCTGAGTGTGAGTGCCTGGTACATTCTCAAAAAGAACTATACGGCACACGCTCAGGCGGCTTTTCGCATTGCCCTCTGGGTAGCTGGTATAGCGGCTTTAGGGCAGTTGTTCACTGGGCACAAATCGGCGGAGGTAGTCACGAAATACCAACCGGCTAAACTGGCTACGATGGAGGGGCACTTCGAAAAATCGGCTCCGGCCGATATGTATTTGTTCGGTTGGGTGAATGCCAGCGAGCAGAAAACAACCGGGCTGAAAATACCGGGTGGTCTCTCATTTCTGGTGCACCAGGATTTCAAGGCTCCTATTCCCGGCTTGAATAGCTTCAAACCCGAAGACCGTCCGACAGCGATCAATTTCGTCTTTCAGACCTACCACCTGATGGTTGCTATCGGTATGACGTTGATTGGATTAACCTGGTTTGGCCTGTTTATGCTGTATCGAAAGAAACTGTTTGAAACGCGCTGGCTCATGCAGCTTTTTGTATGGTCGGTATTGCTCCCTCAAATAGCCAATCAAGTAGGCTGGTATACGGCTGAAGTCGGTCGGCAGCCCTGGGTAGTGTACGGCCTGCTTCGCACATCGGATGCTTTATCACAGGCCGTAAAAGCCGAGCATGTACTGGCATCACTCATTTTGTTTACGCTGGTTTACGTCTTGCTGTTTGGCCTGTTTCTGTACCTTCTGAACAAGAAAATACAACACGGTCTCGATGTATCGAACAACGGTGAAACCTCGTCACGTATGAACCCGTCATTTTTACCAATGATTGAATGATTGACTTGTTGAATGATTGAATAGCTGCCGCACACTAGTCAATTATTCAACAAGTCAATCATTCAAAATTAAACCTATGGATACCGTTCTTGGAATTGATCTGCCTACCTGGTGGTTTCTGCTGATTGGCGCCCTGATCAGTGGGTATGGAATTTTGGATGGCTTTGACTTGGGTGCGGGTGCCCTGCATCTGTTTTTTCGGAAAGAACAGAGTCGCCGGATTGCGCTCAACGCGATTGGGCCAGTCTGGGACGGTAATGAAGTTTGGCTGGTTATTGGAGCCGGAGCTTTATTTGCCGCCTTTCCGCTGGTCTACGGCACCATTCTATCGGTATTTTATCTCCCGTTTATTCTGTTTTTGGTAGCCCTGATTTTTCGGGCCATTTCCATCGAATTTCGGAGTAAGGAACCCATGCCTTGGTGGCACCAGCTCTGGGATGTTAGCTACTGCCTATCAAGTATTATTATTTCGCTCCTGCTTGGGCTTGTGCTGGGGAACCTGATTCAGGGATTGCCTTTAAATGCTAGGCATGAGTTTGTTGGACGGTTGCGCGACTTTTTTAATCCCTACGCCGGACTGATCGCCATTACCGTACTATCCCTGTTTATGATGCACGGGGCCATGTACCTGCTGATGAAAACCGAAGATCGGCTCTACGCCCGACTGACGATCATCGCCAACAACACCAGCAAATTTTTCATTCTGTGCTTCATCGCTACCTCCAATGCGACGTTGATCTATGTGCCGCATATGACCAGTATTTTCAAAGCACATCCTGAGCTATTTGTGTTGCCAATGGCTGCCGTGCTGATTGTGCTCAACATTCGTCGGAGCATCGAAAAACGGCAATATCGCCGTGGGTTTATTTCCTCTTCAATTACTACAGCCCTGCTGCTCATTCTGTTTGCGATGGGATTGTATCCGAACCTGGTCTTATCGAACGTTGATCCGAAAGGCAACATCAGTATTTACGAAGCCGCATCGTCTGATAGCTCGTTACGAACGATGCTTTTGTTTGCTGCCATTGGTATGCCGCTGGTAGCCACCTATACCGTATTTATGTTCTGGACTTTCCGGGGGAAAGTGAAGCTGGAAGAGCATAGCTATTGACCTAGCTCACTATCCGCTCTCCTCGTCGTAGGGCATTCACCAGGTTGTGCGCCCGGCGGGTGGGTTCTGGGATACGGTAGCCTCCATCGCATTGAAGGGTCAGCGAAATGGCTGTTGGGAGGTCGATCAGATGGCCGGGCGATACATAGACCGGGTTGACTTTGTTTTTTGTTCGCAGAGCAGCTCCGATCACTTCGCCATAGTGCTTCATGGGCGACCACGCACCACGTTCGGGTGCTGGTTCGTCGTACTTACCCACCAGCACCGATTTGCCACAGCCAAAGGTTGGGCGATCCAGAAAAAGACCAGCGTGAGAGGCAATACCAATTCGGCGGGGATGAGCCGTACCATGCCCGTCGAACATGACCACATCGGGTTCGGTTTGTAAAGTTTGCCAGGCTTTCAGCAGGGCGGGTATTTCCCGGAACGAGAGCAGACCGGGAATGTAGGGAAAGGGAGCCGTCCCCACAACACCCGCTTCGTCGATGGTTTCCAGCGTGTCGAGCCGCAGCACGACTATGCCAGCATAAACGGTTTCTTCAAACTTATTGAACGAAATGTCGCATCCGGCAATGGTTTTGGAGGGCACAGACAGCGGTTCAATCCGTATCTGCGAACGCAATTGCTGTTGTAGGGCGACGGCTTCGGTAGGCGTTACACTCCAGTCATGAAGGGGTTGGTAGGTAGCCATGCTGGGTAAGTTTGTGTAACTAGATAACGCTGAAAAACGCCAAAGGTTATTTTTCTGACAGGATTTGCAGGATGTATAAGCATACCTAGGGCCTTGAATTGTGTAAATCCTGTCAGAAAAAAAGCTAGTTAGTTTGGTCCCGAATTCGCTTTTTGACGAAGTCAAGCTGGCTATCGGTACGGTTTAATACATCGGCAAGAGTAATTGAAACGGGATAGTCGGGGATGGTGCCACGCCCTCTGGTGGCGACGTTCCCAACTGCATTATCATAATATAACAAAGGCGTACCAACCTGGATTTTCGAATGGGGTAATTCGAGGTGAATAAAACTGCCGCCATTGCCACCTTCATAAACCCCACCCGCTTCTTCCCCAACAAATACACCGATCTTATTGGCGTGGGCAACGGCCAGAAATTCGGATGTGGTTGATGCACTTCGGCCATCGAGTAAGATATAAACATTGCCTCGAAACCGATTCGGCTTTGGGGTATATCGCCTTGGGCCACGACCTACATCGCCCTGTTTCAGCGTGAACGTTCCGTCAGACTCCGGAATAAGTTCGTTTTTAACATTTTTCCGATCAATTTCCGATAAGTCCGAAAATTGAAGAAACTCCGAACTGTCAGTCACGCTATGTTGTCGGTCATAATACGCGATGGCCGAATCGGATTTCATCAGGTAAGTAAATAATTCAATACCCTGGCTATCCCAGCCACCGGGATTGGCCCGAACATCAACGATCAGATGCCGGGTTTTCTTCTGTTCCATTGTCGCCATGTACCGATCCATGAACTGCCTGAATTTTTCTATGGCTTCGTCACTGGTTTTAGCGCCTTCGCCCCCAAAACTATCAATGCGTAACAGGGCCGTTTGGGGTGAGTCTTTTGGGAACGACAATCGCCAGGGATGTTTAGGACGCTTTTTGTTATACCATGCCAGCATCTGCTTATTGACCGGATTCTTTTTATACCCTTTTAAGGTTTCCCGAAACGGTTGAGCGGGCGCATCTACCTGAACCGTATCGCCTGTCAGGTTGCGGAAGGTCAAATGATAGGTATCAGGGTGATCCACAAACCAGTAATAGAATAACGTAAACAATTGCCCTTGAAAAGCTGCCTGTTTCGATGTTTGATTATAGCCATCGGCCCAATAATAGCGGTAAACCTGCTCTCGGATACGTTCTATCGATTGGCCATTGATACGAATCAGTTCAAAGCCAGGTTTGATGGTTTGGTCGGCTGTTCCGTTAAATAACACGTAGGAACGTCCCTGGACTGGTAGCATGAAAAAAGGCATCGTTTTCCAGTGGCTGTTAAACAGACGTTGCCAGTCTTTCGTCGGAAGTGCGTGGGTATGAGCACAGCGAATATCGGCAACGAGCGATTCAATCATTCGAAAGAAATCGTAGAAAGGCATCGGGTGGATTAAGGTTCCGGCCAGACTGTCGAGTTTTGCCTGCATGATCGGTTTGGGGGTATAGCGATACAAACCCGGATGTGTTTCTTCGAGCAAACGACGGAAATATCGGAAGTCAGCTTGTATATCGGCAGGCTGGAGAATTTTAGCCAGGAGGGTATCCGTTACGGGTTGAGCCGTTAGCGGACAGGTGAAGATAAGTACTAGAAAGGCGGTATATGTATGTTTCACGGAGCGCTCTGTTTTTCGACCAAAACAGCGCCAAACGCGGAGCTAAATCTTCTCAAATCCCGATTTGAGAAGCCTTTTTCTTTTGCTGCACCATGTATTCACCCGGCGATGTACCCGTTAGCTGCTTGAACGTCCGCTGAAAGGTAGCCTGTGAGTTAAATCCCGACTCAAAGGCAATGCCTGTTAACGTCAGGTGTTCATTAGTCGGATCGAGCACCCGCCGTTTTACTTCCTCAACGCGATACTCGTTAATGAACCCGTTGAAGTTTTTGCGGATATGCTGGTTCAAAACCGCCGAAATCAATTTGGGTGGAAGTTGCAGATGCTGCCCTAATTTATCGACGCTTAAGTCAGGGTCCAGATACAGCTTTTCCTGCTCCATGGCTTTATCCAGTGCGGTCGTAACCTGCTCAATGGTTTCGGGTGGTAAGTCTGAACCCGTTGTTTTGGAAGGAAGATTAGCTGAGGGTATTGGTTCTGATCGCGTATGGAGGTAGCCTTTGAAACCCAGCCAGTAAATGAGAACAGCAATCGGAATGTAAATCGGATACCAGCCGAAACGATCCAGCAGGGGGCCTCGCCATGCCGGAACAATGTATGGAACCAGATGAATGAACCAAATGGCCTGAAAAATCAGAAATACGCTCACAAATTGCCCAAGCCAGCGTACAGTCTGGTGCCCCTGTTGGTTTTGGTGAGAAGCCTGATAGTGATTCAAAAACCGTTTGGTTATAGCCAGATAGATGGTAGCCGAAAGCCATCGTGGAATATCAACATAGGTGTTGTATTCGTCCATTATATGGCCCCAGCGTGGTCCTTCATTTTTGGGAATGAAGCCGAGTAATGACCCGATGACAAATGTCCATCCGATGAGTGGGGCACCTATATCCAGAATCGTCGTGTAAAAATGACGTTTTTCTTCCTTGCCGAGCCGAAAGCCAGGATCAAGCACTGATCGGGTATAGAAGTAGATAAGCGGGCCAATGGACATGGCCAGGAAAAACGGAAGCAACTCAATCGCCAGGCTTAGCCACTGACTGGTAATTGGTACGCCTACAGCAAAACTCATGAGGGTCAACGATCCAATCAATGCGGCCAGTAATCGATTCGATAACCGGTTGCCTTTCGAATTAATCCATAATAACGTAGCTAAAATGGCTCCCTGAACACTGCCCAGCAGTAAGATGAGGTCGAAGGGAGAGATCGTCATAGCGTCTAATCCTCAATTTTCACACGAATGCGATGGGGAGCAGGCTGGTTGCCACCAAAATATAACCCTGTGTTGTAAGCAAACGACTTATCGTGTGTGAAAGGTACGGTTTTTCCGCCAAGTACCTGGTATACTTTACGGTCGTAATCGATTTTAATGACCATTCGGGTCGGGGTATTTATTTTAGCTTCGGCTACCTTGAAATCAATGCGCTGGCCCTCTACGTAAATATAGGCTCCCAGATCAATACAGTTTCGTTGCTTATTCCAGCGCCAGCCTACGCGAGCACCATCGACCTGATGCGGTGGAACGCCGTCCAGCGATTGGTCTTTTGAGCCAACGAAACCCAAACCAATCACTTTGTTCCAGTCGTCCGCATCCGCATTGCCAATGTCGTAAATACACGAACTGTCGAACGTAACCGTTGCCGATACTTCACTAGGGCTAATCAGTAAACCAACTTTACGTTTTGGATTGGGTTCGTGTTCACCTGCTTCGATCACGACCCAGTCCGGGTCCGACAGCAGGAAATCGGGAACGCAGGCGCTCATCAACAAGCTGAGCAAAGGCAGTAGAAGTCTGGTAGCCCTTGCGGAAAACGTTACCGATGAATCAAAAGAAAACATACTAGCTGGATTAACTATATTGATCTATTGTGTAAATAACGCTATAATTGTTGGCAAGCGTATGCCGTACAGTCAAGTAGATATACGTGTGCATACCTTTTTCTATCAACAGGTTAGAAGCAACCTTTCGACTTTGGAAGCCTCTTTGGTTTTGAATTCATTACACGTTTATGCAACCGGATTATCCTTCCCGTTCACAACTACAATCGGGTAGCTGGCGCTTAGGCATACCAACCTACATTTATGCCGTTGTGTTCTCATCATTTTGTGTCATTATGGGTCTGCTCTGGGACATCATGTGGCACATGAGTATTGGCCGCGACGGACTATTTGCTCCTCCGCACCTGGTAATCTATCTGGGCGCCGTAGTGGGAGGCTTGTTCTCCGCTTACAAAATCCTGAATCTTACCCTGACCCGCAACCACCCCGGACGATCGGAAGCCGTACCTTTTTGGGGTGTTTTCTACGGACCTCTGGGGGCCATGTTTTGCGTATGGGGCGCTTTGGCCATGTTGACATCAGCTCCTTTCGATGATTGGTGGCATAACACGTATGGTCTTGATGTACAGATCTTAACCCCTCCACATACGATTCTGGCCATTGGTATCATGACCATGCAGCTAGGGGCTATGATCGGTGTATTAGCACTACAAAATCAATACCGAAAATCAATACACACGCTTCAGGGCGGAAATCCGACCAGTCGACAGAGCACTCGGTTGCAGTGGTTGTTTGCCGGTGCGGCTGCCCTGCTGCTTTGTATGATCTTTACGCTTGCGTCGGAGTCGATGGGCATGCGCGAAACGCACCAATCCGGGTATTATGCCACAGCGGCTATCGTTTTTCCATTTTTTTTGCTGGCTATGGGCCGGGCCTCGCTATTGCGCTGGCCAATTACAGCTGTTACGGGTATCTACATGCTCGCGTTGGTGTTGCCTAGCTGGGTAATTCAGTTTTTTCCGGCGACTCCCCGACTTGGTCCGGTTCTGAATCCGATTACGCACTATCAGCCGTTTCATTTTCCTATGTTGTTAATTGTGCCGGGCTTCGTTCTGGACTGGTTAATGCATCGGCTTGATGCGCCCCAAAATGATCGTCGAAAGATGAACGACTGGCTTCTGGCGGCCATCTATGCGGTGACCTTCATGGTCGTCCTGCTGATTGTTCAGTGGCCGTTTGGCGAGTTTCTGACCAAGTCTTCCTGGGCACGAAATGGCTTTTTTCTGTCGTATTCCTGGACGTATGATAGCCCACCCGATTGGGAGTATCGGTACGGTTATGCCCCCTGGAATAGACAGACGCTAACTGATTTTGCGATAGGCTTTGGGAAAACATTGATCTACGCATTTCTGTCGGCCCGGATTGGCTTAGTGTGGGGTAACTGGATGAAGCGGGTAGCTCGATAGCGTAAAGATCGACGGGGCGAATGAGTTGACATAGTTCATAATGGGCAAAATAGATATAAGGTGACAAGACTAACATCAATTTGGGTACTCTTTCTGATTTCTTTGCTATCGCTGTCGGCCTCGGCTCATGTAGGAAGTTCGGGAGTAATTGTGCAAAAGCAGGTCGGTAAATACCAGTTATTGATTCAGATTAATCCGCCCGATGTGGTACCGGGTACCGCCATTGTTACGGTCTATGTCGAGCAGGGGCGCATCAGTACGATTGGTGCCCGTCCCATCTACTTTCGGTCAGGCGATAAAGGGGCCCCTACGCATGACGAATTAAAACGGGTTGATCAAAACCGATACGAAGGGGATTTGTGGCTGATGGATTCTGGTTCATCGAGTATTGAGTTAAGTATTGATGGCCCGGATGGCAAGCAACAGGTTATTGTGCCGGTAATGGCTATCGCAACCGCTTTGCGTGACATGCCTTCGGGAACAGGTTACGGATTAGCGCTCATGGGGTTGCTACTGGTGGTCATGCTGATTACCATAGTAGGTGCCAGTAATGCAGATGGTATTGTGGTACCCGGCCAGCCCGTACCTACTCAGTTAGGTCGTCGGCGCTGGATTGGCATGGTAGCGGGTTTACTGGTTATTGGATTGATATTAACCGGATGGAGAGCCTGGTGGACTAGTACGGCTGAAAATTATCGCGATGTGCAGCTGTATCGGCCAATGCCTATTAAAACCAGCGTTCGGGTAGCGAATGCGCAACGGCAGTTAACCATTCAGTTCGATACAGTGAGTGGTGGCCCGAGTCGGCGCGTACGTCGACTGTTCAGTTACATGCTACCCGACCACGGTAAACTGATGCATACCTTTCTGGTTCGAATCCCTGGTCTGGATGCTTTCGCGCATTTGCATCCCGCTCGGCAGGATACCCTGAGTTATGAGACAGCTCTGCCTCCATTGCCAGGCGGTAAGTACTTACTTTATTCAGATGTTGTTTTTCGAAGCGGCTTTACGGAAACACTGACCGATACCATTGACGTGCCTTCGTTGAAAATCAGCGCCGAAGCAGCCGCAGCCGCTAAGCCAACCGACCCGGATGATAGTTGGCTGGTCACAGAGCCGATGGGTGTGAAAGCCAATGCCGTAAACTTACCTCACTTAGACAACGACATGGTTGTATGTGGTAAGCCCAGTGCTACCTGTATGTTAGCCGATGGCTCCTCAATGCTATGGATGGATAAACCCGATAAAGTACTGGAAGCCGGAAAACTGTATACCCTGAAATTTGCTTTGGCAGATGCCCAGGGGAAAACAGCTACTCTGGAGCCATATCTTGGTATGGGCGGCCATGCTGTAATCTTACGGTCCGACGGCACTGTTTATATTCATTTGCATCCGGTTGGTACGTATTCGATGGCCGCCGAAAATTCGATGGTAACCCGCATTGCCGATACGTCCCGTACATTTCATTATCCTGATGCTGTCCAATTTCGTGATAGTATCGATAAGTATGTTGCCCGCCTGAAAACGATGCCTGAAGACGAAAAAAATAAGCTATTAGCGGCTGGTATGCCTGCTATGGGGCACGCCATGAAAACGGCAAACATGGTTGAGTTCCCTTATTCGTTTCCTCGGGCTGGCCATTATCGTATTTGGGTACAGGTAAAACGGAACGGCCAGGTACTAACTGGCGTATTTGACACGCAGGTAAATGAACCATTGCTGTAAAAAATAGCTGCCGTAACCTGTTCAAAATCAGATTTTGATCCACTCCGGCGATCTTTTTCTGAATTTTTTTTGGGAGCAAGGCTTGACAAACGAAGAAAATCACCTAAATTTGCATCCACAATTCGCCGAAAGGCAATTACGCGAAAGTAGCTCAGCTGGTAGAGCGCGACCTTGCCAAGGTCGAGGTCGCGGGTTCGAACCCCGTCTTTCGCTCCACAAAGAGGCACCGGACCCGGTGCTTTTTTTGTAAAGTGCCACTTTTAGTGGAAAGAATGCCGGGATGGCGGAACAGGTAGACGCGCCGGACTTAAAATCCTGTGGGCCTTACGGCCCGTGCGGGTTCGATTCCCGCTCCTGGTACAAAATGAAAATGGGTTACGCTATTGTAAGCGTAACCCATTTTCATGGATCAAGGCCAATACTTGTGGAGGGCGTTGTATTTTTCTAGGTTTGTGGCTTCACCCAAGTCTAGCTCATTTTGGAAAGTTTCTTGCCTTTAGTTGAATACCTCTTACCCGAGTTTATCTTAACCTACTACCAAT